>Ga0315540_10000076_pt1 | contig 47472 bp, 43 predicted proteins | sample SalMarSW160110MG_FD_203677 | JGI IMG/M metagenome (GOLD analysis project Ga0315540, IMG submission 203677) | Salt marsh sediment microbial communities from the Plum Island Ecosystem LTER, Massachusetts, United States - Salt Marsh Sediment SW1601-10 ...
GACCCCCGGACCGGAGTCCCTGCGTTTCGGCCCCGAGCACGAACTGTTCCGGGTGCCGCTGCGGCCCCAGACATCGTCCCTCGACGTGAGCCCCGACGGGCAGCACTTCTACGTCAACGCACTCTCCGGCGACGACGCGAGCCGGCTTGCAGTCGTGACGAACTGGGCGGCCGCGCTGCCGAGGCAGTAGCGGCCGGCGGTTTGCCTCGGTTCGCGAGCGCTCCTATCCTGCGTGCCGCCTTCGAAAGGAGCGTTCCCCGATGTGCCCGTTCTGCAAGGACAGGTCCTGCAAGATCGTCGAAAAACCCAACGGCCACATCGCCTGCGAGTGCGGCCGGCATTCATGGCCGAACAGCGGCGCCTACGACGAGGACTGCCGCAAGGCCAGCCTCACGGTCGTGAAGGCCGTCCACACCTGGACGCAGTCCTACTGAGGTCCTGAAGGCGCGGCGCCGGGGCTCAGCCCGCCGCTGCCCCCGCGCGTCCATTCGCCAGGCGGCGAAGCTCGCCCGCGACGTCGTCGAGCTCGATCAGCTCGGGGCACAGCCCCCAGGCTCCCTGCTCGACCGCGAACCGCGCGCCCTCCTCGAGCGGCACCGTTCCGCCCGCGCGCAGCTCGACCGCGATCACGGGGATGCCCGGCCGCTTGAGCGCCGCGAGCACGTGCGCCGGGTCGGGGCGCATCGTGAACCCGCGCGGGTTCACGGCCCCGATCGTGAAGTCGGGCTCGAGCCCCCACTCGTGGAGCCGCACGAGCAGCGTCCCGAGGTTGCGGGTCTCGAAGCCCGCGAGCCCGCCGAAGCGCGCGCGTCCCCAGCGCAGCAGCCGCTCCAGTGCCCGTGCGTTGCCCGCCGCGAGCGCGAGGTCCGTCACGCTGGCCGCGAACGCCACGCCCCGCACGAGCTTCGCCCCCATCCGCGGCGCCTCGCGCTCGCAGCGCGCGAAGACGCGCGCCGACAGGTCGCCCGCGACGGACGCCGGCAGCATCGCCAGGCCCGCGAACCCCGCGCGCGCCGCGTGCAGCGCGCCGCCCAGCCCCGAGTCCGGTGCCACGTCGAGCGGGTGGTCGTCCACGAGGTCGTCGTCCGGCGGCGTGAGCGGCAGGCGGACGATCATCGGCACGGGCCGGCGCAGCTCGCGCAGCGCCGCGCGCAGCGTCGGCGTCGGCGCCCCGTAGGCTCCCTCGGCGCCCGCGTCGAGCGCCTTGATCATCGTGACGGCGAGCGACTCCGGTTCGCGGAAGCGCGCGGCGACCTCGAGCGCCCGGTCGCGGGTCGCGTATGCCGGCAGGTCCAGCGAGGTCGTGCCGAGCAGCAGGCGCGGGACGCTCACGGCTCGACCTCCACGCGCTCGCCCGTGACGCCCTCGCCCGCCGCCGAGCGCCGGAGCGCCTCCACGACGCGCACGACGCGCAGCGCGCGGGCCGGGTCCAGTGCCGCGTCGGCCTCGCCGTCGAGCGCGCGGCGGAACGCGAGCACGACCGGCGTCGCGTCGCCCGCGTCGAAGGGCAGCGGGTCCGGTTCGTCCGCGAGCACGCGGCGCGTCTCGCCCGCCGGGAAGCCCGCCGGCGGGATCGTGAGATTCGTCTCGAGCGCGTCGTCCGAGGCGATGAGCGTGCCGCGCTCGCCCTCGGCCTCGACCACGAGCGCCGTCCGCGGGTAGCCGGGCACGCTCCAGGAGCCGTCCACCGCCACGTCAATCCCCTCCCGCAGCTCGAGCATCGCGTGCACCTCATCCAGCCGCTCGCCGAAGAGCCGGTGCACGGACGCGCGCACCGCCCGCGTCGGCCCGAGGAGCGCGTCGAGCAGCCAGAGCAGGTCGGCGAGCGCGAAGTCGAGCACGTCGCCGCGGCGCGGCGGCGCGCCCGCGGCGAAGACGCGCGAGACGAACGCCGACGCGCGCACCCGCTCGGGCCGGCCGATCGCGTTCGCCTGCAGCAGGCCCATCGCCCGCCGGAAGAGCGGGTGGAAGAGTGCCGGCACGCCGCAGAAGAGCCGGCCTCCGCCGGCCAACGCCTGCTCGATCCGCTTCGCGCCCGCTCCGTCGGGGGCCGGCGCGCCGACCGACAGCGCAGGAAGCCCGCGCGCGAGCACGCCCTCGATCGCTGCCACGCGCTCGGCCGGCGCCGCGCACACCAGCACCGCGTCGGCAGTCGCCCGGACGAGCAGCGCGTCGAGCGTCGGGGCGATGGGGGCGGTGAAGCCCGTCCCACGGGCGAAGTCGCGGCGGCCGGGACGCGCGTCCACGAGTCCGGCCAGCGTGCAGCCGGGAAGCCGGGCCGCGGCCATGGCCTGCTCGATGCCCGCGCGCCCGAGTCCAAGCACGACCAGACGTCGGCCGTCGGTCGTCGTGGCGTCGGTCGTGGGGTCGGCTGCTGAGGAGTTCCCGGCTTGCATGGAGGTCGGCCGCGCAGCGCCTCCCTGGCGTGGACGCGGCGCGCGGGACCGTACAGGCGCGCGGGCCCCGCGGCAAGAACCGACCGGGGCCGGGCGGCCGGGCGGGAACGACGCGGGCCCGCGCCGACAGGCGGCGCGGGCCCGGGGACGATGGTGTGCGGGAGGTCGGGGTCAGGCGGTCATCTTGAAATCGATCTGCACGTCCTCTCGATCGCGCTCCTCGATCTTGAACCACTCGGCGGCCTGCAGGCTCATGCCGTTGGCGACCCACATGTCGGGGATCTGCTGGATGCGCGTGTTGAAGATCGTCACGGTGTCGTTATAGAACTCGCGCCGGTCGGCGATCTGGTTCTCGAGCTCGCTGATGCGCTGCTGGAGCGCGAGGAACGACTGGTTCGCCTTGAGGTCGGGGTAGTTCTCGGCCACGGCGAAAAACCGGCCGAGGGCCGCGGTGACCATGTTCTCGGCCTGCGCCCGCTGGCCGACCGTCGTCGCCTTCGCGACCGCCCCGCGGGCCTCGCTCAGCTTGTCGAAGATGGCCCGCTCGTGCTGCATGTACGCCTCGCAGACCTTCACGAGCTTCGGCAGCTCGTCGTGGCGCTGCTTCAGCAGCACGTCGATGTTGGCCCACGAGCGGGCGATGTTGTTCTTCATCTCGACCAGCGTGTTGTAGATCGAGAGGAAGAACCCGACCGAGCCCACCAGCATGAACCCGATCAGCACCGTCCACAGGATTTCACCGAGATGCATCGAGACCTCCTCGCGTGTGGGAAACCGGCCGGTCGTCCCGCCGGCCGTGAGACACCATCGTCAGCGCCCGAACTTCAACAGCTCGAGCACGATCCACAGACCGGAAACGGTCATGAGCGGGCCTCCGATGAGCCCCGCGAATCCCTTGAAGCCGTACTTGATCGCCTCCATGCGCTCGGAGGTCGTGCTGAGGATGAACGCGGGGTCGCGCGGGCCGCGGCGGATCAGGGCGCACACGTCGTGGTCGAGCGTACGCACGTGGTTCGCGCCGTAGGAGTCGGTGCCCGTGGCCGCGAGCGCCTCCTCGTCGAACGAGATGACGCGCGAGACCGCCTTCGGGAACGCCCGCCCGAGGACGTACAGGCCGTAGCCTTCCTCGATCCGGCGCTCGCGGAAGCGCATCGAGCCGAGCGCCCAGATATGGCGCATCTTGAGGTGCTCGCTCTCCATGAAGTCCATGTACATCTGGGGAACCCCGAGACCGTGGGTCTCCTCGCCGACGTCGAAGCCCACCTTGCAGTCGGCGCCCTGGGGATAGACGAGCGCCACGCCCGTCTCGTCCTTCAGGTAGAACGGGTGTCCCGACGCCGCCCGGTGGACCGTGTTCCACGTCCGCACGGTGCTCCGTCTCGACTTGGACGCCAGGGTCTGGACCTCGATGCCCCACCACACGCAGGGCCGCCCCGAGAAGGGCGCCGACACGCGGCTGCGCGGGATCGCGACGCCGTTCACCTCGACGAGACCGATCGCCATCGAGCGCACGCGGGCGGTCGGGGTATTGCGGATGAGTTGCTGGATGCGCAGCGCCTTGAAGCCCTGGTAGAAGGCCCACGGCCCGCCGAGGCTCAGCGCGATTCCGATGAACATCCACATGGGTTCGTGCACGGTCAGAACCTCCCCCCGAGCGCGGCTCCGGCGGCCTGCACGAGGTAGACGAGCCCGGCGAGGCTGCAGAGCGGGCCGAGCAGCAGGCCGACCATGCGCCAGGCGGGGGCGGCGAAGCGCACCGGGTCGGTGCTGCCGTCGGCGACGACGTGCAGGCCGAGGGGCTCGTGGGCCCCGAGCCGGAGCGGCGGCCGCTCGCGCCGCGACGGCGTCTCGATCGCCCAGGAGAACCCGTCGGTGCCCGTGGCCGCGAGCGCCTCATGGGCGGCCTCGGCCTCGACGGCGACGGTGTGCGCGTACCCGACGACTTCGACGCGCGCGCCGGCCTCGATCGAGCGCTCGACGATGCGCATCGCCGCGCGCCGGTCGCGCAGCCAGCGCAGGATCGCGTCGCCTTCGAGCAGCGCGGCCATGTTCGCGCTCACCTGCTCGCCGGCGGGGACCTCGCGCTCGGCCGTGACCGGCATCGCCCACGCGGCGGCCGAGGGCTCGACGAAGGCGTCGCAGCGCTCGCCGACCAGGCGGAAGCCACGCTGCTGGCCGACCGCCCCGCCCGCCGACGAGTCGCGCGCGTGCACTTCCAGCCGGTAGCCGGCGCAGGGCCTCTGCGAGAGCGGCGAGAAGAGCGGGCTCTCGAGCGCCACCGTGCCCTCGAGGCGCACGAAGCCCTCGAGGCCGTTCTCGGCCACGGAGGGCGACAGGCGTTTCAGCAGCCGTCGCTGCCGCATCGCGCGAAGTCCGCCGGCAAACAGGGGGCCACCCGCGATCACGAGTGCGACCGCCGCGAGCATGCCCGACATCGTGACGGGGATCTCGAAGGGGATCGACATGACCCGTGAGGTATCGGCGGGCCGGAGGGCGGGTTTGAGCGGGGAATCGGGGCGGGAAAGTGAGGCAGGCGCCGGGGTTGGAGCGGCCGCGGGGCGCGGCGCGGACAATTCCCCGCCTCCGGCATGCACGCGACCGGCGTGCCCCCCGGGTTCCGACTTGATGCCTAACCCGATGGCAATACAACCGCCACGACCGGTCTACCCGTTGCGCAACGGGTAGACCGGTCGTAACCGCGCGATTCGCATCAGCGGGCTGCCGGAGTCCCCGCCCCGCGCCGGCTCCACGCTGCGTACGCCGGGAGCCCCGCCGCAAGGATCCCGAGCCCGACCAGGCTCTCGAGGGGGAAGCGGTAGACCGAGTTCACGACCACGAGCGTGCTCACGGATATGAACGCGATCGTCGTCCACGGGTGGCCGGGGGTGACGAACCCGCGGGGACCGGCGGGGTGCGTCGCGCCGTCGCGGCCGCGGATCGCAAACAGGCTGCCGGCGGCGAGCGCGAAGAACACCCAGTCCACGGGCACGACGTAGCTGAGGATCCGCTCGTACTGGCCCGAGAACGCGAGCGCCACGGCGAGCGCGCCCTGCAGCACGATCGCGACGACCGGCGCGTGCGTGCGCGGGTGCACGCGCGCGACGGCGCCGAAGAAGAGGCCGTCGGCGGCCATCGCGAAATAGACGCGCGGCGCGGTGAGCATGCTCTGCGAGAGGAACCCGATCGTCGAGATCGCGATGCCGGCCGCGATGAGCCGTGCACCCGGCTCGCCGAGGGCGCGGCGCATCACGTCAGAGGCCGGCGTCGTCGTGGCCGCGAGCCCGGCGGGGCCAAGCGCTCGCAGCGCGACCACGTTGACGGCGAGATAGACGGCCACCACGCCCGCGACACCCACGAGCAGGCCCACGGGCAGCGTGCGTCGTGGCTCCCGCACCTCGCCGGCCACGAACGGAGCCGTCTGCCAGCCGCCGTAGGCGAACAGCACGGGCACGAGCGCCGCGCCGAACGCCGTGATCGCGTCGAGCCCGTGCTCCACGGGCGGCGCGACCGCCGCCGGGGCCACCGGGGCCGCGCGCACGAGCGCGAAACCGAAGCCGACGAGCGCCGCGAGCGCGGCGAGCTTGAGGACCATGAAGACGTTCTGCGTCGTGCCACCCGCGCGCACGCCGAGCGCGTTGATCACCGTGAGGGCCACGAGCGCGGCGGCCGCCACGAGCCCGGGAGGCACCGCGACGCCGGCCAGCTCGACGAAGTAGCGCGCGAACGTCACCGCCACCGCAGCCATGCCGCCCGTCTGCGTGACGAGCAGCAGTCCCCAGCCGTACGTGAACGCGAGCGCCGGGTGGAACGCCTCGCGGATGCAGGCGTACTGCCCGCCCGTCTCGGGCCGGCGCGCGCCCAGCTCGGCGTAGACGAGCGCGCCGAGCATCGCGATCGCGCCGCCGGCCGCCCAGGCGCCCAGGATGAGCGCGGGCGTGTGCACCTGGCGGGCGACGACGTAGGGGTTCATGAAGATGCCGGCGCCGATGATCCCGCCCATCACGATCATCGTGACGTCGAACACTCCGAGCCGGCGCGCGAGGCCGGCGGTCGCGTCGCTACCGGGCGCTCGCGAGGGCACGGCCGCCGTCGATGGACATGCTCGCGCCGGTGATCCAGCCGGCGTCGTCGCTCAGCAGGTACAGGATGAGCGAGGCGATCTCCTCGACCTTGCCAACGCGCCCGATCGGGTGCGTGACCTTGCCGCGCTCGAGGAACCCGGGATAGTCCGCGACCGCCTTCGTGACCGTGTGCAGCTCCGTCACCACGACGCCCGGGGCCACCGCGTTCACGCGCACGCCGCACGGCGCGAAGTCGAGCGCCGCGCAACGCGTGTACATCTCGACCGCCGCCTTGCTCGTGCAGTAGGCCGCCAGGTTCGCGTACGGCCGGATGCCCGACACCGACGAGAGGTTCACGACCGCGCCCTTGCGCGCCTTGAGCGCCTCGGCCGCGGCGCGCGTCACCTGCATCACGCCGGTGACGTTGATGCCCATCTGGCGCTCCCACTCGGCCGTCGGCGTTTCCAGCACCGAGCCGTTGCCGAGCACGCCCGCCGCATTCACGAGCCCGTCGAGGCCGCCGAAGCGCTCGACCGTCTCCTTCACCCACGCCACGCTCGCCGCTTCGTCGCGCGTGTCGCCCGTCAGCACCAGGGCGCCGCGGCCGGCCGCCTTCAGTTCCGCGGCGACCTCGTCGAGCCGCTCGCGCCGGCGCCCGGCCAGCGCCACGTTCGCCCCTTCCACCCCCAGCGCGCGGGCGCACGCGCGGCCGATGCCGCTGCTCGCCCCCGTCACCAGCACCGTTTTCCCCGCAAACCGCAGCTGCTGCGACATGGAGTCCTCCCGTGGTCGGCGACGTGATTGGCTGAAGAGTCCGGGCGCAGGTTAGCGGCTGGCGTTCGCGGCGCGCCAGCGCAGGCCCTCTACTGCGCAGGCCCTCTACCGCCAGTCCCCCGCGGCGACGAACGCGCCCCACCAGAACGGGTGGGTGCTCAGCCCCTTCGCGCGCCGCTCCTGCAGCACCGCCAGGCTCGCCGCCCGCACCGACTCCGCCGTGTCGAGGTGGCGCTCCAGCCGCGCCTCGTACAGCGCCCGCATCCACGCGCGCGTCGCCTCGTCCTCCACACTCCACAGGCTCATGATCAGCGTCCGCGCCCCCGCCACCTGAAACGCACGACGCAGCCCGAATACGCCTTCACCCGCCCGCACCTCGCCCACGCCCGTCTCGCACGCCGACAGCACCGCCCACTCGACGCCGGAGAGGTCCAGCGAGGCGATCTCCTCGGCCGTGAGGATGCCGTCCTCCTGATCGCGGCCGGCCTCGTCGCGGCGATTCGCGCCGGCGAGCGCGAGACCGGAGAGAAGCAGCGGGTTCTCCGCGGCGACCGGCAGGGGCCCGAAGGCGCTGTGCGTCGTCACCCCGCCGATCCCGCGCGTTCCAGCCGAAACCGCTGCACAGCGGCCCCCCACGAAGAACCCGTGTGTCGCGATGTGAAGTACACGATGCGACCCGGCTTCGCGCTTGAACGCGGCCTCGCTTGCCGCGGCACCGACGAACCGGCCTGCTTCGGAGTCGCGGTCCGCGCCCCGCTCCCACGCGGTGGTCACGTCGTCCAGCTCGCGTCTGGTTGCCGGCAGCGGCTCGAAGCGCACCGTCCTGAAGTCCGGACATTGCGCGTGAGGTCCGCGGTAGGTGGGGACGCCCGCCCCGTCGTCCCGAGCGAGCCCACCGCTGGCGAGCAGCCCCGTGCCTGACGATGGCTCCGCGTCGAACGCGGGCGCACCGATGGCCAGCAGGCCGTTCGCGGGTGGTGGACGACCCGCCCGCACGAGGTCCCGTTCCGCCGAGAGGCAGTGAATGTCCGCACCGCCCTCGACGAGGAATCCGCCCCGGGCGTCCGGCAACGCGGCGACGTTCACGAGGTTGAGCGTGCCGTCGGGTACGACGAACACCCGCGCGGCGCCCCCGGTCCACTTCGCAACCGGATCCCAGACCGTCTCGCGCAGCCGTCGTCCCGCGTCCGCGCAGGAGCGTTCGGGGTTCGCGCCGTCGGGCGGGCTCCCGGCCTCGCGGCGCCAGGCCTCGACGAGCGAATCCACGCGCGCGGCCGGTCCGATCTCGACCAGCTCGGGTTCCGCAGCCGCCGCGCCCAGCACGAACGCGACGTAGTGGTCGGGACTCTCCCAGCCAGCCGCCACGCGGCCCCGGACCAGGCCCCTTCGCGCCAGCAGCGACTCGGCGGGCACCCGGACATAGGAGATCAATGCCGCACGTGCGGGGAGCGCCGCGGTCACCGCGTCGAGCCCGGCGCGGCGACGTTCCAACCCGGTGCGAAACGCCGTGCAGCTCTTCGCCAGTCGCTCCGCGGCGTTCTCGCTCCTGCGCCTCGCTCCGTCGAGCAATGTCCGGTAGCCCGTAAGGGAGAGATCCTTGCCCGCCCCCTGCACGACCAGGCGCGCGAGTTCGGTGCTCGCCTCCGTGTACTCCGCCATGCAATCGCCGGTCCGTCCCGCCAGCCGGCGGCGTTCGGCGAGTTCGTCGAGCACGAGTGAGCGGGACAGGATCACGGCGTCCCAGGTCGGTCGCGTGACCCGCTCCTCCCGGTCGTCGAACGCCAGCCGCACCAGCAGCGGCACGGCATTCGCGCGGGTCGCGACGAAGGCCAACGAACGCCGTTCCGACAGCGTCTGCATGGTGAGGCACGCATGCTCACGACCGCAGCGTTCGGCCTGCCGGGCATTCGCCAGCGCTTCCGACCGCTCGCCTCGCAACGCCTGCACCCGGGCGAGCGCGAGACAAGTCTGCGCGACCTCGGGATGGTCGGGCCCCAGGAACTCTTCCTGCCTCCGGCGCGCGTCGGCGAGCAGGCGCTCCGCCTCGTCGAGCCGGCCGAAGCGACACTCCAGGTCGGCCAGGTCGCGAATCCCGGCCACGAGGATCGGTTGCCCGGGAAGGTAGGCGCGCTCGAAGGTGCGCAGGGTCCCGGCAAGGTGGTCGCGCGCCTCGTCGAATCGGCCCATGTCGCGCAGCATCCGGGCCAGGCTGAGCTGCCCGTCGAGCCGGTTGAGCTCGGTGCTCTCGGGGTGGCGGGCGAGCAGGGCGGCGAGGCGCTCGACCTGTGGACGGGCGCGCGCGGTATCGCCGAGGCTCAGGTAGCACTCGGCCATTCCCTGCAGCATCTGGCAGTCGAACAGCTCCTGGACAGGTCCGCGGTCGCCCGGGGCGCGCGCGGCCCAGTGGTCGCCGCTGGCCCGCTCCATCAGCGGGGTCGCCTCCTCAGGACTTCCCAGCGGGCCGCGCAGCAGTTCGGCGAGGACCGCGCGCGCGCGCGCGGAGGCATCGGAGTGTTCGCCGAACGCCTGATCGTCGAGCCGCACGGCAAGCTCGAGCGTGTCCTTCGCAGCCGCGAACTCCCCGAGGCTCATCAGGTTCATGGCCAGCAGTCGGTAGAGATCGCCGAGACCCGCAGCGTGTGGGTTCAGGGCGATCTTGATGGCGATGGCCTGCCTTTCGAGCGCCGCTGCCTGCTCGAGGTCTCCCCGCCACCCGTACGCTCCCCCGAGGTTCCAGGTCGTCGTGGCCACCGCATTGCTGTTCGGACCCCAGATCTCTTCCGCGAGGTCACGCGCCCGCTGGAGATGCACGAGGCCCTCGTCGGCCTGCCCGGCCTGGAGCAGCACGAATCCCAGCGTGCCTTCCGCATTGACGATGCGCCTGTCACCGGCCCCGAGGCGTTCCTCGCAGATCGCGAGCGCGCGCCTCGCCGGCTCGACCCCCGCCTCCGGCGTGGCGCTGAACGTGAAGCGGTCGGCCAGCTTATCGAGCGCGAAGGCCAGGGGCGTGTCGGCGGGATGCCGCTCGAGGATGGCGATGGCCCGCCGGAGCCAGGGTTCCACGAGGGAGTCCGAGGACGTGCCGCCGGCGATCCGGGCGAGGTTGACCAGGCTCGTCGCCACCAGGGGGTCGCTCGCACCGCAGCATCGCTCGCGGATCTCGAGCGACCGGCGGAAAGCCGCCAGGGCGCCCGGAGTGTCGCGCGGCGTGAGCTTCACCAGCACGAACCCGAGCACGTCGAGGGTCGCGGCGATCTCGGGGTGAACGGGCCCGAAGCGAGCCTCCTTGAGCCGGAGCACGCTCCGGATGGTCGCCAGCGACGCCGCGGCTTCGGCGGGACGGCGTGCGTTTCCGATGAGGACCGCGACGTCCAGCGCCTTCGCCACGTAGAACGAGTCGGGGCCCGGCGCCCTGTTCGCGATCGCGAGAGCGATGCCGGCCGTGCTGTCGGCGCGGGGGCCATCGAGAGCTTCGAGGAACTCTTTCGCCCGAGTGAGCAAGTGCTCGAGTGTGTCGGGCAGCGCGGGGGTGACGACGAGGCAGGGCGCGAGAATCGCGCCCGGCTCCACAGGGGCGACCGCCGTGTCCCCGGAGCGTGGGATGGACCGACCTGCCTCCGCATGGGCGTGGGGCAGAAGCACGGCCCACACCACGACCGCGAGCAGGATCGCGAAAGTCCCCGGGCTCGGCGGTCCGCGGCGGGGCGGGCCGGCGTGGAGAGGGGCCGATCCACGGGGTCGGGTCATCGCGTCCTACTTCACGGGGTTCTCCAGTTCGATCCGCCAGACGTACGGGTCGCGGACCGGCATCGGGCCATCGGGCAACGCGTGCACGATCGGCCGGAGCGCCGAGTTCGGCGCGTGCGCGCCGTTCGCGGGCCCGGTCACGAGCCCGCCCATGCCGCGCAGGTGGGCCACGATCTCGTTGCTCGCCCGGTGGTAGACGACCGGCGCGCCCGGTGTCGGCGTCGGGAGCTTCGCGAGTTCGCTCTCGACCTCGGGCAGCGGCTTGCGAGAGGCCACGACCAGCACGTGCTCGCGGCTTCCCGCCGACGTGATCTGCCAGCTCGCCTCCTGGCCGCCGGCCGTCCCAGGCAGGCGATGGTCCTCGTTCGGCGCGAGGGGGTTCGTCACGTCGAGGCCCTTCGCGGGGAACAGGACGTAGGCCTCGCCCTGCGCGTCTTCGTTGAAGGCGTAGACCCACAGCTTCTCGGAGCCCCGGATCTCGAGGTGGAGCGCGTCGCCGGGGGCCACGCGGGCGCCCGGAACAAGGCGCACCTCGCCCTCCGCGGTCGTGAGATAGAGGCCGATGTTCACTTCGAAGACGGGCGCGGGTGCGGCCGTGGGCGTGGGCGTTGGGCTCGCGGGGTTCGGGACCTGCGGGGCTGGCTCGGACGGGCCCTGCGCTTCCGATTCACCGCCCGTCCCGCCGTTCCGCGGTCCCGGGACGGGCCTGTCATTGAGGAGGACCGCCGCCCCGGCAATCACTGCCACGGCAGCGGCCGTGGTCAGCACCCACCGGTGGCGGACCCACCACGGTCGCTGCGGCCGAACCGGTACGGGAACCGGCGCCGCTTCCGCCTGCGTCGAGCCGCCGGGCTCGCCCTTCGCGCTGGCTTCGAGGCCCACGTCGTGGAGCGCCTGTTCCATGGCGCCGGCGGAGGCGAAGCGCCGCGCCGGGTCGGGGTCCATGGCCGTCTCCACGACGTGGATGAACGACGCGGGCAGGTCGGGCCGGCGGTCGAGCAGCGGGACGACGCCGCCCGTGCGGTGGCGCTCGACCAACTCGCCGTAGCTGCGAGCCTCCATGGGATAGGCGCCGCTCACGAGCCGGTAGAGCAGCACGCCGAGGCCGTACAGGTCGGCCGCCGGCCCGACGGACCCCCCGAGGAGCTGTTCGGGAGCCATCGTGGCGGGTGTGCCGGGGATGTGCTCGGAACGGGCGACCTCGCCGTCCGGCGTCAGGTCGCCGGCACAGCCGAAGTCGAGCAGCACGTACCGCCCCTGGTCCGTGCGCACGACGTTGAAGGTCTTCACGTCGCGGTGGACGATGCCGGCCGCGTGCATGGCGCACAGGGCGCGGCACACCTCGATGCCGATCGCGGACGCCTCGCGCGCGCCGAAGCGGCCGTGGCGGAGCAGCCGTTGCTCCAGGGACTCGCCGTGCAGCAGCTCGGTCCACATGCCCGCACGACCGTCGAAGCAGTCCGCGCCGTGCACGACGACGACGTTGTCGTGACGCACGCGCGCGAGCCGGCGCGCCTCCTCGAGCAGCTTCTCGCGCGTCCGCCCCGCCTCGGCGCGCCACAGCTTGAGCGCCACGTCGCAATCGAGGTTCGGGTCGTGCGCCCGGAAGACCCAGCCGAAACCGCCTTCGCCGATCGGCTCGATCACGGTCAGCGGGCCCCAGGTGCGGATCGCGGGCGCGCCGGCCGGCCACGCGGCGGCGGGCGCATCGGGCGCTGGCGGGCTCGTCACGGTGGGCGAGCGGCTGGCGTCCAGCGGTGATTCGGCCGCGGGCACGGGGGCGTGGGCGGCCCGCACGAGCGACGCCACGAGCCGAAGCCTCTCGATCGAGTCGGACAACTCGGGGTGCCGGCGCTTCTCCGCCTCCCAGTCGGTCTTCGCCTCGTCGCTGATCCCGCCCGCGATGCGCAACAGCGTCGCGTCGGGCTCGAGTTCCTGGATCTCGCTCATCGCACGTCCTTCATGTGCTCGGCCACCTTCAGGAGGCCGCGCACCACGAGCATCCGCGCCGCGTTCCACGAGGACCGGCCGAGAAGCCCGGCCACCTCCTGGTGGGACAGGCCGAAGTCCACCCGCAGGATCACCGCCAGTCGCTGGTCCTCGGGAAGCGATTCGAGCGCGGCCTCGTAGGCTTCGACGACGTCGCGCCCGACGGCCAGGTCGAGCGGCGTGCAGCCCGCATCGGGGATCTCGTCCGCCGGCGGCTCGCCCTCGGGGCGGCGCCGCACGCGACGCAGTTCGTCCGTGATGCGGTTCAGGAGGATTCGGCGGAGGTAGGCCAGGAAGGCTCCCTCCCCCCTCCGCTCGAACTCCCCCACATGCTTAAACGCCGCGAGCAGGGTTTCCTGCACGAGGTCATCGGTGTCGGTGAGGGCACGGATGCGCGCCGGGATGCGGTGGTGCGCGATCCGCCAGAGCGCCGGCCGGACGCGCTCGAACAGGCGGTTGAGCGCCCGCTCGTCGCCAGCGCGCGCACGGGAAAGCAGTTCGGCGGTCGTCTCCGGGGGTAGTCCGACCGCGGGCGCATCGCCGGGTCCAGGTGGGGGCTGCACCTCGAGATTCCCCGCGCGTGTCGCCGTCCGCCCCCTGGCGGAACTGCCCGGGGGCGGTCCGGACGTTCGGGCGGAGCCTCCCGCCCGCCCCCGGCAGGTGTCAACGCCGAAGGACTCCCGTCGCAGCATGCGGGCTCCCATCGCTCCTTCGGCGTATCGCTAGGCCCGCCCGCGGGTTCGCCCCTGCTTCGGCCTTGCGTCGCCCCTTGCCGCGCCGCGCTCCGGCGTGCTCCAATGCCCGCAGCCACTCACGCACCCGCCGCGCGCCGGGGCGGCTCCCTCGCGCGGCCCGCAGGGACCCTGACCACGGATGGTTCATGTCTCTCACCGGCCTCGACGGCGCGTGGATCGCCGGCGCGGTGTGGGGACTCGCGGCGGCGACGTTGCTGCCGGCGCTGGCCGCGCTGGCGCCCGCTCTTCCCGACGCGCTGCGCCACCGTGTACCCCGCGCCCTCGCCGCCGCCGCGTGCGGAGTCGCCGCGATCGCCGGCGCGCGCGCGCTCGCCGGCGCCGCGCCGCCGCCGCTCGCCTGGTGGCCGGGGTTCCCGGGTGAGCCGTTCACACTCGCCGGCGACGCGCTCTCGGCGCCGTTCCTGCTGCTCTTCGGGCTCGTCGGCGCGGCGTCCTTCGCCGCGCACCGGCCGAACGGCACGCCTCGCGGCGCGGCGGCGCGGCTCTCGCTGCACGCGGGCTTCGGGCTCGCGCTGCTCGCGGTTCTCGCCGCGCAGCACGTGCTGCTCTTCCTGATCGCGTGGGAGGCGATGACGCTTCTGTCGGCGGCGCTCGTCGCGCACGAGACGCAGAGCCTGCGAGCGCGCAGCGCGACGTACGTCTACCTCGCGCTCTCGCACGCGGGTGCCGCGTGCATCGCGCTCGCGCTGTTCACGCTCTCGGCGAAGGCGAACTCGTTTCGGTTCGATGCGCTGGCGGCCGCGTACTCGAACCTGCCGGCGCCCGAGGCGGCGCGGCTCGCGTGGTGGTTCACCGCCGGCTTCGCCGTGAAGCTCGGGCTGCTGCCGCTCCACGTGTGGCTGCCGCTCGCGCATCCCGAGGCGCCGGGGCCGGTTTCGGCGATGCTCTCGGGCGTGATGGTGAAGGCCGGGCTCTACGGCCTGCTGCGCTTCGCGTGGCAGATGCCCGGCGCGCCGCCCGCGGGCTGGGGCACCGTGCTGGTCGTCGCGGGCATCGCTTCGGCGATCGCGGGCGCGCTCTACGCCGCGGTCGAGCCCGACGCGAAACGGCTGCTCGCCTGGTCCACGGTCAAGAACGCGGGAGTGATCGCGCTCGCGACGGGGCTCTCGGCGCTGCTCGCGGACGCGGGGCAGCTCGCGCTCGCCGGCGTCGCGATGGCGGCCGCGCTCTACCACGCGGTCGGGCACGGGCTCGCGAAAGCGCTCGCGTTCCTCTCGGTCGGCGAGGCGGTGCACGCCGGCGGTTCGCGGCACCTCGACCGGCTCGGCGGGCTCGCGAACCGCATGCCGCGCGTCTCGCTCGCGGCGCTCGTCGCGACGCTCTCGCTCTGCGCGCTGCCGGCGCTGCCGTGCTTCGCCGGCGAATGGCTCGTCTACCAGTCGCTCATGCTCGGCTACACCGCCGGCGCCGGGCAACTGCGGCTCCTCGCGCCGTTCGCGGGCGCGGCGCTCGCGCTCGCGACCGCGCTCGCGGTGGCGGCGCTCGTCAAGCTCTACGGCATCGCGTTCCTGGGCCGCCCGCGCACCGAGGCCGCGGCGGCCGCGCACGACGCGCCGCGCGGGACGGGCCTCGTGCTGCTCTCGTTCGCGGCCCTGCCCGTCCTCTGGGGCCTCGCCGCGCCGTGGATGGCGCGGTCGCTCGCCGCGCCGCTCGGCGCGCTGCTGCCGGGTTTCGACGCCTCGAGCCTTGCCGGGCCGGCCGGGCTCATGCTGCTGCCCGAGTCCTCCGGCGGCTCGAGCATCGCGCCCGCGGTGGTGGCGCTGCTCGCCGGGCTCTTCGCGCTGATCGCGTTCCTGTGGCTGCGCGCCGCGCACGGCGGGCGCCGGCCGGTCCGGCGGGCGCCGTCGTGGACGTGCGGCGCGCCCGTGGACGCGCGGGCGCAGTACACCGCGCTCGGGCTCACGAAGCCGCTTCGTCTCGTCTTCGAGCCCGTACTGCGCGCGCGCCGCGAGGTCGAGGTGCTCGAGGAGGGCTCGCCCTACTTCGCGCGCCGGCTGCGCTACCGCTCGGCGCTGCCCGCGGTGTTCGAGCAGTGGCTCTACCGGCCGTTCGTCCAGGCGGTGCTGTGGACCTCCGAGCGCATCCGGGGCCTGCAGGCCGGCAGCCTCCACCTCTACCTGGCCTACCTGCTCGCGACGCTGGTGGCCCTGCTGCTGTGGGCCCGGTGATGGTCACGCTCACGGTCGTGCTCCAGACGGTGCTGATCGTGGCGCTTGCGCCGCTCTGGAACGGCGTCGTCGCGCGGCTCAAGGCGCGCCTGCAGATGCGCCGCGGCGCGCCGGTGCTGCAGGGCTACCGCGACCTCTTCCGGCTCGCGGGCAAGGAGACCGTGCTCTCGGAGCAGGCCTCGCCGCTCGCGCGCGTCGCGCCCTACCTGCTCGTGGGCGCCGCGGTCACGATCTGCGCGTGGACGCCGGTCGTCACGACCTCGCCGGGGCTCGCGTTCGCGGGCGACCTCGTCATGACCGTGGCGCTGCTGGCCGCGATGCGCGTGCTGCTCGCGCTGCTCGCGCTCGAGGCGGGCACGACGTTCGGCGGCATGGGGGCGAGCCGCCACCTCGCGCTCTCGGCGCTCGCCGAGCCCGCGCTGATGCTCGCGGTGTTCACGCTGGCGCTCAACGCCCGCAGCACGAACCTCGCGGCGATCTCGGCGGCGGTGCAGGCCTCGCCGCACGCCTGGATCTCGCCCTCGCACCTGCTCGCGCTCACGGCCGTGTGGATCGTCGTCGTCTCCGAGACGGGGCGCGTACCCGTGGACAACCCGGCGACCCACCTCGAGCTGACCATGATCCACGAGGGGATGCTGCTCGACCTCTCGGGCCACCACCTCGCGCTCGTCGAATGGGCCACGGCCGTGCGCCAGCTCGTGCTGCTCACGCTGGTCGCGAACCTGTTCCTGCCCTGGGGCATCGCCGGCTCGCTGGCGCCCGCGGCGCTGGGTCTCGCGCTGCTCGCCTGGCTCGGCAAGCTCCTGGGCTTCGCGGTCGTGGTCGCGCTCACCGAATCGCTCACCGCCAAGATGCGGCTGTTCCGCGTGCCGGAGTTCCTCGGCATGGCGTTCCTGCTCTCGCTGATCGCGCTCACCTCCGACACGCTTCTCGGCAAATGAACTTCCCGCTCCCCGACTGGCTGCCCCGCAGCAACACGGTGAACCTCCTCGCCGGCGCGTTCCTGCTCTCGGCGCTCTACGCGGCGGCGCAGCGGCGGCTGCTCGCGGCGGTCACCGCCTACCGCTGGAACTCGGTCGCGCTGGGGCTCCTCGCGGCGACCGTGGCGCTGGCGACGGGGGCGCGCCACATCGCGGTCGCGGCGGCGCTCGTGTTCGCGGGCAAGGCGTTCGCGATCCCGGCGCTGCTCGCGCGCGCCGCGCGCCGGGGCGAGGGCGACACGGTGGACGAGCCGTTCATGGGCGTGCCGGCGGCGATGCTTGCCTGCGGCGCGCTCGTCGTCGTGGCGTTCAGCCAGACGCGGGCGCTCTTCGGCGAGGGCGAGACGATCCTCGCCTCGTGCCTGCCCGTCTCGGTCGCGGCGACGCTCGTGGGACTGTTCGTGATGGTGAGCCGCCGCCGCGCGCTCATGCAGGTGATCGGGCTCGTGATCGTCGAGAACGCCATCTTCCTCGCCGCCGTCTCGCTCACCTTCGGCATGCCCCTCGTCGTCGAGATGGGCGTGCTGCTCGACCTGCTCGCGGGCGTGGCGCTGCTCGGGCTCTTCGTCGGCCGCATCGAGGAGACGCAGGGCGACTCCGACACGACGCGGCTGCGGACGCTGAAGGGCTGATCCCGTGGCCTGGCTCGCGCCGCTGCTCCTCGCCGCCCCGCTCGCCGGCGTCGCGTGCGCGCTGCTCGGCCGCTCGGCCTGGACGCCGCGCGTGCTGCTCGCCGCCGCCGCCGTCGAACTCGCGGCCGCGGTCGCGCTCGTGGCGCGCGTGCTCGCGGCCGGACCGTTCACGGCGGCGAACGGCTGGCTGCACGCCGACGCGCTGTCGGCCCTGCTCGCGGCCGCGATCGCCGGCGTGACGCTCCCCTGCGCCTGGTATGGCACGCACTACATGGCCTACGTCGTCCGGCGCGACGACACCGACGCGCGCTGGGCGCCCGGCCGCTACGAGGCCATCCTGCTCGCACTGCTCGCGTGCATGCTGCTCGCGGTCTCGGCGAACAACCTCGGGCTCATGTGGATCGCGATCGAGGGCGGCACGCTCGCCTCGGCGCTGCTCGTCGGCTACTACCGCCGGCCGGGCGCGGTCGAGGCGGCGTGGAAATACCTCGTGCTCGCCTCGGTCGGCATCGCGCTCGCGCTCCTCGCGACCGTCCTCCTCTACTACTCGGCGGGCCGCGTGTTCGGCGAGGGCGGTCGCGCGCTGCAGTGGACGCAGCTGCGCGACGCGGCCCGCGCGCTGGACCCGAGGTTCGTGAAGCTCGCGTTCCTGTTCGCGCTGGCGGGCTACGGCGCCAAGGCGGGGCTCGCGCCGATGCACTCGTGGCTGCCCGACGCCTACAGCCAGGCGCCGACGCCGGTGGCGGCGATCATGTCCACGGCGCTGCTCGCAACGTCGTTGTCGGCGCTCCTGCGCTTCTTCGCGGTGACGGCGGGCTGCACGGGCGCCGCGTGGCCCGGCGGGCTCTTCGCGATCTTCGGCGCGCTCTCGATCGTGCTCGCGGTGCCGTTCCTGCTGGTGCAGGGCGAGTACAAGCGCCTGCTCGCCTACTCGAGCATCGAGCACGCGGGGCTCGTCACGCTCGCGATCGGGTTCGGCACGCCGCTCGCGATCTTCGGCGGGCTGCTCCACCTGTTCGTGCAGTCGTTCGCGAAGTCGCTCGCGTTCCTGCTCGCCGGCACGCTGGGCCGCGGTGCGCACTCGCGCCGCATGGACCACTTCGGCGGCGTGCTCGAGGCGAGCCCCGCCCTGGGCACGCTGCTCGTCGTCGCCGGCATCGGCCTCGTGGGCCTGCCGCCCGCGGGCACGTTCGTCTCGGAGTGGCTCTCGCTCGCGGGCGGGTTCGCGAGCCGCCACGGGACCGCTGCGCGCCTCGCGCTGGTCGCGCTCGTGGTCGTGTTCCTGGGCCTCGCGTTCCACTGGTCGCGCATGGTGCTCGGGCGCCCGCGCGAAGGCTTCGCCGACCCGCTGCCGAGGGGCTCCCACGCCCCGCTCTGGGCGCTCGCGGGCGCGGTGCTCGTGCTGGGCGTCTTCCTGCCCGGGCCCGTCCGTTCGCTGATCGAGCAGGCCTCGAAGGTGGTGCGGCCGTGAACGTGATCGCCGGCGAGCTGTTCCCGCTCGATCGCGCGCTCCGCGGCATCCGCGAGCGCTTCGGCGCCGCGGTCATCGACGCCGACCGCGCGTCGATGCGCGAGCACGTCGTGATCCTGCCCGCGGACCGGCTCGCCGAGGTCGCCGGCGCGGTCGTGAACGAATGGGGCGGCACGCTGCTCACGATGTTCGCGCTCGACGAGCGCGAGGAAGGCGGCCGCTTCCGCGTGCACGCCATGTTCTCGATGGCGCCCGAGGACGCGGTGCTCACGCTGGCCGCGGCGGTGCCGTCCGACGCCCCCGCCTACCGCGCGGTGAGCACGACCGTGCATGCGGCGCACTGGTGCGAGCGGGAGATGGCCGACCTGCTCGGCGTCGTGCCCACCGGGCACCCCTCCCCGGGTCCGCTCGTCGCGCACGACGGGTGGCCGGGTGGCATGCACCCGCTGCGGAAGGACTTCACGGTTTCCGCGGACGTCGCGTGGCCGCCGCGGTTCACGTTCGTCCCGGTCGAGGGCGAGGGCGTGTTCGAGATCCCTGTCGGGCCGATCCACGCGGGTGTCATCGAGCCCGGGCACTTCCGCTTCTCGACGGTCGGCGAAGCGGTGCTCAAGGTCGAGGTGAAACTGGGCTGGTGCTGGCGCGGGCTCGAGAAGCTCGCCGAGGGGGCCACGCTGACGCGCGGCCTCGAGCTGGCCGAACGGCTCTGCGGCACCTGCGCGTTCTCGCACGCGCTCGCGTTCTGCAACGCCGCCGAGGAGCTGGCGGGGGCGGTCGTGCCCCACCGCGGGCGCGCGCTGCGCTCGCTCGCCGGCGAGCTCGAGCGCATCGCGAACCACCTCGGCGACATGGCGGGCATCCTCAACGACGTCGCGTGGGTGGTCGGGGCCGCGGAGCTGGCCCGGCTGCGCGAAATGGTGCAGCAGGCCTGCGACGCGCTCTTCGGCCACCGGTTCCTGCGCGGTGTGTGCGTGCCCGGGGGCGTCGCCCGCGACCTCGACGACACGCAGCAGTTGTGGCTCCGGCGCGTGCTCGCCGAGGTGCGCGCGGACGTCCAGGACGCGTGCCGCGCGGCCGCGTCGAACCCCGCCGTGATGGACCGGCTGAACGGCACGGGCACGCTGACCACGGCGACGGCGCGCGACCTCGGCGTGACCGGCGTCGCCGCGCGGGCGAGCGGCCTCGCGATCGACGGGCGACGGGACCACCCCTACGCCTCCTACCGCGACCTCGATTTCCAGGTGATCACGCGCGCGGCGGGCGACGTGTACGCGCGGTTCGACCTGCGTCTCGCCGAAATCCACGAGTCGCTGAACCTCGTGGACCAGATGATCCTGCGGCTGCCGGGCGGGCCCATCGCCCAGCACCTGGGCGAGCTGCCGCCGGCGCGCTGGGGCTTCGGCCTCGTCGAGTCGCCGCGCGGCCTCGCGTCCCACTGGCTGCGCGCGGACCCGCGCGGGCGGATCGGCGACTGGCGCGTGCGCTCGGCGTCGCACGCGATCTGGCCTGCGCTCGCGACCAGCGTGCCGGGCAACATCGTTCCCGACTTCCCGCTCATCAACAAGAGCTTCAACCCGTGCTACGCGTGCACGGACAAGTGAGGGAGGGCCTCCCGCGATGTGGGAAGTGCTGAAGCGCCCGCTCCAGGTCGGCAGCCTCGCCGGCCGCGAGGCCGCGCCGCTGCCCGCCGGCCTCGAGCCCGCCCCGCGCGGGATCGACGGCGACGTGGAGGTGCTCGGCGAGGCGCTGCGCGTCGAAGTGCGCCGGCTCTTCCGCGGCTCGCTCAAGCTCCGGCACCTGGACGCGGGCTCGTGCAACGGCTGCGAGAGCGAGATCGCGGCGTTGCTGAACCCCTTCCACGACCTGCAGCGATTCGGGATCGACCTCGTCGCGTCGCCCCGCCACGCGGACGGCCTGCTGGTGACCGGGCCGGTCACGCGCCACCTCGAGGAGGCCGCGCGGCTGACCGACGAGGCGACGCCGCGCCCGCGGCTGCTCATCGCGGTCGGCGACTGCGCCTGCGACGGCGGCTTCTGCCGCGACTCGTTCGCCGTCCGCGGCGGCGCCGGGTCCCTCGGGCCCGTGGACGTGAAGATCCCCGGCTGCCCCCCACGCCCGCCGGTCCTCCTGCGCGCGCTGCTCGAGGCGCTCGGGCGTGAGAGCGTGCGGGCGGCGGCGAAGGGCTGACCTCCGGGGCGGGCACCGGCCTCCGGATCACCACCGAAGGTCACCGAAATTCTCCTTGACTGACAGTTCGATGATTAGCTAAATATCCAACCATGAACACGGTCTTCCGGGCCCTCTCGGACCCCACGCGGCGCCACGTGCTCGAGCTGCTCCGGCACGGGCCCATGACCGCCGGCGAGCTGGCGGAGCAGTTCGACGTCTCGAAGCCCACCATGTCGGCGCACTTCTCCGTGCTGCGCGAGGCAGGGCTCGTCGTGTCGGAGAGGCGCGGCAAGTCGGTCGTCTACGAGCTGCAGCTCTCCGTGCTCGAGGAGGCGCTGCTGGGCTTCACGAAGGCCCTGGGCCTCGGCCTCGGCGGCCGGCGGGCCGCCGCCCGCCGGCCCCGGCGGCGCGAGGCGCTCGGCCGATGAAGCCGCGCCCGAGATTCTGCGGCCCGGCGGGCCAGGCGGTGATCAGCTTCCTGCAGCTCGTCGCGATCATCGTCGTGCTCGAGCTTGCCCGCCGGCTGGGGTTCGTGGATCTCGCGTTCACCCAGCGGGCGAAGGGGATTGCCGTGGGCCTGATGCTCGTCGTCGTCGGGAACCTGCTCCCGAAGATGCGCCCCTTCGGCGCCTGGGGCGGCGACCCCGCGACGGCGGCCGCGGCCGAGCGGCTCGCCGGCTGGGTGCTCGTCGTCACGGGGCTCGCCTACGCGGCGCTCTTCCTGCTCGCGCCGGTGGAGCAGGCGCGGTCGCTCTCGCCGATCCTCGGGCTCGGGGGCCTCGCGCTCATTGCGATGGACTGGGCCTGGCTCGCCCGCTCGCCGCGTCCGGCGCCGGGCACCGAAGCGGGCACGCGCGTCCGGCCGGGCACGGAAGGCCGCAAGGTCGCCTTCGGCCTGCTCTTCTCGATCGCCTACCTCCTGGCCACCACGAGCCTCAAGTACCTCTCCGAGGGCCGGAGCTGGGCCGGTCTGCTTGCGACATGGTCCCTGCCGGTCTTCCTGCTCGCCTACTCGGTCTTCCTCGCGGCGATGGACTTCCACCGGGACCGCACCTGACCGGGCCGCGCGCCCGTGACGCGAAAGGAGGTCCCGTGATCGCCCGACTGATGGGACTCGCCACCGCCTCTCCCCGCGAAGTGCAGCGCGGCCTCGAGGAGGGATCGATCGTCGTGCTCGACGTCAACGCGCCCGCGAGCTGGCGGTACGCCCACGTGCCCGGCGCCCGGCGCCTCGACCCGGCGGCGTTCGAGCCGGCCGACCTGCCCCGGCAGCGGGACGCGGCACTCGTCTTCTACTGCTCGAACCCGTTCTGCCGGAAGGCCCCGACGGCTGCGAAGCGCGCCATCGCCATGGGCTGGGCGAACGTGCGCGTCATGTCCGCCGGCCTCTCGGGCTGGATCTCGGCGGGACTGCCGATCGAGACCGGCTAGCGTCTCCACCGCCGGCACGGCACGTCGGCTCGCGCCCCCTACCGCCCCTTCTCGATCTCCCGCGCGCGCCACTCGCGCTTCTCGTCGCCGCGGCCCTTGTTGTAGCCGAACTGGTACGCGAGCAGGATCGCGATCGCGTGCAGCACCCACCAGCCCAGGCTCAGGAACTTGATGCCGTCCGGCAGAACCATCTTCGCTCTCTCCTCAGGCGGGGCGCGGGGCCCCGAGACCGGCCAGGAAGTCGCGGTCACCCTCGAGAACGTCGCCGAGCGCGACGTCCCGCGGCTCGATCCAGCGCCAGGCGTGAACCGCCCCGCTCGGCGTGAACGCGAGCGAGGCGAGCGTACAACGGACAAAGGTCACTTCCACGCGCACGCCGTGGGCGTAGTCGTGCGCGTGCACCGCGAGCGTCTCGTGCGCGGTCGCGCCGACGCCCAGCTCCTCCTGCAACTCGCGGACGAGGGCCTCCTCCGGTGACTCGCCCTCCTCGAGCTTGCCGCCCGGGAACTCCCACTGCAGCCCCAGCGGGCCGCCCGGCGGCCGCTGGGTGAGCAGCAGCTTCGGCCCGTCCCACGCGACCGCAGCGACGACGCGCACGCGCTTCGTCGCGCGCGCCTCAGCCAAGCACGGCCTCCTCGACCATTCGCTCGAAGCGCTGCAGGTAGCGCCGGTCCCCCGCCTCCCGCGCCGCGAGCGCCCGGCGCGCGCAGTCGTGGAGGAGCTGCGCCTGGCCCGGCCGGAGCTTCGGCCGGCGCAGCGCGCGGGGCAGCTTCAGATAGCTCGGCGCGTGGTCCACGAGCATGGACGAGCGCGCGAGCGCGAACAGGTCGCAGGACCGTTCGCCGTGCGGCACGAGGCCGCGGGCCTGGAGCAGGTGCGTGAACTCGTGCGCGATCGTGAACAGCTGCAGCCGCCGGGGGCGGATCCACACGCCGGGCTTCCCGGGGTCCATCGACCCCCAGCCGAGCACGCCGCGCTTCTGCGCGAGCCCGACGTGGATCGTGACGCCGTCGAGCTCGGGAAAGAACCGTCGCACGAACTCGAGGTGCTCGAGCATGCGCGCCTTGTGCGGCGAGCGCTCGGCCAGCCGCGAGAACGTCCAGCGCGGCCTCGCGGGCCCCAGGTCGAGCACGGTCTGCTCGAGCAGCCGGGCCTTCGACCGCTTCCGTGGCGCGGGCTTCGGCGACGGCGCACGGCGGGGAACCTCGCGGCGGCGCGGCGCCGGCAGCGGCTCGGCGGACATGGCCGCGCGATCGCGCTCCAGTCGGCGAGCGACACGGGCGAGGCGTTCGATGAGCGCGGCGAGGCGGACCATCGCGCGGCAGTAAACGCGAACGGTCGCACGCCGGTCAACGCCCGCGGGCGGCGCGGCCACTGCCCAGACGTGCCGGAGGCGCCGCCTCCCGCGCCTACTCGAAGTGCTTCCCCCGCGCCCACGCCTTCGCGAGGTCGCCCTTGAAGCCGTGCGCGACCACGATCGGCAGCCCGCGCTCGTAGGGCATCGCAAGCGGGTGGTCGGCCATGCCGGAGACGCGGACCTCGCGGAACTCGGAAGCCACCTCGGCACTGTCGCGGCCCAGCAGGATCGCCGTGTCCCCGTCCCAGCGCCGGGGCGGCCAGTAGAACCAGTTGTTGTGCTGGCAGGCGATCGCGGGGATGCGCCCGGCGCCGAAGTGTTCGAGCGCCCCGGCCTCGCCGTAGTTGCCCACCACGACGATCGCGCGCGCGCGTTCCTCCGGCGTGAGCGTCGCGGCGACACGCGCCACCGAGTCGGCCAGCTCGGGCCATCCGAACATGTCGGCGTAGTGCTGCGGCAGCGGCCCCATCGCCTGGTGCTCCTCGGCCGGGGGCGCGAGCACCAGGGCGCGCTGGTACGCGACGAAGCGCGCGGGTGGAAGGCAGGGAATCGCGAACGGCAGGAGCGCCACCGCGAAGACGGCCGCGAGCGACGCCACGGCGACGCGTGCGGCGCGGCTGCGCTGTTCCCACCACACCGCGCCCGCCGCGAAGAGCGCGGTCACCGCGAGCGCGAGGTACTCGGCGCGCGCCCTGCCGTTGACGAGCAGGATCGCCGCGGTGACGAGCCACACGACGGCCACCGGCCGCCAGCGGACCCGTTTCGGCGCCAGCGACGCCGCCAGGCCCGCGATCCACACCGGCGCGGCGCCGGGACCCAGCACGAGGATCTGGCTGGCGAAGAACACCGCCGGCTCGATCGCCCGCATCTTGTGCGCGGACGCGTTGTGCATGAACTCGAGCGTCGGCCAGCCGTGGCGCACCTGCCACAGCAGGTTCGGCGCGAAGATCGCCCCCGCCAGCGCCGCGCCGAGCCACGGCCACGGCGTCGCCAGCGCGCGCCGGCGCGGCGAGAGGAGCAGCGACGCGCCGAGCCCCGCGCCGAGCCACAGGACGCTCCACTTGTTCAGCAGCCCGAGCCCGAGCACCGCCCCCAGCGCCAGCCAGTCGCGCGGCGTCCCGCGCGCGATCGCCCGCAGCCCGAGCAGCGTGCCCGCGGCCCAGAACGCCTGGTCGAGCACGTTCATCGAGTAGAAGTGCGCGACCGCGAGGCTCATCGGCGCGAATCCGGCCGCGGCGGCCGCCAGGACCTGTGCGAAGCGCCGTCCGCCCAGCTCGCGCGCGATGAGCGCCGCGAGCACCGCGACCGAGGCCCCGCCCAGTGCCGCGACCACCCGGAAGGCGGCGAGCGACTCGCCCGCCACGGCGCGCACGAGCGCGAGCAGCGCGATGGAGAGCGGCGGCTGGTCCACGTAGCCCCACGCGAGGCGCTTTGCGCACGAGAGGTAGTACAGCTCGTCGCGGAACCATCCGTACTGCGTGAGCCAGGCGCCGTGCACGGCCAGCACCGCCAGCGCCACCAGCGCCACCGCACCGGCCGCGATGCGCGGGCGGCCGTCCGGGCTCGGTTCGAAGGACATTGGCATCTCCGGGGTACGGACCGGCCGCGGGCAGCGGACGGCCGCGGCGCAGGATACCGGAACGGCCGCGCCGCGCGGGCTGCGGAACGGGCCCGGCGGCGCGCCGCTGGACGGGCCGCGGCGCGGCAGGCATGCTGCCCGGCCTGCCATGGACCCTGCGCCCGAAATCTCCGTCGTCGTCCCCGCCTACAACGAGGCCGAGAGCCTGCCGACGCTCTTCTCGGAGCTGCGCGCGGCGCTCGCCGCCACCGGCCGCACCTGGGAGCTGATCGTCGTGGACGACGGCAGCACCGACGGCACGGGCGGGTGGCTCGAGACCGAGGCCGCGGGCGACCGGCGCGTCGTGCCGCTGGCGCTCGAGCGCAACGCGGGCCAGAGCGCGGCGCTCGCCGCCGGGCTCGCGCGCGCCCGCGGCGCGATCGTCGTGACGCTCGACGCCGACCTGCAGAACGACCCGGCGGACCTGCCGAAACTGCTCGAGGCGCTCGCCGACGCCGACGTCGTCTCCGGCGTGCGTGCGAAGCGCAACGACCCCTGGGTGCGTCGCGTGTCGTCGCGGATCGCGAACGGCGTGCGGCGGGCCGTGCTCGGCGACCCGGTCACCGACATCGGCTGCTCCTTCAAGGCCTATCGGCGCGAAGTCCTCGAGGGGCTGCCGATGTTCTCCGGGGTGCACCGGTTCCTGCCGGCGCTCTGCGTCTTCCGCGGGGCGCGCTTCGCGGAGGTGCCGCTGAATCACCGGCCGCGCGCCCACGGTGTCTCGAAGTACGGCGTCGGCAACCGCCTCTGGCGCGGCCTCGCCGACCTGAACGGAGTGCTCTGGCTGCGCTCGCGGCTGCTGAACTACCGCGTCCGCGAGGACCGCTGAGCGACGCGGCCTTCGCCCGGGCCGTTCGACGCTGGCGCGGTCCGGACCCCGTGGCCTAGATTCCGGCCTCGTTCCCCGACCCGTGCTCCCCAGGAGGATTCCTCGTGCGCTTTCCCAGCCTCGCCTTGCTCGCCGCCGCCTCGTGTCTCGCTCTCGCCGCCCCGCCCGCCTCCGCGCAGGGTGGTGACGCCTCGACGCCCGTGCCCGGGCAGGCGTCCGCGCCGCCCGCGCGCTCCGGCCTCTCGGGCGTGGACGTGATGACGGCGACCGTCTTCCAGGAGGGCCAGAGCTCGTTCTCCGGCCTCGGGGTGAGGCTGCGCCTCCGCAGCGGCGTGCTGGTGCCGAACATCGAGCTCATGCCCAACGTCGAGTTCTGGCAGAACGTGAGCCGTGTGTCCCTCTTCGGGGTCAGGACGACGCGCGGTGACGCCTCGCTCGGCTTCGCCGCGCGCTGGACGTTCCACCACGACCACTGGCAGCCGTACGTCGGCGCCGGGCTCGCCGTGCACTTCCTCGAGGAGAAGGTGGACGCCCCGAGCCTCGGCGTGAACGACCAGCACGACTCGACCACGCGCGGGGGCTACACGCTGCTCGGCGGCGTGTCGTTCACGATGACGCGGAGCCTCTCGAACTTCATCGAGGTCGAGCACCACGGCGTCAGTCACTACCGCCAGCTGAAGATCAACACCGGGCTCGGCTGGAACTTCTGAGGCCCCGCCGGCGGCCGGCGGACCGGACCTTCACCCGGAGGGCGACGCGATGAGCCGGACCGATGCGCTGCGGTGCCTGCGCGGGCTGTCGGTGGGTGACGCCTACGGCCAGTCGCTCGTCATGGAGGCCTTCCGCATGCCGGTCGGCGAAGGACCCGGCTCGTGGCCGTGGACCGACGGCACGCACACCGCGCTCTCGGTCGTCGAAGCGCTGCTCGAGAGGGGCACGCTCGATCCGGACGCGCTCTCGATGGCGTTCGCGCGCCGGTACGGGCTGGAGCCGCACCGCGGCTACGCCGTCGGCGCGGTGGCCGTGTTCGAAGGCCTCCGCGCGGGCGAGCCCTGGAGCCGCATCGCGCCGTCGCTCTTCGGCGGGCAGGGGTCGTTCGGGAGCGGCGCCGCGCAGCGCGCCGCGCCGGTCGGGGCGTTCTACGCCGGCGATCCGCCCCGGGCCGCGCTCGAGGTGGACCGCTCGTCCGTGGTCACGCACTCGCACCTCGAGGGGCGCGTGGGCGCGGTGGCCGTCGCCGTCACCGCCGCGATGCTCGCGGCCGGCGACCCGCCGCGCGGCGACGCACTGCTCAAGGCCGTCGCGGCGGGCCTGCCGCGCAGCCGCACGCGCACCGGCATCGAGCGCGCGCTCAAGTTCTCGCCCGCCGACACCGAGGGCGCCGCGCAGGCGCTCGGCACCGGGCGGCACCTGACGAGCGTGGACACGGTGCCCTTCTGCCTGTGGATCGTCGCCCGGCACGGCCGCAATTTCGAGCGCGCCCTGGCCATCGCGTGCGAGCGGCCCGGTGCGCAGGACGCCGTCGGCACGATCGTCGGGGGCCTCGCGGTGCTGCTCGACGCCCGCATCCCTCCCCGCTGGCTGCGCATGCGCGAGCCGCTGCCGAAGGCGTTCGACACGTAGGAAGCGGCGGAGGCTCCGAACGCGCGGCGGCCCGCGGGGACCCCGCCCCGCGGGCCGTGCCGTTACGCCGGGTACCGGCGTCAGCGGATGCGCACGATGCGCCGCTGCTCCGTGGCACCGTCCACGGTGGTTCTCAGCCAGTAGACTCCCGCACCGACCTCACGGCCCGCACGGTCGCGGCCGTTCCAGGAGAATCGGTGCGTCCCGGGCCCCATCGGGCTCGGCGCCGAGGACGCCAGCGAGCGGCCCTGGGCGTCGAAGACGCTCCAGCCGACGAGCGCCTGGCGATCGAGCGAGAGCCCGAACTGGAGCGCGCCGTGGAACGGGTTCCCCCGCACCGTCCACTTCGTGCCGCCCTGCGACGGCTCGACCGCGAGCGGCGCGAACGAGGCCGAGTCGCTGGTCATCACGACGGGCGCCGCGCGGCCGTTCGCGTCCCACGCGTCGTACATCGCCTGGCCCTGCGGTGTGGTGTACGTGTCGCGCAGGAACTCGACGTACTCCTTGCTCGTGCTCTGGTAGTAGAGCGTCGCCGTGAGCTTCCGCGCGTCCGGGGGCAGCGGATACGTGACGACGTCCCAGTTCTGCCCGTCGGCGTAACGCGGTTCCGGACGAGTATCGTCCACCGGCTTGCCCCCGAACGTCTCGAACACGGCGTTCGAGAAGCCGAGCGGCGGAATGCGGTCGTCGAAGTAGGTCGAGTCGTTGAGCGCGAAGTGGAGCGACGGGCCCGCCGTCGCACCCAGGGCCGCGGCCAGGCGCGTCGAGATCCCGAGATGCGTCTCGTACGTCTGCAGGTAGGCGTCGTGATCGAGCACGCCGGTCGCCGCGTCGTAGTCGCCGCTCTCGAAGACGGGTGTTCCGCCCTCGTCGTACGCCACGACGTGCAGCCACATGCGGCGGCCCTCCGGGTAGCCCGTCGGCAGCTTGTGGCCCGAGTGGTTGGTCACCGTCACCTCGGCCCGCATGCTGTCGCCTTCGGGCACGACCGCGACATCCACCGTCGCGGCCCTCGCGAGCATGGACTGAGCGCGCGCGGAGCCGTCCGCGAGCGCCGAGGCGTCCGTCTCGCCCGGGTAGAGCGTGCCGATGACGTTGATCATCCACGAGCTGCCGCCCGTCATGTCGTGCAGCGGCAGGTCGGGACGCAAGGCCGCGAGCGGGTCGTTGCAGCCCTTCCCGGACACGGCGGGCATGTGGCAGTCCTGGCAGGTGGAGACGGTGCCGTCGGGCCGGTTGCCCGCGAACTCCGGCGCGTAGACGCCCGCCGGGAAGGCGCTGTTCTTCCACTCGCTGTAGGTGCGCTCGAGCGGCATGATGTCGGACGAGAGCATGCTCGCCGGCGCCTGGTCGAGCGGCCCCGGCGAGTACTCCGCCGGTCCCGTGCGCACGAACGCGGGGTTCGAGACGTCGTGGCACGTGCCGCAGAACTCGCCGCTCAGGTGGAACGGCGAGTAGAGCACCTGGTGCGGCGCAACCGTGTCGTTGAACGGTCCCCGCCGCTGGGCCAGCGGGTCGAGCACCTGTTGTCCACTCGAGTAGTTGGTCGGCGTGTGCCCCGGCAGCAGCGTGGCGAGGACGTCCACGTCCTCGACCGGGCTCGTGCCCGCCACGTAGAGCGGGTCCACCATGCGGTGGCACTGGTCGCAGGTCACGCCGTCGAGGTCGCTCGGCAGGAGCTGGCTGCCGTCGGTCGGCTCGCTGCGGCCCGCCATCCAGCCGGTCATCGAGTGGCAGCGGATGCACATGTCGCCCGACCCGGGTGCGTCGCGGTCGGCGACCGCCACGCAGGCGTGGAAGAGCGGGTCGCGTCCCGCCTGCGCCATCATGCTGCCCTGCCAGTTGTGGCCCGGCTCGACCGCGCTGTCGTAGCCGCCATGGCAGGTGATGCAGGTGGAGGACTGCTCGGGCGAACCCACCTGGAGCGGCTGCGTGCCGGGCAGGTCGAAGTCGCGGAGCGTGGTCGGGGCGACGCCGGTGGTGATCGCGGTGATCGTGAACACCGCGGCGCTCGAGTCGCGGCCCGAGTTCGCGGCCGCGTCCCACGCGACGACCAGCACGCGCGCGTCCGCGGTCGGCATGTCGGGCACGAACCACGTCACGGAACCGCTGTTGGTGCCGTTCAGCAGGATCGGCGTCCACAGGCTCGACGCCGCGTCGCGCCAGTAGACGTCCACGCTGCTCACGGCGACGTTGTCGGTGGCCGTCCAGGTGATCGAGTGGGCGGTGCCGCCGCCCCAGGACTCGCCGCCGGCGGGCGACGTGACGTTCACGACGGGCGGCGTGCCGTCCACGCTCGTCGTGGGCACGAGGTACGGCGTGATCTCCGAGAGCACGGGCACGTTCGACGTGCTGTCCACGATCGCGGGCACGAGTCCGGGAAACGTGGGCGTGTTCGCGTAGGTCAGGTTCGTGATCTCGGTCAGGGCCGAGAATCCGTCGCCGTCCGGATCCTGATTCTCGATCGAGTGGATGGCCGTCACCCGCTCGGCGTCGGTCTTCAGGCCGGAGACCACGGACTCGACCAGGCGCCCGTAGGGATTGCGCGGTCCCCCGCCGTTGAAGTCGAAGTGGCAGACGCCGCAGTGCCCGGAATGGCTCGGCAGGTCGTCGAGCACGCTCCCGACTGCGGACGGGTAGGCGTTGAAGAACGAGGTGCGGATGAACGGCTTGGCGGGAACGGCCGTGGCGAAGACCATCGAGAGGGCGGTCACGACGACCGCGAGCGACAGGACGGTCCATGCGAGCGAGCGGCCGGGGGAAGCGAGACGCATGGTTGCCTCCGCGTTGGGGACAGGCTGAAGCGAGACTCTGAACCGGGTCGCATCGCCCGTGCCGCGCGGGCGGAGTTCAGGGCCTTGCGCTAGTCCGCTGCGCGCCAAGGGGCGCCCGTCTGTGCGTTGGAACGCACGCCGATGCCTGGACTGCCCGGTTGACAGGGCACTGACAGCTTGGCCAGCCGGAAGTTCCGCGCACCGAAACGCGTCGGCCCCGCGCGCCGGGAGGCGCGCGGGGCCGCGGTCGCGATGCGTGTCAGAACGAGAAGCCGAGCAGGCTCGGGTCCGGCATCATCTCCGGGCTCCACGGGTCGGGCATCAGCTCGACCTCGCACGGCTGCGGCACGACGCCCTCGGCCGCGGATTTCACCTCGGCCACGAGCTGCGGGGCGTACGGGCAGAACGGCGTCGTCAGCATCATGCGGATGTGCGTGCGCTGCGGCAGGAAGTGGATCTCGCGCACGAGCCCGAGGTCGATCACCGAGAGGTTGATCTCCGGATCGAGCACGGTCTCGAGCGCCGAACGCACCGCCATCTCCTGCTGGCTCGGCATGCTCGAGAACGTCGGCGGACCCGCGGGCTTCTGCGGCGGCGGCGGGTCGCCGGAGCCCGGAGCCGGCGCTGGCGCCGGGGCCGCCGGCACCTCCCACGGCTGGCGCTGCCCCGTGTGCGGGTTCATCGGTGCGGCGGCCTTCGCGGCTGGATCGAGACTCACCTGCACCTCGTCGCCCACCACCCGAACCGCGTAGGTCGGCACCGGCGTGGTCGCCGGGAAGCTCTTCGCCGCCCCCGTGCGCACGTCGAACTTCGCGCCGTGGCGCGGGCATTCGATGGTGCCGCCCTCCAGCGTGCCCTCGGCCACCGGGCCGCCGTCGTGTGTGCACACGTCCTCGATCGCCCAGAAGCCGTCGTCGAGGCGGAAGACCGCCACCGTCGTGTCGTCGAGCCGCACGATCTTCACCTCGCCCACGGCGATCTCGCCGGCGCGGGCCACCGTCACGAATCCGAGCGCGTCGCTCACGAACCCTCTTCCTCCTCTTCGCCGGGCCAGTCACCGATCCCGTAGACCCCGGCCTTGAGCGTCTTCAGCGGGAGCAGCGCGCACTTCAGGCGCACCGGCCCCAGCTCGATCCCGAGCATGTCGAGCACGTCCTGTCGCGTCAGCTTCTTCACCTCGTCGAGTGTCCGCCCCTCGACGTACTCGCAGAGCATCGAGGCCGCCGCCTGGCTGATCGAGCAGCCGTGGCCCGAGAAGCGCACCTTCTCGATGCGGCCGTCGGTGACGCGCACGTCCATCCGGATGCGATCCCCGCACAGCGGGTTCGCGTCCTCGTGCGAGACGCTCGCGTCCTCCAGCGTCCCGTGACAGCGCGGGTGCTGGTAGTGATCGAGGATGTTCTCGCGGAAAAGGTCGCTCATCGGGCCCCCCCGCGGCCGAACACGCGGCGCGTCTCGTGGAGTCCGGCGACGAGCGCGTCGACGTCCTCGCGCAGCGAATAGCAGTGGAACGACGCCCGCGCCGACGCCGGGACGCCGAGCTGCTCGTGCAGCGGCATCGCGCAGTGGTGGCCCGCGCGCACGCAGACGCCGGAGCGGTCCAGCACCGTCGCGACGTCGTGCGGGTGGATCCCGTCCATCGTGAAAGCGACCAGCCCGCCGCGGTGGTCGGCATCGGGGCCCAGCACCCGCAGGCCCGGCACCTCGGCGAGGCGGTGCAGCGCGTAGGCCACCAGGTCGCGATCGTGCGCGAACACGAACTCCATCCCGAGCGCCTCGAGGTAGCGCACCGCCGCCGCGAGGCCCACAACCTCCGCGATCGGCATCGTGCCGGCCTCGAACTTCCAGGGCAGCTCGTTCCACTTCGACGACGTCAGCGACACCTCACGGATCATCTCGCCGCCACCGAGGAAGGGCGGCATCGCTTCGAGCATCGCCCGGCGCCCCCAGAGCACGCCGACGCCGGTCGGCCCGAGCATCTTGTGCCCCGTGAAAGCCACCAGGTCGGCGCCGAGCGCGCGCACGTCGAGCGGCAGGTGCGCGGCGCTCTGAGAGGCATCCACGAGCACCGTCGCCCCGTGCTCCTTCGCGACGCGCGCGATCTCGGCGGCCGGGTTCACCGTGCCGAGCACGTTCGAGACGTGCACGAACGAGACGAGCTTCGCCCGCCCGTCCGCGAGCAGGCCCGGCAGCGCCTCGACCCCGAGCTGTCCGTCGGACGTCAGCGGCAGGAACCGCAGCTCGATCTTCCGCTCCGCCGCGAGCAGGTGCCACGGCACGAGGTTCGAGTGGTGCTCCATCGGGGTGAGGACGATCGCGTCGCCGTCCTCCAGGTTCGTGCGTCCCCACGAGTGCGCGACGAGGTTGAGCGCCTCGGTGCTGTTGCGCGTGAACACGATCTCGCGCGGGCTCGCGGCGTTCACGAACCCGGCGACCCGCCGGCGGGCGTCCTCGTAGAGGGCCGTGGCCTCCTCGGCGATCCCGTAGATGCCGCGGTGGATGTTCGAGTTGCAGGTGCGGTAGTAGCGGTCCATCGCGTCGAGGACCGCCTGCGGCTTCTGCGACGTCGCGGCGCTGTCGAGGTAGATGAGCGGCTTCTCGCGCGGGGATCCGAAGATCGGGAAGTCCGCCCGGACGCGCACCGGGTCGAAGGGGGCGACCGGCGCGGAGGATGGAGCGCCCGTCGCACGTCCCTCGCCCGTGCGTGTCGCGGTCATGGCGTCAGCCGATCTTCCGCGCGATCTCTTCGCGCAACCGGTCGCGGACGGCCTCGAGGGGGATGCGGTCGAGCACGGGCTCGAAGAACGCCTCCACGATCAGCCGCTGCGCGTCCACCGGCGGAAGGCCGCGGGCCATGAGGTAGTACAGGTGCTCCGGATCGATGTAGCCCAGGGTCGCGCCGTGCGTGCAGCGCACGTCGTTCGCGAGGATCTCGAGGCCCGGGATGCTGTCGGCGCGCGCCTGGTCCGAGAGAAGCAGGTTCCGGTTCGCCTGGTAGGCGTCCGTGCGCTGGGCGCGCTCGGCGACCTGGATGAGCCCCTGGTAGACGCTGCGGGCGCGGTCCTTGAGGCAGCCCTTGATGAGCAGGTCGCTCGTGCCGTGCGGCTGCAGGTGGCGCTGCAGCGTGTGCAGGTGAAAGTGCTGGCGCCGGTCCCCGAACATGAAGCCGTGTACGTACGCACGCGCGCCCTCGCCGTTCAGGTTGAACCAGGCGTTGGCCTTCGTGACGCGGCCACCGACCATGACCTGGATCCACTGCAGCTCGGCGTCGCGCGACAACTCGGCGCGCCCATTCGAGTAGTGGAAGACGTTGCGCCCCCAGTCCTGCAGCGAGGCGAACGTCAGCTTCGCGTTCGCGCCGACGAACACCTCGGTGCCGCCGGCGTGGAACGCGGCGCCCTCGGCGGGCTCCGAGAGCATCTCCTCGATCACCGTGACTTCGGCGCCTTCCTCGACGATCACGAGTGAGCGCGGCATCGACGCCTTGCCGGCGCCGCCGAGCCAGTGGAAGAGCCGCACCGGCAGTGCGGCCTTCACGCCCTTCGGCACGTGCACGAACGCGCCGCCCGAGTGCACGGCCGCGTTGAGGGCCGTGTACCAGTCGTAGTCGTCGTGCAGCAGCGAGCCGTAGCGGGCCCGGATGAGGCCCTCGTACTCGCGCGTGGCGCGGTCGAACGAGCACACGGTGACGCCCTGCTTCGCCAGCTCGGGGTGCGTCTGCTCGAGCACCGTGCCGCCGTCGTGCTGGACCACGAGACCGACCGCGCCGGCCTCGCCGGCGAGCCGCTCGAGCACCGGCGCGGGCAGGTCGTCCACGTTGCGCGCTGCGGGCCCGGTCGAGAACGGGTCTAGCGTCGGCAGGGCCTGCTCGAGCGAGGTGAAGTCCGTGCGCCGCCACAGCTCCGCATCGCGACGCGGGAGCTTCAGCGTCGAGAGGACGCCCGCGGCCGCGCGGCGGCGCTCCGACGCCCACGCCCCCTCGCGGGAATCGCGGGCGCGCGCGGCGGCGCGCTCCACCCACCCGGCGGCGAAGGCGGTCGGATTCTGCGTCGTCGTCGTGGAGGGCGTCATCCGACCGAGCCCTCCATCTGCAGCTGGATCAGGCGGTTCATCTCGACCGCGTACTCCATCGGCAACTCCTTCACGATCGGCTCGATGAACCCGGCCACGATCATCGCGGCGGCCTCCTCCTCGGGAATGCCGCGGCTCGTCAGGTAGAAGATCTGCTCGTCGCCGATCTTCGAGACGGTGGCCTCGTGGCCGATCGTGACCTTGTCCTCCTCGATCTCCATGTACGGGTAGGTGTCCGAGCGCGAGGCCTCGTCGAGGATCAGCGCGTCGCAGTTCACCGTCGAGCGGCAGTTCGTCGCGCCCTTCACGACCTTGACCAGGCCGCGGTAGCCGGCACGGCCGCCGTCCTTGCTGATCGACTTCGAGATGATCTTGCTGGTCGTGTTCGGCGCGCAGTGCACCGCCTTGGCGCCGGCATCCTGGTGCTGGCCCTTGCCCGCGAAGGCGATCGACAGCACCTCGCCGTGCGCGCCGGGTTCCATCATGTAGATGGCCGGGTACTTCATGGTCAGCTTGGACCCGAGGTTGCCGTCCACCCATTCCATCGTCGCGTCCGCGTAGGCGACCGCGCGCTTGGTGACCAGGTTGTAGACGTTGTTCGACCAGTTCTGGACGGTCGTGTAGCGGCAGCGGCCGCCCTTCTTCACGATGATCTCGACCACGGCCGAGTGCAGCGAGTCGCTGGAGTAGATCGGGGCGGTGCAGCCCTCAACGTAGTGCACGTACGCGCCCTCGTCGACGATGATCAGCGTGCGCTCGAACTGCCCCATGTCCTTCGTGTTGATCCGGAAGTACGCCTGGAGCGGCACGTCCACGTGCACGCCCTTGGGCACGTAGATGAACGAACCGCCGGACCACACCGCGCTGTTGAGCGCGGCGAACTTGTTGTCCGTGGACGGAATCACGGTGCCGAAGTACTGCTTGAAGAGCGCCTCGTGGTCGCGCAGGCCGTGGTCGCACGACACGAAGATCACGCCCTGCTTCTCGAGCGACTCCTTGATCTTGTGATAGACGACCTCGGAGTCGTACTGGGCGCCGACGCCGGAGAGGAACTTCTGCTCGGCCTCGGGGATGCCGAGCTTGTCGAACGTGCGCTTCATGTCGGCGGGCACGTCCTCCCAGGACTTCACTTCCTCGGACGTGGGCTTGACGTAGTAGTAGATGTCCTGGAAGTCGATCTGGCTGACGTCGCCCCCCCAGGTCGGCAGGGGCTTCTTCTCGAAGGTCTCGAGCGCCTTGATCCGATAGTCCGTCATCCACTGTGGCTCGCCCTTCATCTTCGAGATCTCTTCGACGATGGAGCGGTTCAGGCCCTTGCGGATCTTGAAGACGAACTGGTCGCTGTCGTGGAAGCCGTACTTCTCGGCGTAGTTGTCGCGGAGACCCACTCCGGGTTCGGTCGTCATCTTGCCTCCACTTCCTCGCGCAGCCAGTCGTAGCCGCGCGACTCCAGCTCGAGCGCCAGCTCGGGCCCTCCCTGAGTGACAATGCGGCCGTCCTTCATGACGTGGACCTTGTGCGGCTTGATGTAGTTGAGGATCCGGTTGTAGTGCGTGATCACGAGCACGCCCATCTCCGGCCCGGCGAGCGCGTTCACGCCCTCGGAGACGATCCGCAGCGCGTCGATGTCGAGGCCGGAATCCGTCTCGTCCATGATCGCGATGACGGGCTTGAGGATCGCCATCTGCAGGATCTCGGCGCGCTTCTTCTCGCCGCCCGAAAAGCCGTCGTTCAGGTAGCGGTTCGCAAACTTCTCGTCGACCTTGAGCAGCGTCATCTGCTCGCGCAGCAGCTCGCGGAACTCCCTCGGGGGGATGCCCTTCTTCTTCGGCACCTGGCCGTCCTCGCCGCCCGACGGCGCGAGGCGCGCGTTGAGCGCGGCGCGCAGGAAGCTCGAGAACGTCAGCCCCGGGATCGCGACCGGGTACTGGAACGCCATGAACAGCCCCGCGCGGGCGCGCTCGTCGGTCTCCATCTCGAGGATGTTCTCGCCCCGGAACAGGATCTCGCCCGACGTCACCTCGTACTTCGGGTGCCCCATGAGCGTGTTCGCGAACGTGCTCTTGCCCGAGCCGTTCGGTCCCATCAGGGCGTGGATCTCGCCCTTCGCGATCTCGAGCGAGAGGCCCTTCAGGATCTCCTTGCCCTCCACGGAAACGTGGAGGTCCTTCACCACCAGCTCAGGCGCGTTGCTCATGTCGTTCGATTTCCCTTCGTCGGTTCGTTCGTTCGCGGTGCGCGAGCGGCCCGACACCCCGTGCGAGGGGCGGCGCGCGGCGCGTCGCCTTTCGGGATCAGGCCGAGAAGCTCTCGCCGCAGGCGCAGCTGTGCTTCACGTTCGGGTTGTTGAACTTGAATCCGGCGCCCATCAGCCCCTCGACGTAGTCGATCTCGGTGCCGCCGAGCAGGACCATGCTCTTGAGGTCGACGTAGAGCTTCACGCCGTTCGTCTCGACCACCTCGTCTCCCGGCGTCTCCGCGTCGCAGAACTCCATGAAGTACGAGTTGCCCGAGCAGCCGCCGCCGCGCACGCCGATGCGCAGGCCGATCTCGGGCGTGCCGCGCTGCGCCAGAAGCTCCTGCACCTTCCCCGCGGCGACGGGCGTGAGGGTGATCATCTCGACCGCTCCTTTCCAGTTTCAGCCCCGCGGCCGTTCTCGCGGCCCGCGGGACGGGGGTGCTGCATCATGTCCTCGACCCGCACGAACGCGGGCCGGCTGTTTCTCGGCGCGACCTGCGTCGCGCCCTGGATTCCGGCGACCAGCGGGGGCGCCGTCGCGACGCCGTGGTCCTGCGAGCAGTTCACGCACACGTGGACCGTTCCCGGCGCCTCGCAGCTCTCGCACGTCTCGAGATAGCGAAGCCCCTCCTCGAGCTCGGCGGCCAGGTTCTGGTGGCGGTGGATGGCGTCCCGCGTCTCGTCGAGCTTGCGCCGGAAGAGCACGCGCAGGTCCGCCATCGCCGTCGGACCCTGGTCGGAGGTCCACCAGTTCTGCAGGACCTCGCGCATCTCCTGGAGCGAGAACCCCAGCCCGTGCAGCGAGTCGATCCAGCGCACGCGCTCGACCGCGGAGGCGTCGAAGAGCCGGAAGCCCCCGCTGGAACGGGTGGCCGGCTCGAGCAGCCCGAGCTCCTCGTAGAGGTGAATCGCCCGGACCGTCTTGCCCGTCGCCTTCGCGATGTCGCCGACCCGGAGCAGCGGGCTCCGGTCGATTACGGATGCCTGTGGTGTCTCGCTCATACCCTTACGTATACGTTAGAGTCGGACCGCAAGGTAGGGGTTCGGTGGGACTTGGTCAATGCGCCATGGCGGCCCTGCGGCAAGACTTTGCAAGGGGCTGCACTCCGGGCGGGCACCACCGAGATGACACCCGGTCCGGAACGTCGCTAGCATCAACCCGTTCCATCGCGCCGTGCCCCCCGCTCCCGGCGGTCCCCGACTCCTTGCCAGAGGGGGTGCCGCATGAAGCTCCCGCGGACCTGCTTCGCCTCGCTCCTCGTGCTGCTCGCCGCAGCTCCCGCAGTCGCCTCGCGCCCGCCGCAGCCCCCGAACATCCCGTCTCCCGCGAGCGCAAAGAGCCTGGACGCCTCGCAGCTCATCGACATCAACAACATCGCGATGTACGTGACGAACACGGGTTCGTTCGCATGCGACAGGACCATCTACGGCCCGGGCCTCGAGTACCCGAAGGGCACCGGCAAGACGTGTGTCTTCGCGGCGGGCCTGTGGTTGGGCGGCCGGGTCGCCGGCCAGGTCCGGGTGGCGGTCTCCGAGTACTCGGACGAGTACGGCCCCGGCGCAATGATCGGGACCGCCCCCGACGACCCGGGCAAGCCCGAGTACCACGTCTACAAGCTCTATCGGGCCTGGGCCGATCCCGCCGCCCGCGACGCGGCGCTGGCGGACTACGACGCGGGCGCCGTGCCGCACGGCGCGCCGGCCGTGACGCTGCAGCCGGACGGCACGCTCGACATCCCGGGCGACGAGATGCTGTGGGCCGTCTACAACGACGCCTCGCCCTCGAATCACACGAACCAGGCGGGCGGCACGAATCCGCTCGGCATCGAAGTGCAGCAGACCACGTACGCGTTCAACCGACCGGGGGCGCTGGGCAACACCGTGTTCATCCGCTTCAGGATCGTCAACAAGGGCGGGAACACGATCGACAGCATGTACGTCTCGCTGTGGTCCGATCCCGACGTCGGCGGTGCCAGCGACGACCTGGTCGGCTGCGACCCGGCGCTGGACGTCGGGTACGGCTACAACGCGACGAACAGCGACTTCGTCTACGGCGCGCAGGTGCCCGCGGTCGGCTATGTCTTCCTCGAGGGCCCCAGGGCCAACGGCGTGCCGCTGCCGATGACGTCGTTCGACAAGTACATCAACGGAACCGACCCGAACAGCTCCACGAAGACGTACAACCTCATGAAGGGCCTCCAGCCCGACGGCGCACCGCTCGTCAACCCGACGAACGGCCAGGTGACCACGTTCATGGTGAGCGGCGATCCCGTCCTGGGCACCGGGTGGCTGGACACCAACCCGGCGGACCGGCGCCTTCAGATCTCGAGCGGCCCGTTCACGATGTCGCCGGGCGACGAGCAGGTCGTGACCACGGCCATCGTGATCGGCCGGGGCAGCGACCGGCTTGCGTCGGTCAACCTGATGCGCGGGTCAGTGGTCGAGTTGCACGACTCCGCCACGCCGACGCAGCTGGCGCTGGTGGGCACCACCGCCTCGCCCGGGCGGGTCCGCATGGAGTGGTACTCGGACGAAGGCGGACTGCAGGTGGCGGTCGAGCGGCGGACGGAAACCACCGGCTGGACCCGAGTCGGCGACGCCGCCTCCGACGGCACGGGTCATATCGTCTACGAGGATCGTGACGTCGCACCGGGCGGCCGCTACGGCTACCGGCTGATGATCTCGCGCGGCGGGGCGACCGAGTACGCGGGCGAAGCCTGGGTGAGCGTGCCGTTCGGGCCCGCGCTGTCCGTCGGCGGCCTGCGCGTGGCGGGAAGCCGGGTGCTGCTCGGCCTCACGCTGGGCAGTGGCGGCCCGGCACGGATCGAGATGATGGACGTCTCGGGCCGCCGGGTGCTGGACCGCGGGCTCGAGGCGCTCGGGCCGGGCGAGCACGAGATCGACCTGTGCGGAACCGAGTTGCGCGCGGGCCTCTACTTCGTGCGGCTCATGCAGGGCGCACAGCGGGTTGCCGCCAAGCGGGTGCTGGCGAGGTAGTCGCGCAGGTCCGTCGCCCCGGCAATCGCTACGGCGCGCCGACGTTGCGCGCGATAGCAGCTCGCGGGCCGGGCCGGAGGCTCCACCCCGCCCCTCATCGAGGCCGTGCTGGCCGCCGGCCGGCCCGGCCGCCGCGCAACCACACCCGGGCGCCCTCGGTGATCGCGAGCACGACCGGGTCCGTCGGCTGGCGCTCGGCGCTGACCGCGTAGAATTCCTGCCGGCAGTCGCGGGCCCGGCCGAGGCACGCGAGGCCGTGCCGCCGGCAGGCGTCGCGCTCGGCGACCGCCGGCAAAGGGATCACGCCGAGGCCGTCGGAACCGGCGATCTTCATGAGCGCGGCGTCGTCGTATTCCGCCACGAGCCGCGGCGTGACGCCCTGCGCGCGCAGCCACTGCTCGATCGAGCGCCGCAGCGCGGTGCCCGGGGTGGGCAGCAGCATCGGTGCGCCGTCGAGCGAGCGCGGGAAGCGCGTCCGAAGCTTCCCCGCGAGCACGGGCGCGGCCAGGAAGGAAACCCCGCAGTCGCCGAGCCGATGGTTGAACGCCCGCAACCCGAGCGCGCCCGGCGCGGGCTCGTCGGCGAGCACGAGGTCGATGCGGTGCGCCGCGAGCTGCACGAGCAGCTCCGCGGCCGAGGCTTCCGTCACGCTCACCTGCACCGGGTGCGGGAGGCGGAAGACGGGACGCATGAGCGAGTGGCTGACGAGCTTCGGCAGCGCGTCGGTCACGCCGAGCGCGACGCGCACGGGACGCGCGCCCTCGCGCGCCACCGCGCGGACCATCTCCTCGCCGAGCGCGAAGATCTCCTCCGCGTAGTCGCGCACCCGCTGCCCGGCCTCGGTCAGCGCGAGGCCGCGCCCCGCCCGCCGCGTGAGCTTCTCGCCGAGCTGGTTCTCGAGCGCCTTCACCTGCGCGGAGATGGTCGGCTGCGAGACGTGCAGCCGCTCGGCCGCCTTGCGCAGCGAGCCCTCGCGCGCGACGGTCCAGAAGTAGCGCAGGTAGTGGTAGTTCAGCGCCGCCATGGCCCGAGACTATTCGATGATTCCTAAGAGTTCATTAGAAAAGTCGTCATGGTCTAATGGCCTTCGAGGGCCGAACTTCCCTTCGTCGCGTGGCGGCGCCCCGGGAAAGGCCCGGGACGGGGAGCCACGGCGTCACGGCCGACCGCAGGAGGATCCCGACATGACCCTCGATTTCCGACTCCGCGGCTGGAAGAGCAGCGCCGCCCTCCGCCGACTCGTCGAGGTCCAGATCGACCGCATCCGCCATTTCGTCCCGGTCTCCGGCGCCCGCGTCGAGTTGCGGCGCGAGCGGAACGCCACGCCCGCATGGGTCGCTTCAGCCCACCTCGAGGTGCCCGGGCCCGACCTGCGGGCCGAGGCGCGCGACCACACGGTGGAGGCCGCCTGGCGCAAGGTGATGACCGACCTCTACGGTCAGCTCGGGCGGCGGGCCGATCGCCGACGCCACCGCCCCGAGGAACGACGACGCATCGCGCCGGCCGCCGCCCGGCTCGCCTGAGCCGGGCGGCGCGCCCGCGCCGCACCGAACCCTGACACCGAGGTCCTGATTGCTGAACGTCCACCCCGTCGCCTGGGCCGCCTTCACGGCCTTCATCCTCGCGATGCTCGCGCTGGACCTCGGTGTCTTCCACCGCCGCAGCCACGTCGTCTCGTGGCAGGAGGCGCTCGGCTGGACCACGGCCTGGGTTTCGCTCGCGCTGCTCTTCGGCGCGGGCCTGTGGAAATTCGCCGGGCCCGACAAGGCGCTCGAGTACTTCACCGGCTACCTGCTCGAGCTGTCGCTGTCGGCCGACAACGTCTTCGTCATCGCACTGCTCTTCGGGTACTTCGCGGTGCCCGAACGCTGGCAGCACAAGGTGCTCTTCTGGGGGGTGCTGGGCGCGGTCGCGATGCGTTTCACGATGATCGCGCTCGGCACCGCCCTCGTGCACCGCGCGGAGTGGGTGCTGTACCTCTTCGGCGTCCTGCTCCTGGTGGCCGGCGCGAAGATGCTCGTGAACCGCGAGGAGGCGGTCGAGCCCGAGCGCAACCCGTTCGTGCGCCTGTTCCGTCGCCTCGTCCCCGTCACCGAGAGCTTCCGCGAGGACCGTTTCTTCGTGCGCGAGGCCGGCCGGTTCGTCGCCACGCCGCTGCTGGTCGTGCTCGTGTGCGTCGAGGCGACCGATCTCGTCTTCGCGATCGACTCGATTCCCGCGGTCTTCTCGGTCACGCTCGATCCGTTCATCGTCTTCACCTCGAACGTGTTCGCGATCCTCGGCCTGCGCTCGCTCTACTTCCTGCTCGCGCGTGCGCTGCACGCGTTCCGCTTCCTCAAGCCGGCGCTCGGCTTCGTGCTCGGGTTCGCGGGCGTGAAGATGCTGATCGCCCACACGCCGTGGAGGATCGACAACACGGTCGCCCTCGCGGTCGTGATCGGCACGCTCGGCGCGAGCGTCGCCGCGTCGCTGCTGCTGCCCGGGCAGAACGGGGTCCGGACCTAGGAACGGTCCGGGCCCTCGAACGGGCACCGCCTCCCCCCCGAGTCTCGATTCGCGGACTCCGGCTCCACGATCCTGTAGCCGGGGTCCGAGACCGTGTCCCCACCGCAGCCCGCCCGGCTGTGGCGCTTCGCGCCCGGTCCCCCGAAAGCGCCGCGCCCGCAGCACGTTCCGACGCGCGCTCTCCGGAGCGCCGCCGGGCCCGGCGGCGGCACGCCCCATGCGGAGGCCCTCCGGAGGATGGACAACCCCCGGAAAGGAGGAACCCATGGGACCGATTCACAGAGGATTCGGTGCGCTCGCGGCCGGGGTGCTCGTGGTGCTGGTGACGGGCGCGAGCGTCACGACGGCCCGCGCGGCAAAGACGGAAGGCCTCTTCGTGTCGAAGGCCGTGGAGACCCGCCCGTTGCACCGCATCGCCATCCTCCCCGTCGTCGCGGTCCAGGACAACCCCCGCGCCGAGCGGGAGGTCGAGGCCGGCTGGCGTGCGCTCTGCAGCGAGACCACGGTGGACTGGATGACCGCCGAAGAGGTGAGCGAGAGGCTGCGGAAGATCCGGGACGGCCGCCACACCCTGGACGAGACCGTCCAGTCCGAGATCTGGCGGGACGGCGCCGTGAAGCCCGAGACGGCGGAACGGGTGGCCCGCCTGCTCGGCGTGGACGCGGTGCTGAGCATCCGGATCGAGCAATGGGAGCTCGTCGACGGCGGACGGGGCACGGTCCACATGTCGGCCACGCTGACCGGCGGGAACGGTGCGGAACTCTGGGGCCGGAGCGGTCAGGCGGCCCACGGGTCGGGCCTCCGGAGCGTCGAGACCACCTGGATCGACGATCCCCGCACGGCCTGGCCTCGCTGGCTGAGCGCCTGGCCGAGCGAGAAGCGGATCGGGATCGCGCTGTACTCCCTGCTCGCGCTCTGGTCGCCCGACATCCCGGCGCCGATGTTCGAGAAGGAGTGGCGGCAGCACTACCTCGCCGGTGAGCCCGACGCGCCTTCCGGTCGGCGTTGAGCACGGGCCCGGCGGGCCGCCGGTGGCGCGGTCGTCTCCCTCACGTGGAGACGGCCGCGTCGCGGCGCAGGGCGCGGGCGGCGGCGGGGGTCAGCCGAGCCCGTGCTCGCGCAGCTTCTTGAACAGGGTGGACTTCGCGATCTCGAGGTGTGCCGCGAGCTGCTCGCGGCTCCAGTCGGGATGCCGGCGCATCGCCTCCTGGATCAGCTCGCGCTCGTGGCGCGCCATTCGCGCCGGCAGGCCTTCTTCCGCCGCGGCCGGCGGCCCTCCTGTTTCGGCCGCCTGCGTCGCGGGCGCCGGAGCGCAGCCGAGCGCGTCGAGGTGCCGCACGAGGTCCCTCACGTCGAGCGGCCGGCCCGGCGGATCGAGCGTGGCCCGCGCCGCGACCTGCTCGAGCTGCCGCACGTTCCCGGGCCAGCCGAACTCCAGCTCCTCCAGCCAGCGCATCGCCTCGTCGGTCACGGGCACCCAGCGCCCGGCCCCGGTGCAGTCGAGGCAATGCCGGAAGACGGCCGGAATGTCCTCGCGACGCTCGCGCAGCGGCGGAACGTGGACGGGCAGGAAGTTGAGCCGTTCGAAGAGGTCGCGACGGAATCGGCCCTGGCCCACTTCGCCCGCGATGTCGCGGTTCGTGGCCGCGATCACGCGAACGTCGGCCTGCTGCTCCCGGGGGTCGCCGAGCCGCACGTAGGCCTTCTCCTGCAGCAGCCAGAGCAGCTTCGGCTGGATCTTCAGCGGCAGCTCGCCGATCTCGTCGAGGAACAGCGTGCCGCCCTCGGCAGCCTGCACCTTGCCGTCGCGGTCGGAATCGGCGCCGGTGAAGGCGCCGCGGCGGTGCCCGAACAGCTCGTCCTCGAACCGCTCTTCCGAGAGCGAGGGGCAGAACACCGTCACGAACGGGGCGTTCGAGCGCGGGCCCACCGAATGGAGGATGCGCGCGAGCACGTTCTTGCCCGTGCCCGTCTCGCCGGTGAGCAGCACCGGGTAGGCCGAGCCGGCCCCGCTGCGGATCCTCTCCTCGAGATCGCGCACCGGCGCGCTGCGCCCGACGAACTTCCCGAAGGACCAGTCGCGCGCCAGCAGCTGGCGGCTCTCCTCGGCCTCGCGCGCGAGGCGGTCCCGCTCCTGCAGGACCTCGCGACCCGCGATCAAGGTTTCGAGCACGGGGGTCGCGACGTCGAGCAGGGCGCGCAGGAGCCGGCGGTGATCGTCGCCGAAGTGGCCGGAGCGCCGGTGCTCGAGGTGGACGAGGCCCGCGATCCGGCCGCCCGCGCGGACGGGCATGCAGAGCACCGAGCCCATCCCGTACAGGGCCACCGAGGCGCGCTGGTCCTTCGGCATCTCGGAGCGCGCGTCCTGCAGCACGACGTCCTCGCCGGTCGCGAGACACCGGGCGAAGATGCTCCGGCTGTAGTGACCGGGGTCGTGCAGCAGGCCGGGCCGGTAGCTGTGCAGGACCGTGTAGTCGAAGGTCCCGCCGGGGCTCGTCTCCACGAACACGCCTCGCTGGGCGCCGGTAGTCGTCACGGCCTGCTCGAGCAGGTGCCGCAGGACGGCCTCGGGAGCCGAGACGCCCGCGAGCACGCCGCGGAGCGCATCGAGCAGCCTGGAGACGTGCGTGTCGGTCAACGTCGACATCGATCGCTCCCTCCGACCCGGGGGCAATCGGCGATGGGGTGACCCGGAGTCTAGTCCCGCCGTCGGGGTCTGTCAGGAACGAAAAGGACCGGCGGGCCCTTGCGGGGCCTACGTCCCGGCCTTGAACTGCTCGAGGTAGTCGGCGAGCGCCGCATCGCGTCCGACGTCGTGCTGCGCCCGCTCCGAGAGGAACCACTTGTGCTCGAGCACCTGGCAGTACGCCTCGGCCGCGTCGCCCACCGATTCGAGCGCCGGGCCGAGCGCGCGCAGCACGGGTTCGTAGTGCTCGCGCTGCCAGTGGAAGGCCGCCACCGACAACGGCACGCTGCGGTTCATCTCGCGCGTGAGCGTGGCCTTGAGCTCCATGATCTCGTTCAGCATCGTCTCGGCCTGGCGCTCCTCGGCGGACAGCCCCGTGAGGCTGTGGAACAGGTGCCGGTGGTAGTCGCGGTCGGTGACGATGGCGCGCATGCTCAGGCGGTCGCCGTGGCCGGCCGCCTCGATCGCGATCTCACCCACCGAGAAGCCGAGCTCGTTCAGCTTCCGGATGCGCTCCTGGATGCGCCAGTGTTCGTCGCGCGCGATGACCTCCTCGCGGGTCACCTCGGCCCACAGGGCGTCGTAGCGCTCGCGAATCCGCGGTCCGGTCTCGTAGGCGGCGAGGGAGCCGGGCAACTCCGCGAACGACTCGAGATCCGCGAGGTCGCCCGTCACGTTCTCCTCGAGGATCATGAGGTCCTGCCGCCGCATGCCGTTGCCGAGTGACTCGTAGTGCTCCGACGTTTCGGCGTCCACGAGGTAGGCCTGCAGCTCGCCGGCATCCCGGCGGAACAGCGTGTTCGAAAGGGAGCAGTCGCCCCAGTAGAAGCCCGCGAGGTGCAGGCGCACGAGCAGCCCGGCGATCGCGTCGAGGAGCCGATCGCGGTAGCGCCGCAGCCCGGGGTCCTGGAACAGCGTGCGGTAGGGCAGCGCCCCCTCGAGGAAACGCGTCAGCAGCACGCCTCCGGGCTGGCCGTCCACGCGCACGACGCGCGCCCGTCCCACCGGCGTCACGGCCGGCATGTCACGCTCCTCGAGCAGGGCGAGCAGCTCGTACTCGTGCTCGGCGACGGCCTCGGGCAGCTCCTTGAGCGCGTACACGGCGGGCCCGTAGCTCACGAAGCGCACCTCGTGGCGCGACAGGCCGCGCGGCACCTGCACGAGCCGCGGGCACTGGCCCGGCCAGTCCTCGAGCGGCAGGTGCCACGGCAGGTCGAGGAAGTCCGGGTGTCCCGGCCGCACCTGCAGCGACCGCAGCCCCTTCACGTCCGCGCCGGGGGCCATCTACTCCTCGCTCCAGGCCATGCGCACCCCGCGCGCCTCGAGCTGCTCAACGATGAACCGCCAGGCCGCCTCCTCGCGGCCCACGTGCTCGAGCGGGTGAACGCCGGGCTCGCGCGCACCGCCGCGCGCGACGAGCTGCGCCGTCACGGCGGTCGTGAGCGCGGTCGTGCGCGACATGGCGGTCTGCTTCGTCGCGTCGTCCCAGCGGTCCACGAGCGTCAGCCGCTCGCGGCGGCCGTCCTTCCAGCGGACCCGCACGAGCAGCGCGACGAGGTCGCGCGGCTCCTCCACGACGCACTTCTCGCGGAACTCCTCGAGGAACCTGCCGCTCTCGACGAGCGGCTTCACCTGCTCGACGTGGCCGGGCCAGCGCAGCGTGCGCTCCTCGAGCGTCGGCACGTCCGGGAACGTCTCGAGCGCGGTGCGCAGGCCGTCCGAGAGGAACGCCTCCATCTCGCCGGCGCCGTCCACCTGCACCCGCTCGAGCTCGGAGAAGACGGGCACCGTCTCGACCGCGCCGTTGCGGACGATGCGCGCGGGCCGCAGGTACTCCTCGAGCAGGTCCTCGAGCGACCAGGTGACGACGTAGCCGTACGGCCGGCCCGGGTCCTGGGCGACGCCGCCGACGTAGATGACCACCTCTTCGAGCGGCCCCTGCGAGGATGCGTGGCCGGCGGCAAGGTGCGAAAGACCCGGCGCGACGCCGCAGTCCGGGACGATCGGCACCCCCGCGGCGCGCGCCTCGGCGTGCAGCTCGAGCGGGTTCTCGGCCGCGAAGCTCACGTCCACGAGCGGCCGCTTCGCCTCGATCGCCGCGCGCATCGTGGCGAAGCCCAGGCGGGATGGCAGCGCGCCCACGGCGAGGTCGTAGCCGGCCACGAGCCGGGCCACGGCCCCGGCGTCGGCGCAGTCGGCT
>Ga0315540_10000077_pt1 | contig 47384 bp, 43 predicted proteins | sample SalMarSW160110MG_FD_203677 | JGI IMG/M metagenome (GOLD analysis project Ga0315540, IMG submission 203677) | Salt marsh sediment microbial communities from the Plum Island Ecosystem LTER, Massachusetts, United States - Salt Marsh Sediment SW1601-10 ...
CCGTCGATGGCCTGTGGAGCACCATCGGCGGCCTCATCGACCTCTTCACACCGCAGGAATGCGCAAACTACTTCGCCGCCGCCGGATACGATCCGGATTAAGCCGAATCCGCTCTAGCCGATCGATGACCGACTTGCTGAAATCATCTCTCGCCAATCTGGCTCCCCTTTTAGGCTACTTCGGCGTCGCTGCCGACGATAGCTGCCAGCCCATATTTTGCTGGGCTGCATGCGCTTTTCACTCTACCCAGTCCACTTCTGGCGCATGGTGACCAGTTCCTCACCTGCTGTGGGATGCACTGCCATGGTTGCGTCGAAGTCGGCCTTGGTGGCGCCCATCTTCACGGCAATGCCCAGAAGCTGCGCCATCTCGCCGGCGTCGGGGCCGACGATGTGGCAGCCGAGTACCTTGTCAGTTTCCGCATCGACGACGAGCTTCATCAGCATCTTTTCGTCACGGCCGGAAAGCGTTTGCTTCATGGGCTTGAAGGTGGACTTGTAGATGTCGAGCTTGTGGCCGTCCCTTTTGGCATCGGCCTCGCTCAAGCCGACGGTGCCGATTTCCGGCTGGGCAAATACCGCCGTGGCGATGGTCTTGTGATCGACGGCGGTCGGCTTGCCGCCGAACACGGTGTCGGCGAAGGCATGGCCCTCGCGGATGGCGACCGGAGTGAGGTTCACCCGGTCGGTGACATCGCCGACGGCATGGATGTGATCGACGTTGGTCCTGGAGAAGGCATCGACCTTGATGGCGCCGTTGGCGTTGATCTCGACGCCGGCGTGTTCGAGGCCGAGGCCGGTGGTGTAGGGATCGCGGCCGATGGCGAACATGATGCGGTCGACCTCGATTTCATCGCCGCCGGTGAGCGTGCCCTTCAGGCCGCCCGCCGTCTCCTCAATGCGGGAGAACACCTGGCCGCACACCACGTCGATGCCCTTCTTCCTCATTTCGGCGGCGAGGTGGTTGCGGACGTCATCATCGAAGCCGCGCAGGATCTGCTCGCCGCGATACAAAAGCGTGGTGTCGACGCCGAGGGCATGGAAGATGCAGGCGAACTCCACCGCGATATAGCCGCCGCCGGCCACCACCATGCGGCGCGGCAGGCGGTCGAGATGGAAGGCCTCGTTGGAGGTAATGACATGCTCGATGCCGGGCAGGTCGTCGACCAATCTCGGGCGGCCGCCGGTGGCGATGAGGACATGTTTCGCCGTCACATGGCGATCCTCGGCGACGATGCGCAGCGAATGGGCATCGCGCAGTTCGGCGCGCGAATGAACGATCTCGACGCCGGCCGATTCAAGGTTGCGCACATAGATGCCGCTGAGGCGGTCGATTTCGGTGTCCTTGTTGGCGATCAGGGTTTTCCAGTCGAAGGAAACCCCCTTGGTGGTCCAGCCGAAGCCGACTGAATCCTCAAAGTTTTCGGCGAAATGGCTGGCATAGACGAGGAGCTTCTTGGGTACGCAGCCGCGGATGACGCAGGTGCCGCCGACCCGGTATTCCTCGGCAACCGCCACCCTGGCGCCGTAACCGGCCGCGATGCGCGCAGCCCGCACCCCGCCGGAGCCCGCGCCGATGACGAAAAGATCGTAGTCGTAGGTGGTCATGGCTAAGCGCTCGCGGGGCGTGTCAACGTCTCGACGCCGCCGGGCCCGGCGATAATGGCCATGCCGGCCATGCCGATGAACAGGCCCGATTCCACGATGCCGGGGATGGCGGAAAACGCCGCCGCCAGCTTACGCGATTCAGGAATGCTCCCGAAGGCGCAGTCGATGATGAGATTGCCGTTGTCGGTGACGAAGGGCTTGTCACCGCCCATGCGCAGCGACAGACCGCCCGATGCGCCGGCCCATTGGGCGGCCTGGCTGAGTTTCATGGCCGTGGCGCGCCAGCCGAAGGGCACCACCTCCACCGGCAGCGGAAACGCGCCCAGCACCTCGACCTTCTTGGATTGATCGGCGATGACGATCATGCGTTTTGAGGCAAAGGCCACGATCTTCTCGCGCAGCAACGCCCCGCCGCCACCCTTGATGAGATCGAGATGGCCATCCAGTTCGTCGGCCCCGTCGACGGTGAGATCAAGCTCGGGGGTTTCATCGAGCGTGGTGAGGGGAATGCCCAGGCTTTTAGCCTGGCGGTGCGTGGCCTCCGACGTCGGCACGCACAAGACGTCGAGCCCGGCCTTCACCCGCTCGCCCAGGCCGGTGACGAAATGCGCCGCTGTCGACCCGGTGCCAAGGCCAAGCCGCATGCCGCCCTCGACATGGTCGAGGGCGGCATAAGCGGCTTTCTTCTTCTGCTCGTCAGGCGTCACTTCGCCAAGCCGCCCATCAGCATGTATTTGAGCTCGACGAACTCGTCCATGCCGTGGCTGGAGCCTTCGCGACCTATCCCCGACTCCTTGACGCCGCCGAACGGGGCGACCTCGGTGGAGATGATGCCCTCGTTGATGCCGACGATGCCATAATCGAGGCCCTCGCCGACGCGCCAGACGCGGCCGATGTCGCGGGTATAGAAGTAGCAGGCAAGGCCGAACTCGGTGTCGTTGGCCTTCTGGATGACCTCTTCCTCGGTCTCGAACTTGAACAGCGGGGCGAGCGGGCCGAAAGTCTCCTCGCGGGTGACCTTCATGTCGGAGGTCACGTCGCGCAGGATGGTCGGCTCGACGAAGTTGCCGCCCAGCATCTTGCCGCCGACCACGATCTTGGCGCCCTTGGCGAGGGCATCGTCGATGTGCTCCTTGACCTTCTCGGCGCCGGCCTTGTTGATGAGCGGGCCAGTGGTGATGCCATCCTCGGTGCCGTCGCCGACCTTCAGCTTCTTCACCGCATCGGCGAGCTTCGCGGCGAAGGCGTCATAGACGCCCGCCTGCACATACAGCCGGTTGGCGCACACGCAGGTCTGGCCGGCGTTGCGATATTTCGAGGCCATGGCGCCCAGCACCGCGGCATCGAGGTCGGCGTCGTCGAAGACGATGAACGGGGCATTGCCGCCCAGTTCCATGCCGACCTTCTTGACGGTCCTGGCGCACTGCTCCATCAGCATCTTGCCGATCTCGGTGGAGCCGGTGAAGGTGAGCATCTTGACCACCGGGTTGGTGGTGAGTTCGCCGCCGATCTCGGACGCCTTGCCGGTTACCACGTTGATGACGCCGGCCGGGATGCCGGCCCGCTCGGCCAGTTCGCACAAGGCCAGTGCCGACAGCGGCGTCTCGGAGGCCGGCTTGATGACGATCGAGCAACCCGCCGCCAGCGCCGGACCGGCCTTCCTGGTGATCATCGCATTGGGAAAATTCCACGGGGTGATGGCGGCCACCACGCCCACCGGCTGGCGGATGACGACGATGCGGGCATCGGACTTATGGGTGGGGATGGTCTCGCCATAGATGCGCTTGGCCTCTTCGGCGAAGAACTCGATAAACGAGGCGCCATAGGCGATCTCGCCGCGCGCTTCGGCCAGCGGCTTGCCCTGCTCGGCGGTCATGATGCGGGCCAGGTCCTCCTGGTTCTCCATCATCAGATTGAACCACTTGCGCAAGTTGTTGGCGCGTTCCTTGGCGGTCTTGCCGGCCCAGCCCGGCATCGCCTTTTCAGCCGCGGCAACCGCGGCGGCGGTTTCGGCCTTGCCCAGCTTCGGTACCGTGGCGATCACCTCGGCGGTCGCCGGGTTGGTCACCTCGATAACATTGGCGCCCTTGACCCACTTGCCATCAATGTAGCATTCCTCGCGCAGCAGCGACTTGTCGCGGATGCTGTCGCGTAACGGCTGACTCTTGCGAATATCCATGATGGTGAACTCCCTGTCTTAAGAGGTGGTGGTGCCAAAGCACCGGAATTTGGCCGCGTTCTAGCACAGCCGCGGCACCGGCTCCATAGTCCCGGGCGCCACAAACGCCGGGCGCCGGGATCGCATGGAGCGATCGGGGGTTTGTCGGTTTAGATGAATCGGTTACGCGGGATAACTCACAGTTCGATTCAGCTTGTTCATGTAGCGATTCAACGTGGCGAATTAAAGATTTGATGAGGACGGCGAACCCCATGCGCCTCAAAGGCCTGATCTTCGATCTCGACGGCACCCTGGTGGACACCGCGCCCGATCTCGCGGCGGCGACCAATCATGTGCTCTCCTCGGAGGGCCGCCGGGCGGTCAGCCTGGATGAAATCCGCGCCATGGTGGGCCAGGGTGCGCGGCGGCTCATCGAGCGGGGGTTTGCCGCCACAGGTTCCCCGCTGGAGCCGCAACGGCTGGAGCCGCTCTTCAAGCGCTTCCTCGATCATTACATGGACCACATCGCCGATCAGAGCCAGTTGTTCCCTGGTGTAGCCGATCTCGTCGCGCGTTGCCGCGCCGCGGACATTTCGCTGGCGGTGTGCACCAACAAGCCGGAAGCCTTGTCGGTGAGCCTGATCGCCGCCATGGGGCTGGCGCAAGATTTTCCAGTGATCATCGGCCCCGACACTATCGGCATCGCCAAGCCCGATCCAGCACCCTATCTCGAGGCCTGCTGGCGGCTCGGCCTGGAGGCGGGCGAGACGCTGATGGTCGGCGACAGCGAGACCGACATCGCGACCGCCCGGGCCGCTGGCGTACCGGTCATCGCGGTGAGCTTCGGCTATACCGACCGACCGGTCGCCAACTTTTCACCCGACCACATCATCGATCACTTCGACGAGGTCTGGGGGCTGATCTCGGAGCGGCTGGCAGCGCGGTCCTGAGCCGCTTCAAGCCGCCCCAGCAGGGTCGCCGCCAGCAACAACAGACCCGCCATCGGCACGAGGTAGAAGAGCGCAGCCGTCCAGGTGCCAACCTCACCGACGACAAAGGTGGTGACGGCCGGACCGACAAGCTGCCCGCACGCCACGCCCTGGAACATCAGCCCGTTGACGGTCGCTGCATGTTGCGGCGACGGCGCATGGCGCGCCACGGCAGCAAACATGGAGCCGGGGATCATGCCGCCGAATGCCGAAAAGGCAACGGCGCCGGCGATGCGCAGCGGCGCCGGCAGGGCCTCGGTCATCAACAGGCTGGAGCCGGTCGCCATGGCAAGGGCGGCCATCTGCAACAGCCGCATCCGCTGAGCCCCGCGATCGAGCAGTACGCCGGCAGCAATATTACCGGTGATGTTGGCGAACATCACCAGGGCGCCGGCGGCGGCAGCCGCAGCGACACTCCAGTGCGCGCGCTCAACCAGGATGAGTGGCACGAAGGCCGTCACCGCCAGGTATTGCGCCGAATAGCAACCGAACGTGGCGGTCATGAGAAGCGGCCCCGGGGCGTGGGTCACATCCTTCAGGCGGCGGCCCAGGCTCGCCTGCGCCGGCTCGCCCCTCACCCCTTTGAGATTCTCCTTGGGGGCCGCCCACCACAGCGCCAGCATCACCGGCACGAAAAGCGCCGACAACGCCACCCATAAGCCGCGCCAGCCGATGAGGCCGATGGCGCTGCCCCCCGCCAGCAGCACCATGGCGGCGCCGGCAGGCAGGAAGGTGCCCCACAACCCCATGACCGTGTGGCGATGGCGCTCGCTCGACAGCTTCATCATCAAGGGCGGCAGCGATACCGAGACGAGAAAGAAGCCGACGCCCTCGCCGGCGCGCGAGGCAATGAGGGTCACGGGACTGGATACCATAGCGCCGCCGAGGCCGGCCAGCAGCGACAGGCAAAAGCCCGCCATCGCCACGCGCAACTGGCCGAAATGATCCGACACGAGGCCGAACAGGACCCCGGCCATGGCCGCCACCAGCGAGAACATGGATACAACGAGGCCGGCCTCGAACAACGACAGCGAGAGGTCGGTGCGCAACACCGGCAGGGCGGCCGGCGCCTTGCCGACCAGAAAGGCGATGGCGATGCCGGCACCCAGCACCGTCAGGACCCGCACCCAGGGGGTCGATCGCTCAGCACCTAACTGCGGCGCGCTCATGCTCGATGTCCATTCAAAAAATTTTAGGCATCACCATTTCGCCGCCTGTGTTGCAGCCACAATCCGCCGCAATCCACGCCCACTCCTGACGCGTGCCATATGGCACAGGAACAACCATGGAGACTACCGAAAATGATACGCGCATTGGCGGTCGCGGCTGTACTTGTCGCGAGTGTTGCTGGGGTGCATGCAGAGGACGTGGCAATCGGCAATGTCGATCAGTGCAACGAGGCGGCGGCGATGTTGGACGGCCTTCTGGCGGATACAAACGTCACTGGCGACAACCTCGACACGGCGACGGAGGCCGTCGACAACCTGAAGGCAGCCTGCGAAAGCGGCGATCTCGAGACCGCCAGCAGCGCAGCCACCACTGCGCAGGGCATCCTCAAGGCCGACTAATTCGAACACCCCACCCGAGCCGGCCGCACCCGCGGCCGGCTTTGCGGGCCTTCAGCGGCGCTGTCATGGCACCGCCTTGCCGGCAGATGGCGGCGCTTGACTTCAAACGAGCCGCGCCGCTATATCGCTCCCCGATCCCAAGGGCGGCTAGCTCAGCTGGTAGAGCACTGTGTTCACATCGCAGGGGTCACTGGTTCGAGTCCAGTGCCGCCCACCAGTTTCTCTCAATGAGTACAATACGTTAGAGAGAAACCTCCTCCGCACAAGATCGCCTGAATCTCGGCTGTCACACTGGTGTCACAGCAAGAGGTTCGCCACGGCCACCATCCGCAAGCGAGGGGACAGGTTCCAGGTCCAGGTCCGTCGCAAAGGCTTCCCCCCGATATCCCGATCCTTCCTGAAGCTCAAGGATGCCCGGCAGTGGGGCAACTCAATGCGAGCAGCAAGCAGACAGGAAGGACATGACGTCGAGCGGTGGAGGCTGAATGCATTTCTCCGCCATCCGATATGCCGAAAGAATCTACTCGAATTGTCACCGGCGGACTTCGCTCGATGCAGGGACGAACGCCCAAAGGTGGTTCACTCGAAGACCCTCAAGACCGAACTCTGCCCCATCCACAACATGTTCGAAATGGCACAGGACGAATGGGGATTGCCATTCCGGTCGCTGACCTGGATCTTGAACTGGCCATCGGCCGAAATCGTGCCTTTCTTTGGAAATATTTGTTGCGGTTCGCTGATCTTATTTTCCTTGATATCGAGAGGGAATGATCGGTTACCCGCGGCCGGCCGACACGGAACGCTTGCGGCCCGTTTGACGCGCACGGCTACTTCAAAAAGGATGGGCCGGCGGTAGCCGCGATAATCGATTTCATTCGTCAGTAGTGCAGCGCTTCACACAAAGGTATTTGCAGAAGTCTGCTGATGGCGCGAAGTCGCCGTACTGAAGCCTTCCAACGATCGACGCTATGGGGGTGAAGCGGACACAAAGGAGCACCTGCCAAGACGGCAGCTCATGACCCAGAACCGACTCCAAGGCGACGTCAAAGGTTGATCCGCCTGGCACGGCGATCATGCCTCTCAGTTAGCGAGAGGCGAGAGTCGGCGCAAAGGTTTCAGGCGCGAGCGTTGCGGCATCCTTGTCATGGGCATGTTCGAGCGCGCTGATGGGTGCAGAAACAAGGCGATCACTCATCACACTGGCTTGGCCATAGCCGAGAAAGGCCACTTCCCAAATCCTGCCCAACCTGTCGCCATCATGCAGGGATTGCGGGCCGTAAGCCTCGAAGTTGTCGATGACGGAACCCGAGACCTGATCGAGACGCACCCGCGCGTCCTCACTGTAGATGCCGACCTTGCCGCCAGTATAGGCGGCCTCGCGATCGGTGAAGGTAACGATGTCTTTGCCGTCGATGGCGACGGTCATCGTCGCATCGTGCTGGGCGACGTGGAAGCGGTACCAGGTCCCGGTGGTAAACCTGATGTCATCACCGCTGGCAAGGAACCTCTGGCCGCCGGCATAAACAGGATCCCGCTTTCCCAGTTCCCAGCCGTTCATTTTCAGTGCGAAGTAGTAGAAGTGATCGTTGTCGACATAGTGCCATACCAGCCAGGCGGTTTCCCATGGGTTGGCTTGCGAGCCGGTTCGCAGTTGCTCGTCTATGAAGGTGTCGCCGTCGAAGGTAACATTGCCTTGAAACCTGTCGTCGCTGACGACGAGTGCGGCATGCGTTTCGGCAGGTTTAGTGGATGGCTTGGGGGCGATGGTGATCATGCGGTCGCGGCTGACAAGGCCCGAGCGACAACCTGCTGCAATTTTGTCGCGAGTGCAGCAGTTCAAATTGTCCGTCATCGGCTGAGACAGGTCATAGGCGGCCGCGTAGCCGTTTTTGACCTTCATGCCGGTGACATTGTCGATATTGTGCTGCGCCCCAGTGACTGCGCCCGACAGCGCCCCGCTCAACAACAGCGCAAGTGTTTGCCCCCACATGCCTTGACCCCCTCACCCAACTATTTTTGTTGAGGCGAAGGCTAGCGGAGCAAGATTGGGTTTCCGTCAAACCGATCGCGCGCAATCGATCAAACGCGCACAGTAATCGTTAACCATAGAAAGGGCCTTTGCGGATGCGGTCCCCAGATCTTCGCGCTTTGCGAGTGAGTTGGCATACCGCAACCCTCAGTCTTCCAATCCGCCATGAGAGCAGCCTTGACGACGCAGAACGGCCACAAGATTGTGTCACCCACAACGACTGCTTCTGGCCCTAGGCTGCTGAATTAGGCAGGACCCGGAAATGTCCGCTGTTGGGGGCAAAGCGGACATGAAGGAGCAGCGACCAGAATGTCCGCATTTGATGGAGTGGATGCCCCCACCCGACGGTATCGCAATGTGCCAAGGTGGTGATTGATCAATCGCCACGAAAGGAGAGAGCATCCATGGGGCAGGCTAGCATTATTGGCATCGATCTCGCAAAACGGGTCTTTCAGGCGCATGGCTCGGCGGCAATGGAGGCTTGCGCGACGGCACATGGCTGGGGCCGGGAGATTGGCCGGCTCGGGCACGAGGTTCGACTGATACCGCCGATCTATGTGAAACCCTTTGTGAAGCGCCAGAAGAGCGACGCGGCTGACGCCGAGGCGATCGCGGAGGCGGCATGACGTCCGACCATGCGTTTTGTCGCCGTGAAGAGCGAGGACCAGCAGGCACGCTCGATGATCTTTCGGACCCGCGATCTTCTGGTGCGCCAGCGCACGCAGCTGGGGGTGTAAGGAGGTCGCCGAGCGGTAAGGGCATATCATCGACAAGATCCGGATCAGACGAAGCAGTTTGGGTCAAGGAGCCAAGGAGCTCGGGCTTTTGATGTGCCTCTGGTCCGCGCAAAAAGGTCTGACACATGACCGCACTCGATCACACGACCGAACCGCACAAAACCCCTTGCATCAACGCGGGCATCCACACATGACCCAAGTGAGAGGTTGAGTGGGTGAAAGCTCAGGCTCCTGCGGAAGTGTCGACCTCGCACGTGGGCGTGCTGAGCCCCTCGCCTCACGCCTGCCTAAGGTTCATGCGCATGCGGCGCTCGACGCGGCGGGTGAAGAGCGACATCGGCCAGGCGAGGATGAAATAGATGACGGCGGCGAGCACGAACAGATGCATCGGCAGGAACGACATCATCGCCAGGTCCTTGGCCCTGAGCATCAGTTCGGGCGTCGAGATAAGCGAACACAGCGAGGTGTCCTTCAACAGGATGATCAGCATGTTGAGCATGGGCGGCAGGATGATGCGCATGGCCTGTGGCAGGATGATATAGCGGAAGCTCATGTAAGGGGTCATGCCGACGGCGGCGGCGGCTTCGCGCTGGCCCTTGTGCACCGCCTGAATGCCGGCGCGGAACACCTCGGCGAAATAGCCCCCGGCGCTCATGCCGAGCCCGACGACGCCGGCCACGAAGGCATCGAGCACGATCCCCAGCGGAACGAGACCGAAATAGATGAGGAACAGGATAGTCAGCGCCGGGATACCGCGCGCCAGTTCGATATAACCCCGCGCAAGGCCCCTCAGAAGACGGTTGTGCGACACCCTGCCCAGCGCCAGAACGAGGCCGATCGCCAGCGCCAGCGCGAACGAGCAGACGGTGAGCTCGATGGTCACGAAGATCGAGGGCACGAGCTGCGGCCACCAGGCGGACCAGTTCTGCGGGTAGACGGAAAGAAAGGCCTCGAAGTTGGAGATCATTGCCAGGCCCTCTGCTGGCGCTCCAGCCGGTCGACGAAGCGCGCCATGGGAAAGGCCAGGACGAAATAGAGGATCGCCACCATGGCGTAGATCGTGGCGGTATCGAAGGTCGAGGTCACCAGATTGCGGGCATAGAACATGATCTCGGGCGCGGCGATGGCCGAGACCACGGCAGTGTCCTTGAACAGCGCGATGGCATAATTCCCGATGGGCGGCAAGGTGATGCGCCAGGTCTGCGGCAAAATGATGTAGCGCAGCGACATCCATGGCGTCATGCCCACCGACAGAGCCGCCTCGCGCTGGCCGGAATGGATGGCGGCGAGGCCGGAGCGGAACACTTCGGTCAACACCGCACCGCCATTGAGGCCGAGCCCGATGATCGCGGCGAAGAAAGAGGGGATCTTGTAGCCCAGATAGGGCAGACCGAAATAGATGATGAAGAGCTGGGTGAGAACCGGCGTGTTGCGGAACACCTCGACGTAGGCCGCGATGATCCAGTTAAGCCAGCGGATGCGGGCGCGCTGGATAAGCGCGAACGACAGGCCGAGGATGATGGCAGCGACCAGTGAGACAAGGGTGATTTCGATGGTGGTCACCGCGCCGCGAAGAAGCGGCGGCGCCAGTCTGACGATCAAGGCAGCGAACGCATCCATGGGTCAGTGCTCGAGGATCTGTTTGAGGAAGGCGCGCAGCCGCTCGTGGCTGGGTTTGTCGATCACCTGTTCAGGTGGGCCCTCCTCGACGATGATGCCCTCGGAGATGAAGATCACATGGTCGGCCACATGGCGGGCAAAGCGTACCTCGTGGGTCACCAGCACCATCGAGATGCCTTCGACCGCCAGTTCCTGGATGACTTTCAGCACCTCGCCGACCAGTTCGGGATCGAGCGCCGAGGTCGGCTCGTCGAACAGCATCAGCTTGGGCTGCTGGGCCAGCGCCCGGGCAATGGCCACACGCTGCTGCTGACCGCCTGACAGGCGCTCGGGAAACTCCTCGGCCTTGTGCGACATGTGCACTTTCTGCAGCATGGCGTCCGCCAGCTCATAGGCGGATTTCTTGTCCATCCCGCGCACTTTCATGGGCGCGATGGCGACATTGTCGCGCGCGTTGAGATGCGGCCACAGGTAAAAGCCCTGGAACACCATGCCGACCTGGGCGCGCTGCTTGGCGAGCTGCTTTTCCGTCATGCGCACCAGCTTGCCGTTGACCTGGTGCTCGCCGAACAGCTCGCCGTCCAGATGGATGTGCCCGGAGGTGGGCGTCTCCATGTAGTTGATACAGCGCAACAGGGTTGACTTGCCGCAACCCGACGGCCCGATGATCGCCGTCTTGTGGCCGCGCTGCAGCGTCACTTCGACGCCCTTCAGCACTTCCAGTTCACCGAAATTCTTGCGCAAGTCTTCTACACGCAGAAGCGGTTCTGCCATTGCCCAGCTCCGACTTTTGGTGGTGGGAAACGACGGCAGGACCCCTTGTCCCGCCGTCGTCCGCGGATCGTCGAAGCTTGTCAGCCCTTGCAGGAGGCAGGCAGTGTCGGCTGCTTCCAATTGGCCGGGCGATCGACACCGGCACGCTCGTTGACCGGGCTCGGCTGGAACCATGACGGATCGCCGAGGCCGTACTTCTTGGCCACTTCGCGGTTCATGCATTTGGCCCAGATCTCGGCGATCTTCTCGTTAAAGGCCTTCTCCAGATTGGGCGCATCCTTCGACATGCCGAACACCACGTTGTACTTCGAGGTGATGGTCGAATATTTCTTGTCGTAGGGCTGGTTGATCGGGACCGCGTGGATGTCCCAGTCAGGATTCTTCGAGATGGTGTACTGCACCAGCGGCGGATCGGCGAACAGCGCATCGATGCGCCCTGCCAGCATATCGCGAATGGCGGCGTCGCTGGTCTCGTAGAGCTTGAGCGTGGTGTTGGGTATCGCCTTCAACTGATCGATCCAGCCAAAGCCCTGGATGGTGGCGATGGTCTTGCCGTCGAGATCCTTGATGGTCGACCAGTTTGTGGCCTTCTTCTGGGTGATGTTGGCGCCACCGTAATAGATCGGATCGGTGATGGCGATCACCTTGGTGCGCGCCGCGTTCCAGCCCATCATGCCATGCATGACATCGACGCGGCGCGACTTGACCGATTCAATCTCGGCCGCCCATTCCATCTGCACTGGCTCGACCTTGAGGCCGAGCTGCTCGCCGATCCACTGCATGAGCTCGCCATCGAGACCGATGAGCTTGCCATCCTTGGCACTGGTACCCGGCATATCGCCGTTGAACGCAACCATCAGAACGCCCGGTTTGATCGTTTCCAGATCGGCCGCGCGGGCCGGAGCGCTACCGAACAGCATCATGCTGCCGACCATTGCCGCGCTGGCTGCCAGCGCTGCCCATAACGTGCCTCGGCGAGTTGTCTTCATTCTTTGGTCCTCCCTGGACATTTGGCACCCTTTCCATAGGGTTGCCTTTGGTTACACCATAGACTACCCTATGTTGAATTATGAAGCAAGCCCTCTCGACGCCGCCCGTTGCCAGCTTGCGACAAGGATGAAGGCAGGAACCATGAGGAAGCCCAGGGTCGGTACGCTCGGTAAGCGCAATTGGGTACTGGCGGCGCGCAAGCTGCTGATAAAAAAAGGCATTTCGAACGTCAAAGTTGAACCGCTGGCGAAGCTCCTGGGGGTGACTAGCGGTAGCTTCTACTGGCACTTCTCGCGCCGGCAGGAACTTTATGACGCGGTCTTGAAGGACTGGTATGAAACCAATACGGCCCCCCTGTTCAATGCCGTCGAGAGCGCCGGAGACGATCCGCGCCAGCAATACCTGGCATTCTTCGGCGTGTGGGTGCTCGAACGCGATTTTGACCCCAAATACGACCAGGCGGTGCGCGACTGGGCCCGCGTCTCGAAGAAAGTGGCCGAGGTCCTGGGCAAGGTCGATCAAAGCCGCATCCGGCTGCTGCAAAAGATCTATGAAGGCTTCGGCTACAAGGGGCTGGAATCGGAGATGCGCGCGCGCGTCACCTATTATCACCAGGTCGGATACTACGCGATGCAGGTGAAGGAGCCTCGCAAACGCCGGCTGGAGCTAGTGCCCTATTATTTCGATATCCTGACCGGGCACCGCTGGATGCACGAGCTCGGCTCCGTGGAACGCATCCACCAAGCCATGGCCGGCCAGGCCAACTTCGCCGACGAGTGGCGGCCGGACACGGTCAAGTCGGGTCCGACCGGCGCCGAGGGTTGATCGCGACAGTGCCGGTCGTCACGCCACGCTGTCGGGGGGCAGGAATTTCTGTCAGTAGGTTACAAGGCCAAGTTCATGGCCGGGAGGCCCCCTCGGTCGGCTGCGGCCTCCCCGCAACGCCAGAATGCGCCTCGGCTCATTGGGTCATGCGGGCACGCTCTGGCTTCAATTCTTCGACGCCGCGCCAAAAGCTTACGGTCCTGCCTGCATGGGCTATTTCTCTGGTCGCTGACGGCGGGCGAGCATTGCGATCGGCAGCAGCTCGATCGGCAGCAGGCCTGAAGCGATTGCCGGACGCAATAAGCGCCGCTCGTTCGCCAGCGCGCTTGAATGGAACCGCTTCATCTTTTCCCCACCCAGGCGGTAGTAATAAAGCGATAGCGGCACCACCTCGACCGTGAAGCCGTTTGCGACCGCCCGGGCGAAGAACTCGTGATCGTCGAGGCCGATCCGATAATCCTCGCAGAATCCACCGAGTTTGCTCCATACGTCCCGCCGCACAAAACAGTTGCTGTCCCCAAACCCGTTTCGAATTAACCCGTAAACAGGATCCGGACCGATGGGCAGCCGTGTTTGACCCGTGAGGTTTTGAGACGTGGGCAGGCCGTCGCCTCTGAAATTGTCGCTAAAGCAGGTCAGAACATCACTATCGTTTCGGGTGGCAATGGAAGCAAAAATCTCGATTTCATTCTCTTTGCTGAGATTGTCGTCATCCTTGAAGAGAATCCACTGGCCTTTTGCCAAACGGGCACCCGCATTGCGAGCAGCACCGAGATAACGGTTTTCCTGACGTTCGATGCGCACCGGCAGGTCTTCCAGATTGTCTTTCAGGCGCTGGAAATTTTCCTCAGAGCTTCCATCATCGATGACAATGACTTCTTTGTTGGGATAACGCTGCGATAATAACGAATGAACCGACGCGACGATTTTATCGGGCCGATTATAATGCGCAAAACACACCGATACGATCGGCGAAGACGCGTCGGCCGCGGCAAAACTGCCGAAACGATGAGTCTCACTGTCGCATTTCGTCAAATCAGCCCAACGGCGCGCGTTTTCCTCGAAGTCGGCGGCGCGTTGGGACGTGTAGGCCGTTGTCAGGCCGTCGCGAACCCGTTCTTCGATCTTGGCGGCAAGGGCGCGATGGTTCGCCTCAAACAGGATCGTGGCAACGTCTTCTGGCGATAAATCAAGCCGCGTGTCCGGGTAATCTGCAGCTATCACCGCCGCGTCGATACCTACCAGTTCTGCAAGTGTGGCCGGTCGCTCAGGGAACCGTGGCGACACAACCGTCAAGGAACCGCGCTTTCGGACCAATTGCAGGAACCGTGATTGGTTGGTGGCGGGTAATTGCCTGATCGGCGTGCGCAGGCGCCTGCCTTTTGCCTCAAGGTAATCTGCCGCGGGAAAATCTGGATCCTGGCGCCCGGACACGACGATCTCGCCGATCGACAACCCCTGCATTTCGAGCCGTTCCAGCGCGTGGAAAAAGGTCGTCAGTCCCTTGGTCTCAACCAGGGATCCGGCAAAGATGATGCGTTCGAGCCCGCTCTGGCGGGCGGGGCTGCGCCGCGCGGGTCCGACCGGCTTTACCGGCCCCGGAGCGAGACGAAGGCGCGCCTCGTCGACCTTCCAACGACGGCGGAGCCAATTGGCGACCGCCGGCGATTGTGCAATGACCTCATCAGCGAACGTCACGACCCGCTGCTCCATGAAACAGGTCGCGCATGCGGCGTAGTCGCGGGGCTCAGAGCGTCCGATTTCATAGCGGTAGAGCAACGGGGCAGTAACGTGAGCGACCACTCGCCCGGGTGCTTCGGGCATCTGCAGCCGGCGACGCTGCACAAGGTAGTGCGCTGCAGCAAGATCACCCACGACATGCAAGGTGTCCTGGGCACATGGGTCCATACCAAGAGCGTGAAAGGCGCTGGCGGCCGCGGAGGCGTGCGGAGAATTGGCCGCCTGAGTGGGCATTGCAGGGATGTTTTCAACGATTGTTCCCCGTTTCCGAAGAAAGCGCGACACGGGCGAGTTCAAATCGCTGGCCCCCGGCCCCGTCGTGACCAGGTATGAGCCCGGGAGAGATGTGAGAAGGTTGACGAGGTATGCTAAATCGGTCGACGCCACTGACCAGGCCTGAAGGTCGCCAACGAGAATTGGCCGGTCGAGCTTAGCCAATGCAACATCTCCCGAACGTCTAAATGTCTGCGCTTGCGGTATCCGAGATCGAGCGACCGCACTGTCCAATCAATGTAGAGCCGCAATCCACCTTGGGGAACCGGCGCCGTGCCCCACCATCCCCCATTCAGAACGTATCGCCTTTCACGACATGGCCGGTTGTGACTTCGATGTGAACGGCAAAAGCGCGCCGGGAACGGATTTGCGCGGCGCGGCGTCTACCGCAGACACCCGCAAAGAGCCTACGACGCCAGAGGTTCGCCAACAACGCGCGACCCCCACCCCAGCGCCGGCGTCAATCTAGGGCATTTGATAGCCGGGGGTGGAACGCGACAGCGCCACTTCGTCCTCGCTCATGTCGTCGGGAATGCCTTCGAACAGGGGCGAGGAAAGATAGCGTTCGCCGGTGTCGGGCAGCATGCACACGATGACCGATCCGGGCGCGGCCTTTTCCGCAACCTGCATGGCGACACCGAACGAGGCACCACCCGATATGCCGGTGAAAATCCCCTCCTTGCGGGCGAGCTTGCGCGACCATTCCATGGCAGCGGGGCCGGCGATGGGCACGAGGTCGTCGTAATAATGCCGATCGATGGCTTCTTGCAGGACAAGCGGGATGAAATCAGGGGTCCAGCCCTGGATGGGGTGGGACTCAAAGGCGGGATGACTGTCGGCGGGCGAGCCGTCGTCGTTGCGATGCTGGGGGGTGCCGCTACCGAGCAGCTGGGCGTTGGCGGGTTCCGACAGCACGATCCTGGTCTCGGGCCGCTCGTTGCGCAGGACCCGCGCCACGCCGGTCATGGTGCCGCCGGTGCCGTACCCCGTCACCCAGTAGTCGAGGCGCTTGTCCTTGAAGTCAGCCAGAATCTCGCGCGCCGTTGTGTTGGCATGGACGAGCGCGTTGGCCTCGGTCTCGAACTGATGGGCGAGGAACCAGCCGTTGGCTTCGGCCAGTTCGACGGCCTTGCGGTACATGCCGTAGCCCTTGGCCGCGCGGGGCGTCAGGATCACTTTGGCGCCGAGGAAGCGCATGAGTTTGCGCCGCTCGATGGAAAAGCTGTCGGCCATGGTGACGACCAGCGGATAGCCCTTGGCGGCGCATACCATGGCGAGCCCGATGCCGGTATTGCCGCTGGTCGCCTCGACGACGGTCTGGCCCGGCTTGAGGGCGCCGGAGCGTTCGGCCTCCTCGATGATGGAGATGGCGAGACGATCTTTGACCGAACCACCGGGGTTGAAGGCCTCGGCCTTCACATAGAGCTCGACATGCGCCGGCGCCAGTGCGTTGATGCGGATCGACGGGGTGTCGCCGATTGTCTCCAGAATGTTGTCGTAGAGACGGCCGCGGCCGCCGGTGACACGCTGCGATTTGGCCATGATGTGTTCCTCGGTTGATTGAATTTTGAATGGAGCGCGAACCTGGCAGCGATCACTGCGCAGTTCAACGCGGCTATTGCCGGTTGCACGCCGCCGCTACTCGGCAGCCTCGGCACCGGCCGCCGTCGCCTGCTTTTCAACGAACGTGCAATAAATCTTGCGCACCGTTCCGGTGCTGCGCCAGCCGTAGGGTGAGCCCCTGGGCACAAAGGCACAATCGCCCGTCTCGAACACTGTCTCCTCGCCATCCCCCAGCAGCGTCATCGAGCCCTTTACAGGCAACATCAGCTCGCAGCGGTTGATCGTCCCTACCGGGCGCTCCATGGCGGGCCCAGCCTCCCAGACGCCAACGCTGAACTGGCCGGTGGGGTCGGTATACCACTCGTGCGCCCTGACCGTTGGCGGGGCGCCGACATAGCCCGCCGGGTCGCCGGCATCGGCCATTGCCAGCGCGCCATCGGGCTCGGGACGGATGACCTTGAGCGCGGCCGGATCGGTTGCCGCAGCGCCGGATGGATCGTCGAAGATGACAAAGAATTTCCGGATGTACCCGGTCTGCTTCCGCTGGCACGGCATGCCCTTGGGGATGATGAAGCTCTCACCGGCGCGGATGGTCTCCTCGGTCCCGTTCTGATGCACAATGGTGACCGCGCCCTCCAGCACATGCATGAACTCGTTGACGCTGTAGGGCTCCATCTTCGTGGTCATTGCCGTGCAATCCCACACGCCGGCGCTGAGGCCGGTTCGCTTGTCGTCGAAGTAGGTGTGGCCGCGCTGCACGGGCGTACCGGAGACGAGGGCGTCTGGGCTGATCGTTTCCCATTCCTCGAGGCCGGAGCCCTCAGGGCCATTGGTCTCCAGGCGCATGATTTTCGGGGCGTCCATCAGGGAGGTCTCCTCGTTTCATGGTGATCGCGATTTGCGCCCAGTCTGCCACCGCGAACCGGTCGGCGCCACGCCTAAGTACGGGATTTCTTGAACCGACTCCGTGAAGACCAATAGGCGGTTCGATTTCCATGCCGATGATTTGTCGAGTCGAATGAATCGGTTACGGCGAAAATCTCACCCATCGATTCAATCACCTCATGCATCGATTCAAGACGGCCCATTAACGGCATGAACGATCTGTCGAACCGCCAATGCAAAAGGGACACCAAGTCCGATTGTTACGACATGCGGGCTGGTGCTAGGCTCTGCCTGCACCATCGATAACAATAATGTTCCGGGAGGCAACCAGCATGGCCGTCACAAAGCAGACCAAAGCCGTCAAGACCTGGCTCGGCAAATTCGAAAAGGCACTCAAGGCCAAGGACACCGATGCCGTCGCCAGGCTGTTCGGCAAGGACTGTTACTGGCGCGATCTCGTTTCGCTCACCTGGAACATCAAGACACTGGAAGGCCAGGACGCCATCGCCGCCATGCTCAAGGCGACGCTTCGGGCCGCCAAGCCATCGAACTTCCAGATCGAAGGCGAGGCCAGCGAGGCCGATGGCATCACTGATGGCTGGTTCACCTTCGAGACCGCCACCGGCCGCGGCAAGGGTCACGTCCGCCTTATCAAGGGCAAGGCCTGGACACTTCTGACCACGCTTCAGGAACTGAAAGGTTACGAGGAGGCAAAGGGCGCAACCCGCCCCATGGGTGCCGAGCATGGCGCCCACAAGGGCCGCTTGAGCTGGGCCGAGAAGCGGGCAAAGGAACTGTCGGAACTCGGTTACAAGACACAACCCTATTGCCTCATCATCGGTGGCGGCCAGGGCGGCATCGCGCTCGGCGCCCGCCTCAGGCGCCTGGGTGTGCCCACCATCATCATCGAGAAGAACGAGCGCCCCGGCGACAGCTGGCGCAAGCGCTACAAGTCTTTGTGCCTGCACGATCCGGTCTGGTACGACCACCTGCCCTATCTGCCGTTCCCGCAACATTGGCCGGTGTTCTCGCCCAAGGACAAGATCGGCGACTGGCTGGAGATGTACGCCAAGGTCATGGAACTCAACTACTGGACGAAGTCCGAGGCCAAGTCCGCCAGCTATGACGAAAAAGCCAAGGAGTGGACGGTCGTCGTTAACCGCGACGGCAAGAAGGTGGTCCTCAAACCCAAGCAACTGGTGCTGGCGACCGGCATGTCGGGCATACCGAACATCCCCAAGCTGCCGGGCCAGGACATCTTCAAGGGCGAGCAGCAGCATTCGAGCCAGCACCCGGGCCCCGATCCCTACAAGGGCAAGAAGGTGGTGGTCATCGGCTCCAACAACTCCGCCCACGATATTTGCGGCGCCCTCTGGGAAGCCGGCATCGATGTCACCATGGTGCAGCGTTCCTCGACCCATATCGTCAAGTCGGACACCTTGATGGACGTGGCGCTCGGTGCGCTCTACTCCGAACAGGCGGTCAACAACGGCATCACCACCGACAAGGCCGACCTGATCTTCGCCTCGATTCCCTACAAGGTCCTGCCGGCCATCATGAAGCCGCAGGCCGACGAGACCAAGAAGCGCGACAGGAAATTCTACGCCCGGCTGAAAAAGGCCGGATTCGATGTCGACTTCGGCGAAGACGAAACTGGCCTGTTCATGAAGTACTTGCGGCGCGGCTCGGGCTATTATATCGACGTCGGCGCCGCGGACCTGGTGGCCGACGGCTCGATCAAGCTCGCCAAGGGCCAGGCCGTGCGGCTGACCAAGTCGGCGGTGGTGCTCGACAGCGGCGAGGAACTGCCGGCCGATCTGGTGATCTATGCCACCGGCTACGGCTCCATGAACGGCTGGGCGGCAAGGCTCATCTCCAAGGACGTGGCCGACAAGGTCGGCAAATGCTGGGGCCTGGGATCGGCCACCATCAAGGACCCCGGCCCCTGGGAGGGCGAACTGCGCAACATGTGGAAACCGACCCAACAGCCGGCGCTATGGTTCCACGGCGGCAACCTGCATCAGTCGCGCCACTATTCGCAGTTCCTGTCGCTGCAGCTCAAGGCGCGCATGGAGGGCCTCAAGACCCCGGTCTACGGCCTGCCGAAGGTGCATCACCTGGCTTGAGGACCGACCGACCCCTCACAACCCGAACAGCACCAGCCGGATCGCGAAGGCCACTGCTGCGACGACGGCGACACCGGCTATCCACAAGGCGACGAACCACAACAGCCTGCGGGCGCACTTGCCCGGCATCAATGGTAGCCGTGTCCGCTGTCGACCTTGCCGCGGAACACCCAGTAGGCAAAGACCGTGTAGGCAAGGACGAGGGGGATCAGCACGCAGGCGCCGACCAGCAAGAATTCCAGGCTCACGTCAGGCGCCGCGGCATCCCAGATGGTGACGCTGGTCGGCACCATGTAGGGATAGAAACTGATGCCGAGTCCGGCATAGCACAGGACAAAAATGCCCTCGGCGGCGAAGAACGGCCAATGGTCGTTGCCCCTTCTCAAGCCCTGGAAGAAGAACCACGCGCAGCCCAACACCAGCAGCGGTACGATGATGCTGAAGACCACTGTCGGAAAGCCGAACCAGCGGGCGAGATATTGCGGTTTGAGGAAGGGCGTCGCCAGGCTGACGAGGCCGATCAACGCCAGCGTCGCGAAGCCGGCCGGCATGGCGATGCGGCGCGCCCTTTCATGCACCGGGCCGGTCGTCTTCATCACCAGCCACGTCGCCCCGAGCAGGGCGTAGCCGACCACCAGGGCTATGCCGGTCAGCACGCTGAACCAAGTGAGCCAGTCCCACCAGCCGCCGGCATAGGCCCGGTTCTCGACCGCAATGCCCTGCACCAACCCCCCCAGCGCCAGGCCTTGCGCCAAGGCAGCAATGATGGAGCCGCCGGCAAAGGCCCAATCCCACAGGAACTTGCCGCGCCGGGTACGCCAGCGGAACTCGAAGGCGACGCCGCGGAAAATCAGGCCGAGCAGCATGGCGATGATCGGCGCATAGAGCGCCGGGAGGATTGTCGCGTAGGCGAGCGGAAAGACGGCGAGAAGCCCGCCGCCGCCGAGCACCAGCCAGGTCTCGTTGCCGTCCCAGATCGGGGCCACCGAATTCATCATCAAGTCGCGTTCGTCTTCGCTCTTGAAAAACGGAAAGAGGATGCCGACGCCGAGGTCGAAACCGTCGAGCACCACATAGGCCAGCACCGCAAAGGCGATCAGGGCGGCCCAAATGAAGGCGAGGATATTGAAATCGTGCATGTCGATCACTCCCTGCCACCACGAGCAGGCCGCCCGGCAGCGGCTGCCCGGGCCGGCGTGATGCCGCCGGCGCGCGTCGGCCCCAGGTCCTCGATAAGCCCCTCCTTGCCTGGCGTCTGCCGCATCAGGCGCAGCACGTAGAAGATGCCGGCGCCAAACACCGCGCAATAAACGGCGATGAAGGCGATGAGCGAGGCCCCCACCGCCGGAGCTGCGAGCGGCGAGACGCTGTCGGCAGTGCGCAACAACCCGTAGACGGTGAAGGGTTGCCGTCCCACCTCGGTCGTCACCCAGCCAGCGAGGACCGCCACGAAGCCGCTCGGCCCCATGAGGATTGCCGCGCGCAACAACCAGTCATCGTCGAACAGCCGGCCGCGCCAGCGCTGCCAGCCGCTCCACAGGCCGAGGCCGAGCATGGCAAACCCGAGCCCCACCATGATGCGGAACGACCAGAAGACGATCTCCATGGGCGGGCGGTCGCCCTTCGGCCAGTTCTTCAGGCCCTTCAGTTCGCCGTCCCAGCTATGGGTCAGGATGAGGGCGCTGCCATGCGGAATCTCGATCTTGTAGCGGGTGATCTCGGCCTTGTCGTCGGGGATGCCGAAGAGGATCAGGGGTGCACCCTTCTGCGTTTCCCAATGCCCTTCCATGGCGGCGATCTTGCGCGGCTGGTGCTCCAGAGTGTTGAGGCCGTGCTCGTCGCCGGCAAAGATCTGGATCGGCGCCACGATGAGGGCCATCCACATGGCCATGGAGAACATGGTGCGGGCGGTGCGATTGGCGCGGTCGGTGCGGAGATGGACGGCGGCAACGGCGCCGACCACGAAGGCGGTCGTCAGATAGGCAGCCAGTACCATGTGAACCAAACGGTAGGGAAAGGAGGGATTGAAGATCACTTCGAGCCAGTCCCTGGGCACGAACTGGCCGTTGGCGGCTATGGCATAGCCGGCCGGGGTCTGCATCCACGAATTGGCCGCCAGAATCCAGAAGGCGGAAAACAGCGTGCCGACCGCCACCATCGAGGTGGCGGCAAAGTGCAGGCCGGGACCGACCCGCTTCAGTCCGAACAGCATCACCCCCAGAAAGCCCGCCTCGAGGAAGAAGGCGGACAGGACCTCGTAGCCCATGAGCGGGCCGATCACCGGCCCCGCCTTGTCGGAGAACACCGACCAGTTGGTGCCGAACTGGTAGGACATGACGATGCCGGACACGACGCCCATGCCGAAGACGACGGCAAAGATCGTCTTCCAGTAGTCGAAGGCGCGCATGTAGACGTCGTCCCTCGTCCACAGCCACAAGCCTTCGAGCACCGCCAGATAGCTGGCGATGCCGATGGTGAAGGCCGGAAAGACGATGTGGAACATCACCGTGAAGGCGAACTGCCCGCGCGCCAGATCGATCGCAGTGACACTGTCGAACATGGCGATCCTTCACTTTGCGAAGATCAGGCATGCTCGCAGAAGCAACGGCAATTGAAAAGAGCCCGTGACCCGGACCCGGACGTTCAGCGCATGACGAACGGATTGGAGATCGGTTCGGATGAGGTGTAGATCCACACGGTCTTGGGGCGGGTATAGTCGTAGATTGCCTGAAAGCCGCTCTCGCGGCCGTAGCCCGAATCCTTGTAGCCGCCGAATTCGGCGATCGGCGAGACCACCCGGTAGGTGTTGACCCACACGATGCCGGCCCTCAGCGCCTTCGTCACCCTGAGCGCCCTCCCCCCGTCGCCGGTGAACACGCCGGCCGCCAGGCCATGGCGGGTGTCGTTGGCGAGCCCGACCACCTCGTCTTCCGAGGTAAAGCGCAAGACCGACAGCACCGGGCCGAACAGTTCGGTGTCGACGATGCGCATCTTCTGGTCGGGGCATGCGATGATGGTGGGCTCGTAGAACCAGCCGCGATTGGGCTTCGTGGGGCGCTTGCCGCCGGCCAGCAGCTTGCCGCCCTGATCCAGAGCGTGAGCCACCTCGGTCTCTATGCGCTCGAGCTGGCCGGAGGTGGCGAGCGGTCCCATCTGGGTTTCCTCGGCCAGCGGATCGCCGATGCGAATGGCCCTGGCCTGCTTGACCATGGTGTCGAGGAACTCGTCGGCCACCTTGTCGTGCAGATAGAGCCGGGAACCGGCCACGCAGCTCTGGCCGGAGGCACCGAAGATGCCCGCGATGGAGGCGTTGACGGCGCTTTCGATGTTGGCGTCTTCGAACACGATGAACGGCGACTTGCCGCCGAGCTCCAGCGAGATCTCAGCAAAATTCTCCGCCGAATTGTGGATCACGTGGCGCGCCGAGGCGGGGCCGCCGGTAAAGCTGATGCGCGCCACCAGGGGGTGCGAGGTCAACACCCGGCCGCACGGGTCACCGTGCCCGGTGACGATGTTGACAACGCCCGGCGGAAAGCCTGCCTGCTCGATCAGCTTGCCGAATTCCAGCATCGGCGCCGAAGCGTGTTCGGACGCCTTCAGGACGACGGTGTTGCCGGCCGCCAGCGCCGGGCCGATCTTCACTGCCGTCAGGAACAGCTGCGAGTTCCACGGCACTACCGCCGCCACTACGCCCAGCGGCTCGCGCAGGGTGAAGGCCACCATGTCGGGCTTGTCGATGGGCAGGGTCGAGCCCATGACCTTGTCGGCGCAGCCGGCATAGAAGTGGAAGAATTCGGCGATGTACTTGGCCTGCCAGCGGGTCTCCTTCAGCATCTTGCCGCTGTCGATGGTCTCGGTGCGGCCCAGTTCCTCCGACTTCTCAGCCAGGAGATCGGCAAGGCGGCGCAGGTACTTGCCGCGCGCCGACGGCAGAGCCCGCGCCCATTCGCCCTCGCTGAAGGCGCGGTGGGCCGCCTTGATGGCACGGTCGACATCATCGGCGGTGGCTTCGGGGATCAGCGCCCAGGGCTCGCCGGTCGACGGATTGAAGCTCTCGAAAGTGCCGCCGTCACCTGAATCCACCCATTGGCCATCGATCAGCATCTGGTAGCGTTGAAGCCCGGTCATCAGTCGTCCTCCTCGCAAACTCTTCACCGCCAGCCTAACGGAACCGGCGGCCGGTCCGATCAGAAAAATTCGTCAGGGGCTGGCAAAAAACCATAATCTCAACGGGTCGCGGGTTGAAGGCTCAACCGGGCTCTCGAGCGCTCGCATCCAGGGCCCTGGCGGTTTCGGCGACGGCAAGCTCGACCGCCTTCACCATGCGATCGAGGCTCATCGAGGCCAGATCGCTGCGCTGGTGTAGTTCCAGGCCATGTTCGGACTGGACGGCGGCGAGCCGTTCAGCCACCTGCTCGGGCATATAGGGAACGTGCAGGAACCCGCAAGGCACGGCCCGCGAGCGTCCGGCTGCCGCCTCCAGGAATCTGTATAGACAGGCATTGCACAGGAAGGTTCCCGCCGTTGCCGACAGGCGGGCCGGGATGCCCGCGGCGAGGATCGCCCGCTCGATGGCCCGCAGCGGCAGGCTGGCTGCAATCGCTGCCGCGCCGTTGCCGGAAATCGCCGCGTCGGTCGCCACGGTGCCGTCGTTGTCGGCGATCTCGAAGTCGGCGATATTCACCGCGATACGCTCGATGCGGATCATGGACTCGCCCGGCCACAGGCCGAGGCTGACGACGGCGGCCGGGTCGTGGGCATCGAGGAGCCCGGCAATCTCGCCGGGCAGCCGGGCAAGCGACACCGACAGGGGACGGCCGATCACCGGGCGCCCGGCGATGGTGCGGCCATCCAGCGCCAGCATGATCTCGTGGGCGGGATTGAGGCCGCGCCCGCCGTAGGGACGGAACCCGGTCACCAGAATGGCGCGCGAAGGCATGGTGATGTCACTCCCGGTTGCCGCTCGATCATCCGCGTTACGGCATGGCGGGCCGACGGGTCAAGCGCGCGGCCTGCTCGCAGCGGCGCGGATGGCAGCGGCGATCACCGCCATCTCGTCGGCTGCGTAAGGTGTTCCATCGCCGCGCAACAGATCGTGGAACCATTCGGCACCCTCGCCATCGTAGTCGATGCCGAGCTGGGTGAGCCGCGGCCACGGGACGTGGGTCTGGGAAAGACCTTTTACAAAACCCCATTGCCAGGCGCCGATGCGCTTTTCAGCCAACAGCGGCAGCACATCGGCAATGGTGCTCCCCAGCGGCCGGGCCATCCACTCGGTCGCCAGCAGCGGGCGCCCAAACCGGGCGAGACCGGCAATCACCGCTTGCATGGCCGGGCGGGCGCAGTAGGCATGGAAGCTGATGACATCGGACAGCGCCAGGGCAGCGGCATCGATGGGGTGGGCATCGACGTCGCCGCTGCCCGGCAGGTGCCAGGCGGCAACGGTGAGAGGTTGCAGCGGTTCTACCCGGCGGGCCCAGGAAAATGTCTGCCGCATGAGGTCGAGCGCCGCGGGCTCCAGCCCGGGGTCCGCTTGGCTGGTGCCGTCCTTCGAGAAAATGTCGCGGTTTCCCGGCTCGTTGTAGAGGTCCCAAGCGAGGATGCGCGCGTCGCTGCGATAGCGCCCCACGACATCACCGACATAAGCCTCCAGCTCGTCACGGCGGTGCGGGTCCATCACCATGGCGCGACCAGGACTGGCGAGCGCGCGGGAATTGTGCAGGCCGGCCAGCGGCGCCGGCTGGGCCTTGAGAACCGGTTCAACGCCGGAAAAGCCGCAATCGTCGAACAGGCATAGCATCGATATGAGGCCATGGTTGGCGGCGATGTCCAAGAACCTGTCGAGACGATCATAAAAGCCCGACCTGTCGCCCTGCCAGACGGTGAAGGCAAGGTTGGTGCGCAGCGTATTGAAGCCGGTTTTGGCCGCCCAGCCCAATTCGCGGTCGATGGTTGCGGCATCGAAGTTGGGGCCATACCACATGGCCAGGAAGTTGACGGCGCTCGATGGCAGGTAGTTGCATCCCACCAGCCACGGCAGAGCTTCGTACCACGCCCGGGCCCGGGCCGGCGACCAGCGGCCGTCGTGCTGGCTCGTCGCTGCATCATCCGCCGCCATAGTCACCTCGTCGCTGTTGCCGCCAATGGCGGCGATTGCTGGCAATACCACAACGCCGATGGCGCCGACAGCGACCAAGGCTGGCGAACCCGCAATGCCACGATGTTCTTTACGCATTGTGGCTTGATCGACCGGCCGGCGCACGGCAATCTCGGGCATGACCAGCTTCAACGCGCTCACCATCGGCTCGGCCATGATGGACATCATCACCATCATCGCCGATGGCGATGTCGAGCGCGTCACCTTCCTCAATGCGACCAAGTCGTTCCTGCTGGTCGAGCCCGGCCGCAAGGTCGAGGCCGAAAGCATCACCATCCACATGGGCGGCGGGGCGGTCAACGTGGGGGTTGCCCTGAAGCGGCTCGGCGCCGAGGTCGACGTGCTGGCCAAGCTCGGCGATGACATCAACGCGGAACGCATCCGCCGGCAATTCAGGGTCGAAGGCATCGGCCTCGAGCGGCTTTTGATGTCGCCCGATCAGCCGACCGGGTCGGCTGTCATGATTGCCGCCCATGACCGCGACGCGGCCATCTACACCCAGCGCGGCGCCAACTGCGACCTCAGGCCCGCGGAGGTGGAAGCCATCGACATGAGCGCCTACGGGCTGGTCTATGTGTCGCCGCTGTCGAAGTCTTCGGCCGAATGCTTTGCGCTTGCGGTCAACCAGGCCAAGGCGGCAGGCGCCTTCAGCGTAGCCACGCCCGGCATCCGCCAGATCACCACCCGCTCACCCGACATCCTGGGGGTTCTCGACAAGCTCGACCTCTTGGTCATCAACACCACCGAAACCGCGGCGCTGGTGCCGTCGCTGATGGTCCATTGCGGCCAGTGCCCGGTGCCCATCGGCCGCGAGGCAGCGGTTGACCCGGCGATGCCACGGCTGTTGCGTGACGGCCTGAAGATGACCGATGAAGCCCTGCCGCTCACCTGGCTGGCCGCGGCGCTGAAGAGTTGCGGCCTCAAATGGTTCGCCCTCACCGACGGCTTGGAGGGCGCCTATCTCAGCGACGGACGCGCCATCCTGCATTGCCCGGCCGTAGTGGTCGATGCGGTCGGAACCGCAGGGGCGGGGGATGCCTTCTGCTCCACCCTCGCCCACGGCCTCGCCACCGGCGTCGAGCCTGATCACGCCATGCGACGGGCCGCTGTCAACGCCGCCTCGGTAGTCGGCCACGCCGATACCCAGACCGGGCTCATAGCGCCCGATCAGCTGGACGCGGCCGTGGCGCGCGCCGGCCTTGCCGTCACCTGCTGGCCCGTTTAGCGCTCGGCGCGCGGTCTTCCCCCGGGAAGGGACCGAACTGGCGACCGCGATGCTCGACCTGATAGAGGTTGGAATCGAGATTAGCGATCCATTGCTTGCCCTCGGTTGTCAGCCCCAGATAGCGAAGCGCCGGCTGGATAAAGGGCTCGACAGAGGTGCGGAAAAAGTCCGGGTACATGTCGGCGAGATCGGCCGGGCTCGTGCAGCCGAGCGTTTCGGCCATACCGTTCTCGGCGAACTCGAAATAGAGGGCATTGATCTTGCGGTGGTAGAACGGATCGCCCAACTGGCCGATAAGGTCGGCTGCCCTGACCAGCGCTGCCTCGCTCTCGGTATCGACATATTCTGGTCCGTCGGGAACCGGAAAGCGGGTCATTTCGATGCAGTCGGCGATGCGCTTTGCGTCGATGATCGGGGAGTCGCCGAAACGTTCGCGGGCATAAATCTTGCCGCGCTCGATGTGATAGGGCGCCAGGCAGGCATCGGAGGCACCGCGCGAAGGGGTCATGCGGTTGCCGGCTTCGTCGATAACCACGCTGCCACAGCTGTCGCCGCTGCACACGCCACGCACCATACCGATGTCGTGGACCAGAAGGGCGCAGGTGTAATGCAGCCAGTCCTCGGGCGCCATATGCTGCGACAACAGGCGGCCGCGGATAATCTGCTGGCCGACCAGCGTCACCATCATGGTGTGCTCGAGATTATGATAAAGCGCATTGGAATTGCCAATGCGCTCCATCACCAGCCGCGCCGCCCCACCGAGATAAGTGGCGTATTCGGGGTTGCGGTGGGAGAAATATTGCATGTACAGGCCGGCGAGATAATCACCGAGCTCATTCGCCATGATGGAAATCGGGTTAAGCATCATGTTTGTATCCCCCATGCGACACACCGGCTCGTGGCGCGATAAACCCTAACCCCTGCGGCCGGTTTCAACAATGCGCTCCCTTCCGAGACGTCAAACGCTGCCTGAAGGCCGACCGATTGCAGCCGATCGGCTTCTTGCACCAGGCTTTTGCAGGCACTATTGCGCCAGAATGGCATAGGTTCCGGTGGCAAAGGCGGCGGGCCTGGCCGAGCGCTCGCCGTCAATGTCGGTGGTGCAGAACGCCAGGCTGCGGCCCAGGCGACGGACCCTTGCCTGGACCTTCACGCCCTCGTCGAGGATGGGGCGCATGTAGTTGATGGTGAGGTCGACCGTGGTCATGGCCCGCATGCCACCCATGGCGGCCGCCAGGGCGATCACCATGGCGGTATCGGCCGCGGCAATGAGGGCCTGCCCGCAAACAATCCCGCCGATACGGGTGAGACGCGGTGAAAAGGCGATGGTGAGGGTGAGACCGGCATCGTCGACAGCGGTGACGGCGAGATCGAGATCGCGCACCCAGTCGGCAAAATTGTCCTTCAGGATCACCTCGGCCTCGGCCGGTGTCATATGAGCCATGGTCTGATCCGTTGCTCCGCAATGATTTGCACCCCCGGGCGGCGTGCAGGAACCGAAACATGCCTATCTGGCCATATTTCGCAAGAGCCATGACACGGCGGCGGGGCATGAATAGTCCTGATACGGAGCGACCGCAAAGCCCGATTTCACCGCGTGTTAACGCGAATGGACTAGCGTTCGGCGCATGTGGGTGAATGGGGACTGTGGCGTGAAAGAGCAGTGGCAACAGGGCTGGAAACGGGTGCGATGACGGATATCGTACAGTCACGACAATCATCGTATGTCGACCCAGAAGTGGTGCAACGCCTGCTGAAATGTGCCGATTTCCTCGTGTTGTTCATCGGTACCATGATGTTGTTCCTGGGCTCGTCCATGTGGATCCCAAAGGATATTGCCGCAACCATCGGTTTTCTCGCCCTCGAGGTCGCCTTCGGCAGCATGGTCACCATGCGCTGGCTCGGTCTTTACGACGTCAAGGTGCTGGTGAACCCGGTACGCGGCATTACCTCATCGCTGGCGGCGACGTTCGTGCTCGGCGCCACGGTCTTCGCCAGCACCCACTATTTTCTGTTCAAGCTGGAACCCTTATGGCTGTCGGGATGGCTTGGCCTGTGCATCGCCCACTTCGCCATCACCCGCAGCATTGCATCCATGTGGGCCAAGCCGCTGGCCGATGCCGGGGCCTTCAGCCAGCGCATCGCCATCGTCGGCGGCGGCAAGGCGGCCGAGGATGCCATCAATGCCCTGGAGAACTCCCGCGATATCGATGTGACTATCGTCGGCCTGTTCGATGACCGCGACGACAAGCGCAGCCCGAGTTCAATCCGCAAGCACCGCAAGCTGGGCACCATCATCGAGCTCTCCGATTATGCCCGCAACAGCCGTGTCGACCTGATCATCGTGGCCATCCCGCTGTCAGCCGAGCAGCGTCTGCTGCAACTTTTGAAACGGTTGTGGGAACTGCCGGTGGACATCCGCATCTCAGGGCATGCCTCGACGCTGAAGCTGTCGCCCAAGGCCTATACCCATCTCGGCAAGCTGCCGCTGCTGTCGGTTTTTGACCGGCCGCTCAAGGGCTGGGGATCGATCCTCAAGACGCTTGTCGACCAGGCCCTGGCGGCCCTGCTGATCGTAGTGCTGTCGCCGCTGATGCTGGCCACCGCCATCGCTATCCGGCTGGAAAGTCCGGGCCCGGTGATCTTCCGGCAGAAGCGTTTTGGGTTCAACAACGAGTTGATCGAAATCTTCAAGTTCCGTTCCATGTATGTCGAGGCGTCCGATGCCACGGCCGTGCGCCTGGTCACCCGCGACGATCCGCGCGTCACCTCGGTCGGGCGCTTCATCCGCAAGGCCTCCATTGATGAACTGCCGCAACTGTTCAACGTGCTGCGCGGCCAGCTTTCGCTGGTGGGTCCGCGCCCGCACGCCACCCAGGCCAAAGCCGCCGAGCGCCTCTACGAACAGGTGGTGGAGGGCTATTTCGCCCGTCACCGGGTGAAGCCGGGAATCACTAGCTGGGCCCAGATCAACGGCTGGCGGGGCGAGACCGACACGGCGGAGAAGATCGAAAAGCGGGTGAAGTACGACCTGGAATACATCGACCGCTGGTCGCTGCTGTTCGACATCTACATTCTGTTCAAGACGCCGTTCGCCCTGATCAAGGGCGAGAATGCCTATTGAACGATCAATATCTCTCTAGACACCGTTGACAAAGCGTGCCCACTGGGCCGGCAAGGAAGGTTTCGCCGGCCTCCGGCTGACGGCCGCAAGAAGCGCAGCGGGGCCGCTGATGACGGCGCACCTGCCGAATGCCCCTTTCACCCGCTTCCCCGGAGCCGGCCAGTAGCGCCCGGCAGGCCTGGCGACACGGACGACACACACAGACAGCCTTGCCCGCGGCCGGGACGCCCGCCTCCCCGCACAGGACACAGACGCCCTTTCCCACCAGCCTTGCAGATGGCGCCGAATTCACGCCTGACGCCTTCGACGGCCTGGCGGGTACGCCGGCATCGGCCTGCACCAGTTGATGTACCCGTTGATGCGACAGGCCGAGGGCGGCAGCGATTTCGCGCAGACTGGCGCCGCCGGCGTTGAGAGCCGTCAGACGGGCGCGGTAGGCCATGCGCAACGGTTCGATGGCAGCTTCGGCCGCCTCCAGCGCCGCTGCAGCGGTACGCGCTTCGGCAAGCCGTTGGGGATCGAGGGACATGGAGATGCCGGGCCTTGTTTGTCTATATTATCTAGACAATAGTCGAAGTTGCCGGCATGATCAAGAGCGCCTGTCTATACTATATAGACATTCACCGCTGCAACCGCCGCAGCGCCCGTTCGCGGCCGATGAGGGGCAGCAGGGCAGCCAGTTCCGGGCCGTGCTCGCGGCCGGTCAGCGCCAGCCGCAACGGCATGAACAACGCCCGGCCCTTGCGCCCGCTGTGCGCTTTGAGTGAAGCCGTCCATTCGGACCAGGTCTCCGGTCCCCACGGTGCCGGCGGCAGGTCATCGCCGGCGCGGTGCAAGAACGCCCGGTCGTCCGCCGCGGCTGCCGTTTCCACTTCGCCGAACACCACCTCGCACCAGTCGCGGACATCGGCGAGCTTTTGCAGGTTGCCGCGCACCGCCGCCCACAGTTCCGGGGTGCAACGGCTGTCTATAGACACTAGACGATCCGCCACCTGAGCATAATCGAGCCCGTGCAGCAGCCGGGCGTTGACACTGAGCAGATCCGCCGGGTCGAACCGGGCGGGGGCGCGCGATAACTGCGACAGGTCGAAATGGTCGGCCAGCGCCGCCATAGATGCCGACGGGACGATGGCTTCCGAGGTGCCGATGAGGGTGGCGAGGCTGACCACCGCCATGGCCTCGAAGCCTTCATCGCGCAAGCCGGCAATGGCGAGCGAGCCGAGGCGTTTCGACAGCGCCTCGCCATCGGCGCCGACCAGCAGCGAATGATGGGCGAAGGCGGGTACGGCTGCACCCATCGCCTCGAATATCTCGATCTGCACGGCGGTATTGACCACATGGTCCTCGCCGCGGATCACATGGGTGATGCCGAGGTCGATGTCGTCGATGACCGAGGTCAGCGTATAGAGGACGCTTTGGTCGGCGCGCACCAGTACCGGGTCGGAAAGCGTTGCGGTATCGATACTCTGGGGGCCGCGCACCAAATCGGTCCATTCGACCGTCCGGCGGTTTAGCACAAAGCGCCAATGGGGTTGCCTGCCTTCGGCTTCCAGGTGCGCCCGATCCTCGACGGTGAGGTCGAGCGCTGCCCGGTCATAGACAGGGGGAAGGCCGCGGGTACGCTGGCGGCGGCGCTTCTTGTCCAGTTCCTTCGGCGTCTCGTAGCAGGCATAAAGCCGTCCCGCCGCCTTCAGCCGCTCAGCCGCCGCCTCATAGAGGGCGATCCTGTCGGACTGGCGATAAACCGCGTCGGGTCTGATCCCCAACCAGGCAATATCCTCAGCGATGCTGGTGGCGTATTCTTCGCGTGAGCGCTCGCGGTCGGTGTCGTCAAAGCGCAGTATGAAGCGGCCGCCCGCTTTTTGGGCGACCAGCCAGTTGATCAGCGCCGTGCGGGCATTGCCGATATGGATGCGGCCCGTCGGCGAGGGGGCGAAACGAACCGTCACAGGAGCCGTCATGCGCCCCCGCCCTTCTCGCGGAAGGCGTTGGTGATCGGATAGCGCCGGTCGCGGCCGAAATTTCGTGCCGTGATCTTGACGCCGGGGGCGGCCTGGCGGCGCTTGTATTCGGCCACATAGAGCATGTGCTGGATGCGCTCGACGAGGGCCCAGTCATGGCCGCGCGCCACCAGATCGGCAATCGGCAATTCGTCCTCCACCAGTCCAGTCAGAATATCATCGAGTACCGCATAGGGGGGAAGCGAGTCCTGGTCGGTCTGGTCGGGGCGCAGTTCGGCGCTGGGCGCCTTGTCGATGATGCGCTCGGGGATCACCCGGCCCACGGGGCCTTGCATGCCGGCCGGGCAGTGCTGGTTGCGGTAATGCGCAAGGGCGTAGACCTCGGTCTTATAGACATCCTTGATGGGGTTGAAGCCGCCGTTCATGTCGCCGTAAAGGGTGCAGTAGCCCACCGACATCTCCGACTTGTTGCCGGTGGTGAGCACCATGGAGCCGAACTTGTTGGAGACCGCCATGAGGATGGTGCCGCGGGTCCGGGCCTGGATGTTCTCCTCGGTCACATCGGGATGCAGTCCGGCAAACAGGCCGGAAAGGGCATGGTCAAACCCCTTGACCGCCTCGGCAATGGCGACCACCTCATAGCGCACTCCGAGCAGGCGGGCACATTCGGCGGCATCGTCAAGGCTTTCCCGGGCGGTGTATTTGTAGGGCATCATCAGGCATTCGACCCGCTCATGCCCCAGCGCGTCCACCGCCATGGCCGCCACCACGGCCGAATCGATGCCGCCCGACAGGCCGATCACGACGCCGGGAAAGCGGTTCTTGTCGACATAATCGCGCAGGCCCGTGACACAGGCGCGCCAGATGGCGCCATGCTCGGCCTCAGGGCTTTCGACCTTGCCCGGCGCCATCACCCAGCCCTCGGCGCCCTTCAGCCATTCGACAATCGCCATATCCTCGGCAAACGAGGCCATCTCAAAGCTGAGCGTGCGGTCGGCGTTGAGGCCGAAGGAGGCGCCGTCGAACACCAGTTCGTCCTGGCCACCCACCTGGTTCAGATAGATGAGCGGCAGGCCGGTCTCGGTGACGCGCGCCACCACGATATTGAGGCGTACGTCCTCCTTGCCGCGCTCGTACGGCGAGCCGTTGGGCACGATGAAGAGCTCGGCGCCGGTCTCCACCAGACACTCGGTCACCTCATCGGTCCAGATGTCCTCGCAGATCGGCACTCCCAGCCTGACGCCGCGAAAAACCACCGGGCCGGGCGCCGGGCCGGCGGCGAATACGCGCTTTTCATCAAACACGCCGTAATTGGGCAGGTCGTGCTTGAAGCGCACGCCATCGACGCGCCCGCCGTCGGCCAGCACCACGGCGTTGTAGAGCTTTCCAGCCTCAGCCCACGGTGTACCGATGAGCACGCCCGGGCCGCCGTCGGCGGTCTCGGCGGCGAGGGTCTCGGCGGCAGTGCGGCAGCGGGCGACGAAGGAGGACCTGAGCACCAGATCCTCGGGCGGATAGCCCGACAGGTAAAGCTCGGGGAAGACGACGAGGTCGGCGCCGGCCTCGGCCGCGGCGGCGCGGGCGGCACGGGCTTTATCGAGATTGGCCTCGACCGCCCCGACGGTGGGGTTGAGCTGGGCCAGCGCGGTGATCAAACGATCGGTCATGGTGGCCTGTCATACATTCGCCACAGCGGGGCGGCAACGACTATGCGCGATCATGCCACGTAGGTCACCGCCTGCCTCTGCCGCTAGGATATCCGCCCGTCAATCAGATTTCGACCGAGGCCTTTCACTTTGCGTAATTTTACGGCATTCCTGCTGGTTCCCGCAGTCATGGCGACGCTGGCGTTGCCGGCGGCTGCCAAGGACTATCGACTGGGGTCGCTGGTCATCTCGAACCCTTATGCCGTCAGCCGCGAGCCTGGCGGACCGGTTAATGTCTACATGACGGTGAAAAACGAATCGGGCAGCGTCGAACGCATCATCGAGGCCTATGCCTCCAGCGCCAGCAGGTCCGAACTGCATCAGCAGGCCAAGGCCGGCGATCCTCAATCCATGCAGGAACTGGACTCGATCGACGTGCCCGCCGGCGGCAAGCGCGAACTGAAGCCCGGTGGCTATCACATCGTGCTGTTCGGCATGCCCGGCACCCTCACGCCTGGTGACCGCATCCCCTTGCAGATCGAGTTCGAATTCGCCGGGCGCGCCGATATCGAGGCCGTCGTTACCAAGCCGGGTGCGGTCGGCAAGACACCCGCCACTCAGTCCTCCGCCACGCAGTCCACCGACAACCAGTCCCAGTAACCGGCGCTTGCCGCATCCGGCCGCGCCCGCTAGTCTGAGTTGATCGCCATCGCCGACCGCGATTTGTGGCCGGCATGCGGATGATCGGCTGGGCCTTGAACAATAAGCAAATTGAAGCGGGAGGATTTTGATCCATGCGACTGAGCAAGCTGTTAAGCGGACTGATGACGGCCGCCCTCGTGGCGGCCGGCTCCATGGCGGCGAACGCCACCGAGACGATGCGGATTTCGAGCTGGATTCCACCGCATTCCATGAACAAGGTATTCTTCCCCGAGTGGATCGCCGCCATCGAGAAGGCGACCCACGGCCATGTCACCGGCAAGGTGGAATTCGACCTGGCGCCGCCGCCGGGCCAACTCGACCTCGTCACCGACGGAGCGGCGGATGCGGCGTGGATTTTCCATGGCTACAATCCGGGACGCTTCGTTACCACCAAACTGATCGAGTTGCCCGGCTATCCTGGCGATGCCGAGGCCGCCTCGGTCGCCGACTGGCGGGCCTATGAAAAATACCTCAAGAAAGCCGACGAGCATAAGGGCGTCTATCTCGCAGCCCTGTTTACCCACGGACCGGGCCAGCTCTTCATGCGCGAGAAAATCTCCAGCCTTGACGATCTCAAGGGCAAGAAGATCCGCATCGGCGGCGGCGTTTCGGCTGATGTGGGCGTGGCGCTGGGGGTGATCGGCGTGCAGGTGCCGGCGCCAAAGGTCTACGAGACCCTGTCGGGGGGTGTCGCCGACGGTGTGATGTTGCCGATGGAGACCAACAAGTCGCTGCGCATCTACGAGGTGGCGCCGGAGACATACATCATGCCAGGCGGCCTATATCGCGGTTCCTTCGCGCTCATCATGTCCAACGCCTTTCTGGACCGGCTGAGCCCTGAAGACCGTAAAGGTGTCCTCTCGGTCACCGGCGAGGTCGCCTCGCAGATGGCCGGCAAGGTGTGGGCCGATGCCGACGTCGCGGGCATGGACAATGCCAAGGTGAAGACCGAGGTCATCGACTTCTCGCCCGCCGACCAGCAGAAATTCGCCGAGATCTCCAAGGCGGTGCGCAAGAAGGTGATCGACGAGGTCGCCGCCCTTGGAATCGATGCCCAGGCCGCCGTCGACATGATCGATGAGACCATGAAGAACTACGGCAAATGACTAACGCGCCGGACCCATCCGGGCCGGCTGGCACATTGCTACGGGCGGGCCGCTGGCTCGCCCGTCTCAGCCTTGCCTGTGGGGCCGTGGTTCTGGCGGCGATGCTGGCACTGACCTGCGCCGACGTGGTCGGCCGCTACATCTTCAATGCGCCCATCAACGGCAAGACCGAACTGACCCGCTTCCTCATGGCCGGGCTCATTGCCTTTGCGCTGCCGGTCGTCACGCTGCAAGACGACCACATCACCGTCGACATTTTCGACAATTTCTTCACCCGGCCGCTTGAGCGCTTGCGCGATGTGGTCATCGACGGGTTCTGCTCAGTGTCGCTGCTGACACTTTCCTGGTGGGTGGCGTTTCGCGCTCACCGGCTCATGGAATATGGCTATGTCAGCGACTTCCTGCACATACCACTTTATCCGGTGGCCTATTTTGTCGCCGCGATGGTCGGCCTGACCGGGCTGGCAGTGGGGTTGAGGATGGTGTTTACCGTCATGGCCGGGCCACGCGGCAAGGGGTGGCACTGATGCTGATCTCGCTCATCGGCTTTGCCGTGGTCATCGCGCTGGCATTCCTCAGGGTGCCGATTGCCTTTGCCATGGGAGGCGTGGGCGTGGTCGGTTTTGCCGCCCTCAATCACTGGAACTGGCGCGCGGCGCTGTCGCCGGCAGGGGGCAGCGTGCTCGACACGTTGCAGACCGAGAGCCTGTCGGTCATCCCGCTGTTCGTGCTGATGGGCATGCTGGTGAGCCAGGCCGGCATGGCGCGTGAACTCTACCGCTCCTCCAACGCCTTTCTCGGCCATCGCCGCGGCGGCCTTGCCATGGCGACCATCGTCGCCTGCGGCGGATTCAGCGCTATTTGCGGATCGAGCCTTGCAACCGCCGCCACCATGGCCAAGGTCGCCATGCCGCAGATGCGCGCCTTCAACTATTCCGACGAACTGGCCACCGCATCGATCGCCGCCGGCGGTACCCTCGGCATCCTCATCCCGCCCTCGGTCATCCTCATCATCTACGGCATCATGACCGAGCAGAGCATCGACAAGCTGTTCCTGGCGGGCATCGTGCCGGGCCTTCTGGGCATCTGTCTGTATATCGTCGCGGTGCGCTTCGTGGTGTGGCGCAATCCCGAGGCCGGCCCCGCCGGCAGCCGTGCCGGGTGGGCCGAACGGTTCGCCAGCCTGCGTGATGTATGGGCCATCGTCTTGCTGTTCGTCGCCATCCTCGGCGGCATCTATTTCGGCGTCTGGACCACGACGGAGGCCGCCGGCATCGGCGCCGGCTTGTCGCTGGTGATCGGCCTTGCCAAGCGCCGCCTCGACTGGTCGAACCTCACGGCGGCCCTCTACCAGACCATCCTGATGTCGGCGTCGCTGTTCTGCGTGCTCATCGGGGCCCAGATCTTCCAGCGCTTCATCGTGCGCGCCGGCATGCCCGATGCGCTGGTGGGGATGGTGACCAGCCTTGATGTCGCGCCGCTCGCCGTCATCTTCATGATGATCGCAATCTATCTGGCGCTCGGCTGCGTGTTCGAAAGTCTTTCGATGATGCTGCTGACGGTGCCGGTGTTCGCGCCGGTGGTGGCGAACCTCGGCCTGTTTGCCGGCTACCCCGGACCGGTCGCCAAGGAACTGTCGCTCATCTGGTTCGGCATCATCGTGGTGGTGGTGACCGAGATCAGCCTCATTACCCCGCCGGTGGGCCTCAACGTATTCGTCCTGAAGGGCGTCCTCGGTGATGTTTCCACCCGCACCATCTTTCGCGGCGTCACGCCGTTCTGGTGCGTCGACATCGTGCGCGTATTGTTGATCGTGCTGATCCCGTGGATCGCGCTTGCCATCCCCATGACCATGAAGGCCATGGGCTGAGGCCCGGATGCATGGCTACAACTGGGCGGCGCCAAATGTATCGCAGTTGGCCATGTCGCCACGGGCATAGCCGTTCTTGAACCAGCGCACGCGCTGCGCCGAAGTGCCGTGGGTGAAACTTTCCGGCACCACGCGGCCTTGCGAACGGCGTTGCAGGCGATCGTCGCCGATGGCGCTGGCGGCGTTCAGGCCCTCCGCGATATCGCCGTCTTCGAGGATATGGCCACTCTCGTCGGCCTGCCTGGCCCACACCCCGGCGTAGCAGTCGGCCTGCAGTTCCATCTTCACCGACAGCCGGTTGGCTTCAACTTCCGACAGGCGCTGGCGCGCAGCGTTCACCTTGTCGGCCAACCCTAAAAGGTTCTGCACATGGTGGCCGACCTCGTGGGCGATGACGTAGGCCTCAGCGAAATCACCGGGCGAGTTGAGCTTCGTCACCATGTCGCGAAAGAAGCTCATGTCGAGATAGACCTTGGAATCGCCGGGACAGTAAAACGGCCCCATGGCCGATTGCGCCATGCCGCAGGCCGAATCCACCTGACCGCTGAACAGCACCAGGCGCGGCTTGACGTAGCGCCGGCCGTTGGCGGCAAAGATGCTGTCCCAGGTGCGCTCGGTCGAGCCCAGCACACGGGCGACGAAATCCTTCATGGCCGCATCGTTGCTGGTGTCCCGCCCCGGCGCCGACGGTTGGACGTCAGCCTGCTGCTGGCCGGGAAGCTGCACATTGCCGCCGTTCAGGAGGTCGAGCGGATTGATGCCGAACACCGCCCACAGGATGAGGATGACGACAACCCCGCCGATGCCGATGCCACCGCGGCGGCTGCCGATGGGGATACGCATGCCGCCGCGCCGGGGAAAGCCGAGGCGGGAGCCTTCGCCGCGACGATCCTCGATATTGTCGCTGGGGCGTTCATTGTCGAGGCGCATGGGTCTCTCCCGATTGTCGGCCAAGGCTGAAGGGCGAAGATATGGCGTCGGATGAGCCGCGGCAACGGCATAATCGCTCAGAACCGGACCGGGGTCCCCGCGTAGAGGCCGTGGGTGCGGCCCAGTTGCTGTACCAGCGCCAGCACGGCGTCGATATAGGGAGTCGAAACACCGGTGATGCGGCCCATCTCCTCAACCGCCGTCAGCAGCGCGTCAATCTCCATGGCGCGCCCCTGCTCGAGGTCCTGGAGCATGGAAGTGCGATGGGCGCCGACCTTGGCAGCGCCGTCGATGCGGCGTTCGACATCCACCCGGAAGCTGGCGCCCAGGCGGGTGCCTATTTCCTGGGCCTCGAGCATCATGGCGCGGGCGAGCGAGCGGGTGCCGGGATCGGTCGCCACCACGTCGAGGGTGGCACGGGTCAAGGCCGAAAGCGGGTTGAAGCACAGGTTCCCCCACAGCTTCAGCCATATCTCCGAGCGGATATCGGCGACAACTGGCGCCTTCAGCCCGCCGGCAGCGATAGCAGCGCCGAGGTGCCGCACCCGCTCGGAGAGCGAGCCGTCCGGTTCGCCGAGGGTGAACTTATCGCCGTAAACATGGCGAATGACACCAGGCGCGGCGATCTCGGTGGCGGGGTAGACGACGCAGCCGATGGCCCGTTCGGGGCCGATGAGATTCCACTGGCGATCTTCGGCATCGATCGAGGACAGGCGATGGCCCTCATAGGGGCCTTCGAGGTTGTGGAAATACCACCATGGCACGCCATTCTGGCAGGTCACGACGGCGGTATCGGCTTTCAGCAGCGGCACCAGCCGGTCGGCCGATTCCCAGGCCTGATGGGCTTTTAGCGCGACGATCACATAGTCCTGCGGACCCAGGTCGGCGGGCTCGGCGCTGGCGGTAACGGCGACGGTCGACTCGGCACCGCCCCGGACCAGCGTCAGTCCCTTTTCATGCATGGCAGCCAGATGCGGCCCGCGCGCCACGATTGACAGTTCGACGCCATCCACACCCGCCAGCCCATGGGCCAGGAAACCGCCGATGGCGCCGGCGCCGAAGATGCAAATTTTCACGGAGTTTTCCGCCTCATCCGGCCGTAGCCGGCTTCTTGCCGCGCATACGATCGTAGATCATCTTGAACAGCGGCAGCAGCAGCAGAATGAGGGCGATGACCATGATCGGGCCTGCGATCGGCCGGGTGAAGAAGATCGACGGGTCGCCCGAGCCCAGGAGCAGCGACTGCCTGAGGGTGGGCTCGGCAATGGGGCCGAGCACAATGGCAAGGACCGCCGGCGCTACCGGATAGTCGAGCTTGCGCAGGCAGAAGGCGCTCACCCCGAAGATCAGCATCAGCCACACATCGTGCATGTCCTGGGTGGCGGCGTAACCGCCGATCACCGACAGGCAGAAGATGGTCGGCGCCAGGATGGTGAACGGCATGCGCAGCATCCAGATGAACAGCGGGATGAAGCTGATGTCGACGATCAGCGCCATGATGTTGGAGACATAGAAGGAGCCGATCAGACCCCAGACGAAATCGCCCTGCTGGGCAAACATCATGGGGCCGGGCGTCAGGCCCCAGATGATCATGCCGCCGAGCAGCACGGCGGTGGTGGGCGAGCCCGGAATGCCCAGCGTCAGCATGGGGAGCATGGCACCGACGGAGGCCGAATTGTTGGCGCTTTCCGGCGCCGAGATGCCGTTGGGATGACCCTGGCCGAACTCCTTGGAGTTCCTGGATGTCATCTTGGCCACACCGTAGGCCATGAGCGAACCCGGGGTGGCGCCGGCGGCCGGCAGGATGCCGACAAAAAAGCCGAGGAACGAGCCAATCATCGAGCCCTTCCAGCCACGGCGCACAGCCTCCTTGCCGCTGGCGACGATGCGGTCGACCGTCAGCTTGGCATCGGTCGCCTGCATCTTGCCGCGGGTGGAATCGATGGTCCATAGCATCTCGCCGATGCCGTAGATGCCGATGGCCAGCACCAGGAAGTTGATACCGTGCATGAAGCCGGTGATGTTGAAGAAGACGAGGCGCGGTTCGCCGGAGATCTCGTCATAGCCGACGGCGGCCAGCACCAGGCCGATGCAGATCGAGAAGATGGTCTTGGGGATATCGTCGCCACCGATGCCGATGAAGGTGGCGAACGCCAGTACCATCAGCGCGAAGATTTCGGGCGAGCCGAAGTTGAGCGCCACATGGGCCAGCGGCGGGGCAAAGGCGGTGAATAGCACGTTGGCGATGGTGCCGCCGGTGAACGAGGCGAGCGCTGCCGTCATCAAGGCGAGATCCGCCCTGCCCTTGAGCGCCAATGGTCGTCCGTCGAAGGTTGTCGCCACGGCTGTAGAGGCGCCCGGTATCCCCAAGGTAATGGACGATATGGCGCCGCCGTACATGGCGCCATAGTAGATCGCGGCGAGGAAGATCATTGCCGAAGCCGGCGGCACCAGGAAGGTTGCCGGCAGCAGGATGGCGACGCCGTTCACCGAGCCGAGACCGGGCATGGCGCCGATGAACAAGCCGAGCACGACCCCGATGAACACCAGTACCAGATTCAGCGGCTGCAGCGAGATGAGGACCCCAGCCCACAGATGTCCGAGAATGTCGACCATGAACCTATTCCGTCGCGGTTATTGCAAGAATGGTGGTGTTGTGCCGCCCGAGATCTGACGTCCGGGTCACAGGAAGATGTGATAGAGCGGAATGAACAGTGGCTCGAGATAGCCCTTGGGAAGCACGATCCGCATCGCCACATCAAAGAAGAAGAAGGTCGCTGTCGGCGCCAAAATCGCGATCGCCAGGGTTGTAGGCCAGCTATGGCGACCCATGAAGCGGACATAGTAGATCAGGAACAGCGGCATGGCGCCGTAAAAACCGATGAAGTGGATGAGGCCGATGAAGGCCGCAAGCCCGCCACCCACCAGCAGCAGCATCTTCTTGCCGTAGGCGTCGAGGAACGGTCCTGTCGCCTGGGATGGTGGCGAAGTGCGCCGGTACCAGTTGATGGCAATCATTGCGGTTGAAACAAGCATGACCGCCGATAGCCAAAATGGCCAGAAGCCGCCGCCAGGCCCCTCGCCCTTGATATAGCCGATGGGCAGTTCGGCGCTTTTCCACATGAGATAGATCGAGATGACGGCGAGAATGCCAGCCGTGATGATTTCTGCGCGCCGCATGCCCGCCCTCTCCTCGATCTACTCGTTCGTCGTTTCAGTCAGCTGCAGGCTACATACTGCCGAGCAGCTTCTTGTGGCGGTCAATCTGCTCCTTCCAGTAGGCCTTGATCTGGCTGGCATCGATCCAGGTGCCCAAGAGCGAGTACTTCTTCAGGTAACCCTGCCATTCGGGGCTGTCGAAGACCTTCTTGAATACGCCCTGATAATAGGCGGCCGCATCCGCACTCATGCCCGGCGCGCCGACAACGGCACGCTGCATGTAGTAGGAAAAGTCATGCCCGCTCTCGATCATGGTGGGCACGTTCGGGAACATCGGCAGGCGCTTCTTGGTGAAGGTCACCAGCGGCACCACGTCGCCCGACTGATAGAAGCCGAGAGCTTCAGACGGGTTGTTGACGGTCGAGTGCACCTGCTTGCCGGCCAGTTCCTTGGCCACCGCGCCGCCGCCCTTGAAGGGAATGTACTTGATCTTCAGGCCGAACGTCTTGTTGAGGAAATCGGTGAGGATCTCGTCTTCCTGGCCCTTGCCGGTACCGGCCATGGTCCAGGCCGAGCCCATCTTCTTGGCCTTGGCGACGAACTGATCGAGGGTCGTGACCCCTTCAGCCTTGTTGACCCAGAGGATGAACGTGTCCTCGGCCATGCGGGCGACTGGCGTGAAGGTCATCACATCGATGCCGAGCTTGGGCTGTCGGATCGGCGTGGTGAAAAACGAGTTCAGCGTCACCATCAGGTTGTAGTCGGGGTCATTGGCGGTCTTCATGGCGATCAGCGCTTCGGCGCCCGAGCCCCCACCCTTGTTGTCAGGGATGAGCGGCTGCGGCATCAAATTCTGCTTTTGCACGATGGCCTGCATGAAACGCGCCATCTTGTCAGCACCGCCGCCCTTGCCGGCCATGATCACGAAGTTGACCGGCTTGTTCGGCTCCCATGCCTGCGCAGCTGGCGCCATTGAAAAAGTGGCAGCACTCAAACTCACGGCACAAGCCAGCGTTAGAGCCATTCTTCTCGTATAATTCATTTCCGTTCCTCCCTAGTTCAATCCGTTGACCCGAGCCGTTAGTGGCCGTGCCGGCCAAAAAGCAAAGCTCATGGCTGGATTTTGCTGCGGCTCAAGAAACTGTCAAAAATTTGTCGATTTTTTGCCTTGGACAGCACCACAGCAATTGTCTCACCAGTTAACCGCCTCGTGGCGTGTGGTATACCACGAAACAATCCTAACAGATCGGGCCGCGAGATCAATGAGGTTTATGTGGCTATCACCCTTGCGTTTCCACATGATGGATTGCTGATGGCCGGTGGGGGCGGACTGGCGGCGGCTATCGGCCGTTATACCGGCAGAAATCGGTTTTCCCCCGTTTCGCCTGAATGAATTTGCCCGCAGGGCTTGAGAGCGATCGGCGCCGGCATCGTTCGACTCCAAGCCAGGCACCACGACGTCTGTCCACAAAAGGCACCCGGATTTCGATGGCATGAGATGCGCCAAACCCCGTGTCCTTTGACATGGCGGGGAGGCAAGCTGGCCTAAAGTGGCCATGTCGACTATATCGGGGCGCAACGTGGGCGTCAGCGCTCACCGCCGCCGGCAGGGGGCCATTCTAAGAAGACGGAAGCAAGGCATGGACGGCCAGTGGTGGATGGGGCTTTTGCAGATCGTTGGCATCAACATCATTCTGTCGGGTGACAATGCCCTGGTGATAGCCCTCGCCTGCCGGTCGCTGCCACGCCATCAACGCCTCATCGGCATCTGGCTAGGCACCCTCGCAGCAGTGGTGCTGCGCATCGTGCTGGCAGTGGCGATCGCTTACGTGCTGCGCATTCCGCTGCTCAAGCTGGCCGGCGCGTGCATGCTCTTATGGATTGCGGTGAAATTGCTGATACCCGAACACGGCGAGGGCGAGGCGGACGCGGCAAAGAGTGCCGGCTCGCTGTGGACGGCCGTCAAGATCGTGGTGGTGGCCGATGCCGTGATGAGCCTCGACAACGTCATTTCGGTGGCCGCCGCCGCCATGGGACATGTCGATCTGCTGGTGCTCGGGATCGCCATTTCCATTCCGCTGGTGGTGGTCGGCTCGCAGATGATGCTGTGGCTGCTGGACCGCTTTTCCTGGATCATGATGGTCGGCGCGGGGCTGCTGGGGTGGATTGCCGGCGAGCTGGCGATCAGTGACCCGTGGGTCGAAGGATTAGCCGGTCACTGGGTTCATCGGCTGGAATTCGCGGTCCCGGCGTCGGGTGCGGTTGTCGTCGTTGCCCTCGGGCTCACCCTTGCCGGCCGCGCCCGGCAGGCGGCATATCGCAGGAACGGCAAGGAGAACTGAGCATGTACACCATCGTCGTCCCACTCGATGGCTCCGAGACCGCCTTGAAAGCCTTGCGGGCAGCGCTCGACCTGGCGCAGCGCATCGGTGATGCCAACCTGCGCGTGGTCAACGTGCAGCCTGCCATTCCCGCTTCGGTCGGACGGTTCGTCGGCGGTGAAGCGATCCGCGGCCATTACGAGGAGGCGGCGGGAAAGGCCTTTGCCAAGGCGCGGGCGCTGTTGCACGACACCGGCATCGAAGTGAAATTCGATTACCGCGTCGGCCCATCCGGAGAGACGGTGAGCGATTACGCCCGCGAGGTGGGCGCTAATCAGATCGTCATGGGCACCCGGGGCCTGGGCCGCTTGCCAGGTTTCGTGATGGGGTCGGTCGCGACCCGCGTCGTGCAAACTGCCCATTGCCCGGTGTTGCTGGTGAAGTAGCCGGCCTCAGTGGGTCATCAGGACCGGCATTTCGGTCTTGTCGACGACATGCTGGGTGACGCCGCCGAACACCAGCTCGCGGCCGCGGCTGGAGCCATAGGCGCCCATCAGAAGTGCGTCGGCGCCGGCATCCCTGGCCGCCGCCAGCAGCGCCTTGCCGACACCGCCGCGACCGGAGATCTCTGTATGACCCGCCTTGATGCCGTGGTCGGCCAGGTAGTCGACAAGATCGGTGCCAGTAAGATCAGCAACGCTCTCGGCGACCGTCAGGACCGTCACCTTCTCAGCCGTTCCGAGAAGATCGAGCGCCAGGGTTACCGCGCGCGCGGCCTCGCGCGAACCGTTCCAGGCGATCGCCACATGCTCGCCAATCGGCCCCGGCCTCGACGACGGGCACATGAGCACCAGCGAACCGGTGTTGAGCAGCGCCGCCTCCAGGGTGTTGCGGCCGATATTGCGTTCGCGGTCGGGCTTGGCCACCGCCACGATGTCGGCCAGACGGCCGCGGCTGGAGATCATGGCGGCCTGCTTGCCGCGCTCGATGCCGAGCGAGATCGTGACCTTGCCGGGCGGCGACTTGCCGACCTCAGCCTTGGCGATCTTGCGCGAGGCGACATAGGCCTCGAACTCGTCGATGATCTTGGCCTCCTCGGCGACCGCCAGGTCGTTGCCCGACTGGGCGATCTGCTCACGCAGTACCGCCGGCACCGCCACGCCGAAGGGGATCAGGTCTTCCGGGCTCGGGCGACAGTGCACCGCCTCGATGTGGGCGTTGAAGCGACGCGCCAGGACCAGCGCGTGATCGAGCACCTTTTCACCCTTGCCGTCACTCCTGATGGGAACGAGAATCCGCCGGATCGTCATGGAAAATCCTTTTTGTCTGCTTGTGCTTAACGCTCAACCCAGTCGCGTGCCCGGCTTCAGACCGGCGGCCTTCGCCCAATCGGCTGCTGTCTGCTTGTCCTGACCCTTGGGGCGCACCCGCTGGATGAGGACGCGTCCGCCGCCTGCCTGCACCGTCACGCCTTCATCGCCGACGGTGACGACGGTACCGGCTTCGCCCTCGCCGTTCGTCTTCTTCGAATCGTAGACCGTCACCTCGGCGCCCCCAAACAGGGTCCAGGCACCGGGCTGCGGGTTGGTGCCGCGAATGAGATTATAGACATCGGCCACCGGCTTTGCCCAGTCGATGCGGGCGTGTTCCTTCTTGCACCAACTCTCGTAGGTGGCTTTCGAATCGTCCTGCTTGATATGGGGCGGATTGCCGGCCCGAACCAAGTCGATGGCTTCCAGGGTCGACGAAATGCCGAGCGGGAAAATCTTGTCGAAATAGACCGAACCGAGAGTATCGTCGGGGCCGATCTCCACTTCCTTCTGCAACAGGATGTCGCCCTCATCGAGCCCATCATCGGGCCAGAAATAGGTAAGGCCGGTCTTCGTCGAGCCCCAGATGATGGGCCAGTTGATGGACGACGGCCCGCGATGTTTGGGCAGAAGCGAGGGATGAAAGCAGATCGAGCCGAAGCGCGGCACGTTGCGGGCGGCCTCGGGTACGAAGATGATGACATAGGCCATCACCATGAGGTCGGCATCAAAGCTCGCCATCTCGGCCAGCACCGCGGCATCCTTGTAGTTGGCCGGCTGCCTGATCGGCAGGCCGAGGTCGAGGGCGGCCTGCTTGATGGGATCGACGGGCCGGCCTTCCTTGTCGGGCGCCAGATAGACCACCACCACCTCGTCGGTACCTGCCTTGACGATGGCTTCCAGTGCCGCCTTGCCGAAGGCCTGCTGTCCGTTGACGATGAGTCTCATGTCGCGCTCTTTCCCCTCACCTATTCGGCCGCCTGCTGCATCCGGCCGATGGCGCCAGAGGCCTTGATGTCGTCGATCTCGGCCTGGCTGTACCCAAGTACTTCTGCGAGGATCTCCTCGTTGTGCTCACCGAGCAGGGGCGAGCGCTGCACCTCGGCCGGCGAGGCCGACAGCTTTACCGGCATGCCAACCGTCAGATAGGGTCCGCGTTCGGGATGGTCGACCTCGACGATGGTCCCGGTCTGGCGCAGCGAGGGCTCCTCGGAAAGCTCCTTCATGGACAGGATGGGACCGCACGGGATGTCGAGCGGGTTGCAGATCGCCATCACCTCGAACTTGGTCTTGGTCTTGGTCCAGGCCTCGATGGTCTCGAAAATCTGGTCGAGCTTGTCGAGGCGGGCTGGCGGCTTGGCGTAGGCGGGATCGGTCACCCATTCCGGCTTGCCGATCACCTCGCACACCTTCTCCCACACCGCGGCCTGGGTGATGAAATAGCAATAGGCGTTGGGGTCCTTCTCCCAGCCCTTGCACTTCAAGATGGCGCCCGGCTGGCCGCCGCCTGAATCATTGCCGGCGCGCGGCACCGCGTCACCGAAGGGCATGCCGCGCCCGAACTGGGAATATTCCTGCAAAGGACCGGCGGCGAGACGCTGCTGGTCGCGCAGCTTGACCCGGCACAGGTTGAGCACACCGTCCTGCATGGAAGCCAGCACCCGCTGGCCCTTGCCGGAATGGGTGCGATGATAGAGCGCCGCGACGATGCCGAAGGCGAGATGCAGGCCGGTGCCCGAATCGCCGATCTGGGCGCCGGTCACCATCGGCAGACTGTCGGGAAAGCCGGTGGTCGAGGCCGAGCCGCCGGTACACTGGGCGACGTTTTCGTAGACCTTGCATTCCTCGTAAGGACCGGGACCAAAGCCCTTCACCGAGGCGTAAATCATGCGCGGGTTGAGTTCCTGGATACGCTCCCAGGTGAGACCCATGCGGTCGAGCGCGCCGGGGGCGAAATTCTCCACCAGCACGTCGCATGTCTTCACCAGC
>Ga0315540_10000078_pt1 | contig 47249 bp, 39 predicted proteins | sample SalMarSW160110MG_FD_203677 | JGI IMG/M metagenome (GOLD analysis project Ga0315540, IMG submission 203677) | Salt marsh sediment microbial communities from the Plum Island Ecosystem LTER, Massachusetts, United States - Salt Marsh Sediment SW1601-10 ...
ACATCGCCGTAGATTTAAGCAATGAGCCACCAGCAAAGTAATCAACCTTCACCCTCCCACCGGTGCGCTTTTCTAAGTCGCGGCAAAATTCTTCCAACACCCTTGATTGGAACGCCGGGGGAGGAAAGAAATTGGAGACTTTGAGCTTAATTACCTTGTCAGCGGCATAAATTCCTCCCGCGGACGTAAGAGTAAACATGAACCCAAAACAAAGAATACCCAAAATGATTAATAATTTCTTTTGTCCCATCGCCCATTCCTCCTTTTGATATTTGGTGGATCTTGCTAAAACCTCCTGCCGACATCTTCCATAAAAATTACCACCTCCGCTTCGTTTTGATTAAAAAAAATAATAAGAACTTGCTTTTTAGGGGATTAAATGTACCGAAATTCGCCTTGAGCGTCAAGGAAAAAGGAAAAAGGAACCACAACATATGTGGGTTACGCTGGATTGGAGCTCAGAGGTTCTTCCAGGATAGGGTTTCGAGAATAATTCAGGTGATCGGGATAAGAGCCTGTCCTGTTTGCAACGCATGTAGCCAGCAACTGATCCGGTTATTTTTCAAACGCGACCTTCCTCTTTTTCATTGGAAGCCACAGGGCGATCGCTGTTTATCAAGAAAATTTTTCTCCCGGTGAAAAAGCGCTTGACAAGGATTTTGATCCGACATATGTTTCAAAGGAAATTTGGGGCAGGAAGCCCTGTAGTAGAATTTGAGATAGAAATGAGAATGGTGCTCATCCATCCATGGACGGGTACGAGAATAAGCCACGAAGGCCACAGTGCGGGAAAGGGACCCGCAATGATCTTCGTGGCTTTTTATTTGGGGAGAAGGAAAAGAGGCTTATGCACATTTCTGAAGGGGTATTGTCAGCGCCGGTCTTGATCAGCGGTGCGGTCATAGCGGCGGCCGGGGTGGGAATCGGAATGAAAAAACTGGATTATGACCGGATTCCCCAGGTTGCGGTGCTTTCTTCAGCCTTTTTTGTCGCATCACTGGTACATGTTCCCATCGGTCCTTCAAGCGTCCATCTTATCCTGAACGGATTGTTGGGATTGCTTCTGGGATGGATGTCCTTTCCGGCGATTCTGATAGCCCTTTTCCTGCAGGCGGTGCTTTTTCAATTCGGCGGGGTGACCACCCTGGGTGTCAACACGGTGACCATGGCTCTTCCCGCCGTGTTCTGTTTTCTCGTTTTCAGGGCGGGCGTCATGAGCGAACGGACGAGGATATCCATGCTTTTCTCGTTCCTTTGCGGGGTGGTCTCCGTGTTTCTCGCGGCGATCCTGGTGGCCATTGCCCTGATGAGCACGGGCAAATCATTTTCCGCGGCGGCAAAACTGATCGTGGTTGCTCACCTCCCCGTCATGGCGATCGAAGGGATCATTACCATGCTCTGCGTGAGATTTCTCAAAAAAGTCAGACCTGAAGTGTTGGAGATGACACATGCGAAGAAAAGTTTGTGAAAGAGGATATTTCACAAGGTCAAGGCTGATGCTCATCGGGGTTCTTGCCCTGTTTTTTCTTTTTTGTTCCTCGGTTCCTGCTTTTGCCCACAGGGTCTATATTTATGCGTGGGTAGAAGGGAATACTGTCTATACGGAAAGCTATTTCAGCGGGGGGAGGAAAGTAAACAACGGCTTGATCCAGGTCTTTGACCCGAACGGCAAAAAAGTGCTTGAAGGCCACACGAACAGCAAGGGTGAGTATTCATTTCAAGTACCTGGAAAGAACGGCCTCAGGATCGTGGTGAATGCCAGTATGGGGCATCGGGGCGAGTATGTGTTACATGCTGACGAGCTTGGGGGTGCCGCTGCGCCTGAGACAAGGAAGGAACAAGCAGATACTGTCACGAAGACAGAATCTCACTCATCGCAGCAGGTAGATGTGGATCAGCTTCGAAAAGTAGTTGAACAAACCCTTGATTCCCGGCTGCGGCCTATAGCACGATCCATCGCGAAAATGCAGGAAGAAAGAGGACCGGGGTTTACGGAGATTGTCGGAGGCATCGGGTATATCTTCGGCATCATGGGTCTATTGCTCTATTTCAGGAGCAGAAAAAACAATGCCAGACAGGATCTACGGGATTAATATGATCACAAAATAGGGAAAGAATATTCGGAAGATCCTGTTATCCTGTGAAATAATAGAACTGAAAGGCCACGAAGGCCGCTGGGATCAGCAGACCCCGGGGGATCGTTGTGGCCTTTTTTTGTGGCAGTAGTCAATGACATGGAGGCGATACCGGCTATGAGCGCGGCGAGCAGTCAAACGGAATATTCCTGAAACTACGCTCCCTCCGTCGTCCATGACTCCGGTCGCTGCGGATTTCGGCCCTTCTCCCGCCTGTGGCGGGATTCCAGTGCCAAAATGACGCCGCTTCAGGAACATCCCGTTCGCCTGCTGTTTATATAAAGTTCTCTTGATGAGAACCTGAAAAAGAATGTCACGTTTGGCTAGGTATCGCCACTCATATACGTGAAAAAAATGAGGAAGGAGGAGAAAAAGATGATGAAAAAAGTGTTTTTTCTGACAGTAACGATGTTTGTTTTTGGTTTTTTGGGGAACGTGGCCTTTGCCCATTTCGGCATGATAATCCCGTCGGACACCATGGTGATGCAGGGAGATAACAGAGTGGTAAGGGTGTCGGTTTCTTTTTCCCATCCCTTTGAAGGGAATGGGATGGAGCTCTTGAAACCCGTGAGGTTTGGTGTGCTGTTCAGAGGCAAAGGACAAAACCTTCTGCCTGCATTGAAAGAGACAAAGGTATTCGGCCATAAGGCCTGGGAGCTGGATTACCGGGTGAAACGACCTGGAGTATACACCTTTTATATGGAGCCGAAGCCCTACTGGGAACCGGCTGAAGATAAGTACATCGTTCACTACACAAAGACTACTATCTCGGCGTTCGGGGACGAGGAGGGCTGGGACGAGCCGGTGGGTCTGAAGACCGAGATTGTTCCCCTTTCAAGGCCCTTCGGCCTCTATGCCGGAAACGTATTTCAGGGGATTGTCCTGTTGAACGGGAAAGCGGCTCCCTACACCGAAGTGGAAGTGGAATATTATAACAAGGACGGGAGGACAATAGCCCCGACAGACTATATGGTGACCCAGGTGGTCAAGGCGGATGCGAACGGAGTTTTTACCTATGGAATTCCCCACGCGGGATGGTGGGGGTTTGCCGCGCTGAATACAGCGTCGGAGAAAATGAAGCACGATGGAGAAGACAAAGACGTGGAATTGGGCGCGGTGCTCTGGGTGAAATTCGAGAAGTGGGTGGAAAAATAGAAATCATCGAGTCGGGTGTTCATGAATGAATAGAACGGAGAAAAACAAGGAAGGGAGAAAGAAAGCTATGCAATATTTCAAGATATTCTTTATTCTCACAGGAACTCTATTGTTCATCATGACCGGTTCCTTTGCCGGTTTTGCTCAGGACACACCGGGCAGTACTCAGGAAATCGAACAGCTCAAGAACAGCGTGAAGATCCTTATGGACAGGGTCAAGGAATTAGAAAGACAAGTGCAAATAAAGAGTGCGGCAAAATCAAACGGGGCAGAAGTGAACCATCAGGTCATCAAAGAGCAGGTCCAGACTGTCCGGGAGATAAAAGAAGCCCTTGGGCACCTGGAGTTTTCAGGTGGGGTCACCACGGTTCTTCAGGGCACTTCCGGAAATGATGACAACCCGCCCAATTATGGTGATTCAACGGACGGGGCCTTTACAGTGGACCTGAACATTGCTACGCACTTCGGTCGATACGGGAACTTTTTTGTCCATCTGGAGGGTGGGGAAGGAGAAGGACTTAATGACGATGTGGCGAGCTTCAGCATCCCGAACTATGACTCTTATGCGACCAGGAACAGGAATAATCAATCCGATATTACCATATCAGAGGCGTTTTACGAGATTACCCCTTTTGATAATAAGATGGCTTTTGATGTGGGGAAGATGGATATCAGCGTGCTTTTTGACGAGAACGAAGCCGCAGGAGATGAAACAAGCCAGTTTCTTTCGAACATATTTGTGAAGAGCATGGGGCTTACGATTCCTGAGCCTGACAATTTCTATTGTCCCGCGGTGATAGTAAAATTGGCACCGGTGGACCTGGTGGAATTCAGGGTGATCGGAGCTTCAGTCGAAGATGATAACTGGGAGGACGTTTTTGATCATGGATTTCTGGCCACACAGATTGCCTTCAAACCCAAACTGTTTGGAAAGCCCGGCAACTACCGGATATACGGATGGTGGGACGGTAGACGACACCTTGAGAACCAAGACCTTGCTGTTGCAAATGGAAGGGCGATTCCCGTTTACAATGATTCCCTGGCAGAAGAGACGCAGAAGGGCTGGGGGATAAGCCTGGACCAGCAAATCGTGGAAGGGGTGACCGGTTTTGTGAGATACAGCCAGACCAATGATGACCTGTCCCGGTGGAATGGGGCTGAATGGGAGATAATCCCTTTCAACAGGCTTTGGACTCTCGGTGTTCAACTTTCTGGAGAAATCTGGCAGAGAGAAAGAGATACTTTCGGAGTGGCCTTTGGAAAAACCGTTCTGACGGATGATTACAGGAAAGCAAACGTCCACACCGGTGACGAGAGCTACCTGGAGTCTTACTATCGATTGGGAGTGACGGACCGGTTGGCCATATCAGGAGATCTCCAATGGGTGAAAAACGCAGGAGGAAATTCACTCGCAAATGATGTGTACATCTTCGGTCTAAGAGGACAGTTGGGTTTTTGATATCTCCACCCTTCCATCCTGCGAGGTCTCCCCTCTCAGGGGAGGCCTTACCTCCCTCCAGCCCGTGTAGCGGCCTTTCTCGGATCTCCCGGGTACGGTTCTTATTGCAGTGTGGGCCTTTTCCCTGTACAATCAAATCGTCCTTTCCGAAGCGAGCGAGAAGCATATGGAAAATGCAAACAACCGGCCTCAGGGGCATTCATCATTATTCGTGGTGATTGTTACCCTATTCGTTACCTGGCTTATCGCTGCCAATACCATGGCCGTCAAGGTCGTAACGGTGTTCGGGCTCATATTGCCGGCGGCCATTGTCATTTTTCCATTGAGCTACATTGCCGGTGATGTGCTGACGGAGGTATACGGGTACAGGGCGGCCAGGAGGGTGATCTGGCTGGGATTTTTCTGTAACCTCGTTGTGGTTGCCGCTTTCTGGGTTGGAAAGATTCTGGAGCCCGCGCCTTTCTGGAACGGGCAGGCTGCCTACGAACAGATCCTGGGAAACACGCCGCGCATTCTTGGGGCCTCTTTTCTGGCCTACCTGGTGGGAGAATTTTCCAATTCCTACGTTCTGGCGAAAATGAAGATTGCCACCAAGGGACGGTGGTTGTGGACCAGGACCATAGGATCCACGCTGGTGGGGGAAGGGCTTGATTCCCTTGTTTTTATCACGGTTGCGTTTGCAGGGGTGATCCCCGCTGCTTCCCTCATGTCGGCCGTTATAACCCAGTGGCTGGTGAAGTGTGCTTACGAGGTACTGGCCACTCCATTGACCTATGGTGTGGTGGGGTTTTTGAAAAGGCGGGAGGGGTTGGATGCCTATGACCATGATACGCGGTTCAATCCTTTGGTTTTAGGCAGGGAATCATGAGAGTGGAGGAAAAAACAGGTTGAATTTTGTTCTGATTTGCTGTATCCCACTTCCACTGTGAAGTATTTCGCATGATGAACTATGTGAATGAAGCCAAGACCACTACCCAAGGAGGAGAAAAGGGAATGGGAGATGAGAAAAAGATAAAAGATATTATGGTTCCCATTGAGGAATATCATACCATTGATCAGGACGCGGAACTTCGTGTCGCCATGAAGATAGTGAAAAAAGACTATGAGGATCTGAAAGCAAGCAGGATCGCAGGCTTCCACAAGACCCTTTTCGTCACAGGAGCAAACGGGAAAATCGTGGGGAAGCTCTCCATGCATGACTTCGTTCAGGGAATGATTCCGGAACAGGCAAAAGCCCCGGAGCTGTCAAGGGCCTATTATTCTGTCCTTTCCTCAAGGGCCATAGAAGTTGAAGAGGAGATCCGTGATTTCCAGCAACGCTTTGAATGGCTCCATCATGGTTTTCTGGAACTGGTGAAGCAGGCGGCAGGCAAGAAGGTGAGGGAAGTCATGTCACCGGTGCACCCGGTACTAAAGGAAGAAGATAGCATAAACCATGCAATTTACGCGATGTTCAAAGAAAAAGTTCGTCGTCCGCTGGTTATCCGGGACGGTCAAATTGTGGGAGTGGTGGATTCCATACACATTTTTAACGAATTTATCGAACTCGTGGGCTTCGAATAGGGAGCTGTCCACCTGTGTGTGTCCGCATGTAGACAAGTCTCTGGACAGGCGTGGAGGATAATATGTTTGAATAGCTGTGCTTTTATTGGGTCTTGCAGGTATTTCCCTAAAATCCTTCAGACTTCAGGCTATCTACCTAAAGAGTTAACTCTGTTTGTCCCATACCTCCAGCAGGTATCCTTTCTTGTCCTCAAAGACCTGGGCCTGCTCTTCCACAATCTCCTCGGCCTGGCTTGAACTCATTTTTTGTGTTCTGTTGATAAAGGAAGCCACCCGGCCCAGATAAAGGGGCGTCACCAGGTTTACCAGCTGGGTGCGGTTGTGTTTCCAGTGATGGAAGGTACCTGCTATTTCGTATAGAACCATCACCCATGTTTTTACCGGCATGACGAATTTGGTTTTGGCCTTTCGTGCACAATTCTTGAGTTCCTCAAAACAGTCGGGAGAAAAAAGATCCCGATAAAGCCCTTTGAATTGGCGGAAGCCGGTCTTGTATTCATTTACCAGTCGACCAAGGTCAACCTTGATGGGATCGGGCTCGAGGAAATCCCTGAGTCCGAACATAGGCACCGTCCTGCTCCCTCGTACCTCCTTCCATGCCTTTTCATTTTGCTCCATGAGGACAAAAAGGGTGTGGACCACCTGGCGGAACATGGGGCCCAGAGCCTCAGCAGGGTCCTTCGCATCATGAATTTTCACTCCGAGATTTGACTGGCATATCCTGAAGTTGTTCGTGACAGCGTTTGTGGTCATCCAGATATCAATGCCATAGCGTGCCACGTCGGTATCCCAGACCTCCTGATCCATGTAGTAGGCGGCGAGGTCCCCGCTGAAGGCGAAGTCTCCTCCTATGGGCTGGCGGATCCGCAGGCCGTACAGGGCTCGCGTCAGGTTATACACGATATTATTGGTGATGGTGCCATCGTATTTGTACCGGGAATAGACCGGGGAAACATAATGGTAACCTTTTTCCAGGATCGGTTCCAGGAGATACTTGATCCAATCACTTGTGATGGACCGCAAGTCAGAATCAACCACCACACAGGCTTTTACCTTGAGACGTTTGGCCGCCTCGAAGACTGAACGAAACGCTGATCCTTTTCCTGCCGGCCCCCGGTATATGCTGACAAGTTTTTCCTGCCAGGGTTTAATCTCAAATTCCTTGGCCACTTCCCTTGTGTCATCCGTGGATCCACCGTCTGCGATCATGATGACCGAGCGCAAGTCCTTGTAGTGACGAAAGAGGCCATGGCTGACCATCCGAATCACGTGGGCAATTGTCTTTTCATTATTGTAACAGGGAATGCCCACGAGAAGGTCAGCCCGTTCAATCTCTTCAACCCGCTTGGTGCTGTAGGCCCTGAGTCCTGTATCGAAATGCATGAGGTGAAATGTCCTCCTGTTTTCCCCGTATTTTCCCAATTTTGCGACCCATCTGTCAAGAATATAAGGCGCTTCAGAAAACCCTTGATAAGAAATTTCCTGTGTGGTCTAATATAATATAAGATAGATACAAATTTTGCCCTGATGTTGCTCCTCTGACTTTCGCTCCCCTTCATGCTGATCTCTTTTTTATCAATCATCAAGTCTTGGAAAGGAGGTGAGACTATGAAAGCAGGAATTGTTTTTACGGGGACAGGCCCCATCCTCATTCTAACCAGCTACGAATCCTTCGAAGATCCAAAACTGGTGGCAAAACTGGAGGTGAAGGGAATAAAGAAGTTCATTGCGTCTGACCTGCCGTTAGAGCGGGTGCAAGAGAAATACGGGAACCAATTTAAAGTGGTCATGGGGGACCTTTACCAGACAGATGACCTTCGGGTCCTGGATTACAACGGATATAATGTTTTTCACAGTTTCAGTTTCAAGGAAATGGGAAAACCTATCTACTATGAGGGATAGGCACAAGGAGAACGGCTCTAGCCCGGGTTAGGGTCGCTCAACCTGGAGGTATTGGTCGGGTTTCAGACGCGCGAAGATGGTGGCGCCGGGGCATGGCGCCACCATCTTTTTTTGATGCTGTCCCCCCAGGACCTGAAAGAGTTCCAGGCAGCAGGAACAGAGATGTGCGCTCCGGTCAATGGAATAAGGTACAATGCTTTCTCCGTCTTCAACGAAAAAGCGTGGGTGAATAAAATTTGCATGGTTGGCGGTGTGAGAAAGGTAGAGAAAATCATAATTTTCAACGTTCGATCCAAGCCTCCTGGCCCACCGCAGGTAGATCCTTTTCTCAATGTCTTCCACGTGTCTCCATTCATCAGGCATCCTTTCCTGGAGGAGAGGATCTTTTACCAGGGCCTTCTTCTGGTCATCTGTAGCAAGCCTGGGAGGGATAAAATCCGATACTGTTATGACGGCTTCTTTCTTGGCCTGGTGGTCTGCAAGCTCAAAGGAACTGATGACGAGATAGAGGCCGTTTTTCTTTGAATGGCGATACCAGCTCCCCTGCCTGGAGCAGGTATCGTCCCAGACTTCCGGGGCAACGCTGGCGATCTTGTTAATAGGATCAAGAGGTGTACAGACAATCCCTTTTGCAGATTTCAATTTTCTGCCTTGAGCCTCAAGGTCGCTTCTCAGCTTTTTTTCTTCTTCATCCGGGACCCAGTAGATATGCTTGATATACGGTTCCGAGTTTTTCTTTGCCATTCTGATTATCCCTGTCGTGTGTTATATGAGTCGCTGTAAAACACTTTTCAGTTGCACCCTTATGTCATTTATGACATATTTGCCATTACTTTGCAATCAATGATTGCAAAGCAGGTTCAAGGTTCAGCGGTCACGGTTGATGGGATTGCTAAGTTACTAACCGCGGAAGCCGGAGCCCCAACCTATTGGAAATACTGGGCTCAATTTATACCGAACGCTGGCTTTTGGAATCTTGGAAGAAAAAGAAGGCAGGGAATACAATGGAATCGTTTTTCAAGGTCAAGAAACCCGAAGAAGTACTCGCACTGCTGGATCAATTTGGTCCCTGCGGCAAGGAGGAACTTCCCCTTGATGAGGCATTCAACAGGGTACTTTCGAGAGACATGGTTTCACCCGAAGACCTGCCCGAATTTTTTCGATCCACCATGGACGGGTATGCAGTACGGGCAAAGGATACCTTTGGCGCGAGTGAAGGCCTGCCTGCCTTCTTTGAAGTGGTGGGCGAGATTAAAATGGGAGAAAATCCGCAAGGGAGTGTAAGACAGGGGCAGGCGATGCGGATTTCCACCGGTGGCATGCTTCCCGGTAGGGCGGACGGGGTGGTGATGATAGAGTACTGCCAGCCTCTGGATTCCGAAACCATCGAAGTGAGCCGCGCCATCTCGCCCCTTGAAAACGTGATTCAACCGGGCGATGACATACGAAAGGGATCTCTGGTATTGCCAAAAGGGCACCGGCTGCGGCCGCAGGACCTGGGTGTCCTGGCAGGCCTGGGATACAGCCTGGTACCGGTCTTCAGACAACCGAAGGTAGCGATTATTTCCACCGGTGATGAGGTGGTGCCGGTTGAGGCAGTTCCGACGGCAGGCCAGGTGCGAGATATCAACCGGTACACCCTGGACGCCTTTTGCCGTGCTTATGGTGCCATTCCTGAATTCAAGGGGATCTGCCCTGATAATTTTGAACGGCTGAAGTCCTTTGTTGAGGAATGCCTCGAAAAGGCTGATACCATCTGGCTTTCCGGAGGAAGTTCCGTCGGGACCCGTGACCTGACGCTTGCCGTCTTCGAAACGTTCGATGATTTTGAACTCATGGTCCATGGGATTTCCATCAGTCCGGGAAAACCGGCAATCATAGCGCGTATCGGCGGCAAACCTGTGGTGGGACTCCCGGGACATGTGGCCTCAGCGTTGATTGTTGCAGAGGTTTTCATGGCGCCGCTTTTGGCTAACCTTTCCGGGGCAAAGGAAATCGACGGCGTCCATGAAAGACGCATGGAGGCGCACCTTTCCAGAAATATCGAATCAAAAAGTGGTCGTGAAGATTATATTCGCGTCAGGCTCCGCAGGGAAGGAAAAGAGTGGATTGCTGACCCCCTGTTTGGGAAATCAGGGCTCATTTCTCCCCTTGTCGAAGGAAACGGGATGGTCAAAGTGGATGTGAACACGGAGGGGCTCTACGAGGGGGATCCGGTGGTGGTCCTCCTGTTTCGTTAATGTCCTGCCACAAGTCAAAGATTTCTGATGAATGAATGGAGGATTGAGGTGAAAAGACAAGTGTATCTGGCCATGAAGACCATTGAAGAGGCCAGCGAAATCTTTTTTTCCCGGTTTGGGCCTGAAAAACGGACAAAACCGGAGACTGTTCCCACGGAAGATGCACTGGGACGAGTGACTTCAGAACCGGTTTTTGCCGTCTGTTCCACGCCCGGTTTCCATTCCGCGGCCATGGACGGTATCGCGGTCAGGGCCCAGGAAACGTATGGAACAACAGAAAGGAGACCCAAGGTCCTGCACATTGGAGATGAAGCCGTCTGGATCAATACGGGACAACCCCTTCCATCGGCCTATGATGCCGTCATCATGGTAGAGAAATTGCATGTGGTGGATGAGGGGCACGTTGAAATACGGTCTCCCGCGTATCCCTGGCAAAATGTCCGGAAAGTAGGAGAAGACATCGTCGCAACGCAACTCCTCTTTCCGCAGAACCACCGTATTCGAGCATATGATGTTGGTGCCCTGATCAGTGCAGGGGTGTTTTCTTTGGGAGTATGGCGCCGTCCCAAAGTTGCTATTGTCCCAACCGGGTCGGAGCTTGTCTCGTATCAGGATAAAAACAGGAGATCTTCTTTGAAACAGGGACAGATCATAGATTCCAATTCATTGATCCTTGCAGGGCTGGTTGAGGAAAATGGCGGAATCCCTGTTTGTTATCCCATCGTCCCTGATGATGAGGAGAAAATCAGGCAGACCCTGGACAAAGCGATCAGGTCAGATGCCGACATGATCATGATCAATGCAGGATCTTCTGCGGGAAGCAAGGACTATACGGTGCATGTCATCGACAGTAAGGGTGAGGTGTTGGTCCACGGGGTTGCCATGATGCCCGGCAAACCCACCATCCTTGCCCGTGTGGAAGGGAAACCCGTTATCGGTAACCCAGGCTATTCCGTATCATCAACTCTTTCCTTCAACCAATTTGTAAGACCCGTGCTCTTAAACCTCCAGGGATTGGGGCGGCCCCGCCAGGAAACGGTCGTGGTAAAACCATCGAGGGATATTCCGTCCAAGCTGGGACTGGAAGAATTCTTGCGAGTGAACATTGGAAAGGTGGGTTCGAACTATGTAGCGACACCCTTGCCCAGGGCGGCCGGTTCCGTAACCACGCTCACCCGGGCCGAGGGGATTATTCGGATACCCTCCCTTTCCGAAGGGGTGTCACAAGATGAAGAGCTGGAAGCGGAACTTCTGGTTCCCCGGGAAGAGATCCTGAATACGGTCCTGGTTATCGGGAGCCATGATATGACCATTGACCTGCTTTCTGACGAGATCAGGAGAGACGGGGGCACGATTAGAATTTCCTCGGGGAATGTGGGAAGCCTGGGCGGATTGATAGCGCTGAAAAAAAGGATCTGCCACTTGGCAGGCTCTCATCTGCTGGACACCCAGACGGGAGAGTACAACATTTCCTACGTGAAAAGATACCTGAAGGGGAGGGATATTAACATTTATCATCTGGTGTTGCGAGATCAGGGCCTGATCGTGCAGAAAGGAAACCCAAAAGGTATTCGGAGTCTGGAAGACCTCGCCGGGGGTGAGGTGCTGTTTGTGAACAGGCAGGCCGGTTCAGGGACCCGGGTCCTTCTCGATTACAAGCTGGAACAGTTAGGTATTGAGGGTCCTTCAATCCGGGGATATGACCACGAGGAATTTACGCACATGGCCGTGGCCGTGGATGTGCTGAGTGGTGCAGCGGATTGCGGGATGGGAATTTTCGCGGCTGCCAGGGCCCTGGATCTTGACTTTATCCCCGTGGAAAGAGAACAATACGATCTTATCGTACCTTCTGAAATGGTTGAACTGCCCGGAATCGGGAAAGTACTGGAAACAGTCCATACCGAGCGCTTTCGGAAAAGAGTCGCAGCTCTGGGAGGGTATGATCCTTCCGCGAGCGGGGAGCTGTGGAAGGAAGTGAGCAGGAACTAGAAAACTCCAAAAGGTGAGGAGCAGGAGAGCGAATGGCACCCCTCAGGATTAAATCAAGGCAATGGATTGTGGATGAGGATGATCACATCATCATTGGCGAGGGAAGAAAAGAGATTTTTGAACACATCCGGGAGACCGGCTCTATCAACCAGACAGCCAAGGTCATGCGAATGTCGTATAAGGGGGTTTGGAGCAAGATCAAGGCGAGCGAAAAATCCCTGAATATAAAGATCGTGGATGCGGACAGGAAACGGGGAACCAGATTGACAAAAGAAGGTGAAGAGCTCCTGGAGAAATACAGCAGGCTGAAAAAGGCGTGCGTGAAACTGGATAACAGTGTTTTCAATGAGATTTTCGGGCAGGTCGGCGGCAAATCAGAAAAGAAGTGAAGCATAGCTTCGCGGGGGTTAGGGCAACCATGAACAATAGATCAACAAAAACATTCTGCAAAAAGAAGGAAATCCCCTTGGTAGCCATCGTCGGGAATTCCGGCACGGGGAAGACGACTTTGATTGAAAAATTGATCCCGGCATTGAAAAGAAGAGGGCTCCGGGTGGGCACAATCAAGCATGACGTGCATGGCTTCAGCATTGATCAGCCGGGAAAGGACAGCTGGCGTCATAAAGAGGCAGGGGCAAACATGGTGCTGATCTCTTCTCCCCGCCAGGTTGCCATGGTGAGAGATGTGGCTCAGGATACTCCACTGGACGAACTGGAGTCCTATTTTTCCGGGGTGGACATTATCCTGGCGGAAGGGTATAAACGGGGAACCAGGCCAAAGCTGGAGGTTTTCAGACCCGAAGTCCACGGGAAACCGGTGTGCGCGAATGACAGCACCCTCTTGGGCATGGTTTCCGACGTCCCGGTTGATTGTGAGGTGCCTCGGTTTATGCTGAATGATGCCGATGGAATAGCCACTTTTCTTGCCAGTCATTTTGACTTGGCCGTTTCTTCTGAACGTGCACGGAAAGAGGCAACATCCTAGAAAAATGATTCGCAGAATTGTGATGACTTTTCAAAAAGTCATCAGCGTGCCCATGGAGGGGCACGCAAATCAATGGGGTGCAGGGCAACCCGTTGATTTGTAAGAAATCCGAAAATCGCATTTTTCGGATTCCGTCAGTAAAAAGTCCATGGACGGACTTTTTACGGTTAGATCAGTTACTGGAAAGGAAAGACCATGGGAAACATACCCTTTATCTTAGAGATTCCTATACATCTGCCGTTCGGCGGGTTTTACGGTCATGATATCATTGAAATGATTCTCCATGCGGGGCCAATGGTGAAATTTGTTCTGTTGATTCTCTTTGGATTTTCCGTGGCGTGTTGGACTATTATCCTTATAAAATTTCGCCTTGTGCGCCGAGCACGGCATGAGACTGAGACTTTTCAGGACATGTTCCTGGAGCCCACGGATTTGAGAAGAATATACGCCAGCTCAAAAGATCTGAGATACAGCCCGGTCGCGCGGTTGTTCCGGTCGGGATATGGAGAGTTTCAGCGGATACGGAAGATCCAGGCGGCATCGAATCCCGAGCAGGTCGCCGGAACAAAGAGCCAGGAATCTACTGCGCGTTCGCGGCAAATTATAATGGATAATCTTGAGCGATCCTTGCAGAAGGCAGCTGTGGCGCAGACTGACCGGCTGGAACGGGGCGTGAGCTTCCTCGCGACCACGGGCAACACGGCCCCGTTTATCGGCCTTTTCGGGACTGTTTGGGGTATTATGCAGGCCTTTCGGGGGATCGGGTTAAAGGGATCGGCCAATCTTGCGGTGGTGGCCCCCGGCATTTCAGAGGCATTGATTGCGACCGCAGCGGGACTTGCGGCCGCCATCCCGGCCGTGGTGGCCTTTAACTACTTCACCCAGAAAATTACCGGACTTGGAGCAGAGATGGATATATTTAAATCTGATTTTCTCACAACAGTGGAACGGCAATTGTTCAGGGGGGAGGGGAGGTCCGGGATCGGACGGGAATAAGTTATGCAAACTGGGCGCGGAAAAAGTTATATGGGTGACATCAACGTTACCCCCCTGGTGGACGTCATGCTTGTCCTGTTGATTATTTTCATGGTGACGGCGCCCATGATGATGCAGGGCGTGAATGTCAACCTCCCCAAGACCACCACAAGATATATCAAAACCAAGGATGAACCCCTGGTGTTGAGTATCAACAAGAATAGAGAAGTTTTCCTGGAAAACCGTCGCATAGACACAAAACATCTGGAAGCAAAGATAAGGAAAATATTTGAGAACCGGCGCGAGAAAGAAATCCTCCTGAGGGCCGACAAGGATGTCCCTTACGGTTTTGTTATAAAGGTTGTTGCCAGCGTGAAACGGGCGGGAGTCAATAAGCTGGGTATGGTCACGGAGCCGCTGGAGTAATAGCTGTGGAAGCATTATGGAATGAAAATCTCCTTGAAGAGGCAAACGGCCAACACTGGGGGAAAATGCTGTTTGGATCGATTGTCCTTCACCTCGCCATTTTTTCCCTTGTCTTTTTTATCCCGGAATCTCTGTCCACGAGAAGATTCCAGGGAACCGTGTATGAGGTCAACCTGGTTGAAGCACCCACAAGGAGTGTTTCAAAGGGAGGAGGCAGGCCTGTATCCCGAAAAGGGAAACCAATCAGCCGGACCAAGAAACTGAAACCGGCCAAACGGGTGGGAAGTCTGGTGAGGAAAGAAAAGGCGGTGGTCCTCGCGAAGCGGGTGGTGAAGAAAAAACACGCAAAGCGGATAGAGCCCAGGCGATCCCCTACGAGGCTTATTGATCAAGCCATTTCAAAGATCGAAAGAAAGGTGAAGACCAGGGAAAAGGATACCCTGCAACAGGCTATCTCCCGGATCGAGAGCAAGGTAAAACAAGGGGCCGCGCCTTCCGGCTCTCAGGCGGGAGCCCAGTCTGGAATCGCGATCCAGCTTTACAAGGTGGAAGTGGAGAACCGGATAAAGGAGAACTGGGGATACCCGGCCGCTTTTATGGATCCTGAAAAAAACAAGAATCTCGAGGCATTGGTTGTTGTAAAGGTGAGCAGGGACGGAACCATCCTGAAGTCCTGGTTTGAAAAGGCATCGGGCAATGCCGGCTTTGATGAATCCGTGCAGAAGGCCATAGAACGATCCAACCCTCTCCCGCCTTTTCCGGAAGGGTATCTGAAGACGTATGAGGAGATTGAGATTAATTTCAACCTGAAGGAACTTGAAGAAAGCTGATGAGAAGAAGTTACGGTTGATGTGAAAGAGGCGAAAAGTGATTTATAAGCGACTGAGAAAGGCGAATGTTGACAAAGGTTGGCCCGCCACTTTTGTGGGGTTATTGTTTTTGTGTCTTCTTTTAGCCCCTGGAGTGAGTTTCGGCCGGATATACATAGATATCAATGCCCCTTCCATCCGGAAATTCAAGATCGCAATTCCTGATTTCAGGAAGTTCAAGGGCGGCGAGGAATGTGATCAGCTTTCCACAAAGCTCTCTGCGGTTATCGCCAATGACCTGGATTTGAGCGGATTTTTCAGCCCCATGGATAAGGCCGCGTTCATTGACGAGATCTCGCCTCTGACCCGGGAAGATATCCGGTTCAAGAATTGGTCGGTCATCGGCGCTGAGCTTCTCTTGACCGGCGGCTATACCTGTATCGGAAGCAGCGTGGAAGTGGAGATCAGATTGTTTGACGTGTTCCTCGGGAAACAGATCCTCGGGAAAAGGGTGCTGGGGGAAATGAAAGACTATCGAGGCCTTATGCATCGCCTAGGGAATGAGGTGATACGGATCCTCACGGGACACGAGGGGATGTTTCTCACCAAGCTGGCCTTTGTGGGAAACGGCACCGGACACAAGGAAATTTACGTCTGCGATTTTGATGGACACAATGTGCGGCGGATCACGTCGGACAGGAGTATCGATTTGATGCCACGGTGGTCTCCTGACGGGAGCGGGCTTCTCTATAATTCCTATAAGGATGGCGGGCCCATGCTCTATTTCAAGAATTTCCGGAATGGTTCCGTGAAAAAAATTTCAGGGAGGAAGGGACTGAACATCGGAGCAGCATGGAGCCCTAAAGGAAAGCGCATGGCTTTGACCCTCAGCTACCGGGGGAACCCTGATATCTTTATTATTAACCTGCAGGGGAAAATCCTCAAGAGACTCACCCACCATTGGGGGATTGATGTCTCTCCTGCTTTTTCCCCCGATGGAGAAAAAGTGGCGTTTGTTTCAAACAGATCCGGATCACCCCAGATCTACATCATGGATCTGGTCAAAGGAACCAAGGAACGGTTGACTTTCGAGGGAAAGTACAATACTTCTCCCACCTGGTCTTCCCTCAATAGAATCGCTTTTACTTCCCTCAACCATGGTCACTACAATATTGTCACCATGGACCCTGCAGGCGGACAGGCCAGACAACTCACTGATGATCAGGGCAATAACGAAGACCCCTGCTGGTCTCCGGACGGGCATTATCTGGCCTTCAGCTCGAACAGGGAGGGAAGATACCATGTGTATATTATGACCGCGAATGGGCAAAATCAGAGAAAGGTAACTTCTCTGAAGGGAGATCAGACCGCTCCGTCCTGGTCTCGGTGATCTCGTTTATCTCATTGTGAGAGCCCCTTCTTCTATGCAAAACATCATATCTTTCCTGTGTCATCCGGAACACTGCTTATGTTTTTCTGCACCGCCTGGAATCCCTCGTTATTATTAGAAGTGACTCTTGCGCTGTGCAATTTGTGATAAAAAGGTCCTGCTTTCTCTCTCAAGATTCTTGAAAACTTGCTGATATAACAAAGTTATCTTCTCAACCGGGTGTTGTATTGCACGCAGACTCACGGAACAGGTCCTGCAACGGACCTGTGAAGAGCGATACATGGCACTTCCCTTGCATCTTCATCCGGGTTAGAACTGAAAATCCTCCAGCCTTTCCTTCACTCCCGCCGTGCCTGGAACATACAGCACGGAAAATTTTGTGAATGATCCATATGCGTTGCCTGGTTTGGCACTTGGTGGTTGAAATTGTTTCCAGAATATGTTAACAGAATAACAGTTTCATTTTTTCTTGCATAACAAGGCTTTTTGGGATTTAATTAATTTGAAGTTCATTATTTCGTTTTCAATGGAAGGTTTCGCGAGTAGAACAACGGATAAAACTTAATTCAGGAGGTAAGGGCATATGCGGAAAAAGATGATGGCTGTTGTGCTTGCATTGGCATTTGTGGCGTCTTCACTGTTCTTTATGTCGGCTTGTGCAAAGAAAGAGATGCAGGTGACAGAGGGCGTCCAGCCCACAGCCCAGGAGACTAAGGCGGTTGAGCAACCGGCAACAATGGCTACGACGGAACAGGCCAAACAAGTGCAAACCGGTGAAACGGAAGAGTCTAAGAAGGCAGAGGCCGAGCGTCTGGCGAAGTTGAAAGCGATTGAGCAGGCCCAGAAAGAGGCGAATGAAAAGAAGGCCTTTGAAAATGAAAAGATCTATTTTGACTTTGACAAATCAGATCTGAAACCGGAATCCCAGACCGTCCTGAAGAAAAAGGCCGACTGGCTCCGCGAACATCCAGCCTATTCTCTCAGAATCGAAGGAAATTGTGATGAGAGGGGGACCAATGAATACAATCTGGCGCTGGGTGAGCGGAGAGCGAATTCCGCCAAGAAATTCCTCTTGGCCCTCGGGATAGCAGAAGAACGTATTTCCACCATCAGCTATGGTGAAGAAAGGCCTGCCGACCCCAGGCATAATGAGGAAGCCTGGGCCAAGAACAGGCGTGATGAATTCAAGCTTATGAAGTAGCCCCTGCCAAACAATGAAGACCCTTCAGGGGTTATGAAATGAACAGGCCGGCCTCTTGAGGGGCCGGCTTTGCTCACCGGTGCCCATTTATGAATGGCTATTTTGCTCGATATCGTCGTTATGTCTAAATTTTAATCATCGAAATACCCTGAATGTATTCCTGCGATTAAAATTTTCGCATGCCGTGATCTCGAACAAACTATCTCATTTATGGATAAACATCCACTGGGAGGGTACGAGAGAAATGAAAAGATTTTGGGCTGTCTATAAGACACTCTTCTGCGTTATTGGTCTGCTGCTCTGTACAGGATCTGTTTTGTCTTCGTGCGTCACGGTTGCCACTGACCAGGATATTATGTCTTTGAACGATCAGGTAGTACTCCTGAACAATCGTTTGAATGCCCTGCAGGACTCCATGACGAAACGAGAGACGTCATTGAGTAAGGAGCTGTCGGGAGATGTGGATGTTCGATTAAAGGCCATCCGCGGGAACCTGGCTGAAGTAGGGGCGGAGACAGACAGGATCAAGGAAGACTTGAGCGCCCTTTCCGGCAGGGTAGAGGAAAATACTCACCTGGCCAAACATGTGATCGAAAGAGATACGACCCAGGAGGACACGCTGAACGCGGGGATCGCTGACCTGAGGACCAGGGTCGACGAACTGGAAAAAAGCATCAAGGATGTAAAAGCTTACCTTGGCCTCGTGCCGGGTTTTGAACACAAAGGTGCCGCGACTGGGGAAGAAAAAACCGTTCAACCACCGGTCTCTCCTGAGAGGGCAAGATATGAGCACGCCCTAGCCGTTTACAAAGAGGGAAAACTGGAAGAGGCGATCGGCAATTTCAATGAATTGATCAAAACCTTCCCGAAATCCGACCTGGCGGATAATGCGCAGTTCTGGATTGGCGAATGCTACATGGCGTTGAAGCGGTATGAACAGGCCATCCTCGCTTATCAGCAGGTCATCAAGCAGTATCCCAAAGGGAACAAGGTTCCGGACGCGATGCTTCGACAGGCCCTCGCATTTCAGGCCATCAATGATAACACGAGCGCGAAACTTCTGCTGAAAAAGGTCATCAAGAACTACCCCAATTCGAATGCGGCGAATTTAGCGAAGACAAGGCTCAACAGTATGAAGTAAGGAATTATACTCCTCCCTGCCCTACCACGGCGTGCCCGATCGCAGCCATGATATCCCTGCGGCTAATCACTCCCAACAGTTTTTTTGGACCACCCGGATCCACTACGGGCAACATGGCGAAGTCTCCCAAAGTAATCTTGCTCAGGGCGGAAAAGAGATTCTCGTTTTCTGCCACGGTCACCATTGATTTAGTGGCGATGTCGGACGCATCTTGAGAAAGTGGCCCCTTTTTCAGGGCTGCCTGAACGTCTGAGAGAGATATGACGCCGCACAGTTCGCCCGTTTCGTTGAGGACGGGGAATGTTCTGAGTTTTCTCTCCGTGATCGTTTGCTGAATTTCCTTGAGCGGCATGTGGGCAGGAATGGTTTCAGGATGGGTGATCATAGCCTCCTTGACGTAAGTAAGCATCAGCCGGCTGGTTGCCAAACCCGCTGGTTTTTCCTCCACCCTCTTGCCGGACTTCATTTCCTGGATTCGTTGATTGTAGAACTGTATTACTTCCCGTCTGTCCAACATACCCAGCAGGAAAGAATGGTCCTCATCCTTTACCACCGGGATTCTGTGAAGATTGCGGATGGTAAATTTCTTCAAAACCTCGTTCAGGTCCTCCGAAGGGGTGGTGAAGATAATGTCGGTAGTTGCGACTTCTTTCATCCTGATGAGTTCACCGATCTCCTGGTCAAAGAGGATCCCGCGTATGTCATTGATTGAAAAAATGCCTGTCAGCTTTTTTTCTTCATTCACCACGGGAAAATAGTGGAGCTGGGTTGATTTGAATACCTCGCGGAATTGGGTGAATGTCATGTTTTCAGGGATCAACTGGGCCTTTCGAAGGGATGGCATGAGCTCTTTCACCCGAATGGCAGCCAGGACATCAACGAAGAAATCGCCACGGTGGGCATTGGAATCAAGCTTTCCCTTGACCTGCTTGATGTAGATAGTCCATCTGCGTGAGAGCAGAAAAGCAACGGTACAAACCAGCATGCTGGGCAACAGGAGGTGGTAGGAGTTCGTCATCTCGCTGACGAAGATGATCGTGGATATAGGTGCATTTGACACGGAGGCAAAAAAGCCCGCCATGCCGACAACCACAAAAGCACCCGCGTGTGGGACGACCGATGGAATGATCGCGTGGAAGATTCTGCCTACCGCTCCCCCGAGTGCTCCTCCAATGACCACGGAGGGTCCGAAAACCCCGCCGCTCCCGCCGGAGCCGATGGAAAAGGAAGTGGTCAATATCTTGCCCAGGGCTAGTCCCAGGAGGAAAAGTGTGGGCAATTGATTGTCAAGTGCCATCTGGGCGAATCCGTACCCGAACGCAAGGGTTTGCGGGAGAAAAAATCCGATTGCGCCGGTGCAGAGACCTCCAATAGCAGGCTTGATGTGGTTGGGAACGCGAATTTTCTTAAACAGGTCGTGAATCCCATAGAAGCTTTTCACATAGAGAAATCCGCCGGCGACGAGCACCAGCGCCAGAACAGTGTATGGGCCGAGTTCGAGAGGATTCTGAAATACAAAATCCGGTGATTCGAAAAGAGATCCCCAGCCGAAAACAAGGCAGAAGACGCAGTAGGCGACGACGGACGAGATCCCTGCTGGAATGATTACTTCAGATTCGAATTCCGGGTCACGGTAGAGAACCTCAGCCGCAAACAGGGCCCCGGCAAGGGGCGCGCGAAAAATGCTGCCGATGCCGGCACCCATTCCCGCAGCGAGCATGATTCTGCGTTCACGATCGGGCAAACGGAGTTTTGTGGCGAGGAAAGAGCCGAACCCGGCGCCAATCTGGGCGATAGGACCTTCGCGGCCTCCCGACCCGCCGGTGGTTATGGTGAGCGCCGAGGCAATGGTTTTGATGAAGGGGATGCGTCCACGAACAAAGCCGCCTTTATCGTGATAGGCTTCTATGGCAGCATCCGTCCCGTGGCCCTCTGCCTCAGGGGCGAATGTATAGACCAGCCATCCACTTACAATGCCGCCCATCGCCGGCAGAAAGAGGAGTATCCAGCGATTAAAAGGTGTGCCGAGGGGCGGAAACAGGTGAGGTTCACCGGCAGGGGCGGGGGGACGGTATCCTGCCAGCTGGTCTATGAAAAAATGGAGTCCCAGGCCGCAGAGGTAGTGAAAGATGATAGATCCAAGGCCGGCTATAAGGCCGATGAGGACATAGTAAAAGGCCCATTTCCCGGCTGAGGCAATGCGGCTGGAGGTTATTCGATTGCTGACAAGGTTTGAAAGGATGGTCGGCGTCTCCTTGATGAATTTCTTAACGGCAGGTGCTGCCGATTGCCCATCTTTATAAAGGCACACAGGGGTTCAGTCAAGGGAAACCCCTCTTCCCCTTGTCCGAAGCCCGCGGTAGCCGGATGAACCATCTTTGTTGAGTTATTGCAATCAAGCAATGAAGAGTGTAATAATTGTCAACCATGAACATTTTACATTCTTTTTTCTACTATAACGGATTTTTTATTGACTATAAAGATTCTAGGTATTAATATTATAAACGATATTTCGTCATACATCATTTCAATAAAATTCGAGGTGGTTCGCGAACCATTCCGCTCATATGCTTCGTTTTCTGGCCGCGGCAACCGACTCAAATCATTAAGGAAATGGTGTATGGGGAGATTATGCGAGTAGTAAAGAATAAATATATGAAGGAGATTATTATGCCCGAAATCATGACAACAAAAGAGCTCGCCAAGTATTTGAAATTACATGAAATAACTATTTGCAAATACGCTGCTGAAGGAAAGATTCCAGCAATCCGGATCGGCAGGGTCTGGCGGTTTGACAAAGAAGCGATTGACCGGTGGATTAGTGGAGGCGAAAAAAAGTAAACAATGACGAACTCAGATGATGAACGGGATGTTAATCCCGCTCTGAACGAAAGGACAAACGCTCTCCTCATGCTCAACAAGGAGGAGCGAAAGGTCATAAAGGAACTGCTTATCATGACCATCTATTCCGAGAGTGTCCGGGGATACATCGAGAAACGTCTCGGAGAAGAATATGTCCGAGTCGCTGAAAAACTCCTAGAAACCATGGGAGGAGTGTAACAGGCTCACCCACTGGAACGGCCGCTTCAGGGGTACAAGAGAAAGGGCCTTCTCCAGTTGGAGAAGGCCCTTATTTCTTTTTCCCACCAGCCTTTCAATTGAACTATTGGCTTCCCTTTTTCCAGCTCTCGCCAGAGGGTATCATTCCCCAAGATAAGTTCTATCGGTTTCCTGTGATACTCATATTCGTATGGGGGTTCTTTCCATCGGAAATCCTTTCGGTGAGTAGTCAGCACTGCGCGAAGGAGCGCCGCGGACAGGAAGAATGGGCGAAATAGGGAGAGGTCAGTGATGTGAAGGTGAAAACCATGGCAGAGTTCCCCGTCCCACTTATGGAAGGTGGGACGAAATGAGCACTCCTGGAGCTGGCATCCGGTGATGGCTTTTTTGTCAAGGCTATCCAATACCTTTCCCGTATCAAGATACGGAGCTCCGAAGACCTCAAAGGGCCTGCAGGTGCCCCTTCCCTCTGAAAGATTTGTCCCTTCCCAGATTACTTGGCCCGGGTAGACATAGGCTGTTTCGGGTTGAGGCATATTGGGAGAAGGCATGATCCAGGGCAATCCGGTGTCTTTCCAGAACATGGGGCGGTCCCAGCCGGTCATGGGCATGACTTCCAGGTCGCAATTGAGATGAAAAACATGATTAAAGGCCTTGGCCAGTTCTCCCATTGTCAGGCCGTGACGCATGGGTACACTGCATGGCCCCACGAAGGAAAAAAAATCCGGTTCCAGGAGAGGCCCCTCAAGAATGTCACCACCGAGCGGGTTTGGTCGGTCAAGAATCAGGGCGGCCTTCTTATTTCTCGCAGCAGCTTTGAGACAATGGAGCATGGTCGACGCAAAGGTATACACCCTTGTTCCCACATCCTGCAGGTCTATGACGAGCACATCCAGATTCTCCAGCATGGTATCGCTTGGCTCCCGCTTGTCGGCGTATAAACTGAAGACGGGAATCCCCAGAATTTTGTCAAAACTGTGAGCGGTTTCCACCATGTTGTCCTGGTCCTCACCCCCAAAGCCGTGTTGCGGGCCGAAGAGCGCCTTTAATTGGCCCGGAAGAAGGTGTTCGATAATGTCCCGAGCGGAAGTAAAATCTCGGTCAAGAGATGCCTGGTTCGAGAGGAGTCCAAGGCGGTATCCCTTCAGCTGTTTCCATTCGCCCAGCCGGAGCCTGTCGAGGCCGGTGAGTACCTGATCCATGATCATTCTCTTCTTTTGGAGCGGGTTAGAGGAATTTCGTCTGCCATTGTATGAGATCTCCTTGTGCGTTACAAGCCCATTTATTTCGCCTCCATACGATATGGCACTCAGAAGGGCCACAGCAATCTTCTTGCGAGCACGATGGGCATTTCACTCTTGCGTTGGAAATAGCAGCTGAGCAAGGCGGCCGGGGATCTCACCAATTCCTCGTACCATCGGAATACATGGCAGCGTCTTTGCGATTTGGCCGGCACGCCCTGGCGCTGGTGGCTCGCGAAGGCCCGGCAAAGAAGAGATATCATGCCCGCAAAAAGACCCCCGTGCCCCTTTTTTGCCGTATACCGGGTTCGATCTGAACAAACAAAGTGATTTTAGTGCAACCAAGGATAAAATGTGCACAAGGAACCCCCTGATTCTCCCTGATCAATCTGTTCGACAGGGGGTTTGATGCACTTTTTTGCATTGAGTTGCGGTCAGGATACTATGAAGTGTTGCCTTCCGGGAGATGCTTTGATATGAAGCAGGGAACAGGTGTCATCCTGGTACTACCTGGCAATGAAAAAGGAGAAAGACCATGGCGTACCCATATTTATTTACACCCATTGATATCAATGGAATGGAACTCAAAAACCGCATTGTCATGACGGCGATGCACCTCGGATACACCCCGGAGGGCAAAGTGACCGATCGGTTGATTGATTTTTATGCCCTGCGGGCGAAAGGCGGTGTAGGGCTGATCATCGTGGGAGGGTGCGTTATTGATGAGTACGGGGGCATGTCCAGCATGATTAGTATCCACGATGAGCAGTATGTCCCGGGGCTCAAGAAGCTGGTAGACGCGGTGAAGGGGAACGGGGCAAAGATCGCTGCCCAGCTTTACCAGGCCGGCCGGTATACCCACTCTGCCATGATCGGGGGAAGAAAGCCTTTTTCCGCTTCTGCGGTCCGTTCCAGGCTGACCGGAGAAACTCCAAGGGCCTTGGACATTGAAGAAATTCCTGGAGTCCAGGATCGATTCGTCGAGGCAGCAGATCGAGCAAAAAGAGCAGGATTTGACGCGGTCGAGGTTCTGGGAAGCGCGGGGTATCTCATCAGCCAGTTCCTTTCTCCCGTGACGAACAAGCGCGAGGACCGGTACGGGGGGCTCCTTGAGAACCGCATGCGTTTTGGGGTGGAGGTCATGGAAAAGGTGAGAAATGCGGTAGGCCCTGACTATCCCATCATCGTACGGCTGGCAGGGAATGATTTCATGGAGGGGGGATGCACAAACGTGGAGGCGGGGATTTTTGCCGAAGCCCTTGAGAAGGCGGGGGTGGACCTTTTCAATATCACGGGTGGCTGGCATGAGACCCGGGTTCCCCAGTTGACCATGAACGTGCCTCGGGGAGCGTATGTCTACCTGGCACAGGGGATTAAGGCAAGGGTCAAGAAGCCCGTTCTTGCCAGTAACCGGATCAATGATCCTGAAATGGCGGAAGAGATCCTCCGCAGTGGAGAGGCTGACATGGTTACCATTGCAAGGGGACTGTTGACCGACCCCGGGCTTCCCCGGAAGGCCCAGGAAGGGAGCGGTCATCTCATTTATCACTGCATTGCCTGTAACCAGGGGTGTTTTGACGAAATCTTCAGCCTCAGACCCGCCACGTGCCTAGTTAATCCCATGGCAGGCAGGGAGGGAGAGGTATCCGTTGCACCCGCGAAAAAGGCAAAAAAGGTCCTTGTGATCGGTGGCGGTGTAGCCGGTATGAAGGCGGCCTGCGTTGGGGCGGAACGGGGGCACAACGTTTCTCTGGTGGAACAAACGGACCGTTTAGGCGGACAGATTCTCTTAAACAGGCTGGTACCTGGCAGGGAGGAAATGGCAACCACCGCCGGCGATCTTGCCCGAAACCTGGAAAATCTCGGTGTGAAAATCATGCTCAACAAAAGGGCTGACGCAGCGTTTGTGAAGGAGATGGAACCTGATGCGATCGTCGTTGCCACAGGGGCCCGTCCGGTGAGGCCGGAAATGTCCGGTGTTGAGATGGATCACGTTGTCCAGGCATGGGATGTGCTGGATGGAAAACGGGGTGTCGGACGGAGGGTAGTCGTTGTCGGAGGGAACGCGGTGGGCCTGGAAACCGCCTTGTACCTGGCCCGCATTGGTACGCTTTCTCCGGAGATACTGCATTTCCTGGTCACCAATCATGCGGAATCAATGGAGACGGTCTCGGAATTATTGAGCAGGGGAAGCAAGGAAGTGACGGTGATCGAGATGATACGAAAGGCGGGGAAGGATATCGGCCTTTCAACCAGGTGGACCATCATGGCTGAATTGCGGCGCCTCAGCGTTACCATTATGACCGGCACCACGGCCGTTGCCATAACAAAAGAGGGGCTGGAGATAGAAAAGGAGGACGGAAAAGGTTTCCTGCCCGCCGATTCTGTCGTGCTGGCCGTGGGGTCAAGTGCTGAAAACGCCCTGCTGAATGAGCTGGAAGGCCTCGCGCCGGAAATTTATGCTATTGGAGACGCCAAATCCCCCCGGAAGGCCATGGAGGCCATCCGCGAAGGATTTGAGGTGGGAATAACGATATAGGAAGAAAAGTATTGGCGGAACGAAAAGGGGCACGGGGATCTTTTTGCAGACACGATATCTTTTCTTTGCTGGGAAGAAGCATGCCTCCGGCGCCTGGGCGTGCCGGCGAAATTGCACACACTTGACCATGCATTCCAATGGGTCAGGGAATTGATGAGGCCCCCGGACGCCTTACTCAGCAACTCTTCCCACCGCACACGTGATGCACCCATCGTGCTCGCAAAAAGATTGCGGTGACCCTTCACCACGCATATTCACAGCACCGTTTGCAAGCGCATCTGAGGTTGAGGGAGGGCCACAGGGATCTTATTGCTGGGTTAGCCGGCCTCCAGCTCGCATTTCGTGAAGTCTATTTCCTGCCCGCATCCTGGACAGATGTGTTTCTTTTCGAATTCGTCCGAAAAAATCTCTTTTTCCTTGCCGCAGTTCGGGCATTTGCAAACAAAGGATTTCAGGTTCCTAAAACTCTCAAATCCCGGGCAGTGCTGTGGCGTGGTCATGGCCATTTCCCTCCTTTTCTGAAAACATGGGGTTGCTGGAGCATTGGAAAGACGACAATGTCTGTGTAGGTTCTTCCCGTTTTGGGCGAACGAAACTCAATGCCTTCTCAACAGCTGTTTTTTTATTATACAATAATATTCAACCGAAAGACCATGAAAATATGAAAATCGGGAATAAAGAGCGGCCTTTCGCACCTCTTTCCGTGAGAATTGCGATCTCCCTTCTAACCGGCCGGATTCAGACGGTTCATTCATGGCAGTTCGATAATCATTGCCATGCCAAGGCCGCCTCCCCCGCAGAGGGTAGCCAGGCCAAACTGGACGCTGCGCCGTCTCATTTCGTAAAGCAGGGTGGTCAACATACGGCACCCGGTTGCTCCCACGGGGTGCCCAAGGGAGATGCCGCTGCCGTTCACGTTAATGATGTCCCGTTTGCCAGTGAGCCCTAGGCCCATCTCACAAGCCAGGTATTGGGCGGCAAAGGCCTCGTTGATTTCAATCAGTCCCATGTCCGAGAGGTTCAACCCGGTTCTTTTCAGGAGTTTTTCCGTGGCAGGCACGGGACCCCATCCCATATAATCGGGATCCAGCCCCACCACGCTGAAGTCCACCACCCGGGCCATAGGCGTGATCCCAAGCTCATCAGCCTTGGATTTTCGCATGATCACCATGGCGGCGGCGGCATCGTTGATTCCTGAAGCATTGCCTGCTGTGACAGTCCCGCCCTTTTTGAAGGTAGGTCTCAATTTGGAGAGTCGCTCTACGGTGGTATCGGGCCTTGGGTGCTCGTCCGTGTCTACTAAAACGGTTTTACCCTTACGCCCGTGGAGTTCAATGGGGACGATTTCCTCTTTGAAACGGCCTTCTTTAATGGCGGAAACGGCTTTCATGTGGCTTTCGTAAGCCAACTGGTCCTGCGCTTCCCTGCTGATGTTGTACTTCTCGGCCAGGTTTTCTGCGGTGATGCCCATTGCAGGACCGACCCCGATGGCCGTGACCCCGTCCCACATCATATCTCGAACCTCTACGTTGTTCATGCGGGCTCCCCACCGCAGGGAGTCGAGGGTATAGGGAACGGTGCTCATGCTCTCCACGCCGCCGGTCAGAAAGACATCGTTGTATCCCTGTCGAATGGCCATGAACCCCTGAGCCAGTGCCCACATAGAGGAGGTGCACACCCGCATCACCGTAAAAGCCGGCACCTCCACCGGCACTCCCGCCTCAATGGCCGTTACACGTGCCACATTCACTTCGTTTTGGGCACGCTGGTAGCAGCAACCCCAGCCCACGTCATCGATCACCGCCGGATCGATTCCGGCCCTTCGAATGGCCTCCTTCATGACCGGAACGCCCAACGGGACGTTCCTGGTCTCCCTGAATTGACCGCCGTAGGTCCCGATTGCACTGCGAACCGCGGAAACTATAACCACATCAGTTAAATCCATTTGCCACCTCCTTTTGAACTCATGACAAAAAAGAACACTATCATTCCGCCTTGCAACCAAGGCGCCAAGAAGAACGGAAAGGAAAGACGTCCCTTGTCCCTTCCCATAAACTAATCACCCTAATCTCGATAAAGGATAGAAAAAAAGATTCCAACCACACGAGGGCACATGAAGACATTGTCATTCATCAACTGGCCAAAGATTGTTCATTCCATCGAAAAGGAAATCAAAGCCTTTTGCGGTGAGACTCCCTAACAAAATATAAATGCCAAAACTATGCCAAGTTAGGGCCGTGGGGCGGAATGCGAGAAAACAGGCCTTTTTCGTACAGCTGCGCCCTGTATTGCACGATATATGGTTTATAAAAAAACCGTATATGGCCTTCTTGCCTGTGACCGGCCCCTTTCATCTATACACGTCGGAGATGCCCAAAGATCCGATTCACGCCCTATTCAACCTTCTCGTCTGTCATTTGGTGACGCAGGAAGGCAGCGGCACATTTTTTGCTTTTTTGATAATCAATAAAAAGGTGGCCGGGGGTTTTAGCCCTTTAAAATTTGGCCATCAGGTTGGGTGGCATTCAAAAAACGCGCTCGTCTTTCTTATCATCATCGCCGTGCTCCTGGTTGAGCCCGAGGGACTTCTTGGAGAAGAATTTGCGGAAAAGTTTTATTCAATCACTTATCGGCCGAACAGGCTATATGAAATTCGAAGGGAAAGGAGGTGCTGGCCCAGCAGTGTGGACTATTAACTGCAAAACTTTTTCAGGAGGATGAATGATGAGAAGATATTTAGTCTTGGCCATGTTGTTGCTCGTTTCTATTTCTCTTCCCGAAGCGATCTTTGCGGCGAACAAGGTTCCGGGCGTGACGGACGACGAGGTTGTTATCGGCATTACAGTACCCATGTCCGGACCCGCCGCGTTGTGGTCCGCTATGGGTATTGGAAATCTCGCGTGGGCTCAGCACATCAACGACCAGGGGGGCATACACGGAAGGAAGATCAAGGTCATTTTAAAGGACGACGGCTACAACCCGACCCGTGCCCTGGCAAATCTCGAGGAGATGAAAAACGATGTGTTTGCCTACGGCTGCGTGATTGGATCCGCCATCGCCAATGCCTCCAAAGACTTTCTCTTGGAGAGCAAGATCCCGGTGGTGCATGTGCACGCCAACCCAAGGATGTGGGTGGGGGTTCCTCCCGAAAAGATGCGCCATATCTTCATCGCCTATCCTGACTATGTGGATGAGGCGGAGGCCATCACCCAGTTTGCCGTCAATGACGTTGGTGTCAAGAAAATCGCCCTGTTCGGGCAGAACGACGACTGGGGAAAATCGGCCAAGGAAGGTGTTGAACGGGGGATGAAGAAACTCGCAGGAAAGGCAGAGTTTGTGGGGTTTGTCCCCTATGAAATCACGGAACGGGCCCTGGGCAGTCATGCCATGAGGCTGAAACAGACAGGGGCTGACGCGGTCATCATTTACGCTGCCCCCACCCAGGCAGCCCTGATCCTTAAAGAGATGGCCAAGGTGGGATATCGGCCCAAGATTTTTACCGCCAACCCGCTGGGGGATCCGCTTATGTACAAGATCGCCGGGAAACTGTGGGAGGGGGCCTACCCGGCCGTGTCCGGTAACGTGTCCATTCCCGATGTTGAGCCCATTGGCGACAAGGTGGCGAATATTCTCATCAACAAACAGAAGAAACTCGCAGGCCTCAAGTTTCTGGGGGTGACCGGTGCCACCACCATGATGCTCATTGCCGAGGGGTTGAGACGGGCAGGGCCCGATCTCACGCGGGAGTCCTTTATCGAGGCAATGATGAGTCTCAAGGATTTCAGGCCTGAAGGGATGGGCGGACCCATCACCTTCGGTCCCAAACGTCACCATGGGCTTAACGCCATTAGAATGGCCCACGCAGAGAATGGAAAACATGTACCGGTAACTGACTATATCATCTTCAAGCCGCTCTTCTAGGGAAACCGGTGTTATACCGGAAGTGAATACGACTGAAAAAACGGTGCTAAGGCCAATACAGCTTTTTTCAGATGAAAACGAAGGAACTTTTATGATCCATATCAGTGAAAGTAGCTCGGATCGGCATATCGTCCTCCTAGGGGTGGACGGAGTGTTGGATCAGGGATCCGTTCCTGTTCTGGAGGAGACCTGCCGTCAGCATCTGAAAGAGGGAAAGGAAATCCTCCTGGATCTGGCGGGACTTCTGTATATCACGAGGGAGGGCAGGAAATTCCTTCGAGAGATCGATGGCCGGATCGGGGTAGTGAATGCCCCGGAGTTCGTCAAACTGGCGTCCAGGTCTTAACATTTGCCGCCCGTATGCTTGGCCAAAGAGGTCCTCATAAGGGGTTCCGGGGGTTGGTTGGTGATGAGTTCATGACATTACACGGACTCAAACCAGGCACTTTTCAAATGATGATGAACTCGACTTCTTGTGCTGTCATTATTATTGGGAAAGAGGTGAACAAATGCAAGAAAAGAGGCTTGAATGGGGTGTTCATCGTAACTGGAATTAGGGAGGTTTTATGATGAGTTACGGCAAGATATTCACGTTAACCAAAGAAAATAATCTGGGAATTGTAACCTTTGATGTAACCCCAGAGATCATGAACACCTGGACCCGGGAGGCCATCGATGAAGCAGGAGGCCTGATCGAGCACCTGGAAAAAGTGACCGATCTGAAAGGGGTCATTTTCATCTCAGGAAAGCCTGAAAATTTCCATGCGGGGGCCAACCTGAATCTGCTCAACGAAATGAAAGATCGGGAAGATACGGTCCAGGCCCTAGACGTCTTTCACAGCATGTTCAAAAGACTGGAGGCCTTGCCTTACCCCACGGTGGCGGCCATAAACGGCCACTGCCTTGGGGGTGGACTGGAATTCGCCTTGGCCTGCAACGCCAGAATCGCCAAGGAATCAAAGACCACATTGATCGGGCTCCCAGAATGCAGTCTGGGGATCTTCCCCGGAGGAGGGGGGACCCAGAGACTGCCCCGTCTTATCGGGTACGGCGCCATCGAACTCATCTTAAAGGGAAAGGTCCTCCCGGCGGCGAAGGCTCATGTCATGGGAATTGTTGATTTTGTGGTGGGACCGGAAGGCGATCTTCTCAAGGAAGCCATCCAGTTTACGGATAAGATCGCAGCCGATCCCGAGACATTGCAGCGCAAGAGCCAGGATTTCTCCCAGATCGACGCGGTCGCGGACATGGCACGTCAGGAGGTCCTGAAGGTCACCCGGGGACGGGAGATCCCCGGACCCATGCTGGCCATTAAGGCGATCCAGGAAGGGGTCAAGGTCACACTGGAGGAGGGGTTGGAAATCGAAAAGAACCTGTTTGTGAAGGCGGTGCTCTCCAACCAGGCCAAGGGGGGTATCCATACCTTCTTCCTCAAGACCATGAGCGACAAGCCCCAGACTATGATGCACAAGGGCTTTGAGCCCAAACCGATCAACAAGATTGGAGTCGTAGGATTTGGAACCATGGGACGTGGGATTACGATCGACATCCTCCGGAATACACAAATGCTCGTTGTGGTAAAGGATATTCCCGATGCCCTGGAGTCCGGAAAAGATTTTGTGAAAAAGATCCTGGATAGAATGGCGGAAAAGAAAAAGTTGAAGTCCCCGGTGGAAGACCTCATGGGCCGCCTGAAGATCACTTCGGAATATGGCCAAGAACTGAAAGATGCCGACCTGATCATTGAGGCGGTTTTTGAAGACATCAAGGTGAAAAAGCAGGTCTATGAAGAACTCTCTCAACTGGTGAAGGAGGACTGCATCATTGCCTCCAACACCTCTTCAATTCCCCTCAAGGCCATGGCCCAATATGTGAGCCGGCCCGAACGGTTCGGGGGTGCCCACTTTTTTTCGCCGGTCTGGCTGATGCAGCTGGTGGAGGTGATTCAAGGGGCGGAAACCAGTCGGGATACAGTGGACAATCTTCTGAGTTTCAGCGCTGCCATTCGGAAACGGCCCATCGTATGCAAAGACCATCCTGGTTTCGTGGTCAATGCCGTGCTCTTTCCCTACTTCATGAAGTCGCTGGAATTTCTGGAAGCGGGGAACTCAATTGAGCATATCGACAATGCGTTCACTGCATTTGGCATGCCTGTCGGCCCTATCAGACTGATTGATGAGGTGGGGATTGACGTAAGCTATAACGTGCTCAAAGGCAAAGGCATGGATCAGAGCACGCTGAAAAACGTGGTTGGTGACGGGCGAATGGGGTTCAAAAAGTCAGGCAAAGGGTTCTTCCTGGAAGATGGAAGTGTGGATCCGAGCGTCCTGCCATTGATCGCGCTTAAGGAAAAACGGGAGATATCCGGCGAACAGATGGAGACCGAAGTACTCACCGAGATGGTCAAAATCGGCCAGTCTCTCCTTGAAAAAGGGATCGTCAACGATCCTCGGATGATTGATATCGGAATGATTTGGGGAGTTGGCTTTCCGCCGGACCGGGGAGGCCCGATGAAGTGGGCCGACCTGATCGGTCTCAGCAAGCAGCTTTTCGGAAAGACTTTCTATTTGCAATAGAAAAACTGTTCGAGGGCTCTACAAACCTAACAGGCTGGGTCAAGAGCCCTTCTTTCAAGGAATATCTTATGAGCTATAGAGTCATTCAGTGGGCCACCGGGTCCATGGGGAAAACCTGTTTGCGGGCGGTCATTGATCACCCGGACTTGGAACTGGTTGGGCTTCTTGTGTATGGAAAATCCAAGACGGGACGGGATGCGGGAAACATTGCCCGTTGTGATACAACCGGCGTTATTGCCACTCGCGATATTGATGCAATTCTAGCGCTGGATGCCGATGTGGTTCTCCATTGCCCCCGCATTCAACCCCCTTATGCGCATCACAACAAAGAGATCTGTCAACTGCTGGCCTCGGGCAAGAATGTGATCAGCATCAACGGGCACACCTACCCCCAATACTGGGGCCCTGAATATATGGAGGAAATCAGCGAGGTCTGTGCGAAGGGAGGTACAACCCTCTTTGGCACCGGCCTGAACCCCGGGTTCATCACTGAAAAAATCGCTACGGCAGCCTCCGGTCTTTGCACTCGAATCGACCGTATCCATGTGAGCGAGATCGTGGATTGCACCTCGATTCCCAACCCCAATTACATCTTTGACGTCCTGGGTTTTGGTGCAAGTCTACACGAGGCGGATCTTAACGAATCATCCTGGCCCCCTGCAGAACTCATGACCGGGATGTATTCGGAGGTGGTGGCCCAACTAGTAGATAGTCTCGGACTCACGCTGGATCACATAGAGTCTGATCATGAGGTGCTTCCCGCCACCAAAGATCTTGAAACCGCAGCTGGCCGAATCAAGAAAGGCACAGTCTCGGTGACCCACTGGCGCTGGCACGGCATCGTGGGCGGGAAGCGTTTTTTCACCCTTTCGATTCGGTGGATGATGGAGAATGCACCGCCTGCGAAAAAAGACTATAACCTGTGGGATGTAAAGATCCTCGGTATCCCAGAGGTCGAGATTTCCGTGAATCTGGTAACACCGAAATACACCGGTTACAAGACCATGGCCGAGCAGTACGCCGTGGCTGGATCGGTGATCAACAGCATTCCAGCAGTCTGCGCGGCCCCTGCAGGGATCCTGCGAATCCCGGTATTTGCGGCCTATCGGCCGAGGTTCAGATCGAAGTTCCCTCCTGCTACAGCCCCAACGCCTTCCGTTAGATCCTGCGAAACTTCTTAGGTCGCTCAATACCCAGTTTCTTCATGCGAAAGGCCAGGGTGGACGCCGGAAGGTCCAGGAGTTCCGCAGCCCCCCCGGGCCCTCTGACCTTCCAAGAAGTCTTTTGCAGGGCCCACAAAATATGTCTGCGTTCATTATCCCTGAGGGTCACGCGTCCCTCATGGTGAACCCAATCCGGTTTTTTTCCGGTCAATTCCGGGACCCTGAAAACTCCTTCACCGCTCAAAATGGTCCCCCTCTCGATGATATTTTCCAGTTCACGGACGTTTCCCGGCCAGTCATATTGAAGCAGCCGATCCATATCCGTATGGGGAATCTTGGAGAAGCCTTTTCCTCTCTTCTTGGCATAGATCTTGAGGAAATAGTGGGCCAGAAGAGGGATGTCCTCCCTGCGTTCTCTCAAGGGAGGCACATAGATGGGAAATACAGCCAACCGGTAGTAAAGATCAGCACGAAATTTCTGGGCCTTCACCTCCTTTTCCAGGTTCCGGTTCGTGGCCACCACAAGCCGAAAATCCGACCGGAGTGTCTCGGACCCCCCTATCCTTTCAAATTCCTTGGTCTGAAGAACTCTCAGCAGCCGAACCTGGATATCGAGGCTGATATCTCCAATCTCGTCCAGGAAGAGGGTCCCGCCGTCAGCCAGTTCAAAGCGACCGGCCCTCCGACGAACGGCCCCGGTGAAAGCGCCCTTTTCGTGGCCAAAAAGCTCACTGGGAATCAGGCTCTCAGGCAAGGCGCTGCATTGGACCCTAATAAAGGGCTTGTCTTTTCGATTGCTGTGCCGATGGATAGCCCGGGCCACCAACTCCTTGCCCACGCCCGTTTCGCCAATGATCATCACGGAGGCCCCGGTCCCGGTGACCTGATCCACTTGGTTCAAGACGTCCTTGATGGCCGGGCTTTCTCCCACGATATCTTCAAAGTGGAGGTCCTGCAGATGTTCTTCCTTGTAATAGAGGGTCTCTTCGCTGAGCTTCTGATTCAGCCGCTGAATTTCATCATAGGCTCTTGCGTTATCGAGGGCAAAGGCCGCCAAGGCTGCAAAATAGGACAAGAGTTCCAGATCCGATTCCTTGAAGGCGCTGCTGAGAAGCCGGTTGTCATGGTAGAGCACTCCCACGGTCTTGTCCCTGAGAATCATGGGCACACAGATTCTGGAGCGGATGATTTCCCCGGCCCGTAATTCGCGGTTTTCTTCAGGACGGGTGTCCAGGACGCTTCCTTTCCCTGCGATAGCCACCTCTTCGATCATCTTCAAAGATGATGCAAAGCTCTTGTCGTGGACCTGATCTGACGTGAGGTTCTTGGAGGCCTTTAAGAGAAGTGGATGATGATCACCTCTTGCCCCCAGGAGAAAGATGGCACCCCTTTCCGCCCCGGTGACCCGATTCACTGTACTGATAATGTGTTGGACCAGATCTCTGTATTCCCGAATGGTCACCACTTCCTGCCCCAGTTTGAGGATTTCCTTGAGCAGATTTTCCCCCACCGGCCGGTCCTTGATCAGTCCCCTCAGGTCATCGGGGACAAGGGTGTCATTGAGGGCAGTGCCTTCCTGGGACGCGGTAAGGGTGAGTTGCTTTGCCTTTTCTCGCTCCCCATCCCGCAGGTACTCCCGCGCCATCTCCAGTCTGGATTTGAAAAGCTCTATCTGGTGGCCGGATGCCTCGAGCCATCTGATGGATTTCTTTAGTGATTGGATGGTCGTTGCAGATGGCTCCCCTTTCAAGTACTGAAGAATGCCTTGGTATCGGTATGCCACTCCTTTCATGAAGATGTTTTTTCCTCTGATCATCCCTTTAACGAGCTTTTCCAGGGAGAATCCGTCCACCCCGGGAAAGGCGCCTTTTTTCATGGCCAGGGCCAACTCCATGAGGTAGGGGTAAAGGTAGACAGTAGTCTGAACCTTCCGGCTTTGCCTCAGAAATTCACGAAGGTACGAGAGGGATCTCTTCTTCTCCCGCCTCTGAAAGTAGAGATAGGCCAGGAAAATTTTTCCTGTCATCAATACCCAATCATTGTGTGCCTGTTTAGCCTTTTTCTGGGAATTCTTGAGAAACTGAAGGGCTTCATCGGTACGTCCGATGTCCATCAGGATGTTGCCGATATTCCCCTCTGTATAGGAGGCCAGGTATAAATCACCCTTTTCCAGGCATTGAGACCGGATGGCGTCCAGCATGCCCAACCCCTGGGTAACCTGACCGATCTGTGCATAGCAATACCCAACGGTCATCACCGCCAGGAGGGGAAATCCCCCTTTGGGATATTTTTCGATGTTAGGAACAGATTTTTCGTAGATCCGCACTGCTTCCCGAAATCTCCCTTGCCAGAAGAGAAAGAAGGTGCTGAAGGTGGTGGCGGAACGTAGTAACTTGGGGTCATTAATCTCCTGGGCCAGCGACCAGCCCTCTTCAAACTGCTTCAGTGCGCTGGTGTATCGTGATCTGAGCCATTCATTCTTGGCCATATGCATTTTCAGCAGGGCCTGTAATCTTGGATTATTGAGTTTTCTGGCCCGTTTCAGGCCTGATTGCAGGATCGAAAGAACCCGGGCCGTACCGTGCCTGGCAGTGGAGATCTTGGAATACTTGATGGCGGTTTCGCTGAATAGTAAATCCTCATTTTTCCCGGTTGAACCAGACAGGTCGTCCAGGACCTTGCTATAACATTGAAGCGCGTCTTCTGCCATATAGCTTCGAAGATGAAGATCCCCCGCCTTCACCAGATATCGGCATCGGTCAATGTCATTGGGGACATGGATCAAATGGTGTGACAGGGCGCGGGCTTTCTTCTCGTCATCGGGCAATTCTCCCATCAAGATGTCGGCCATACGGCTATGAAGCTGTCTTTTCTCCTGTTCCGATAACCGGTGATCCCATTTCTGTTTCTCCCTTTCATTCACAAAACAATAATACCCGGGATTTTTCTTGACGAGCGATCCTTCTCTGACTCCCTCTTCCAGGTGTTGAAGGATCTGGGAGGGTTTTTTTCCGGTGAGGAGATCCAGAAGCCAGTCGATAGAGAAATCAGCCCAAAAAAGGGCCGCAATGGTGAGGGTTCGATGTTGATCAGGGATGTGTTCACAGGATGCTGGGGCTTCCATGAGATCGGGTCTCCTCGCCTTGAATGATCCTTTTAACGGATGCAGGTTACCTGGAGCACCCATCTCTTGTCAAGCCAGTTGAACAGTATTTGGATTTTAATAAAACTACATGTTGTGCACAGAAAAGACTGTTTTTTTCTCATTGTTCTCTAACAGGCTAGAATAATGCCTTTTTTTTGGTTTCCACAAAACGGCATTTTTCTTGCAGAGTTATTAACCAATTTTTGATTTCGCCACTGGATGGAATCTCCCTACCTTGGGACAAGTTTTTTTTCACCTAAATTCACAGAACTCTAACTATAGTAGGAGGACTTCAAATGTCTGACAAAGGGTATGATGTCATCGTCGTGGGGTCGGGTATCGGCGGGTGCGGGGCCGCTGCTCTTCTCGCGAAAGACCATGGGAAAAAAGTGCTGGTACTGGAAAAGGCTCCCAGCATCGGCGGGCGCGTGGCCTCTTACACCGGCAAGGGCGATAAGGTCACCATCGACGGGAAGGAGCTGGATTTCAGAGGTTTCATGAAATCGCTCGCGGACAGTCGCTGCTGGGTCTCCTACTGTGAACCAGACGTGAAAACCATGTTCGCCAAGGGCCTCCTGGACGGATACACCTTTGAAAACGGGGGGCATGGGCTTTTCTGGGGAAACAAATCCAGATGCCGCCTCCTGCTGGACTATCTGGGAAGACCGGTGGATATGCCGGTAAACACCGGTCTGGGGTTTGTAGATTGCCGGGACAACAGCATCTATCAGGTTCAGGGAAGAAAGCCGTATCCCTGGCAGACAGAGAACGGGTATCGCGAGACCTTGGCCGCCCTGAGACAGATGGGAAGTCTCTCCATGGAGGAATGCGCGGCGGCCATGGAAATGGACGTCCAGACCTGGCTAGAAGAACGGGGACTGACAAAAAATGAAGAGGCCTATGACTATATCAAGGTGGTCATGGCCTGCCAAAACGCCATGGCAGAACCCAAAATGGCACCTGCCGGTGATTTTCTGGGTTATATGGCCATGGCCAGGGACATCCGCATGAATCTGCACTCGGGATCCGTGGCCACGATCTCCGAACCGGGATGCATGGCCATCCCCTTGGCCATGGAACAGGCCTTAAACGATGCGGGCGGTGAGATCATGCGGGCCACGCCGGTGGAAGAAATCATCGTGGAAGGAGGCAAGGCACGTGGCGTCATTATCCGAAACAGAAAAGGGGAATTTGAGACCATCGAATGCAACACGGTCGTTTGCAACATCCCTCCTAAACATATCTTCAACGTCCTGCATCCCAGGCACTTCCCGGCGGAATGGGTAGACCTGCTCCAGAACCGATTCTGGTCAGCAGGGCTTCTTTCCGCCTTTATTGGCATCAAGGATAACGTCTGGGCCCAGTATGAGGTGGACGAACGGAGCTTCATCTGGATGCCGGGGATTATCAAACATGAGGGATTCATAGGAGCCGTGGACATGGTCATGTGGAGCATGGCCGCCTGTGCCAAACGGGCCCCGGAAGGCAAGCGGGATTTCCTCTTCTCTACGGCCCTCACGGACAAGGAGATGAGAAATCCCAGAAAAGTGATGCGTGTCATCAATTACTGCATGGACTGGTTCAAGCGGTCCTTCAAGGGGTGGAAAGAAAATGTGGAATTTGTCCTCTGGACCCCGTCTGACGAGGCCTACGGGAACTGGCGTCCCATCGGAGAGAAACGCCCGCCCATTAGAAGCGACTATGTGGACGGTCTCTTCTTTGTCGGGGACCAGTATGGTCAGAGGTTATGGGGCGGAGGCGTTGACGGGGCCTCCCTTTGTGCCGTGATGCTCGTGGACGAGATGATGGGGACGGAGCTGGAATTTTCCCTCTATCCGCCTTACCACCAGGGGATTCCGAAACCGGCCAGCACCTGGTAGAAATCTGGGGTCAGAAGACAGATATCAGAAAATAGAAGGGGAATACAGAGGTATTAACGGGACGCGAAAAGTACGATTCTTGGATTTCTTATGAATCGATGGGTTAAGATGCACCCAGCTGATTTGCGTGGCTATCAATGCGCACGATGATGAACTTTTGCAAAGTCATCAAAATTCATTATTTCGGCTTGTCCGGGTTAGGAGAGAAGAAAAAAGATGGCACTCATTACTGCTGAAGAATACAAGAGCAGTCTAAACGACGGTCGAGAGGTCTACTACAAGGGGGAGAAGGTTGAAAATGTGGCCGCCCACCCGAATCTGGGTGTGTGCGCGGATCTCATGGCCATCGATTATGAAATGGCTGAAGATCCCGAGCTTCGAAAACTCGCGGTCATGGAAGACCCTGAAACAGGGGAAGAAATCAGCCGTTATTACCACACCCCGAAAAATGCTGAAGACCTCTTGAAGGCCCATGACTTGATTGTCAAGGCTACCGAACTGGGAGACGGCTATATACCTCTGGCTCATGATATCGGGGCCGATGCGCTCAATGCGATCAACATCACGGCCAACATGATGGGTAACCAGGACTATGTGGATCGCATTCAGAACTACCGAAAGCACCTCCAGGAAAAGGATCTGGCCACCTGTGCCGGGGTAACGGATGTGAAGGGAAACCGGATGTACAGGCCTTCACACCCGGAGCAGGCACACCCGGATTTCAACGTTCGCGTGGTGGAGAAGAACAGTAAAGGAATCGTGGTACGAGGCGCCAAGGTCCATATCACCGGCGCCGCCTATTGCAACGATATTCTGGCTATTCCCTGCCGTGCCATGAGCGAGACCGATGGGGATTATGCGGTGGCCTTTGCCATCCCGGCCAATACCAAAGGCATTCGCCAGGTCTGTCGTCCTTTTACCTCGCACATCAGCCCGCTGGAATTTCCCAATTCGAGGCCGGTGCGGGTTCACACCGATTCCTTGATCATCTTCGACGACGTGCTGGTTCCCTGGGAAAGGGTCTTTCTTTGTGGCGAGTGGAAATTTGCGGCCATCATGGTTTACAATTTTGCCCTCATGCATCGCCGGACCGGGTGCGCCTACCGAATTCCCCTTTCCGAACAGTTTGTAGGGGTCGGCGCCGCCATCGCCGAATATAACGGCATATCAGAGGCACCGCACGTGAAAGAAAAGCTCATAGACCTGATCATCTACCTTGAGACCCTCAAATCGCTGTCAAAGACAGCCTGCTATGATTTCGTGATGCGCGGGGAGATTGCTGTTCCCAACCCCATCGCCACCAACATGGCCAAATACCATTTTGCCCACAACTACCACGACGTGGTTAAAATCGTTCAGGACCTGGCGGGAGGACTTACCGTAACTGCGCCCACCTACAAAGACTATATGCGCCCGGAACTCCATGACGATATTGACAAATATCTCATGGGCAATAAGAATATTTCCACGGAAAACCGGCTGCGCATGTTCGACCTGATACGAAGGATTACCACCTCGGATCTGGAGACCATCTGTCTGCATGGCGAAGGCTCTCCCATGGCCGAGCGGATGACCATCTTCATGGAAGGGGCACAGGTGCTCAAGCAGTGCAAGAAGCTGGTGGAAGAAATGGCTGAAATCAAGAGATAAGAGAATTGAGTTCAAATGCCTAAATTTTTGGGATTTGGTTATTCATTTCAGAGGTTGTTGTGAAGTGATGCTACAGATTTAGTCACTTTAGGCACGTTTAAGGACTGAAGGAGGACAACAAATGGACTGTTCATTTCTCTCTCAAGAAGGAAAGGTAGCCATGGTCACCGGCGGAAGCCGGGGTATCGGAAAGGCTATTGCCCTGGCCTTTGCAGATGCGGGTGCCGACGTGGTTGTGGCCAGCCGGAAACTCGAGGACCTGGAAAAGGTGGCCGAGAAAATCAGGGCCATGGGAAGGAAAGCCGTTTGCGTTCCCACCCATGCAAAAAAGGTGTCGGACCTGGAAAACCTGGTGGAAAAAACCATGGCCGAATTCGGACGGATCGACATCCTGGTCAACAACGCGGCCACCAATCCCGCCATGGGGCACCTGGTGGACACGGACGAAAAGGTCTTTGACCATATCATCGAGACCAACCTGAAAGGCTATTTCATGTTGAGCAAGCTGGTCGGCAAGATCATGCGGGACCAGAAATCGGGGAACATCATCAATATCTCTTCCGCCGGAGGCGTCAGCCCGGCAGAAGGCCTGGGGCCATATTGTATCAGCAAAGCCGGCATCAACATGTTGACAAAGCAGATGGCTCTGGAATTGGGACCTTTCAAGGTTCGGGTGAACGCTATAGCCCCGAGGATCGTGAAAACCGATTTCAGCAAGGCCCTTTGGACCAACGAAAAACTTATGGAAAATGAGTTCAAATTCACCCCTCTGAAATGCGTGGCCACCCCGGAAGAAATGGCCCAGGCGGCCCTGTACCTGGCATCCAGCGCCACCAACTACATGACCGGGCATATTCTCGTGGTCAACGGCGGTGCCTTTTTCTAGACGGAGCAACCGGTTAGGCAGTTCCGCTCACTTTAGTCACCTTAGATCACTTTAAAGACTTTTATGCTCAAAGTAGTCAATCTTGAAACCACTTACAACGACATCATCCTGGCCTTGAAGGGGATCTCTTTGGAGGTAGCCCCGGCCAGGATCGTGGCCCTTCTGGGCGCCAACGGCGCGGGAAAGACCACGACCATCAACACGATTTCAGGGATCAGGAAAAACCTGAAACTCGCCATTGAAGACGGTTTCATCGAGTTCGAAGGAGAGGTGATCAATGATCGGGAACCTCACCAGGTGGTGGCAAGAGGGATTCTCCAGGTACCTGAGGGAAGAAGGGTCTTTGCGGAACTGACCGTTGAAGAGAATGTTTTTATCGGTTCCTATACTTTGAAAGATAGAAGCCATTTCACAAAAAACAAGGAATCGGTTCTGGCCTACTTCCCCATTCTCACGAAACGCCGCAACCAACTGGCCGGGTATCTGAGTGGCGGTGAGCAGCAGATGCTGGTCATTGGGCGGGCTTTGATCGCCGAACCCAAATTGATGATGCTGGATGAACCCTCCCTGGGCATCGCCCCCCTGATCGCGAGAGAGATTTTCCATATCATCCAACAGATCAACGGGGAGAAACAGGTGGCCATCCTTCTGGTGGAACAGAATGCCAATGTGGCCCTGTCCATCGCCCACTACGGCTACATTCTGGAAACTGGCAGGGTGGTCATGGAAGGCCCCAGCGAAATTCTCAAAGAAGACAGGGATATCAAGGAATTCTACCTTGGATTGTCTGATGTGGGCACGAAGAAGAGTTTCAGGGATGTAAAGCACTACAAACGAAGGAAACGATGGCTGAGCTGAAAAACCATCCATCCATACAGCTGCCCATACAACTGCAGGTGTCCGGACTTTCCATGGGCTTCGGGGGCATACAGGCCCTTCAGTCGGTGGCCCTCTCGGTGCGTCAGGGGGAGATCTGTTCGGTCATTGGTCCCAACGGTGCCGGGAAAACTACCCTCTTCAATTGTATCAGCGGCATCTACAAGGCCCAGTCCGGCAGCATACTCTTCGAGGGAATGGAGCTTCTGGGCATGAAACCTCCCCGGATTGCACAGATGGGGATTGCCAGGGCATTTCAGAACATCGAACTGTTTGAAGGCATGACCGTTCTTGATAACCTCATGTCGGCCAGAGGACATCTGGCCCGATACGGCCTTTTCTGGGCTGCTCTCTATCTTGGCCCTTGTGTCAGGGAAGAGGTCAAGGCCCGGGACAGGGTGGAAGAGATCATTGAGTTTCTGGACATTCAGGCGATCCGGAAGGTCGCCGTGAGTGGCTTGCCCTATGGGTTACAGAAACGGGTGGAACTGGCTCGAGCCCTGGCTATGGAGCCGAAACTTCTTCTGATTGACGAACCGGTGAGCGGCATGAATCTGGAAGAGACAGAAGATATGGCTCGCTATTTGATCGATATCAACGAAGAGATGAATATTACCATCCTTCTGGTGGAACACGATATGGGCCTGGTCATGGACCTCTCCGACAGAATCACCGTCCTCAACTTCGGCACCAAGATTGCGGAGGGAACCCCGGAGGAGATCAGAAAGAATCCCCGGGTGATCAGCGCTTACCTGGGAAGCGAAGAACCATGAATGGGCATCTTTTGGGAATCGTCGGCCAGGAACCAAGGACCGAAAACCAGTAATCGGCAGCTAACGTTCCGGAGCTTCGCTATATTTCCATGGAAAAACCGCAAACCACATTCCCCAGACTGCTACAGGAAAAGGCTCAGGCCTATGGGAGCCGCGTGGCCATGCGCCACAAATACAAGGGGATCTGGCAGGAGATTTCATGGGACACTTATCTGGAAAAGGTGAAATATCTATGTCTGGGATTTTCGGAGTTGGGTCTCTCAAGGGGAGACCATGTATCCATCCTGGGAGAGAATTGTCCTGAATGGCTGTTTTCCGATCTTGCCATTCAGAGTCTGGGAGCCGTTTCTGTCGGCATTTATCCCACAAATTCCGGGGAGCAGGTGGCATACATTGTGGATCATTCTAGATCCACCTTCATCGTGGTGGAGGACCAGGAGCAGGTGGATAAAATCCTGGCCGTGAAAAAAAACCTGCCGCTCCTCAAAAAAATGATCGTGATCGACGCAAAGGGACTGCGGCATTATGATGACCCCGTTCTCTTTCACTATACGGAAGTGGAGCACCTCGGGCAAAAAGCGGATGAAGCCCATCCCGGCCGATTCGAAAAGCTGGTGGCGCAGACCCGGCCCGAGGACGTGGCCTATATCGTTTACACATCGGGAACCACCGGACCGCCAAAAGGGGCCATGATCTCCCATGAAAGCAATCTCCACCAGATCATCAACGGGATCCAGCATATCTTTCAATTCACGGACAGGGATTCGGTGTTGTCCTATCTTCCCTTGTGTCACATTCTTGAGAGGAATCTCTCCATGTGTATTCCGCTGATTTTTGGTTACACGGTCAATTTTGCCGAATCCATCCAAACGGTTCAATACAATATTCAGGAGATCTCTCCCACCTTTTTCGCGGCGGTTCCAAGAATTCTGGAAAAACTTCATTCTGCTGTTCAGATCAGGCTCCAGGATACCACCCGGTTCAAGCGGTTCATGGTGCATCTCTGGGCGCCCGCTGGCAAAAAGGCTGCCCAGTACAAGCTGGCCCGCAAGCCTATACCGCCCCTGTGGCTGTTGCTCTATGGTCTGGGGTACTTTTGCAGCTTCAGGGCGATTCGAGACAAGATGGGGCTTTTGCGATGCCGCTTTCTTATGAGTGGCGGCGCGCCCATCGCGCCGGAGGTCCTTACCTTTTTTCATGGCCTGGGTGTCAATGCCATCGAAATGTACGCCCTCACAGAAAGCTGCGGAGGGGGAACTGGGCCTCACCATGAGGTGAAACCAGGCTCTGTGGGGCAACCGCTTCGGTCCATTGAGCTGAAGCTGGCCGAAGACGGTGAGATCTTGATGAAAGCGGATACCATGTTCAAAGGGTACTATCGAGATGAGGAGGCCACCCACGAGGCCATCATCGACGGATGGCTTCACACGGGGGACGTGGGCCAGTTTGATGAGGATGGACACCTTCATATTGTGGACCGAAAAAAAGACATCATCATCACCTCCGGCGGCAAGAACATCTCCCCTTCTGAGATTGAGAACAAGATGAAATGCAGCCCCTACATCAAGGAGGCCATTGTCATCGGGGATGGCAAGAAATATCTCACTGCCCTCATCCAGATCGAATACGACAATGTGGGCAACTGGGCACAGCAACATAAGATCTTCTACACCACCTACAGAAGCTTGGCGCAAAACCAGGGGGTCCACGACCTGATCAAACTGGAACTGGAAAAGGTCAATGAAACCCTTGCCAAAGTAGAGACCATTAAAAGATTCAAGATCCTCGAAAAACAACTGGACCAAGATGACGAGGAGTTGACGGCCACCCAAAAGGTCAAGCGGAAGGTCATTTCAAAAAGATTCGCCAAGGAAATCGATGAAATGTATCGCTCCTGATAGGGAAAGAGAAGGGGTGCAAGGAAAGACGCTGGGGCCAATACCAGGACCAACATTGGGGTCACCGCTGGGGGCAACCCGGGAGAAGAGGGCGCGGGGGCAGGGGTAAAATGGAAAAAATGATTGAAATCGTTTTCAACGGCATTTCCACGGGGGCAATCTACGCCCTCATCGCCCTTGGTTTTGTTCTGATCTTCAAATCAACCGGGATTCTCAATTTTGCCCAGGGACAACTGTGCATGTTCGGCGCCTTTATGTGCTACTATTTTGCGACAGTTCTTCGGATCCCCTATGTCCTTTCTCTCTTGATGGCCATGGCACTGGGGGCTATCCTCGGGGCCCTTGTGGATATCCTCATTTTCAAAAGGCTGGTTGGTGAACCCCTCTTCTCCACCATCATAGTGACGGTTGGTTTGGCGAGCATTCTCACCTGCATGGCAGGCCTGATCTGGGGTCACGATGTGTATTCCATTCAATCGCCCTTCATGGACAGCACCGTTACCCTGGGAAAAATGGTTTTCTCCCAGGCGGGCCTGTACACCATAGGGGTCTCGTTGGTCCTGTTTGCGCTTTTCATGCTGTTTTTTAACCGATCCCTTTTGGGGGTTGCCATGAGGGGAACGGCGGAAGATTCCAAAACGGCCGGTCTCATGGGAGTCAATGTCCGGAAGATCTATATGATTGCCTGGGCCATCGGTTCCCTGGTAGCCGTCCTGGCGGGGATCTTCCTGGCGGAACGTAGTTTTGTGCAGACCTCTATGAGCTACACCGGCATTAAGGCCATGTCCGCGGCCATCCTGGGTGGAATGGAGAGCATCGGCGGGGCCATTATCGGAGGACTTCTTGTAGGCCTTGCCGAGTCATTTGCAGCCACCTATCTGAGCGGAATGCATGTTGGCGGGTTTCATTTCGGAGATATAAAGGATGTGGCCGCCTTTGCCATTATGATCATCGTGTTGATGATCAGGCCCCAAGGGATCTTTGGTAAGAAAGAGGTGAAAAGGGTATAGACCATATACCAAAGGCTAATTGATGATGGGTCGAACGTTTAAGGTCAATTATCGTGAAGATACAGCCCTTTTTCAGAACCGGTGGGTCAAGGGTTGGCTGGGTATTCTGGCGGCCCTTCTGGTACTTGCCCCGTTTTTTCTGAGTCGCTATGAGGTCAGTGTTCTGAACGAGATGGGGATTGCCGCAATAGGCGCTTTGGGCCTCAACCTTCTCATCGGCTATACGGGCCAGATATCCTTGTGTCACGGCGCCTTTCTGGGCATCGGTGCCTACACATCTGCCCTTCTTACCGGCGCTGCAGGGATTCATTTCCTCCTGGCGCTACCCTTGTCGGGTCTCATGGCCGCACTTTTGGGCCTGATCGTTGGGATTCCCTCTCTTCGACTGAAGGGGCTGTATCTTGCCCTGGGTACTCTGGCATTCGGGTTTATCGTCGAGTATGTCCTGTTCCACTGGGATCTGACCCAGGGGGACCTGGGTATGGCCGTAAGAAGGATACAGTTCGGCAATTTTGAGATCGAGACGGAAAAGCAGTATTTCTATCTGATCATGACCGTTGCAGCCCTCGCCACCCTCTGCGCCACGAATCTTGTCCGCACCAAGATCGGCAGGTCTTTCGTCGCCATACGAGACAGGGATATCGCAGCGGAGGCCATGGGGATTCCCCTGGCCAAATACAAGGTCATGGCCTTTGCCGTCAGTTCCTTTTATGCCGGGTCAGCCGGTTGTCTCCTGGCCCACTATAACAAATGGATCGTTCCGGGGGCCTTTGATATCTCGGTTTCCATCGCCTATATCGCCATGATCATCATAGGGGGCATGGGGACGATTTTGGGCTCCATCCTGGGTGCCATCCTGATTACCGGTATCCCACACGGAATTGATTATGTGACGGATCTGTTTAGGGGCAGCTACCCGGCCATTAGCGAAATGATCGTTGACTTCAAGTTGGGTATATTCGGGTTGATCATTATTGGAACACTCCTTTTTGAACCTCTCGGATTGGTTGGGATCTACCGGAGGATCAAGGCCTATTTCAAGACCTGGCCGTATAAGTACTAGATGTTGGTTACTGGTTATTGGTTGCTTGTCAGTTAAGTCATTTTTCCGGTTTATCCGGGTTGGCTTGATTTGGGTTGGAGAGGGATTCCATAGGGTTGCGAACGTGTGCCCGAATGGAACGTGGCCTTTAACGCGATTTTCACAAAGAAAAGGAGGAACGAAATGAAAACCAGAAACATCGTATTGTGTCTTCTTCTG
>Ga0315540_10000079_pt1 | contig 47166 bp, 42 predicted proteins | sample SalMarSW160110MG_FD_203677 | JGI IMG/M metagenome (GOLD analysis project Ga0315540, IMG submission 203677) | Salt marsh sediment microbial communities from the Plum Island Ecosystem LTER, Massachusetts, United States - Salt Marsh Sediment SW1601-10 ...
ACCGTCGCTTCGCGCGCGACTACGAACAACTCACCGCCGTCGCTGAGACCCTCATCATCATCGCCGCCACCGCGACACTTATCAGGCGCTGGCCGTGACACACGCACTTTTCAAACACGCTCTTAGGGCGAATGCTGGTTGACCCCATGATCGCGCTTGCCGCAGATCGATCAATTTGCAGGAGTCGCGCAACTGTCTTGATCATAATATCGTCAACCATGCCGAGGATGACGGAAAGTTTCCCGAGCATAACCAACTCTTTCTCATTCAGCGCAATTTGGTAAGCTGGTTTCATGGCTGATTCTGAAAAAAAGAAAGTGGACGACCCTACCAAAGACCCCGACTTCATGCGGGTGGTGAAGCACTTTTTGAAAACGCCGCACAAGCCGCATGAGACAATGAAGGATCAGGAAAGGCGCGCTCCGCCGAGACGGAAACGCGCCCCCCTGTCAGACAAGGACGGTAAGAATCGCAGCGATGCCAAATAGGCAGGCTGCGAGATCGACCTTGATCTGGACGACGAGTCGGCAGGATCGATACTTTCGCATCGGTTGACCTCCGGCTCACCGCGCGGTGATGCCAAGAAGGTTATCACCGTCCGGCCCATCAAACGGATTGACCGCCGTTTATGGGATTATCGGCCCACCATCCGCGTCAGCTGCCGTTTCAGGTGGTTCCCGCGTGGTGACCAAGGTCATCCGCTTGTGAGGCGGGCCAAGGCGCGGGGCTGCGGTTGCCCAACTCTGGGGTAACTGCCGCACCAGTGCCAGTCTGGACCGCAGTGATTCGGATGGTGGGCCAAAACTCATGTAGAGTCGAGTCTTTCGCGGCGCCATTGTTGAAAGCGCTGTGCCTTTTGCTTAGGCGTGCTCGCCTTCTGTTTATCTAGAGATGTGAAAAATGACGGGACCGATAGCAATAATTAGCGCGATAATAGCAACAGCCAGCGCGATGGTAGCGATTGCATTCGCCTGGCGGGCAATTTTGTTCGCGTCCCGCGAGAGCGCGTTTGCGTCCTTGGCCACTCGCACGAGTGCATCGGCCGCGCGCGCTTGCTCTGATGCTGCATCAGCTGCACGGGAAGCGTGCTCAGAAGTGGACTTGGCTATCTCTCTTTGTTCTTCAGCGGATTTTGCCCCACCCTCAAGAAGCCTGTCGCGCTCACCTTTAGTCAATCCCATGCCTGTTGTTCCTTCGACGCAATCTGAGAAGGTGATTCGCCTTTTGCCTAGGCGTAACGGGCTTCGTCAATCCGCCGATAGGTGAGGCGCTTGCCCTCAATGCCTTTGAGCGCGACCAACATGCGGTCAACATCGTTGTACCCAGCCTTGATGCGATAGTTGTAGCGGAAATCAAATTCGCCAAGGTAGCGTTTCAAGTGTTGCTGGCTGACATGCTGGAACACGCCCGTTACGCCGCGCTTGAGGATGGAGAAATACCCCTCGACCGTGTTCGTGTGCCAGAAAGCACCGCGCACATATTCGTCGATTGAATGGTTCACCGAACCATGGCCACCAAATTCCTTGCCGAGCGGCTTTTAGACCTTCGCTTCGTCGGTCATCAGGTAGGACTTGCGGTCAATCTGGGTGCGCAGGATCGGGCCAAGGGTTTTGCCATTGACTGACGGCAGATGGAACGAGCGAACCATGCCGTCACGCTCGACAAGGGTAACGACAGGCTCTTTCTCAGGGATGGGAGCGCCACGTTTGGCATTCTTGGCCTTGCCGCCAACATAGGTTTCATCGACCTCGACAACCTTGTTCTGGCCACCCAAGCCGCCCTTTGGTTTGCCTTCGCGCATACCCTCACGGATGCGGTGGGCCATGAACCAAGCTGACTTGTACGTGATGCCCAACATGCGGTGCAGTTGATGGGCCGAAATGCCCTTCTTGCTGGAACACATGAGATGCGTTGCCATCAGCCACTTGTGCAGCGGGATATGCGAACGCTCATAGAGGGTGCCGACGCGCACGGTGAATTTCTTGCGGCAATCGTTGCAGTGATGCCAGCCGGTGTTCTTGTACTTGCCCGCTAACTCGCGAACGGTATCCAGTTGGCCGCAGTAGGGACAGAATACGCCATCGGCCCAGCGTTGGGCTTCCAAGAAACGGCGGGCTTTTGCTTCGTTATGGAAAATCGGGTTTGAAATGTCGCACATCGGTCTAACTCCTTGAAACCCAATATAGAGTCAGACGCTTGTGCAGTCAAGTACATAATCCCCGCTAAAGCCGCAAGGCGACGTGGATCATTGCAACCTCTTGCGCACGTCCGCCAGGAGACTATCGGCGCCGCGCGCCAGGAGGACGGTATCGACGCCGCAGGCAACGAAGCTGAAGCCGTCATTGAGGAGTTCGGCGGCAAAGGCTGTGTCCTGCACCAGTGTGCCGACCGGAACGCTGCTGGCGATCAGGCGTTTCGCTGCCGGGCGGATGACATCCCACACGGCAGGATCCATTGGCTTGCCGACCTTGCCGAGATCGGCTCCGATGTCGGCCGGTCCGAAAAAGATGCCGCTGACGCCGTCAACCGCGGCGATCTCGGTAGCCTGCTCGACGGCCCGGACGGTCTCAAGCTGCAGCAGCACGGCGGTCTCGTCTTCCACCCGCTGCGCGTAGTCGCTTACGCGCCCGAACTTCGTGGCCCTCGTCGCGCCGGAGACGCCGCGGATGCCGCGTGGGGGATACCGCGTTGCGGCGACCGCTGCCCGCGCCTCGTCAGGACTCTGGATCATGGGGAACAGCAACCCCGGCACGCCCAGGTCGAGCAGCCGCTTCACCATCACCGGGTCATTCCATTCCGGCCTGACAATCGCCGTCGTCGAGGTGGCCGCGAACGCCTGTAACTGACCGAGCACCGAGAAGTAGTCGTTCGGTGAATGCTCCATATCGATCAGCGCCCAGTCGAACCCTGCCGTTGCCACGACCTCGGCCGCGAATGGACTTGAAAGCGAGATCCAAAGTCCAAGCTGCCGCTCGCCCTCCTTGAGGGCATGCACGAATGGATTGTCTGCCAGCTTCATCAGATGACTGCCTTTTCGAGGATGGGTTGGTTGCGTTCGATCCGGTCATAGTGAAACGGCGTGAGGTCGAGCGTACGGTACGCACCATAGGTCAGCCACTCGCTGACGCCCCGGCCCATGGCTGGTGACTGCTGCAGGCCGTGGCCCGAAAATCCATTGATGAAAATGAAGTTCGAGACCCGTGAATGCGGGCCGGTGATCGCGTTTTGATCGAATACGTTATAGGCATAGTGCCCGGCCCATTCGCTGGTCACCTTCACGGCCTCGAACTGCGGTATCCGCGTCGCCACCGCCGGCCAGGCATGCGACAGCCAGAAATCGTGATCCATATGAAAGTCGTCGAAATCGACGGCCGGATCAATGTCGGCATGACCACCGGCCAGATAGGTACTGCCGCCGTTCTCGCGCACGTGCACGCCGGAGGGATCGATGGTCAGCGGCAAGTCGCAATCAAGCGGTTTCTCCGCCTTGAAGATGTAGGAGAAGCGTTTCCGGGGTTCGACGGGAATATCGATGCCGGCCATCCGGGCGGTAGCTGCCGCGCGCGGGCCGGATGCATTGACCACGTGACCGCAAGCGATGACTTCGCCGGATTTGAGCGTCACGGACTGAACCCGGTTGCCCGCCGCGTTGACCGACATGGCCACGACCTCATTGGTGATGTATTCGACGCCGGCCTCCCGCGCCTGACGGCGGAACCAGTCGAACACCGTCGCCCCATCCCAGTAGCCCTCATCGACCACGTTGATCGAGCCAAGCTTAATGTCGTCGACATTGTAGAAGGGATACCTTTGCTTGATTTTCGCCGCCGTCAGCAGTTCCGTCGCGGCTCCCGCGGCAAGCTGGATCTTCTGGTTTTCACGCAGCACCTCGGCAGCGCTCTCGTTGCCGGCGAGATACATGTAGCCGAACGAGCGGATGGCGAGTTCCGGCACCCGTTCATCGCCGCCCATGTAAGTGCGCAGGTTCTTCACGAAGTCGGCGCCGAATTGGGAAATCCGGATATTGAGTTCGGTAGAGTACTGCTGGCGAATGCAGGAATTGGTATGAGCGGTCGAGCACTTCTCGTAAGTCGGGTCACGTTCGACAACGAGGACGGTCCCCTTGAAGTCGGCGTTTTTCGCCAGCCACCACACCGTCGACGAGCCCATGATGGCGCCGCCAACGATGACGACGTCATAGGACGACCGCGCCGGAGATGCCGCAAGTTGCAGAGTTGCCATCAGAAAACCTCGCCTAGTCGGGCCCGGCGCACGATGTCGGCAATCTCGTCGTCACCCATCCCGTAATGTCTTGCGGCATAATCCGGCGTTACATAGCCCAGCGCCAGATCCCGGTGCATGTCGGCCGGCTCCCTCTCGCTGGGGTTGCCGTAACCGGCGCCGCCGGGGAATGCCATCATCACCTTGTGGCCGTGCGGGACATGCTGGCGGCCCTTGCCGCGCATCGGCGTTCCATCGTCGAGGCCGATCGTCGTCGGCCACCCGGGTTGGCCGCCGCGCCGGCCACGCGCCGGGTGACGAACCCGGTCGAACATCGCGGAAATGTCGAACTCGTGGCCCTCGCGCGCGCCGACTTCCATGTACTGGCCGAGGCCGCCGCGCCGCTTGCCGGCCCCGCCGCTGTCGGGCCGCAATTCCTTGCGCCAGATGATCACCGGGCCGACCTGCTCGGTGGCTTCGACCGGCATGGTCATGACGCCTGAGGGGAACGCGGTGGCGCTCATGCCGTCAAGATCAGGCCGGGCGCCGGCACCACCGGAGTTGAAGGTCAACACCTCGGCGCGCACCGCATCGGGCGGTGCGGGCGCATCGGTACGCGGGCGCAGGCTGATCTGGAAATTGCACAGGCTGCCGGCGCCTTCAGCCGGCACCAGTCCCGGCAATAGCTTGTCGAGTGCGTCATAGACCGTGTCGGGCACCATGTGGCCGATCACGTGGCGCAGCGCCACCGGCGCCGGGTGCAGCGCATTGACGATGGAATTGACCGGGGCGGCAATCTCGAACGGCGCCAGCGAGGCGGCGTTGTTGGGGATTTCCGGTGCGATGGCGCACTTAAGCGCGTAGCAGGTATAGGCCTTGGTGTAGACCAGCGGCACGTTGATGCCCTTCTTGTCCACCCCGCTGGTGCCATTCCAGTCGCAAAACATGCGGTCCTTCTCGACGCTCAGCTTCACCTTCAGGTCGATCGGCGTGTCGTAGCCATCGATGCGCATGTGGCCCTCGGCCGTGCCGGGTTTCAGCGCGTTGATGCGCTCCAGCGTGGCCTCGCGGGAATGGGTGAGGATGAAGTCCGAAACGCCATCGAGATCGCTGAGCCCGAACTCGTCCATCATGCCGGTGAGGCGGCGGTGGCCGACCTCGTTGCAGGTGGCTAGTGCATAGATATCGCCGACGAGTTGGTCGGGTTCGCGCACGTTACCTCGAATGATGTGCACCAGCGAGCGGTCCACTTCGCCGCGCTCGGCAAACTTCATGATCGGGATATAAAGCCCTTCCTCATACACCGAGCTGGCATCGGCGCCGAAGCCGCGCCCGCCGATGTCGGTGACGTGAGCCGTGCAGGCGAAGAAGCCGACGAAACGGCCCTTGTAGAATGATGGGGTGACGACGGTGATGTCGTGCAGGTGGCCGGTGCCTTCCCACGGGTCGTTGGTGATGTAGACGTCTCCCTCGAACATGTTTTGGCGGCCTATGCGGCGGATGAAATGGCCCACCGACTCGGCCATGGCGTTGACATGGCCGGGTGTGCCGGTAACGGCCTGGGCCAGCATCTCACCCCTATGGTTGTAGATGCCGGCGGACAGATCGCCCGCCTCGCGCACCGAGGTGGAGAACGCTGTGCGCACCAGCACCTGGGCCTGCTCCTCGACCACGGAGATCAGGCGGTTCCACATCACCTGGTAGGCAACTCGCGATACTTCAGATACCGGTGTACTTCCGGACCGGCTGGCGGCGGCAACCGCGGGGTTTGCCCTGGCGGTGATATCGAGCGAGCCGTCGGGCTGGGCGAGCAGGCAGCGGCTTGCCGGCAACACCACCGTGGTCTCATCCTCGGTGACCAGCGCCGGGCCGACGACCGTCGAGCCGATTGCAAGGTCCGAGCGCTCGACGACGCCGGCCTCGACCTCGAGGCCAAGGGCCGGATCGAACAGCGCCCGGTTACCGCTGGCGACGGCCGCCTTGCCCGGCTTCGACGGTTTCAGGCGATTGATCTTGGGCGGCCTGGTGAAAGCTTTGACCGACCACACGGTGATTTCCGCTTCCATGCCGTCCACCGAGCGGCCGAAAAGGCGGACATAGTCCTGCTCGAACAATTTCAGGTAAGTCTCAGCATCCGGATTTGCCGCCTGTTCCGCCGTAAGCGGTACCGGGATTTCCCAGCCCTGGCCCTTGTAGCGCATGTAGACCTTGTGCTCGGTGAGGATTTCGGCGTCCGCATCGCAGGAGCGCACGAAGCCACGCGCTTCGTCCTCCATGTCCCGGAACAGCGTCTTGACGGTTCCTGCGTCGAACTTGCCGATCTTCATGAACACCGAGCGGTTGGCCTCGAAGCTGAACGGTGCGCGCAGGAAGCCGATCGCCGAGCCCACGCCGGCGCCCACCGGCACCAGGCAGCGGTCGATGCCGAGCTTCTCGCACAGCCGCGCAGCATGCAGGGGCGCGGCGCCGCCATAGGCGATCATGGTGTACTCGGACAAATCCTCGCCGTTTTCCACCGCATGGACGCGGGCGGCATTGGCCATGTTTTCATCGACCACCTCGCTCAAGCCCCAGGCCGCCTCGGTCACGTCCATGTCGAGACGTTCGCCGATATGATCCTTGAGCGCGGCCGAGGAGCGGTCCGGATAGAGCCTGATCGAGCCGCCGGCAAAGTTGTCCGGATCGAGCCTGCCCAGCACCAGGTCGGCATCGGTGACCGCCGGGCGTTCGCCGCCGCGGCCATAGCAGGCAGGCCCCGGTTCGGAGCCGGCGCTTTCGGGTCCGACACGGATCTGGTTCAGCACATCCACATGCGCCAGAGAACCGCCGCCTGCGCCGATTTCCACCATGTCGATGACAGGGATCGAGATCGGCATGCCCGAGCCCTTCTTGAAACGGTAGGTCCGCGCCACCTCGAACACCCGGGCGGTCTTGGGCGTGAAATTGCGGATCAGGCAGATCTTGGCGGTGGTGCCGCCCATGTCGAACGATAGCACCTTCTCCAGCCCATGCCGCGCGGCGATATCGGCAGCGAAGATTGCCCCGCCGGCGGGACCCGACTCCACCAGCCGCACCGGAAACTCGGCGGCACTTTCCAGCGACATGATCCCGCCACCCGAATGCATCATGAATACCGGGCATTGGGCCGCTTCCGCCGCCAGCCGGTCGCGCAGCCGCATCAGGTAGCTCTTCATGATCGGCTTGATGTAGGCGTTGGCGATGGTGGTGCTGAAGCGCTCGTACTCGCGCATCTGCGGCGATACTTCCGAACTGATCGACACCATGACGCCGGGCAGCTTCTCGGCCAGCACGTCGCGGATCAGCCGTTCGTGGGCGTCGTTGACATACGAATGTAAGAGGCCAACGGCGATGCTGTCGTAGCCGGCCTGCTTCAGGTCCTCGGCCAGCGCCTCAACCTGCGAGCGGTCAAGCGGGATCAGCACCTTGCCGGTGGCCTCCATGCGCTCGTTCACCACGTAACGGCGGTTACGCGGCAGCAAAGGGTCGGGCAGCTTGAGGTTGAGGTCATACTGCTCGAAGCGGCTTTCGGTACGCATCTCGATGACATCGCGAAACCCACTGGTGGTGATGAAGGCGGTCTTGGCGCCGCGTCGCTCGATCAGCGCATTGGTGGCGAGTGTAGTGCCGTGAATCACCTGGCCGATATCGTTCGGCGCGATGCCGGCCTTGGCGCATACCCGGTTCAGACCCTCGATGATGGCGTCTTCGGGCGCGGCATAGGTGGTGAGCACCTTGGTCGAGAACAGGTCGCCACCCCTTTCCAGCACCACGTCGGTGAAGGTGCCGCCGATATCGACGCCCAGGCGTGCGCGCGACGAAGCCATTGGATTCTCCTGTGCATTGTCCGGAGCAAGTTAGCGTGGCAGAAGGAATTGATCGAATTATTTTGTTTGATGGAGATGGTCATCATTTTTGATCCCGAGCGGCGATGTGCGCGATCAACATCAATCCAGTTACTCCACCTAAAGGGTGATTCCGGATAGGCGCGCCCTCGGCCGCTAGGACACGTCCTGGCCGCGCCGATCTAAGCAAGTAGATCCTCGCCCCTTACGTCAACGGGGCGTCGGCGCCAGAGCGTGAAGTGGAGAACGTCTCTGCGATTGGCCCTATTCGGGAATGCTCTGACTGTGGCGCTGTGGGCTGGCTAGAACCGCCGGTGGCTACTGGCGGAGGAAAAGGATCGCATTGCGGTCATTGCGGTGAACAAAAGCGCCATAAGATTTATTCATCTGGCGATCTGACCGTATGGCACTGCTCAGGATGTTCAGCGGTCGCATTTTCAAACTGAGACACTACCAACCGGTCGGCATCGTTGACGTCCTCGTAGCCCGCCAGCCTGCCGTAGACCGATTGCCGGAACTGACCATCGAGCCGGTGCGTCGTGCTCTTTCCCCGGCGGTTGTCGCATAGTGCTGCTGACGTCAGATCCGACAGCCCGAGCGCGTCATCCAGCTCGCGCATCACTAGCAGGCCACCATCCGAACTGAGCTGCGTGCCGCGAAATTCCAGGCGCACCCGACGGTCGAAATCAACCCGACCACCCCGCTCGGAACCCGCACCCTCTGGGTGACCCATAAAACGCGCCCCTATAAGCCAGCAACATCATGATTTATATAGACAATACTACAGTCAGGACAGCAAAATCAGCCGATTACTTGGGGAATGCGGGATCAAGCAGGTCGAGGCTTTCGTGATGGCTGCGGAGCTTGGCGGTTTTCGCCGGGCAGGCGAGATGCTCAACACCACGTAACCCAGCATTTCGGCGCGTATCGCCGCGCTGGAAGGGCTTGGCATAGCCTGTCTTCCCCGCGTGATGGTGGCCGATCTTATAGCAGCGGGCGAACTGCGCGACCTGCAGCATCCCTGGCTGCCGGACGACCTGATCTTGCAGGCCAGGTTCGATCGTCAGCGCGCCCCTCACTACGTCAGACAGGCCGCGGAAATCGCCGCAATAGTTGCCTTGGGCGTAACCATGAGTTTCTGATGGCGGCGCATCAACAAGCTTCAATTTAAAGGTCGGAAAGGCGCAAGCCCTCCATGTCGAGATCCGGCCTACGGCCACTCATGATGTCGGCGACAGCCTTGCTCGTCGCGCAGCCTTCAGTCCAGCCTGCCGCGCCGTGGCCGACGTTGAGGTAGAGGTTCTCAATCGGCGTCTCGCCGAGGATCGGAGGGCCTCCGGCGCTCACCGGCCTCAGACAAGCCCAGTAATTCGGGCGGCTGTAGTCGCCGCCATCGGGGAACAGGTCCCGCGATACCGACAGCACGCCGTGGAAGTCGTTTTCACGATAGGATTTGTCATAGCCGATGAATTCCGCCTTGCCACCGACCCGCAGGCGATCACCGAGGTTGGCAAAGGCCACGAGATTGTCTTCCTCGATCACCCCGACAGCCGGTGCGCCGTTGTGCCCATCGATCGGAATCGAGGCGGTGTAGCCCTTGACCGGCCAGATTGGTAGATCGAGCCCGATGGGCCGGGCCAATACCGGCGCGTAAGGCCCGAGGGCGAGCAGATAGCAATCGCCCGTGAACTTCTCCTTGTCGCTGTGGACGGCCTTCACCCTGCCGGCTTCGACCTCGATCGCCTTGATGGTGTTCATATAGGCAAAGCGGACGCCAAGCTCGTTGCAATGTTCGGCCAGTCGCCGGGTGAAGACATAGGCATCGCCGGCACCCTCGTCGGGTGAAAAGAAACCGCCGCCGATCTTGTGTTTCACCGGCTGCAGCACCGGTTCGATCTCGACGCAACGATCGGGGCCTGCCTCCTCCAGCTTCAGCCCGTGCTCGCGCAGCAGCGTCCAGTCCTTCTTGCGCTCCTCGAACGAGCGCGCGGTGCGGAAGAGGTAGAGGATGCCATTGTCATTGCCGTCGTAGTCGATGCCGGTTTCCGCGCTGAGCGCACGCAGCTCCACCAGGCCGGCATGCATGCAACGCAACACGCGCAAGGTGTTGGCGCGATAGGCGGCATGGCTGCAATTGCCGAGGAAGCGCAAGCCCCAGCGCCAGAATTGCGGATCGGTGCTGAAATGGAACTTGAGAGCCGGATCCTTCTGGAACAGCGAGGTTGCCAGCGAAAACAAGGCACCGGGCGCTGCCCATGACTGAGAATGACCGGGCGCCAGCAAGGCGCCGTTCTGGAAGCTGGTCTCTTCACCGGCTCCCGCGTTGCGTTCGACAACGACAACTTCGTGACCGGCCCTGACGAGGTAATAGGCAGAGGTCACCCCAATGACCCCGCCACCCATGACTACGATTCTCATTAGCGTGAAGAGCCCCTTCTTCGGCTCTCATCCTTTGTCCCGCAGCAATCTTCTTCATCATCGCATCCCGACCGTGCGGCAGCAAGGCCGGTGCGTCAGCATTGCGCAGTATTGCGGTGTGTGCTTTGCTTGCCATGCACGAAGCGCTGGTCACGCCGGGCCGCCTTGCGCTCAAAGGCCTCGAACGACCGTCTCCCGCGCTTGCAGTCCCGTCCGCGTGAGCGACCGTAACATGCAGGTATTCCGCTTTCCCGATCTTGGTGAAGGCCTGCACGAGGCGCAGGTGATCGAGTGGCATGTGGCAGCAGGCGACGAGGTTGCCGCCGACGATCCCTTGATCTCGGTCGAGACCGACAAGGCGGTGACGGAAGTGCCAGCTCCCTGGAAAGGGCGCATCTCAAAGCTCTGCGCCGGGGTTGGCGACACGCTCAAGGTCGGCGACGAGGTCGTCCTCTACGAAGGGGACGGCCCCGCAGGTCGGATCTTGCAGTCAACCTCCGTTGCACCGGCCGGGAAGGCGGCGATGCCGGTCACACCAATGGCAGCGGTGGGCCACCGGCGGGCTCGCGCCATGCCCGCCGTTCACATGCTGGCCGAGGCGCTGGACCTCGATCTTGCCGAAATCGCCGGGACCGGGCCCGACGGGATGGTGATGGTGCGCGATATCGCTGCCGCCTTGCGGCCCCGCCTTGCGACGCAAGCAGCGCTGGGCGGTTCGGTCTCGTCACAGCAGGCAGAGGCGGCCGATGCCGGCTGGCAAACGCTCGTCGGGCCTCGTTACACCATGGCGCGCAAGATGGAGCTGTCGCGCCAGCAGGTCGCCGCGACGACCGTTCACGAGGAGGCCGATGTCAGCGGCTGGTCTGCCGGCGATGACGTCACCGTGCGGCTGGTGGAGGCGATGCTGCGCGGCATCGCTACGGAGCCGGCGCTCAACGGGTGGTTCGATGCACGGCTCGGACGCAAGCTGGTGCCCGAGGTTCATCTCGGCATTGCAGTCGATACCTCGGACGGCCTCCTCGTTCCGGTATTGCGCGATGCGCAAGCACGCGATGATGCCGGCATCCGCAAGGAGCTCGACCGCCTGATCACCGGCGCGCGCGAGCGCACGCATTCGGCCCAGGAGCTGAGCGGGGCAACCATCACGCTCACCAATTACGGCATGATCGGCGGGCTGCACTCGACGCCCGTCGTGGTGCCCCCGCAGGTCGCCATCCTTGGCGCGGGACGCATCAGTGACCGTCTGGTGCCGGCCAAGAAGGGTCCGCGCAACGCACGCATCTTGCCGCTGTCGCTCACCTTCGACCATCGCTGCGTCACCGGCGGCGAGGCGGCCCGCTTCATCAGGGCCGTGATCACCGCGCTGCAAAGGAAGTCATGAAAAGCCGCACTGCGCCCAGGCGCGGCTTCGGCGACAGGAGGAAAGGACATGCCCAGATACCGCATACGCGACGCCGACACCTATGGCCACGCCGTCGGCATTCTCTTGCTCGATTATCGCGGCCCCTTCATTCCGGGCGACGTGGGCAATGCCACGACTTACGGCTATCCCGTCCTCTTCAAGCTGGTCAAGGGCCTCACCCTCGATCGCGTCCTTACCGGCGATCCCAAGGCGGAGGCCGACATCGTGGAGGCGGCGGAGGAACTGGAGCGCTTCGGCGTCCGGGGCATATCGAGCGATTGCGGCTTCCTGGTGCAATACCAGCGCGCAGTGTCGAGCGCGGTGAAGGTTCCGGTGTTCATGTCGAGCCTCCTGCAGATCCCGTTCCTGTCCATGATGTTCGATCCCGACCGGCCCGTCGGCTGCCTCACCGCGACGCGGCGCTCGCTCGGCAACCGCGTGCTGGAACTTGCAGGCATCAGAAGCGACATCAACGTCGTCGTGCACGGCATGGAGGATTATGAGCATTTCAAGTGGTCGATCCTCGAAGAAGGCGGTGAGCTCGATTCCGAGCTGATCGAAAAGGAAGTTGTCACCGAGGCTGAAAAGATGCTCGAGGAGCATCCCGACATGGGTGCCCTGGTGCTCGAATGCTCGCTGATGCCGCCCTATGCAAATGCCGTGCAGAAGGCGATCGGCCTGCCGGTCTTCGATTTCGTCACCATGATCAACTATTTCCACGAGGGCACGCATCGCCGGCCTTATCAGGGTTACTATTGAGCCCGGCCGGAGATGCCCATGACCGACAATGAGGACAAACTCGTTGCGACCTTCGAGGTTCGCCGCAGGCAGTATCTCGACGAGAACGGCGCCGCCATTAGAACCCTGCCGGCCTTTGCCGGCGACGGTGATTTCATGCGCAGGCTCTACCGCGGCATGAGCTTTGCCAGGGCGCTTGATGCCAAGTTCGTCAGCCTTCAACGCACCGGCCGGTCGGGCACCTATGCGACAGCGCTCGGCCAGGAGGCGATCCCCATCGGAGTGGCCTCAGCGATGCGCGACAGCGATGTGCTGATCCCCTCGTACCGTGAGGAATCGGCGCAGATCTGGCGCGGCGTGAAGGTGGACGACATCCTGCAGTATTTCGGCGGCAGCGAGCGCGGGCAGGCATGGACCGCGGCAACGGCGGCGCGCGACCTGCCGATCTGCATAACGGTCGGCAACCATGCGCTGCACGCCGCCGGCGTTGCTGCAGCACTCAAGCTGCGCGGCGAGGAGGCCGCGGCCGTGTGTGTGTTCGGTGACGGCGCCACCTCGAAGGGCGATGTCTACGGGGCCATCAATGTGGCGGGCGCCTGGGGCCTTCCGGTGGTGTTCGTCATTTCCAACAATCAGTGGGCGATCTCGACCCCGCGCAGCCGCCAGACTGCTGCCGCGACGCTGGCGCAGAAGGGCATCGCCGGCGGACTTGCCGTCATGCAGGTCGACGGTAACGACATCGTGGCGGTGCACGACGTGATGGTCGAGGCGTTGGCGCGGGCACGCGCAGGCGACGGGGCGAGTCTGGTGGAATGCGTCACCTACCGGCTCAACGATCACAACACCGCCGATGATGCTACGCGCTATCGTGACCCCAAGGAGGTGGAGGAACGCCGGGCCTACTGCCCGTTGCGCCGGCTCGGCCTCTACATGCGGGCGAACGACCTGTGGAGCGACGACCGGGAGACGGCCATGGCCGAGGAGATCAGGGCCGAGATCGAGGCTGCGGTGGAGCGTTTTCTGCAGACCGACGCCGAGGGGCCGGAGGCGATGTTCGATTATCTCTTTGCCGAGCTGCCCGCGGCCTATGCCGATCAGCGCGCGGAGGCGATCAGGCTCGGCCATGGTTGAACTCACACTCGTTCAGGCGGTCAACCAGGCGCTTTCGCGGGCGATGACCGAGGACCCTTCCGTCGTCGTTTTCGGCCAGGACGTCGGCATCCATGGTGGCGTCTTCCGGGCGACGGAGGGGCTCTACCAGCGTTTCGGCGGCAAGCGCGTGATCGATACCCCGCTCGACGAGACAACCATCGGCGGCCTCGCCGTGGGCATGGCCACGCAGGGCCTTAAGCCCGTGTGCGAGATCCAGTTCATCGGCTTCATCTATCCGGTGCTCGACAATCTGGCCAACCATGCCGCCCGTATGCGCACCCGCACCCGCGGTCGGCTCTCCTGTCCGCTGGTGCTGCGCGTCACGTGCGGCGGACTGGTGCATGCGCCGGAGCACCATTCGGATTCACTCGAAGCCCTCCTCACCCACATTCCGGGCCTCAGGGTCGTCATCCCGTCTTCGCCACGGCAAGCCTACGACCTGCTGCTCTCGGCCATACGCGATCCCGATCCGGTGGCCTTCCTCGAGCCGACCCGCCTCTATCGGGCGTTTCGCGAGGACGTTCCCGACGATGGCGCAGGCCAAAGGCTCGACACCCTGCGGATCAGCGATGAGGGCAGCGACATTACCATCATCGCGTGGGGCGCCATGCATGCCGATACGAGAAAGGCGAGAACCGAACTGGCAGCGCGGGGAATCTCGGCGGAGATCATCGATGCGGCGACCCTCAAGCCGTTCGATGCCGATACCCTGATCCGCTCGGTGGAAAAGACCGGACGCTGCGTGATCGTCCACGAGGCGGCCCGCACTTCCGGGTTCGGTGCCGAGATCGCCGCAATCTTGGCCGAGCGGGCGATGCCGTTGCTCATCGCTCCGGTAGAGCGGGTGACGGGCTATGATACAATCATCCCCATGCCGCGTCTCGAAGCGGCCTATTTCCCCGACCAGGCACGCATCATCGAGGCCTGCGAGCGGGCCATGCGTTATTGTTAAATCCGGCAGGGGTGCCCCATGAACCTAGAGCGTGGTCAGATCGAGGAGGCGTTGAGGCCGCTGAACGAGGCGAAGTCGATGCCGGCGGGCTTCTATACCTCGCCCGAGATCTTTGCGCTCGAACGCCAGCACATCTTCCTGAAGCACTGGTTCTTCCTATGCCGCGAGGAGCAGTTGCCAAACAACGGCGACTATCGCGCTTTCGACACGCCGGGCGGGCCGGTAGTCGCGGTGCGCGGCAGCGACGGGGTCTTGCGGTGCTTCGCCAATTACTGCCGCCACCGTGGCTCCATACTACTGGAAGGCGAGGGCAACTGCGGCAGGCGCATCGTCTGCCCTTATCACGGCTGGAGCTACTTCTCCGATGGGCGTCTTTATGGCTGCCCCGACATGGCCGACGCCGAGGGCTTCGATCGTACCGAAAACGGCATGGTGGCGCTAAGGACCGAAAGCTGGGCCGGCTTCGTGTTCGCGAACTTTTCCGCCGACCCGATCCCCCTGCTGGAGCATCTGGGCGACTTGCCGCAGCGTTTCGCCACCCATCGTCTCGAGCGCATGCGCTGTACCTGGTGGATCACGCTCGAGCCGCGGTGCAACTGGAAGCTCATCCTCGAGAACGCCATGGAGACCTATCACACCGGGATCGTGCACAGGGCGACGGTCGGCGCCCAGCAGTCGCGCACCATCCAGACGAAAGGCAACTGGCTGTGCATCCAGGTGATCAGCGGGCGCAGTATCGCGACACTGCCAGGCACCACTCCGCCCTTTCCGCCGATCGAGGGCCTTGATGAGGATGCCCGCATGGGCACCTATTTCACCGTGATCAACCCGGCGTGCCAGTTCGCCGTCGCGCAGGATTGCCTGTGGTGGCTCAACGTCACGCCGGTTGCCGAAGACCGTTCCGTGCTGGAGATCGGCGGCTGCTTTCCCGAAGATGTCGTGGCCGGCGCCGGATTTGAGGCCAAGGCCAGACCCTATTACGAACGTTGGGAGGCCGTTGGGCGCGAGGACGCGGACATCCTGGAAAAACAGCAGAAGGCCCTCGCATCGGCCCTCTACAGGCCTGGCCCCCTTTCGTGGCGTGACGACATGGTGCAGGCCGTAGGCCGCTGGGTGCTAGAACGACTGCCAATTTCCGATCAGGGGTGACAATCGCGGACGTTGACACGCGTCGGACACTGTGAGCACCATTCTTTCGTGAAGGAAACCTGGCGGAACCGTCAAGCACGCCGGGATCCGGAATGGAGGAAAATGTCCGGAAGGCTTAAAGTCATGGCCCTAGCCATGAGCTGTAGCTCGACAAACTCCGGATAGCATCTGAGAAGGAATCGAGTCATGAAAATCGGCTTGTCATGGGGGGTGTCCGCCATTGCGGCCGCTGCCCTGATTTGCGCAGTCAACCTGAACGCCAGCGCTGAGACCAAGGGACCGGTCACCGACAGTCTCGGCGTGGTGATGATCCCCAAGGGCGCACCGATCGTCATCGGCGGTTACTGGGTGATCTCAGGCGCCGACACTGCGCTCGGCGTGGATTCGAAGCGCGGCGCTGAAATCGCCTTTGACGAAATCGGCAACAAGATTGCCGGTCATCCGATCCGGTTCGTCGTTGAGGATTCCCAGTGCAACGCCGAAGGCGGTCAAACGGCCGCCACCAAGCTGGCATCGGTGCCCAACATCGTTGCCGTGCTTGGCCCGGCGTGCTCGAGTGCTGCCACGCCGGCCGCGCCGATCCTGTGGAAGGCTGGCCTGACCGACATCGGCACCGCCACCACAGCGCCATCGCTCACGGCACCCGACCGCAAGCCCGGCTATGACGGGTACATGCGCACGATCTACAGCGACAACGATCAGGGCCACGGCGACGCCGAATACTTTTACAAGGGACTGGGGTGCCGGACACTGGCGACCATCCACGACGGCAGCCCCTACGCCTCGCAGCTGGTGAAAGTGGCCGCCAACCACTTCAAGGAGCTGGGCGGAAAGGTGGTGGCTGAGGAGGCAGTGGCGCCGACCGACGTCGACATGCACCCCGTGCTCACCTCGATCGCGACCAAGAAGCCCTGCGTCATCTATCTCCCGATCTTCGTTGCGGCTGCTGCGCAAATCGTCAATCAGGCGGGCGACGTTCCTGATCTCAAGGGCGTCAACCTCATCGGCGGCAGCGCCCTCATGGCGCCCGGCTTCCTTGAGGCCGCGGGCAATGCGGCAAAGGGCTTCCGCATCACCAACGTCGACATTTCCCCCGCCGTGATGGGCAAGAACTATCCGGACTTCGTTGAGGCCTATACTAAGAAGTACGGCGAAGGCCCGATCAACGCCTTCCATGCCCAGGCTCACGACGCGGCCGCCATTCTGGCCATAGCCATCGACAAAGTGGCAAAGACCGATTCAGCAGGTAATACCTATGTCGGCAAGAAAGCGCTGCACGATGCCTTGTTTGCCACCCATAATTATGATGGCATCTCCGGCAAGATCAATTGCAACAAATACGGTCAATGCGGCGGCTTCAACTTTGCGGTCTATCAGTTCACCAATGGTGATCCGTCGACCTTCAAGATCGGCGTCAACCCGGCAAAGATCTACCCCAAATAATAGCACGAGGCCTCGAGACGATCTTTGACGGCCGGCTGTCCCTTGCGGATGGCCGGCCAAGTCGGAGACCGTCCATAACCCTTCCTGCGGGTACATGCCATGTCCTCAGATAGCGACGCAGCCGGAATGGTGCGGATAGCGGGCCTGCGCGGCCGTCTGCACAGGTTCACCTATGTCGATGCGGTCCTGTGGATCTTGCGCATCGCCGTCGTGACGGTAGTGGTCGCCGGCACGATCGGTACTCTGATCAAGGGCACCTATTCGGCAAGCGACTGGTTTGATTTTCTGACCTTCGGTCTCACCATCGGCAGCATTTACGCCTTGATCGCCCTCGGCTACACCCTCGTCTACGGCATCTTGCGCCTGATCAATTTCGCCCATGGCGACATCACGATGACGGGGGCCTTTTCGGCCTTCTTTCTGGCGCGCAGTTTCGATCGCTCAGGCTTCCTCAACGCGCATCCTGTAATCTCGATGCTGTGCATCGTCGCCTTGTCCATGGCGGTGTGTACCGCGGTCGCGCTGATCGTCGAGCGTATCTGCTACCGCCCCTTCCGCCACGTCTCCTCGCTCGCCCCCCTGATCTGTGCCATCGGCGCCTCCTTTGCCATTCAGCACACCTTCCGCGGCATGTTCGGCAATACCGTGCGCGCCTATCCCAACCCGGTGTGGATGAAAGGAGCGATGCATTTCGGTCCCTTCTCGTTGCAGGTCGCCCAGATCATCGTCTTCGGCACCGCGCTTGCGGCGATGCTGTTTCTTTATCTCATCGTCCAGAAGACCAAGATGGGGATCGCCATGCGTGCCGTGTCGGAGGATCGTGACGCAGCGGCACTCATGGGAATCGACTCCAACAAGGTGATCATCTTCACCTTTGTGCTCGGCGCCTGCATGGCCGGCATCGGCGGGGTCCTGTACTGTTTCGTCTACAAGCAAATCTACTTCTACACCGGCTTTCTCCCCGGCATCAAAGCGTTCAGCGCAGCCGTTCTGGGCGGCATCGGCAACATACCGGGTGCCATGGCCGGTGGGCTTTTTCTTGGTGTCATCGAATCGATCGGACCGCCGCTTTTCCTTGATGGCATCGGCATTCCAGCGCCCTATCAGCTCAGGGACCTGATAGCCTTCACCATGCTGGTCATGGTGCTGGTGTTCAGGCCGCAGGGCCTGTTCGGCGAAGCGCTCACCAAGAAGCGCGCCTGATGTTGGCGCAACGGCAAGGGTGAGGGGAGCATGGCATTCGACGTCGTCATATCGAGCCGCATCGAGAAGGAGCGCATTGCTCCACGCCGCAATACCGTGATCATCGGCCTACAACTCGGGCTCGCCGGCATCTTCCTCGCAGTGGTCGGCATTCTCGGCATGTTCAACAAGCGCCAGATTATTGTCGATGAACTGACTCTCGGTTATGCCACTTTGGGATTCCTACTACTCTCCGGCGGAATTCTGGTGGCCTGGCGGCGGCTTTTCGCCACAATCATTGGCACTCTCATGGCCGGATTGGTGGCGGGAGTCATCGCCGCTGCCGTCATGGCACTCGTCCCCATCGCCATGAGCCTCATCAGGCTGCGGCAGGTGTTCGTCTCGCTCGATCCTCCGCTCTACCACATGCTCACGTTCAACATGCCGCTACATACGGCGGTGGGGTTGCACATCTGTCTGGGCGCCGGGCTCGGGCTGCTGGGGGCGGCGATCACGGTGTTGCCGCCGCGCCTCCGCCGGCCTCTGGCGGGAGGTTTGATCGCCGCAGGCCTGGCAGGCCTGTTTCAGGACCTGTTCAGCCCGATCCTCGCCAACAGCACCATAACCGCCCCGCTGCACGATCTGCTCTATACCTGGTACGGGCTGATGCTGCAGGGCGCGATCATCATCTTCATCGTGATCGCCGCCGTCATTGCCCTTTGGGATGCCTTCGGCGATCGGCTGAAGCGCGGGTATGGCAGCCTCGCGCCGTCAACCCAGCGCCATATTCGCTGGGGCCTGATCGCCGTTGCTATCGTGATCGGCGCGTTGTTTCCGATCTATGCGGGCAACTTCATCGGCCAGGTCATGTTGACCGTCGGGCTCTTCATCCTGATGGGAATGGGTCTCAATCTGGAGGTCGGCATTGCCGGGCTGCTCGATCTGGGGTTCGTCGCGTTTTATGCAACCGGTGCCTACACCACCGCCCTCCTGACGGCAGACAGCTCGTTTGCGCTCGCGCATCTGTCCTTCTGGCAGGCAATGCCGATCGCGGTCCTGTGTTCCATCGCGCTCGGTGTGGTCTTCGGGATACCCGTCCTGAAAGTCAGGGGGGATTACCTGGCCGTGGCCACGCTGGGGCTGGGCGAGATCGTCCGCGTCGTGGTGTTATCGGATGCGGCTTCGCCATTGCTTGGCGGCGCCCACGGGATTTTGCAGATCCCGCGCCCGGCGTTCGGTAGCTACCATCTCAACGACCCGGTCTCGCTGTTCTATCTGACCCTTGCCTGCTCTCTGGTCGCGGCCTACGCCGCCTGGCGATTGCAAGAATCGAGGCTTGGCCGAGCCTGGATGGCCATTCGCGACGACGAGGACGTCGCCCAGGCGCTCGGCATCAACCTCATACAGGTCAAGCTCCTCGCTTACGGCCTCGGGGCAGCCTTCGCCGGCCTGGCGGGCTCGATCTTTGCCACCATGCTGGGGTCCATCTTTCCTCACAGTTTCCAACTCATCATATCGATCAACATTCTCGCCCTTATCATTGTCGGCGGCATGGGAAGTCTACCGGGCGTTGCCCTGGGGGCGGCGGTGCTGATTGGCCTGCCGGAACTGCTGCGCGAATTCGGCGAGTACCGCTATCTCTTTTACGGGCTCGCCATCATTGCGGTGATGCGGCTCAAGCCGGAGGGTCTGTGGCCGTCTGCCGCCAAGCGCCGGGAGATGCGCATCGATGCCGAGACCATCGAGGTGCAGCAGGCTGCCGCCCATAACAGGAAGGCCGCCTGAAATCATGGCCATCCTGCTCGAGACGCTCAAGATGACCAAGCGTTTCGGCGGCCTCGTCGCCGTGGACAAGCTCGATCTCGAGGTGGAGGAAGGCAGCATCCACAGCATCATCGGCCCCAACGGTGCCGGCAAGACGACAGTCTTCAACTGCATCATGGAATTCTATACGCCCGAAGCCGGCAAGGTCCTCTTCGCGGGTGAGCGCATCGACGGCCTCACCCCCGACCGCGTGGCCGAGGCGGGCATCAACCGCACCTACCAGAACATCCGTCTTTTCCGCAACCTCACGGCGATCGAGAATATCCTGGTCGGCATGCACCTGCATCTGAAATCCACATGGCTCGGCGCCTTGTTGAATACACGCGGCGCCAGGGACGATGAGGACCGCGCCCACCACGAGGCGATCCGCATCCTCGATTTCGTCGGCATGAAGGGTCGCGGCGACGTGGTGGCCCGCAATCTCGCCTACGGGGAGCAGCGCCGTCTGGAGATAGGCCGGGCGCTCGCCACGCGCCCGCGGCTGTTGATGCTGGACGAGCCCATGGCCGGCATGAACCCCCGCGAGAGCAACCAGATGATGGATTTCGTGCGTCGGGTGCGCGATGAGCGCGATGTCACCATCCTGCTGATCGAGCACTCGATGAAGGTGATCATGGGCATCTCTGACCGCATCAGCGTCCTCGATCATGGCGTCAAGATCGCCGAAGGGACGCCGGCCGAAGTGCAGAACGACCCGCGGGTGATCGAGGCCTATCTCGGCACCCGGCAGGAGGAGGCGCTCAAGTAGATGGCAATCCTCGATGTCAACGACCTGCATGTCTACTACGGCAAGATCCACGCCTTGCGCGGGGTCACGCTGGCGCTCGAAAAGGACGCTATCGTCACGCTCATCGGTGCCAACGGGGCGGGAAAGACGACGACCCTCAAAGCCATATCCGGCATCCTTGGGGCAACGGACGGCGATGTCGTCTACGACGGCCAGTCGCTTCGTGATCTGGCGGCGCACCAGATCGTGGGCAAGGGCATCGTGCACGTCCCGGAAGGGCGCCATATCTTCAGCCGGCTGACGGTGGCGGACAACCTGCGGATCGGGGCCTTCCTGATCGACAACAAGAAATGGATCGTCGACACCGAGGAGCGGGTGCTGCAGATGTTTCCGGTGATCCGCCAGCGCCTCAAGCAGATTGCGGGCACCCTGAGCGGCGGCGAGCAGCAAATGCTCGCCATCGCCCGCGGTCTCATGTCGAACCCGCGCGTGCTGCTGCTTGATGAGCCCAGCATGGGCCTCGCCCCCATGCTGGTGCAGCAGATATTCGATACCGTCGTCGAAATCCGCAAGAGTGGCGTTGCGGTGCTGCTGGTGGAGCAGAACGCCTTCCTCGCGCTAAAGATCGCCGACTATGGTTATGTGATCGAGACCGGCGAGATCACGCTTCAGGGCACCGGCGCCGATCTGCTCGAGAACCCGCACGTGAAAGAGGCCTATCTCGGCTAGGGCATGATGCCGAAAAGTGGATGCCACTTTTCGGATAACATCATGCTCAAGACATAAGAAGCGATCAGGTTCATGACTTTGGATCGACTCGATCCATAGTCATCCTGATCGAGGACCGGACTAAAGGTCCTTGCACACACGCATGGCATCGAACATGGCGGCGTGGATGTTGCGCCCGGCCCAGGCATCGCCGATACGGTAGAGATGAAAGCGCCCCTGACTGTTGTTCTCAAGGGTCTGCGGTGCCGCCGCTGCCAGCGCCTTGAGGTCGAGCTCTCCCAGATTGCGCGAAAGGGGCTTCAGTTCGTCGTAAAGTTCCGTATTGGGTCGGGTGCCGTAGTCGCCGACGACCTGGTCCACCACCCTTTCCTGGCGCCGGCCGGAATAGGTGTTCTCGATGACGGCGGTCAGCCGATTGCCGCTGCGGGCGAGGTCCACCAGCCGGGTATCGGGGGTAACGACCGTGCCGGCCTTGTAGAGCTCGGACATGTGGGCGCCGAGATTGGTATCGCCCATTTCGAGGCCGAGCGACTTGTCAGGTGTGACGATCTCAACCTCGGCGCCTTTGGCGGCCAGAAACTGGGCGCATGAAAGGGGCGAATGGCTGCCCGACTCGTCGTGGATGAGGACCCGCGCGCCCGGCTCCACCGCGCCCGACAGCACGTCCCAGATGGTGATGGCGTGCTCGCGCCCGGCAAAGTAGCCGACCTCCGGCACACCGCCAGTGGCGATGATGACCACATCGGGGTCGTCCGCCAAGACGTCGGCGGCTTCGGCGAGGCGGTTAAGATGGATTGTGACACCAAGGCGGGTGATCTCGTCCGCCAGCCAACGTGCAATCCCGGAGAGGTCGCGTCGCCAGGTCGCCTTGCCCGCCAGCACGATCTGTCCGCCAAGCTCGTTTGCGGCCTCGAACAGCGTGACGGAATGACCGCGCGCGGCCGCGACGCGCGCAGCCTCCAGCCCGGCCGGGCCGCCTCCGACGACGACCACGCGCTTATGAGTACTGTCGCTGCGCGGCAACACCTGCGGGATGGTCAGCTCGCGCCCCGTCGCCACGTTATGGAGGCACAGCGCGGCCTTGCCGGCGAGCACCCGGTCGACGCAATAGCCCGCCCCCACGCAAGGGCGAATTTCGGCCTCCCTCCCCTGCTTGAGCTTGTTGACGTGATGGGGGTCGGCGAGGAAGGCGCGGGTCATGCCGACCATGTCGAGATAGCCTTCCTTGACGGCATGAACGGCGGTTGCCGCATCGGTGATGCGCGTCGCATGCAGGATGGGAATCGCGACCTCGGCCTTGATGGCGCCGGCGAGCTTGAGATAGGCCGCAGAAGGCACCCACATGGTTGGCCAGATCCTGGCGCTCGCCTGGTAGTCGACGGCGGTGCCCCCGACGACGGAGATGAAGTCGATGAGGCCTGAGCGGGCATGCTGGCGGGCGATCTCGATGCAGTCATCCTGACTGAGGCCGCCCTTGAGCATCTCATCACCCGGCATGCGGATGCCGATGAGAAACTTGTCGCCGGCAGCCGCGCGGCAGGCTTCGAGAATCTCGAAGCCGAAGCGCATGCGGTTGGCAAGCGAGCCGCCGTAGGCATCGCTGCGACGGTTCATCGCCGGCGACCAGAACTGCTCGATCAGGGTCCCGGCCTGGGTGGAAATCTCCACCCCGTCGAGACCACCCTCGCGTGCGCGTCTGGTTGCGGCGGCATTGTCCGCGATGATGCGGCGGAAGTCGTGGCTTTCCATCTCGGCCGGGAACGAGCGGTGCACCAACTCGCGCAGACCCGAAGGAGCGAAGGCGGGCAGCCAGTTCGCATCGTCCCACCGCTCGCGCCGCCCCCCATGGGTGAGCTGGACGGTGCAGGCCGCGCCATGGCGATGGATGGCGTCGGCCATCTGCCGGTATTGTGGGATGACGTCATCGACGCCGCCGTTGATCTGGCCGTAGTGAAAGGAGTTCTCGACCGATACCGCGGTGGCCCCGCCGAACTGCACGAGCCCCACCCCGCCCCTGGCCTTTTCGGCCTCATAGGCCACATAGCGCTCGGTGACATTGCCATGCACCGCATATCCCGGCGCATGGCTGGTGGAGAGGAACCGGTTGCGGATGGTGAGATGGCGGATGGTGAGGGGCTGAAAGAGGGGATCAAGCAGTGTCATGACACTACGGTTCCGCCGCATTCCAGTGCGTCCAGCAGCGTCGTGACGGCGACTTCGATCTCGCTGCAGACCAGGGCGCCTTCATCGGCAAGCTTGCCGCCCACATCCACCGGCAGGCTGGTGTTGGTACCCGCCGGTATCTGGTTGAGACGGCCCCCGATCAATATCGGCAGAGGCCGGCCTTCGGCGGCAAGAGCGCGCTTGAGCGCGCGGAAGTAGTCGAGGGCGACACCATTGTAGGTGGAAAGCAGGATCGCCTCCGCATTGGCGGCGACGGCAGAGGCAGCGAGGTCGTCGGGATCGACCGAGACCCCGCCGTCCATGAGTTCGGCGCCGAGCTGCCCGATGACCGATTCCAGCGCCAGCTTGCCATGCTCGTGGACGTCCGTGGTTGCCACCATGAGCCGAGGCCGGCGCGCCGCGAAGGCCGTGCGCTGGGCCGGCGGCACGCGCGCCAGCCTTGTGGCCGCGACATGCGCGATCTCCTCGGCAAGGGAGGCGGCGACCAGCAGTCGACGTCCGCGTGGCGCGGTCTTGTCGGGGGAACCGGCGCCGAATTCCTTCTCGAGGCGTCGCGCTCCAAGGCGTCTCATGGCAAGGAGCATTTCCAGCGGATTGTCCGTGTCGATGCCCATTTCCGTCAGCCCGGCGAGGGCGCGGTCAGCGAATGTGCGGCCGCCTGCGATGATGTCGGCTGCCATGGCCTGGGCCGGTTCCGGATCGACGAGCGTTTGGCCACCGGCGCTGCGTTCGATCAGGCGGGCCGCGAACAGTTGTGCGTCGATAACCTCGTCGATGTCGGGGATGCGGCTGTTTTCCGTGACCGGCACCGGGTTGATCGCATGACCGCTGGGTCTGATGCGCTGGCCCGCGATATCGACGGCAAGATAGGCGGCAAGCGAGGCGTAGTTCTCCGCCGCTCCGCCGGCATAGGATACCGTGTTGCCGTAGACCATGGTGCCGGGCGTCTCGTTGACCTCCGACAGCGCCAGGTGAAAGGCCATTCGCTTCACGGGGTCGGAAAAATGATGCCCCCAGCAATGCGAGATCGGTGCCCCAATGAGGTCGGAAATGATATGCTTTTCGATGAGTATGAGGCCGAGAACCGACGTCAGATCGGTGAACAGCGCGGCAAAGCCGTCATCCAGGTTCGAGTGCACCAGAACCTCGCGCTCCTGCGCCGCGATGAGGGCCAGCGCCTCGACGGTGGCCGCAGTGCAGGAGACGTCGTCGTCCCAATAGGGAAGGCGGAAAGTGAAATACTGACCCAGATTGCCGATGGCGGTCGAACCCGCCAGAAGCGCCGCCTCGGTGTTCTCGACCGCGGCGGGAAAGCCCATGATGAAGTCCCCGAAATGCGGCGCCACCGGCCCCATTGCGGTAAGCCTGGAGAAATCCTCCGGCCGCTCGAGTATGAGCCCGGTGCCGGGCGGAATGGCCGAACGGCGGTCGCGGGGCAGGCCCATCACCCAATCGAGGCATATGCCGTAGCGATCGACCCGCTTGCCCTTGGCGGCGAGGCTTTCATGGATCTCCGCCCATGCCCTACAAGATTTCTCGATGTCCCTGAAACCGATCTGGGCATGCTGCATCAGCCGGCCTTCAGCGACTGCCTGCCGCTTGTAGGCCGCCTCGCTGGCAGCGCCGGCTTCGCTGAGAAACGGGCCGGGGACGACCTGGACGGCCTTGGCGCGCAAACGGCCACGCTCCAGCAGTTCGACGGCATCCGGCAGTCGGTCTTCGGGAAATATGGTGCGGCGCCCTGTCATGATGGCATTCAATGTACGAACTGGCCGTAGACGCTTTAACGTGTCGGTCACAATCGTCCACCCGGCAACGCTACGTCTCGATCACACGCCCAGCATACCTCAAAATATCGGATCCAGCATCCACTCGATGCTGGTTTTGTGACCCGAGGTTTAGCGACCCCTAAGCCGCCAATGTTTCACTTGGGCCAAATGCGGCCCGGTTGAACGGTCAAGTGCCGAGGCGGTGGCAATTGTCCACCGTCAGCGTAGGCCACAAAGGCAGTGTCGGCGTTACGGCCACCGCCTCGATAATGGTGACGCCGCAACAAGCAGTCAACCCAGCCCGCGCCCACCCAGCACGTCGGGGCAAACCCTCACCAAGTTGGCGACTTTTTCGACAGCATCGGCCACGAGCAGCCGTCCTGACTGGTGACTCATTATGTTCGTTTCACCCTCGCTAGCTGCCCGTTTCAAAGCCGCTCTGAATTCGGCAACGGCCAGATTCGATCATTCGAATGGCTCGAAGAAAGACCCATTGCCTGTCGTGTGCAGTGGGACAATGCGAAGCAATCCAGGCGATCTACCCGCCTATCGCGCGCACCCCAACGACGTCGAGTGCCAACCTGCCGCCTACCAGCCACCTTCAGCCCGACGGCTGTAACGATCGTCAGCGCTGCCAAGGTCGAATACCAGGAGCTTTCGCACGGTGAACGTTTCCAGGAACCATTGCGACAGCTCGCGGCCGACGCCGCTGAGCCCGGTGCCACCGAACGGGGCAAGCTGGTCCCAGTAGTTTGACGTCTCGTTGATGTTGACGGAGCCGTGTGGCAGGGCTTCGCCAACGCGCCAGGCGGTCGCCAGATCGCGTGTCCATAGCGAGGCGATCAGGCCAAGGCCGGATTGATGTGCGATCTTCACCGCTTCCTCGGCCGACTTGATCTTGATGATCGGCGCCACCGGACCAAAGGTCTCTTCCTGGGCGATCAGCATGTCGGGAGTCACATCAGTGAGGATCGTTGCCGGGTAGTAGAGATCTTTTTCTGGCCCGATCTGTTCGATCTTGGCGCCCTTGGCACGCGCATCCTCTACATGTTCGCGTACCCGCTTCAACGTTCCCTCGTTGCACAAGGGACCCATCTGGGTTTCTTCATCGGCAGGATCTCCGATCTTGAGCGCCCGGGTCGCGGCGCGGAACTTTTCCAGGAACTCGTCGTAGACGGCCTCATGCACCAGAAGCCGCTCAGCGGAAGTGCAGACCTGGCCCGAGTAATAAAAGCAGCCATTCATCGCGGCATCGACGGCCCGGTCAATGTCGGCGTCGGCCAGGATGATGAACGGCCCATCTCCGCCCAGTTCCAGAAGATGCGGGCGAAGGGCGCACTTGGTTGCGATTTCCTTGCCGGTCTTTGTCGACCCGGTGAAGAAGATGCCGTTGACGCCTTTGTGTTCGACCAGCGATGCGCCGACGTCCCCAAGGCCCTGGACAACGTTGATGACGCCATCGGGAAGTCCCGCTTGCTTGAAGACGTCTGCCAGCATGGCACAACTGACGGCGGCAAATTCCGACGGCTTCCAGATGACAGTATTGCCGGCCGCCACAATGTGGGCGAGCGCAATAGACGAGATATCAGTGGGGAAGTTGTAGGGGGTAATCGCCGCGACCACCCCGAGGGGGCGATGGTTCATCACAAGGCGCTTGTTGGTTGTGCGCTCTTGTGTCGAGGGGAAGGACAGGCCGCGATGGCGCAGGATCTCCTCGGCCGCCTTGCCCCAGGAGGGAACCGAGTATTCAAACACCTCTTCACGGGAATCGGTGATCGTCTTGCCGATCTCGGCGGTGATCATCTCCGCAATGGGCTGGGCAAGCTCCAGGAACTTCTGGTGGATGCGGCGCATGACTTGCGCCCTTTCGATCACCGAAAGCGCTGCCCATGCCGGCTGCGCCCGGCGTGCACTGGCGACCGCGGCATCCACGTCGCGCGCGTTGCAACGCCCGACCTGATGCAGGACCTCACCTGTATGAGGGTTGCGAACCTCGAAATGTTGAGCCGAGCCGTTGACCCACTTCCCGTCGATGAGTGCACCTTTGGTGACTGCCGGGTTGATCTTTGTCTGAATGTTCATGATGGACCTCCTGGTTTTTTGCCCGCTCGGTGATGGAAGCAACGCTCCCTTCGAAAATCCGGCGGGAGCGATTTGTCGCCCGCCGGTGATTGTCTCAATGCGGTCTCGTCTTCATCGTCCCCCCGGCGCGTCGGTGCTGCGCAACAGCCTGATCGACAAGAGGATGACGCCCAGCGAAGCCACGACGATGATCGTGGCAATAGCGTTGATCTCCGGCGTGAAGCCGCGCCTGAGCGTCGAATAGATGTACATGGGCAAGGTGTTCTCGCGGCCGGTGAGGAAGAATGTCACCGGTATCTCGTCGAACGACAACGTGAAGGCGAGGAGCGCGCTTCCGATGAGGGCCGAGCGGATATTGGGCAGCGTGATCAGCAGAAAAGTTTGCCACGGCCGCCCGCCGAGATCGCTCGATGCCTCCTCCCAGCGGCGGTTGAAGCGCTGCAGCCGCGCATACACCTGGGTCAGCACAATGGCGATCAGCGCCGTGCCATGGCCCATGATGACCGTATCAAGGCTGAGGTCGAACCCGAGCAGGTGGAACATCTGCAGCATCGAGATGCCGGTGATGATGCCTGGCAGCGTCAGCGGCAGGAGCACGACGCGGCGGAAGATCTCCTTGCCGGGAAAGTCGGTCCGGTCGAGGGCAAAGGCGGCAGGTACGCCGATCAGCGTCGTCAGGACGGTGGCGAAGGTAGCCACGTAGAAGGAATTGCGAATTGCCCTCAGCATTTCCTCGTTGGCGAACAGCTTGCGGTACCAGTCGAGCGTGAAGCCGTTGAGGGGCAGGGTCATTACCGAGTTGTCGTTGAAACTGAAGACGATCAGCACGATCACCGGAAGGTAAAGGAAGCTCAGGACGAGGACCGCAACGGCCCCAAGCGCGAAGGTTGAGGCATCGCCGCGCCGTCTGCGTCGCATGGCCACGCCGGCGACCTCTCGTCTCGTGAAGATGCCTTCGCTCGCCATGGCTCAACCCATATCGATGCGGCCGGCGCGCTCGAAGCGGTCGGAGATGGAAATAATGGTGATGACGATCAGCAGAATGACCATCGATATGGCGGCACCCAGCGGCCAGTTGAAGGCGATGCCGAACTGCGACTGCACGACGTTGGCGACCAGCATGCCGGTCGGCCCACCAACCAGGAACGGCGCGATGAAGTCGCCGAACGACAGGCAGAACGTGAAGGTGAACCCGGCGAGCAGCCCCGGAACAGACAGCGGCAGCGTCACTTTCAGGAAGGTGCGCAAAGGGTCGACGCCGAGGTCCCAGGAGGCCTCGATGAGGCTGCGGGGGATCTTTTCCAATGCCGTGTAGAGCGGCATGAACATGAAGGGCACGAAGATATAAGTGAGGGTCAGCACCATCGAAAACTGGTTGTAGAGTAGCAGCGGCGTGGGCTCTGAGATTATGCCGGTCCACACCAGGAACGAGTTGAGCACGCCTTCGCTGCCCAGAATCGTCTTCCAGATATAGGCGCGCAGAAGGTAGGACACCCACAACGGGATGATGACCATCATGTAGAGGAAGAGGCGAATGCGCTGAGAGCGGACCTTGAAGGCGATGAAATAGGCCAGTGGATAGGCGAGCACCATCGCCGACAGCGACACCGTGAGGGCGATCTTCAAGGTGCGCTGCAAAACCTGACGGTACTGCGGATCCCTGAACAGGGTGGCATAGTTGGCGAGATTGAGGTCCGGGACGAAGGTGAAGCCCTGCTTGCGGAAGAAGCTGTAGGCCAGCATGATCGCATAAGGGATGATCATGAACATCAATGTCCACGCCAGCGGCAGCGCCAGGACGGCGAGCGAGTTGAGCCGGCGGCGGGCTGTCAGTTTCACCTTGCCACTCCGTCATCGAACACAACGACGTTCGCCGGGTCGACCTCGATGGCGACCGTTTCGCCAACGGCCGGCGGAGCGGTCGCATCGAGCGCAGCGCCCAAAGGTAGATCGACGGCAAACGGCGTATTGCCAGCAATCGCCAGCTTGAGCCGCAGCGAGCTGCCCTGAAACAGGGTCTCGACCACCTTGCCCGTCAGGCAACCGGCCTTGGCGCCCTTGAGGCGGGCGAGCCGGAGCTTCTCCGGCCGGATCGCAAGCAGAACCGGCGCCGAAGCCTTGAAATCCTTGGGACTCAGACGGGCCCGAAGTCGGGCATCGCCCACCGCCGTCACAAGGTGACCGTCTTCCCGCCCCACGACCGTTGCCGGGACGATATTGGCGGTGCCGATGAAGTCGGCGACATAAGGGCTCACCGGATGCTCATAGATTTCCGTCGGCGTGCCGCTTTGCACGATATGGCCTGCGTCCACCACCATCACGCGGTCGGACATGACCAGCGCCTCCTTCTGGTCGTGGGTGACCAGAATAAAGGTGATGCGCAGCCTTTGATGCAAGTGGCGAAGCTCGATCTGCATCGCCTCGCGCAGCTTCACATCGAGTGCTGATAGAGGCTCATCCAGCAGCAGCACTTTCGGGTGGCGGATGATCGCGCGCGCGAGCGCGACGCGCTGGCGCTGGCCGCCTGAAAGCTCCATCGGACGGCTGTCTGTCTTGTCGAGGAGATCGACGCTCTGCAAGGCATCGTGTACGCGCGAAGCAACCTCCTTGCGCGGGACGCCAGATATGCGCAGGCCGTAGCCCACATTCTGCTTGACCGTCATGTGCGGAAACAGCGCGTAGTCCTGGAAAACCGTATTGACCTCGCGCCGGTAGGGCGGCTCGTCGGTCACGTCGCGCCCGCTCAGCATGATGCGCCCGCTGTCGGAGGCCTCGAATCCGGCGATCAGACGCAGCATAGTGGTCTTGCCGCAGCCTGAAGGCCCGAGCAGGGTGATGAACTCACCCTCTTCCAGCTCAAACGACACGTCATCGACGGCGATGATGTTACCGGCGAAGGTCTTCGTCAGATGCTCGACTTCAAGAATGGCCACTCTTGTTGCTCCCCCTGCCCGGCTGCCGCCGCCGGTCTAAAGCCCCGGCGACGGCAATTGTGCCGGCAGTCAGTTCGCCGCTTTCACGGCGTTCCAGGTGTTAGTGTAGACGTCCAGGCGGGCTGGGGCCGCCCACATCACCAGATCGTTGACGTAACCGATGTCGTCTTCATGCTTGGCGTGGAATTCCTCCGGCGTCATGCACGTCTTGGCCGCAACGGGATTGGCAGCGGAATATCCCGTCACCGATGAGACGCCGCATTGGCCGCGTGGAGACTCCATGAAATTGATGTACTTGTAGGCGCAGTCGGTGTTGGGCGATCCCTTCACGATCATCCAGTTGTCGACCCAGCCGTCGGCCTTCTCCTTGGGCAGGAACTCCTTGACCGGAATCCCCTTCTTCTTCAGCTCGTTGACCTGGAAGCCGCCCCAGGTATTCGAGATCCACACCTCGCCGGAGGCATAGAGGTTCACCAGTTCACCCGCGGTGCTCCAGTACTTGCGCAGAAGCGGTTTTTCCGCAATCAGCTTCTGCTTGACCGCTTCGAGTTGGGCGTCCGTCAGATTGTAGACGTCGTTGTAGCCGAGCATGCGCGCGGTGCCGTAGATGGCGCTCTTGTCGTCCCACAAGGCGATCTTGCCCTTGTACTTCGGGTCCCAAAGTGCGGCATAGGAATCCGGCGGCTGGCTGATCTTGTCGGTGCGGTACATCAGGGGAATGGAGCCCCAGGTGAGCGGCACACCGTATACCTTGCCGTCGTGATTGATGCCCGAGGCATTGCGGAAGAGCGGGAATATCCCGTCCCAGCCCTTGATTTTCGAGATATCAATCGGTTCGACCAGACCGGCCTGGACCACCACGCCCGTGGTGTCTGCCGACACCGAGACGATGTCGTAGACGCCGTGGCTTGCCGACAGCTTGGGGGCGAAGTCATCGTTGGATCCGACGAAGGTCGAGGTCACCTTGCAGCCGCTCTCCTTCTCAAAGACCTTGACAAAGCTGGTATCGGTATAACCTTCCCAGCCGAGAAAATTGAGTTCGCCCGCAAAAGCCGGCACCGCGGTGGATATGGCCACGATCGCAGACAGCGAAGCCAAAAGTGTTGTAGTTCTTGACGCCATTGGTTCTCTCCCTTTCTTGGCATTAGACTCAATTAAGTGCCGCACCGGTTGTCTTCCGCACGATCGTGCCGATGTCGACGCCGAGCGCGCGTGCGGCCGCGCGCTTGCTTCCGTGCATTTCTATAGCCCTGTCGATGATCCTCCTCTCGAAGCGGCGAACGGCCTCCCTCAGATCGATATCGATCTCCGCGCCGGTGTGAGCGGACATTGGGTCGCCCGCGAGCGCCCGAGGTCCCTCAATCGGCTGCAGCAATTCCGCCAACAGGCTATCCAGATCGGCGTTTTCGTCATGGAAGATGGACAGTTGCTGCACCACGTTCAAAAGCTCGCGGACATTGCCGGGCCAGGAGTAGGCGATAAGCCTGTCCGTCACCCATTTGGGGATGGCGAACCTGTGAGCCCGGCGCAGGTTGAGCGTGTCGACGAAGCGCTCGATCAGGTGCGCCGTCAGTTCAGGCATGGCGCGCAGTGGCGGAACCGCCAAGTGTACGACCGCCAACCGGTAGTAGAGATCGGCGCGGAACGCGCCTTCGCGCACCATCTGGCGCAGATCGCGGTTTGTTGCGGCGATCACGCGTACTTTCGAGGTGCGATGCTTGCCGCCGCCGATGCGTCGCATGACGCCGTCCTCGAGGAATCCGAGCAGTTTTGCCTGCACGCTCAAGGGCACCTCGCCGATTTCGTCGAGGAACAGGGTTCCACCCTCGGCTTGTTCGATCAGGCCTGCCCGGCCCGATGACAAGGCGCCGGTAAAAGCCCCTTTCTCGTAGCCGAACATTTCCGCTTCGAACAGGCTTTCGGGGATGGCGGCACAGTTGACGACCTGAAATGGATCTGCGGAATCAGCTACGAAAGTGTGGAAATAGCGGGCGATTTCGGTCTTGCCTGAGCCGGATTCGCCCGCGATGAGGATGCGCGCGCCTTGCAGCATCGCCCGTTCGCCGCGTGCCAGGATCCTTTCGAGTTGCGGTGCGATTAGGCGCTGCGTGCCGAAATCCGGCCGCGCCTTGTTGTCGGCGAGCGTGCGAAAGGCGGGCTGCACAGCGTTGCCGGAAGCCTTGCGGCGGCGATAGTCGAATGTCTCCAGATCGCGCAGCATAACGATCATCGGCCGATTGCCGACGCCTGCGCCGCGTGGCGCGTTGCGACCGGTGCAGCGAACTGCGGCAAACAGCGTCTTGCCACGGGCGTTGCAAACGGTCAGGTCCGCATTTGCCCCGCGCGAAACCGCATGCGCGAGCGCGCCGAGCTCGGGGGGCAAGTCCTCTATATCTCCAAGCGCCTTTCCCTTGATGGAAGCAAGATCGAGCTCGATAAGGCCGCAGGCCTCGCTATTGGCATTCACAACCTCGCCAGAGGTCCCGATCAGGAGGATGCCGTCATCGATCGCGTCCAAGTAGGCGGCGATATCGTCGTGTGAGATTGCCGCTGTAGCAGGTCCGCGCCGACCCGGCGTATCGCCCTTGCCCGTCATTGCCGTATCGCCCTGGCCTCGGTGTCCGCCCGTTCGCTCGCGTCCTCGCCGGCTCTTGCCAGCGGTCGGATGATCGCCACATGCATCCGTTTGCCATCAGGATCGGTCCCGCCGCTGAAGCGCCAATGGGTCGCCGTCCCTGTCTTGATGTCGAGGATCAGATCAACGGGCTCGCCGGCCGTGCGCGATGCGGTCAATGCGCGTTGCAGAACGGCGCCCGGATCCTCCCCGGCGTCTGCCGCCGAGCGCAAATAGAGCCGCGCGTTCGTCCCCACCAGCGTTTCGACGTCGGTATTGAGGAGCTTGGCGGCGGCCGGATTTGCCGCTGTTATGAGCAAGAAGTCATCGAAGGCGACGAGCGCGTCGGGGATGGCGCCCATCATCCATTCGACCGCCTGCAGCTTTCCCTTCAGGTCGTTCTCGCGCCAGCGCCGCTTCGAGACGTCGCGTACCACGCCGAACATGCGGATCAGCTTGCCGTTCTCGATGTGGGCGCGCACATCGTTTTCGACATGCATCCGGACGCCGTCGTAACGACTGTCGAGCGCGGGTGCGGCATCGACCTCAAAGCCACTGCGCAGGAGATTTTCGATGAATTCCTCGTTCTGGCGATTTCGAGGAAAAATCTCGTTGACCGGCCTTTCGCTCAGGTCGAGGTGTGGCGGAAGCCGGTAGAGACGCGCCATCGCCTGGTTGCAAAATCGCCAACGTGGCCCGTTTTCGAAAACCTGGCGGATGACCTCGCGGTCCGGACTTTCCAGGTCGACCGGCTGGTCGAATTCCATACACCAGCAGGCGTCGGCCGAAGCATCGACCATGCCCTTGAGGATGGCGACTTCTGTCGTCGATTCCGCACCTATGCGCAGCGTCGACTGAGAGGAGCTATCGGCAGCGGAGCCAGTTCCGACAAATCTTGTGGTGTTGGTTCCCATTCCCTCCCCTGCACCCAATGCCCCAGCCCTGAAAACTGACCCGCACATGGGAGCTAGCAATACTACAGCAGGTTCCGTGCCAGTTTCCAAGTTGCATGAGGGAAAACCACATCATTCTGATTCAATTGAAAAATTTAGCATCCGGTCAGCTATTGGCTGCATCTCGGAAAGGGTATGCAGGCATCGAGTGATGAAATTTTGCATCGCATGCTGCAAATTTGATTGGCCGATCACCCCCATAAAGCAAACGGTATGCGAGCTTCGGCCAATAACAACGTTCTGAGTGACCGACAATCCACATACGCGGCACTCAGCTTTGTTAGCTACGGCCCGCTTGGGATCATTCCTGAGGAGAGCTTTCCCCGCCGGAGCGACTGAAGATGAGGTGCATATCGTGAACGTGTTCTACCCCCACTGAGTGGTCCGGGTTGAATGTTTGTGCATGGTCGGCAAGTGGTCCAATGGGACGAAGCTTTGGGGTGCCGGCGGTCGGTAGCCCAGGGCGCTATGAGGCCGCACGGCATTGTAGTGCTTGCGCCATTGTGGAACCACGCGCGGCGTCTTGATCGCACCATCCCGGAGTCACCGGCAAGCTATTGGAACTTGTGGAACTGGTGGGTGACACCAGCTTATGATCGGATAGAGCTGGCTCCAGCGCCTGACGCCAAAATAGTTCAGAGGGTTGTCCGTCCTGAAGACCAGGGTCAGCGACCGCTAGGCGAAGAGCTCGAATGACGAGGGCCGACATGGTGGGTCAGCGATTGGTATCCGGGACGGGCGGCACCCGGACGATCAGGGCGGCCTGTCCACCGTCAGCGCCCTTGGGCCACTTTGATGTGATTGCGTAACGGAGGATTTCTGGCTCATCGTAACCGCCAAGGAGTGGAGATGAGACAGAAATCCAGGCAACAGAGATCGACGGCCGAGCAGGTCGTCAAGGACATCAGGCGCAGGACGCGAAAGCACCATTCGGCCGAAGAGAAGATCAGGATCGTGCTGGAGGGACTGCGCGGCGAGGAGAGCATCGCCGAGCTGTGTCGGCGCGAGGGGATTGCGCAGAGCCTGTATTATTCGTGGTCGAAGGAATTTCTGGAGGCGGGCATCCATGGTCGAGCAGTTGGGTGTCCGCATCCTGCGCGATAAGCACCGCCGACCCGTCTGCTGGCGCGCTGGCAAACCACTGCCCGACGAGTTCGGCGGCAAGCGCCGAACTAGCCGAAGTGGCAAGCGTCACCGAGCCATCTTGCGTGCCGTCGAGCGCTTCCGCCTCAGCAACAATCCAGCGCTGCAGCCGTCCAAGTGCAGTCGATGCTGGCGCCGAAGGTGTAACAGCGATCTCTTGGATCATGACACCATACTTCTCTAGCCCGCCTAAGAGGCGTCGCCATCCGACCGTGTAGACAGACCGCGCATCGATCAGGCGGATGCGGTGGATCGTCTGGGGGCGTTTTGCATTTGTGGGCGTCGAGGTGGTTTGCACCAGCTTTGGAGTACTTGGTGCTGGGGAGCGGTTGTGCAGTTTCCTCAAAATTGTCGGCATGACCGGAGGCGATTTTCGCCGTCTGGTGTCTTTCGTCCCTTATCAGGGCGCTGCGTCGGCTGTGCACGGCCATGCTGGCCGACGATGTCACCGAGACGCTGAACCTAACGTTGCGGTCATCGGACTACGACAGCGCCAGGGTCGCTCACAAGCCGCATCTGCTCAGTAACAACGGCTCGTCCTCCATCTCCGGTGATCTGACAGACTGGCTTCAGGATCACGGCAAGGGCCATGTGCGCGGGGCACCCTACCATCCCCAGACCCAGGACAAGATCGAGCGCTGGCACCAGACCCTGCTTAAACCCAGACTCAGATGCCCCATTTGTTTTGACGACGGTCAGGCGGGCATTTCGGCGACCCGATCTGCGGGCACGTTTGCCACTCAAGATCTGCACGGGCCGAGTGAGCGGTGTTCAGGCGCTGTCGTGACCAACTTTACCTTCATGTGGGATGAACAACCCCTAATTTGAATTGACGCCAACCAAACCCGCACTTCTAATTGCCTGTCACCCCAAAGAGGGCGAACGCAGCCCGCGTGGGCGAAGATTGGAGGATTGCGAAGATGAAACAGGGACTGAAGGCGGCCCTGCTTGCAGGGCTGTTGGCTGCTGCATTCAGTTGGACGACCATCGCGCCTGGCGCGGCGGACGAAACCAAAGGCGGCCCCAAATACGGCGACATGAACACGGTGACGCAGGACCTGCTCGACCGGGCTGCCAGCGATGGCAACAACTTCCTGCACACCAACGGCAACTACGATCAGACGCGGTATTATCCCAACCGCCAGATCAACGTGAACAATGTCGGCAAGCTGCGTCCGGCCTGGATGTTCCAGACTGATGTCAAGGAGACCATGGAAACCACGCCGATCATCGTCAACGGCGTGATGTATGTTACCACGGCGTTTGACCATGTCTATGCAATCGATGCCCGCACCGGCGAGCAAATCTGGCACTACAAGCACGCCATGGGTCCGATCAGCGTCTTTTGCTGCGGCCCCAACAACCGCGGCGTCGCGGTTTCCGGCGACATGGTCTATCTCGGCACCCTCGATGCCAAGCTGGTGGCGCTCGATGCCAAGACCGGCAAGGTGGTGTGGCAACAGCAGATCGCCGATCCTGAACAGGGTTATTCCGAGACCATGGCTCCGACCGCCGTAAACGGCAAGATCCTGATCGGTACCAACGGCGGCGAATACGGCATCCGCGGTTTCGTCAAGGCCTATGGCGCCAAGTCGGGCAAACTCCTGTGGACGTTCCACACGATCCCGGAAAATTCCGTCGGCGTGTGGGCGACCAAGGACGCCACCGGCCGCGACATGCACCGTGACATCGCCGCGGAGAAGGCCGCGCTCACCAAGAACGGCGATCCCTACAAGACCCTGGGCGGCGGCGTTTGGCAGAACCCGTCGGTCGATCTGGCCCGCAACCGCATCTACTTCGTGGTCGGCAACCCCTCGCCGGACCTCGATGGCGCGCTGCGCCCGGGCGACAATCTCTATACCGACTCGCTCGTCTCGGTGGACCTGGATACCGGCAAGTATGTCTGCCACTTCCAGTATATCTCGCATGACGTCTGGGACCTCGATGCGGTGAGCCCAACCGTGCTGGTCAAGGCCAAGGACCAGAACGGCAACATGGTCGATGCTGTGCTGCATGCCGGCAAGACCGGCCATGTCTATATCAACAACCGTGACGACTGCTCGCTCATCCGCTTCTCCGAGGCGATGGTCCCGCAGGAAAACATGTGGGCGCTGCCGACCAAGGAAGGCGCGCGCATGCTGCCGGGCGCCAATGGCGGCGTCGAGTGGTCGCCCATGGCGGTCAACCCCCATCTCGGGCTGACCTATGCCATCAACCTCAACCAGCCGATGACCTACTCCGTGGCCAGCAGCCCCTATCCGGATGGCAAGCTGTGGCTGGGCGGTGCCTTCACGGTGATCTCCAGTGAAGAGCAGTGGGGTAACGTCACGGCGGTCGACTACAACACCGGCAAGATCCGCTGGCAGGTGAAGACCCCACAGCCGATGATCGGCGGCGTGCTCGCCACGGCCGGCGGGCTGATCTTCACCGGTGAAGGCAACGGCTACTTCAAGGCCTATGACGCCGAGACCGGCGCCATCTTGTGGAAGTTCCAGGCCGGTGCCGGCGTCAACGCGCCGCCTTCGTCCTATACCGTCGATGGCAAGCAGTACATCGTGGTGGCGGCTGGCGGCAACACGCAGCTCGACTACAAGCGCGGCAACACCATCATCGCCTTCACACTGGCCCGGTGAATTATTGCCGCATTGACTGACCACATCGTAAAGGGCGAGACCTGAAAGGGGCTCGCCCTTGCCCTTGCCCCCAAGCCGACCGGAGCTTCCATGATGTCTCGATATGCCCTGCGTCTCGCTCTCGCCATGGTGGTGTTCGTTGCCATCGGCCAGCCGGCGCGCGCCGACACGGTGGAGGAAAAGGCGCAAGTCTGCACCGCTTGCCACGGCAAGGACGGCACCCCCATCAAGCCCGACTTCCCCATCATCTGGGGCCAGAACGAGGGCTACATCTATATCGAGCTGAAGGACTTCAAGTCCGGCCTGCGCAAGAGCGAGCAGATGAACGCTGTCGCCGCCGACCTCAGCCGCGACGACATGAAGGCGCTGGCGGCCTACTTCTCCAAGAAGCCGTGGCCGCGCACCCAGTACGCGTCAGACGCCGCCGATGTGAAGACCGGCCAGCGCGTCGCCACCGCCGGCATGTGCACCGAATGCCATCTCGGCGGCTTCGTCGGTTCAAGCGTCATTCCGCGCATCTCCGGCCAGAACGTCGCCTATCTGGAAAAGACCATCGTCGATATCAAGACCGGCAAGCGCGCCAACAATCCCGCCATGACTGCCTTGCTGGTGTCGTTTTCCGAAGACAACCTGAAGGCCATGGCGCGCTACCTCGCCGGCATCCACGTGCAGCGCTGAGCCGCCATTGCGGTCATGTTCACGGCTTGGCCAGCGCTGTCTTCACGGCCTGGTCGGTGGCGAGTTCGAGAGCCGTCTTGCCACCATGATCGCGCAAGGCGGCATTGGCTCCCGCTGCCTTGAGCCGCGCCACCACGCCGGCATGGCTCATCTGCGCCGCCGTCATCAGCGCGCTGCGGCCGCGATTGTCGACATCATCGAGGCGGGCGCCATGGGCAATGAGTAGGTTGACCGTTTCGAGGCCCTCGGCCTCGGTCACGTCGTTGGAATAGCCCGCCGCCCACATGAGGACGGTCAGGTCGTTGCCGTAGCGCCGGTTGACGTCGACACCGGCCTTCAGCAGGGTCTCGACGATGCTGGCAAAGCCGCGCGCCGCCGCATAGACAATGGCCGTCTTGCCCGAGGTGTCCGCCGCGTTGGGATCGGCGCCCTTGGAGAGCAGTTGGTCGACGAGCCGGTCATTTCCGTTATAGGCCGCTGCCGCCAGCGGGGTGACGTTGCTGCGGCCCGGGTTGTCCGGCCTGGCGCCTTTTTCCAGCAACAGCTTCACCACCTTCGGGTGATTGCCTTCCACCGCCAGGAACAGCGGCGTTGCGCCTTTCAGGTCGCGCTGCTCGATATTGGCGCCGTGGGCGATCAGTAAGGCGGCGAATTCAGCCTCGCCCGATTGCGCCGCATGATGCAGCGCCGTTTCACCCTTCATCCGCCGCGCCTCGGCGCTGGCGCCCTTGGCCAGCAATTCTTCGCCTATCTTCACGCAGCCCTCTTCGGCGGCATCGAACAAGAAGGCATCGAGCACCTGGACATCGAGGCCGGCGCCCTTTTGCATGATGCGGTTTTCCAGCGCCTGGCAGTCGAACTCACCCGCTGCCGCCGGCATGGCGCCGGCAAGGCCGAGGGCAAGGAAGAAGGACAAACAGGCAAAAGACCGGTTCATGGTGGGTTGTCTTACCTCGATCGCCGGCGGCTTTCCAGCCACAACGATGCCTTCGCCCGGTCCCCTTGGCAAGCGTCGGGCGGTCGCAGGCGGGTACCTATGATTGGCGCCTGGATTTGACTATCTTTACAGGCGGGTTGGTGGTGAGAAGGAGAGTACCGGGCATGAAGGCGCGCGACAGGCTCGGGTTGGCGTGGATCGCAGTCTTGGCGGCCGCCGGATTGACCATGGCCAACGCGCCGGTCGCGGCTCGCGGCACGGGGTTGATCTTTGTCTCCAACGAAAAGTCCAGCACCATCACCATGCTCGATGCCGCCAACAAGATCATCGACACCATCGCCGCCTGCGCCCGCCCGCGCGGCATGCACTTCAACATCGAGCGCACCGCGTTTTTTGTGGGCTGCGCCGACGACAACACCATCGCCGCCTACGACATCAAGACGTTGAAGCTGATCAAGCGCATCCGCAACATCCCGCATCCTGAAACCTTCGACCTCACCCCCGACGGCAAATATCTCTACACCTCCGATGAAGACGATTCAGAAGCCAGTGTCGTCGATGTGGCAAGCGGCAAGATCGTCAAGTCCTACGATACCGGCGCCGAGCCGGAAGGTGTGCGCGTCAGCAAGGACGGCTCCCTCGTTTTCGTCACCTCGGAGGCCGCCAACCTCGTGCATGTCATCGACACAGTAAAGGGCGAGGTGATCAAGGACATCTCCGTCGGCGCCCGCCCGCGGCGCTTCGCCATGACACCCGACGGACGCGAATTGTGGGTGTCGTGCGAGGTGGCCGGCATTGTCGACATCATCGATACCCAAACCCTGAAACCCATCGCCCACATATCGTTCCTGCCCAAGGGCATGCGCCGCGAGGAGGTGACGCCAGTCGATCTGGTCATCACCGCCGACGGATCGAAGGCCTATGTGACGCTGGGCCGGGCCAACCATGTGGCGGTGGTCGATGTAAAAAGCCGCGCCGTCCTCGATTATATCCTGGTGGGACGGCGGCCCTGGGGCCTGCAACTTACCCACGATGAAAAGAAGCTCTACGTCGCCAACGGCCTCTCCGACGATATCACCGTCATTGACACCTCGAACGATCAGCCCATCGTCTCCATTCCGGTGGGGCGGATCCCCTATGGCATCCTTATCGATGACCACTAGGTCCGCCATATTCCTCGCTTGCCTGGTGCTGTTGCTGGCGGCCATCGCGGCGCCCATCGGCGCCCGTGCCGATGGCGTGCGCCAGATAACCATCGCCTACCTCACCCGCGTCGACGATCCCTACTACGCCCGTTCGGGCGGCTATACCGGCATCTACGGCAAGGGACGCGAGCCGGCCATCGCCGCCGCCCGCATGGCCATCAAGGGCGCCCGCATCATCGGCCGGGCGGTGGGGCTGAAATTCTCGCTGCTGGAGAAAAGCCTCGGCGACGGCGAAACCGCGCCCGCCGCGCTTGCCGCCATGGCCGGGCCCGACCAGCCGGTCGCCGCCATCCTCGATCTGCCGCTCGATGAAGTGCGCGACGCCGCGCTGGCGCTCAAGGGCAAGCCGCTGGTGCTGTTCAATATCCGCCATCAAGCGACCGCGCTCAGGGCGGAGACCTGCAACACCGATCTCTTCCATGTCATCCCGAGCGAGGCCATGCTGGCCGACGGGCTGGTGCAGCACCTGATGGCGCGCAACTGGCGCGAGGCCTTCGAACTGGTGGGCGAGACCCGCGATGACCGCGCCCTTGCGGCGGCGTTCGAGGCTTCGGCGCGCAAATACGGCATCACCATAACGGCCAAAAAGACCTTTGCCGATGTCGAAGACCCGCGCCGCCGCGACCAGTCGAATATCCGCCTGCTGCTGGCCGGTGCTGAGCCGCAGATCGTCTTTATCGCCGATGCGTCGCGCGAGTTTGCCCGCGCTGTCCCCTACAATACCCCTTCGCCCGCCCTCATCGTCGGTTCGGCCGGGCTGGTGCCGGCGGCCTGGAGTTCGTTGTGGGAACGCCAGGGCGCGCCGCAGCTCAACAAGCGCTTTCTGAAGGCTGCAGGCCGGCCCATGCTGGACGAGGACTGGGCAAGCTGGGTGGCGGTGCGCGCCGTGGTCGAGGCGATGCGGCTGCATCCCGGACTCGCTGTCGGCGGATTGGCCAAGGCCCTGCTCGATCCCGATCTGAGCCTTGAGCTCTACAAGGGCTATCCCGGCAGCTTCCGGCCATGGAGCCACCAGTTGCGCCAGCCGATCCTCCTGACCACCGGCGAGGCGGTGGTCGGCATGGCGCCGGTTGAAGGCGTCTTGCACCAGACGAACAATCTCGACACGTTGGGCCTCGATGAACCCGAATTCACCTGCGCGCGCTGATGGCGGAGAAGCCGCACCGGCCTTGCGCCTCGGCGCGGTCGGCTTTTCCTATGGCCGCCGCCGGGCGCTGGACGGGGTCGGCTTCGATGTGCTGCCGGGCCGCGTCACCATGCTGCTCGGCCCCAACGGCGCCGGCAAGACCACGCTGTTCTCGCTGATCTGCCGCCTCTTGCCGCTGAGCGAAGGCAAAATCGACATTGCCGGCCGACCGGTCACGGCGGGCCCGGAGGTATTGCGGTCGCTCAGCATCGTGTTCCAGCAGCCGACCATCGATCTCGACATGACGGTGCGCCAGAACCTCACCTATTACGGCGCCCTGCGCGGCCTGTCGCGGGCCGAGGCTGACAGGCGGCTTGGCGAGGAACTGGGGCGCCTCGACATGGGCGAACGCGCCGATGAGCGGGTGCGCAGCCTCAATGGCGGCCATCGCCGCCGTGTCGAAATCGCCCGGGCGTTGATGGACAACCCGCGCGTCATGCTGCTCGATGAGCCGACGGTGGGGCTCGACGTTCCCACCCGCCGGGCGCTGGTTGCCTACCTGCACCAGCTTGCCGCCGCCCGCGGCATGGCCATCCTGTGGGGCACCCACCTCATCGACGAGGTGGCGCCCGAAGACGATATCGTCATTTTATCCGAGGGCCGGGTCGTCGCCACCGGCAACCGCCGCGACATCGTGGCCGCCGCCGGCGCCGCCGACCTCGACGAAGCCTTCCGCCTCCTGACCCAAACCGTAAAGGAGGCGCCGCAATGAAGCCCGTCGATGCCGCCCGCGCCTTTGCCGGCATCACCCGGCGCGAACTTCTGCGCTTCCTGCAGCAGCGCGGCCGGCTGATTGCTGCACTGGTGCGCCCACTGTTGTGGCTGGCAGTGTTCGCGGCGGGCTTTCGCGCCGTGCTCGGGGTGTCGATCATCCCGCCCTATCAGACCTACATTCCTTACGAGGTCTATATCGTCCCCGGCCTCATCGGCATGATCCAGCTCTTCAACGGGATGCAGAGTTCGCTCGGCATGGTTTATGACCGCGAACTGGGCTCCATGCGGCTGTTGCTCACCGCTCCCCTGCCGCGCTGGTTCCTGCTGGTCACGCGGCTTTGCGCCTCGACCATCGTCTCGGTCCTCCAGGTCTATGCCTTCTTGGCCATCGCCGCCCTCATGGGGGTGCGGTTTTACCCCGTCGGCTATGTGGCGGTGCTGCCCGCCCTCATCGTCGCCGGCTTGATGCTGGGGGCGCTGGGGTTGTTGCTGTCGAGCTTCATCCGCCAGCTTGAGAATTTCGCCGGGGTTATGAACTTCGTCATCTTCCCGGCGTTTTTCCTGTCGAGCGCGCTCTACCCCTTGTGGAAACTGCGCGAGGCCAGCGACCTGCTGTACTGGATCTCCGTCCTAAATCCTTTCGCCCAGGCGGTGGAACTGATCCGCTTCAGCCTCTATCTGAGGTTCAATCCGGCCGCCGCCGGCTGGTCGCTGCTGGCACTCGCCCTGTTCACGGCAGCCTCGGTCGCCGCCTACGATCCGCGTCGCGGCATCGCCGGGCGCAATATGGGCTGAGGTGGGCGCCTGGGGAATTTCGCGCCGTGGAATGTCGGCCAATCGCCAGATCGCCGCGGGTATGGTAGTTTGTTGCATTGTATGGTTTACGTCACGCGATGGAGGAAGTCATGGCCTGGAAAAAGCCCGCCTACAAGGAAGTGTGCTGCGGTTTCGAGATCACCAAGTACGTTCCGGCTGAACTCTAGACCGTTCGATGCCTGGCGGCGCCGGGCTCTTTGTGAAGAGATGAGTGAATGGACCCTGCAACGGGTCAGTTGCGGATTGTTGTGCTGGGATCCGCGGCAGGTGGTGGCGTTCCCCAGTGGAATTGCAACTGCGACGTCTGTCGGAAAGCCCGTCAGTCAGGGGATGCGGTTTTGCCGCGCACCCAGTCGTCCATTGCCGTCACCGGCAATGGCCGCGACTGGTGCGTGGTGAACGCCTCGCCCGATATTCGCGCCCAGATCATGACGACGCCGCAGCTTCATCCCGATCCCGCAGCCGGACCGCGCCACAGCCCCATCGGTGCGGTGGTGCTGACCAATGCCGATGTCGATCACGTCGCCGGCTTGCTGACACTCAGGGAGAAGCAGGCCTTCGACCTCTATGGCACGCCGGCGGTGCTTGGGGTGATCGCGCGCAATCCGATCTTCGAGGTGCTCGATGAGGCCCTGGTGAGACGGCGGGGGTTGGCCGTCGGCGAACCCGCCGAACCCGTCCCCGGCGTCGTCATCGAGGCCTTTCGGGTGCCCGGCAAGGTGGCGCTCTATCTGGAGAAAGAGGCGATGGCCGGTTCAGGCCGCATCGAGACCGCCGCCGAGACCGATCACACGGTCGCCTTGCGGATTTCCAGCCGCGAAGGTTCGGCCTTTTTTCACTACATTCCCGGTTGCGCCGCCATGACGCCCGGCATCGCCGATGAGGTGCGCGCCAGCCCGCTGGTGCTCTTCGACGGCACCGTGTGGCGGGATGAGGAAATGCTCGCCCACGGCCTCGGCGCCAAGACCGGCAGCCGCATGGGCCACATGAGCATGGGCGGCGAGGCGGGATCGATTGCCGCATTCTCTGACCTTGCCGTAAAGCGCAAGATATTCGTTCATGTCAACAATTCCAACCCGGCCTTGATCGCAGGCTCGCCCGAACGCGCGGCGGCTGAAGAGGCCGGTTGGGAAGTCGCCCATGACGGCCTGGAGGTGATCTTGTGAACCGGTCGCTGCACCATGAATTCGCCCCCTCGCTTCCCCTCAAGCCCGACGGTCTCGAGGCGGCCCTGCGCCGCATCGGCGCCGAGCGCTATCACAACCACCATCCCTTTCACCGCCTGCTGCATGCGGGCCAACTCAACAAGAACCAGGTGCGGGCCTGGGCCCTCAACCGCTATTGCTACCAGGCAGCAATCCCCATCAAGGACGCCTCCATCCTGGCACGCATGGAAGACGCTGCCTTGCGCCGGGTGTGGCGCCAGCGAATCCTCGACCATGACGGCGACAGCGACGATGACGGCGGCATCCGCCGCTGGCTGGCGCTGACCGACGGCCTCGGGCTCGATCGCGACTACGTCACGTCAATGACGGGTGCCTTGCCCGCCACCCGCTTCGCGGTCGATGCCTATGTGCATTTCGTGCGCGACAAACCGCTGCTCGAGGCCATCGCCTCCTCGCTCACCGAGCTGTTTTCCCCCGGCATCATTTCCGAACGGGTGTCGGGGATGCTGGCCGGCTACGACTTCATTGACGCCGATATCCTGCGGTATTTCAACAAGCGCCTCACCCAGGCGCCGCGCGATGCCGATTTCGCCCTCGATTATGTAAAGAAGAACGCCGTGCGCCCCGACCAGCAGGCCGCCTGCCTCGATGCATTGGTGTTCAAATGCAATGTCTTGTGGGCGCAACTCGATGCCCTCCACCACGCCTATGTCGAGCCCGACCATATTCCCCCCGGCGCCTGGCAACCGGAGGAAGGGGCTTGACCGACACCTCGCAACACCTCGCGGCAACCGCCGTTCCCCGCCTCGGTCGCGGGGTGCGCCTCAAGCACGATGCCGCCCGCGGCATGTGGATCCTGCTGGCGCCCGAGCGCATGCTGGAGCTCGACGACATCGCCCACGAGATCATCAAGCGGGTGGACGGCAGCGCCAGCCTTGCCGACATCGCCGCCGATCTGGCGAAAGCTTTCACCGCCGACCGCGACCTCATCCTCAACGACGTCACCGACCTGATTGACGATCTGGCGGCCAAGCGTATCGTGCTGACATGAGCGATCTGGCCACCACCGGCCCTGCCCCTATTGGCCCGCCCAGCGCCCTTCTGGCCGAACTTACCCATCGCTGTCCGCTGCGCTGTGCCTATTGCTCCAACCCGCTGGAACTGGAGCGCCGCTCAGGCGAACTGGCGAGCGACGACTGGAAGCGGGTACTCACCGAAGCCGCCGGCCTTGGCATCGTGCATGTGCATTTCTCCGGCGGTGAACCCACCGCCCGCGGCGATATCGGCGACCTCATCGCCCATGCCCGCGGCGCTGGGCTCTACACCAACCTCATCACCTCGGGCGTCTTGATGAACGAGGGCCGCCTCGATGCGCTCATCGAGGCTGGCCTCGATCATCTGCAGTTGTCCATCCAGGACATCGAGGCCAAGGACGCCGACCGCATCGCCGGCCTCGCCGGGGCGCACGCCAAAAAACTCGAACTGGCCCGCCAGGTGAAGGCGCGCGGCATCGGCTTTACCGTCAATGCCGTCATCCACCGCCACAACATCCACAACCTCGCCCGCCTCATCGATTTCGCGGTGGACATGGACGCCGGGCGCCTGGAAGTGGCCCACACGCAATATTACGGCTGGGCGCTGAAGAACCGCGCCGCCCTCATTCCGACACGGGCAGCGCTCGATGAGGCAACACGCATCGTGAAAGAAGCGGGCGAGCGCCTGAAGGGCCGCCTGGTCATCGACTATGTGGTGCCGGACTACTATGCCCGCTTTCCCAAACCCTGCATGGGTGGCTGGGCGCGGACAGGGCTCAATGTCACTCCCTCCGGCAAGGTCCTGCCGTGCCATGCGGCCGAGACCATCGCCGGGCTTTCATTCGACAACGTGCGTGAAAAATCGCTCGCCGACATATGGGCCTCGTCGCCCGCGTTCAATGCCTTTCGCGGCACGGAGTGGATGGAAGCGCCATGCCGGACCTGCGAGCGGCGCGAGCTCGACTGGGGAGGCTGCCGCTGCCAGGCTTTTGCCTTCGCCGGCCGGGCGACGGCCACCGACCCGGCCTGCTCGCTGTCTTCGATGCACACCGAACTGGCCGACATCGCCAAAGTCGAGTCGGCAGCCCCCAGTCCCGCCTTCGCCTACCGCCAATTCTGACGGAAAAGGCGCCAAAGGGTCATTTTCATTCCACTAGATGGCAAGCCATCTCCCAAGTTGGGACAGTTCACGTTAAGGTTCGAAGCCTGAGAGCGTGTTTGAAAAGTGCGTGTGTCACGGCCAGCGCCTGATAAGTGTCGCGGTGGCGGCGATGATGATGAGTGTCTCAGCGACGGCGGTGAGTTGTTCGTAGTCGCGC
>Ga0315540_10000080_pt1 | contig 46732 bp, 45 predicted proteins | sample SalMarSW160110MG_FD_203677 | JGI IMG/M metagenome (GOLD analysis project Ga0315540, IMG submission 203677) | Salt marsh sediment microbial communities from the Plum Island Ecosystem LTER, Massachusetts, United States - Salt Marsh Sediment SW1601-10 ...
GCATCGACGTCTCCGAAGCTATGATCCACGTCGCCATGGGAAGCCTGCTGCTGCGAAGGATCAGCCATTGAACACATTTTCAAACGGACTCTAAGAGCGGTCGCGCCAATCTCTCGTGACGACGGGCTTGATGCGGGTTCGCAAACATGATCCTAATGGCCGATCGTCCGGTGCCCGCTGCTTGGCGGGATAATCGGGAATCCGGTGAAAGTCCGGAACGTGCCCAACGCTGTTAGGGGGAATTGGACGGCGCAACGGCCACCGGGCAACCGGGAAGGCGCGCAGCCCGAGACGATCCCCAGTCAGAAGACCGGCCGGACGATCCATAGCCCGATGCCGCGCGGACGGTGGTGAGGGCGTCATGGTCCGTTGTTGGGGATTGAACAATGACCGATGCTCTTTGCGCCGATCTCGGCGATGCCGAAGCCTTTTCCGCTGACGAACGCGCCGCCGTCTACAAGGCCATCCGCACACGCCGCGACGTGCGCGACCAGTTCCTGCCCCAGGCGGTTTCAGATGCCGTCATGCGGCGGTTGCTGGAAGCGGCGCACCAGGCCCCCTCGGTGGGGCTCATGCAGCCGTGGAATTTTGTCGTCATCCGCGATGCCGGCCTGAAGGAGCGGGTATGGCGGGCGTTTTCAGCCGCCAACGACGAGGCGGTCACCCGCTTTGCCCCCGGCAAGCAGGCGCTCTACCGCTCGCTCAAGCTGGAAGGCATCCGCAAGGCGCCGGTCAACCTCGTCGTCACCTGCGACCGCACGCGCGGCGGCAAGGTGGTGCTGGGGCGCACCCACAACCGCAACATGGACCTTTATTCGACGGTGTGCGCGGTGCAGAACCTGTGGCTGGCGGCGCGCGCCGAAGGCATCGGCGTCGGGTGGGTGAGCATTTTTCGCGACGCCGACCTGCGGGGGCTTTTGGGCATTCCCGACCACGTCGAGATCGTCGCCTACCTGTGCCTCGGGCACGTCGCAGAACTCTATCGGCGGCCGGAACTGGAGGCCAAGGGCTGGCGCCGCCGCCTGGCGCTCGATGACCTGGTGTTTGCCGACAGGTGGGGAGACGCCGGTGCGGGAGGATCCAAGGCCGGCGGAATGGACCCCGGGATCAAGTCCCGGGGTGACGTTTGTGGGGATGAGACCGGCCCGTCATGAACGGTGATGGCCGGGCTTGACGCCGCCATCCGGTCGGCCGGGCTGCTGGCGGGGTGACGGGGTGTGAAGGGGAAGACTGCCTGAGCTTTCAGAACTTCCGGTAGGCCTTGTTGAGCTGCACCAGCGGGTGGTCGGGCGACATCTGGAATTTGAGCAGAAGCTCGCGGGCGATCATGTCGCGATCCTGCTGGTTCTTGGGCAGCTTGACCGATGAGGGGATGCGGATCCAGCCGTTGACGTTGCGGTCGAAGATGGCCGCCTCGCCTTCCTCGTAGCCCATATGAACGTCTTCCAGCCAGTTGAGGTCGTCCCAGCCCATGAACTCGATATAGTCCTTGAGATAGGGCGTCAGCTTGGAATAGTCGGGCACCAGGTTGACATCGTAGCGGTAGCCGATGTGCTGGCCGATTTCCTTCTCGCGCTCCGAGCCCAGACCCTTGGAGTCCTTCAGGAACTGATCGACATCCTTGATCTCGGAGCCCTTGTAGCTTGTGCCTGCCATGTTCGTCTCCTTCAGGGGCAGCCGCCGTGAACGACCGCCTCAATACTTGTGAAAATTCTCCAGCCCGACCGTGTAGTTGGTCCCCGCCAGCGGCACCTTGGCCATGGCGGAGGCCTCCATGGTCAGCGCCGCGAGATCTTCGGGTTCGAGCGAATGGACGTTGGTCTTGCCGCAGGCGCGCGCCAGCATCTGCACTTCCATGGTCAGCGTGTGCAGGAAGTTGTAGACGCGTTCAGCAGCGGCTTCGGGATCGAGGCGCTTGCGCAACTCGGGGTCCTGGGTCGCCACGCCCACCGGGCAGCGGCCGGTATGGCAATGATAGCAATAGCCCGCCTCGACGCCGATCTCGTTGGGGAAGTCGGTGACGCCCTCGATGTGCTTGTTGCAATTCAGCGCCATCATCACCGAATGGCCGATGGCAATGGCATCCGCCCCCAGCGCCAGGGCCTTGGCGACGTCGCCGCCGTTCCTGATGCCGCCGGCATAGACCAGCGAGATCTCGCCCTTCTTGCCCAGTTCGTCGATGGCGCGCCTGGCATCGCGGACCGCCGAAATGCCGGGCACGCCGGTTTCCTCGGTGGCGATGTGGGGGCCGGCGCCGGTGCCGCCTTCCATGGCGTCGATGTAGATCGAGTCGGGGTCGCACTTCACCGCCATGCGGACATCGTCATAGGTGCGCGCGGCACCCAGCTTCAACTGAATGGGAATCTCCCAGTTGGTGGCTTCGCGGATTTCCTGGATTTTCAGCGACAGATCGTCAGGACCCAGCCAGTCGGGGTGACGGGCGGGCGAGCGCTGGTCGATGCCGGCCGGCAGGGAACGCATCTCGGCCACCTGGTCGGTCACCTTCTGGCCCATGAGATGGCCACCGAGGCCGACCTTGCAGCCCTGGCCGATGAAGAACTCGCAGGCATCCGCCAGGCGCAGATGGTGCGGGTTGAAGCCGTAGCGCGACTGGATGCACTGGTAGAGCCAGTTCACCGAATAACGCCGCTCGTCGGGGATCATGCCGCCCTCGCCCGAGCAAGTGGCCGAGCCAGCCATGGTGGCGCCGCGGGCCAGCGCGATCTTGGCCTCATAGGAAAGCGCCCCGAAGCTCATGCCGGTGACATAGATGGGGATGTCGAGCACCATGGGACGCTTGGCGCGCGGGCCGATGATGGTTTTCGTCTCGCACTTCTCGCGGTAGCCCTCGATGACGAAACGGGTCAAGGTGCCGGGCAGAAAGGTCAGGTCATCCCAGTGGGGGATCTTCTTGAACAGCGAGAAGCCGCGCATGCGGTAGCGGCCAAGCTCGGACTTGATGTGGATGTCGTTGATGACATTGGGCGTGAAGATCTGCGACTTGCCCAGAACATAGCGCGCGCTCTCGGCGGGCTGGCTCACCTTGGCGGTCTCTTTCGCTGGCGTCTTGGCCATGGTTCAAAACCCTTCGATTGAACGATTTACAGAACGAGCTTTTTCTCGCTCGGCTCGAGATTGTCGTAGTTCCACAACTGCTTGCCGGAGACGATCTTCTGGAAGTGGTCGATGCCCCTGGCCGGCAACAGTTCGTACATCTTGAGCTTGCGGGTGAGCCATTGGCGGTCGGCATCGGTCAGCTCGGCGGGCACCGCGTCAACGCCGAGGTCCTTGATCGTGCCGCCGACGTAGATGGTGCCGTCATACATCGAATCCCCGAGGTTCTTGCCGGCGTTGCCGCAGATGACCATGCGGCCGCGCTGCAGCATGAAGCCGGTGAAGGCGCCGGTATCGCCGCCGACGATGATGTTACCGCCCTTCTGGTCGATGCCGGTGCGCGAGCCGACCGAGCCCTTGCACACCAGATCGCCGCCGCGCAGTGCCGCGCCGAACTGCGAGCCGGCGTTCTTTTCGATGACGATGGTGCCGGCCAGCATGTTTTCACCGCACGACCAGCCGACGCGGCCCTTGATGCGCACGTTTGGCCCATCCAGCAGGCCGCAGCCGAAATAGCCCAGCGAGCCCTCGAAGATGAGGTTCAGGCGGTTGAGGATGCCGACGCCGAGGGAATGCTTGGCGCCGGGGTTCTTCACCACGATGGTGCCGTAGCCCTTCTTCATCAACTCGCGCAGTTCGAGATTGATGGCGCGAGTGTCCATGTCGGCGGCGTCGAACTCGGCGCGCTTGTTGAAGTCGACCTGCATGGCGTCGGGATAGCCGAAGCCGGAGCTTTCGATCGCCTCGACGTCGAAGAACCGCTGCTGCGTGCGGCCGCGCAGCGCCTCGGTGTGCATGCCCAGTTCGTGCGAGGCATGTTCTCTGGTCTTGGTTACGCCCGCCATACCCGAACCTCCTGATCGTAAGGATCCCATGTATCGATTTCGTGGGGAACGATGGCCCTGATGGCCATTTCTTCCGACGCCAGCGCCACCAGATCGTCGCTCTCGAACAGCACCATCGGCTTGGCCGCCATGCAGTCCTTGGCAAGGCCCAGTTCTTCTTTGGTGGCCACCAGATAGGAGAACACGCCATCGATCTCGTCGACGGACGCTTTCAGCGAGTCCAGAAGCGTGGCGCCCTGGTCGAGGTTGTAGGCTGTATAGACAGCCAGCAACTCCGAGTCGCAGTTGGACATGAAGCGGTGGCCGCGGCGCTCATACTGGCGGCGCATCATCCAGTAGTTGGTGATCTGGCCGTTATGGACGACAGCGATGTCGTTGTAGGGGTAGGCCCAGTAGGGATGGGCGGAACGGATGTCGACGTCGGACTCGGTCGCCATGCGGGTGTGGCCGATGCCGTGGGTGCCGCGGAACGATTTGAGACCGTACTGGTCGGCGACGCGGGTGGCATCGCCCAGATCTTTCACCAGTTCAAGGGCGTTGCCCATGGAGAGGATTTCGGCGCCTTCGACGTCTTCCACGTAATCGGCGAGCTTTTTCATGTCGCCTTCGTACTGGATGCGATAGCGAAAGGCGTATTCGGTGGCATCGTCGGTGCCGATCACCTGCACGCCCAAGGTCTTCAGGCGCTCGTCGACCTTGGCACGGCGGCGGATGACTTCGTCGTGGATGTCGAAGCCCTTTTCCATGTCCTCCTGTTCGGCCACCTTAAAGCGCATGATGAATTCATTGCGCCCGGGCTGGCCGTAGAGGGCAAAGCCGGTCGAGTCGGGGCCACGGTGCTTGAGCGATTGCAGCATGGCGGTCATTTCCTGACCGACATTGCCGATGCCATCGCGATGGATGAGCCCAGCTATACCGCACATGATTGGTTTCTCCTGAGTGATGGGTCGGTAGCCGGCAGCCGACTACCGACCAATTCGGTTTCCCGCCTACGGCAGGCAGTCGAGATAAGTCGCCAGATCCCAGTCGGTGGACGTGTACATGAAGCGCTCCCACTCATCGCGCTTGTACTCGTCATAAAGGCGGTGCATCTCGCCGGGCATGGCCGAGCGGATGACGTCGTCCTTTTTCAGGGCTTCGAGCGAGTCGCCCAGCGTCATGGGCAGACGGCGCACTTCCTTGCCGGCTTCCATGGCCTGGTAGATGTTGCGCTCTTCCGGCTTGCCGGGATCGATCTTGTTGGCGAGGCCGTCGTCCATGGCCCGCAGGATGCCGGAGGCCATCAGATAGGGGTTCACCATCGAATCCACCGCGCGGTACTCGAAACGACCCGGCGCCGATACGCGCAGGCCCGTGGTGCGGTTCTGGAAACCCCAGTCGGCGAACACCGGCGCCCAGAAGCCGGTATCCCACAAGCGGCGGTAGGAGTTGACCGTCGAGCAGCCGATGGCGGTGAGGCCGCCCAGATGCTTGACGATGCCGCCGATGGCGTTGAGGCCGATCTTGCCGGGAAGCTGGCGGTCGTCGGTATCGGGCATGAAGTGGTTGTCGCCGCCGCGCCGGTACATGAAGTTCTCTTCCAGGCCGGGCAGGTTCTTGGGGTCGTTGCCGGTGGCTTTAAGTTCGTCCTTGCCGCCCGACCACAGGGAAATGTTGTGATGGCAGCCAGACGCCGAAACGCCCATGAAAGGCTTTGACATGAAGCAGGCGATGAGCCCGAACTCGCGCGCTACCTGGGCGCAAAGCTGACGATAGGTGGTCAAGCGGTCGGCGTTGCGCAGGGCATCGTCGTAGTTCCAGTTGAGCTCAAGCTGGCCGGGGGCGTCCTCGTGGTCGCCCTGGATCATGTCGAGGCCCATGGCGCGGGCATACTCCAGCACCTTCATGTAGACCGGCCGCAAGCTCTCGAACTGGTCGATGTGATAGCAATAGGGATTGGAAAAGCCGCCGTCGGGATTGCCGTTGGCATCCTTCTTCAGCCACATCATCTCCGGCTCGGTGCCGCAGCGCAGATGATAGCCGTGGTCCTGCTGGAACTGGTTGTGGATGCGGCGAAGATTGCCGCGGCAGTCGGCGGTGAGGAAGGCGCCGGCGTCCTCGCGCTCCTCGCGGTTGCGGAACAGCGTGCACCACAGGCGTGCCACGCGCTTGTCCCAGGGAAGCTGCATGAAGGTTTCAGGCTCGGGCACGCCCACCAGTTCGGCGGCCTCGGGGCCGTAGCCCAGATATTCGCCCCGGCGGTTCAGGAACAGGTTGACGGTGGCACCATAGACCAGCTGGAAACCGCCATTGGCGACGTTCTCCCAATGATCGGCCGGGATGCCCTTGCCCATGATGCGGCCGGTGACCGAGACGAACTGCAGATAAAGATACTGGATGCCGAGGGCATCGATCTTCTTGCGCACCTGCTTGATCAGGTCGTCGCGCCCATCGGTCTTGATGAAATTTTCGTAGTCAGTCGCCATGTGAACCCGAGCTCCCCTCTGAAATCATCCCTGAATGGTGTGGCTGGCACACCAATAGCCTACCAATGCAAAACCGTTCAGTGCAACCGGCGCCAATGTCTCAACTCCACGGAAACGGGCTGTTGGAGACCGGATGCAGCTTGCCCTCGGCATAGCGCGAGAAGGCGAATGGGGCGAGCAGACGCGATGGCTGGCCGGTGATCGCCTCGGCCACCAGCTTGCCCACGCCGATCATCTTGTAGCCGTGGTTCGAATCGGCAATCACGAAGACATTGCCGCGGAATTCATCGAACACCGGGAAATTGTCAGGCGTAAAGCAGCCCAGTCCGCCCGATTTCTCGTGGCTCTTGTACTGGCCGATCTTGCCCTCGAAACGCTTCTGGCAGTGGGCGAGCATCGAACACCAGTGATGGATGAACTCATCGCCGACGATGAAATCGGGTGAGTCGGGGCCATAAGGATCGAGCGCCACCTCATCCACCGGGGTCTCGACCTTGTAGGGGGAGGAGCCGCCCTGGATGCCGCCAAAATTGAAGTCGGGCTTGTAATAAAGCCCCCACAGCTTGTCGGTGATGAGCGAGCCATCGACGTCGGAATAAAGCGGCGCATCGGTGTCGACATGGATGACCGGCGGCATCTTGCCGTCATTGGTCTTGTGCATTGAGGGATCGACCCCGAGGGTGCCCTCCTCCAGGCACCAGTATTTCCACATGGGAATGCCGTCGTGCGTGGCGCCGTCCGAGCCCTTGATGGAGACGGTCGCCGGCAAATCGAGCATTTTCCAGATCTTGGAGACCCAGGGGCCGACGCCGGCCACCGCATAATCGCAGGCAATGCGACCCTTGGAGGTCTGAAGGGCGGCCACTGACTGGCCGTCGCTGGCAAACTCGAAGCCCAACACCTCGATGCCGGTCATGATGCGCACGCCTTCGGCTTCGGCCTTGGTGGCGAGGCCGTACATGGAGGCGGTGTTGTTGGCGTAGCCGCCGCGCCGTTCATGCAGGACCGAGGTGATCCCCTTGGCCTGCCAGTCGGAAAACAGGCCTTGCATGTAGGTCTGGCTGTCTTTTGCGCCCTCGATGAAGGTCGAGGAATAACCGATGGCCTTTTGCTGCTCGTAGATGGTTGCGACCTGGGCGTGCATGACCTCGGGGCTGATCTGCATGTAGCCTACCGGATGGTAGCTGTAAGCCTTGGGGTCCGATTCCCATACCGACACCGAATGGGCCATCAGTTCGCGCATGGCCGGCTGGTAATAGTTGTTGCGCACCACCCCGCAGGCAATGCCCGAAGCGCCGGCGGCAATCGACGTCTTGTCGATGACGAGGATGTCGGCGCCCGACCCGCGCCCGGTTTCCTTCAGCCTGAGGGCGAGGTGATAGGCCGTGGAAAGTCCATGAATCCCGGCGCCTATGATGGCGTACTTGACACCAGCGGGAACAGCCATAAACGATAAAACCTCCCTGGATGAGGCGGCGCGGCCTGTCAATCTTGACCTTCAGGACGTATCTTGTCTTGACGCCGGTCCCGCTCCTGCTGGCATAATAGGCCACAAATAGAGACCGAATGCAAACCAATTTTTGCCAATTGGAACCAATGACAGACCAAACTGGGGAGAAAATGGGCGACCTTGCCGACCTGTCCCTCGACGCCCGCGATCGCGGCGGGCCGGAACTGGACGATCTGGGGCTCGCCGCCACGCGCAGCGCCAACACCATAACAGCGCGGCTGGTGCACGCCATAGAGACCGGCGTCTACGCCGACGGCGACCAATTGCCGCCGGAGCGCCAGCTTGCCCTTGCACTGGGCACTGCGCGCTCGACCATCCGCAAGGCGCTCGACCAGATGGAGGCACGCGGGCTGGTGGTGAGGAAAGTGGGCTCGGGCACCTTCGTCAACTATTCCGGCCCCTTGCAGTCGAGCAGCACCGAGGTCGCCGACCTGGTGAGCCCGTTGCAGCTGATCGAAACGCGCTTCGCGGTCGAGCCTTACATGACCCGGCTGGCGTGCATCCATGCCAACCGGCGCGACATCGATTCATTCGAACTGGTGTTGCAGAAGATCGAGGCTTGCGGCGGCGACCAGGACCAGTTCACGACCTGGGACATGGAATTCCACATGCAACTGGCGCGCTGCTCGCGCAACCCGTTGATGCTGAGGATCTATCACCAGATCAACGCGGTGCGCGCCCATGCCCAGTGGAACCGCATGAAGCGGGAAATCCTCACAGAGGACAAGATCGCCGCCTACAATGCCCAGCACCGCGCCGTCTTCGAGGCGCTGGCGCAACGCAACGTGCAGGGCGCCGTCGATATCATGACGGCACACCTGGAAATGGCGCATCAGGACATCATGGGCGTCGACAACGGCTGACCGCCCGCCATGTCACCCGCAACCCCTGCCCTGCTCGGCCTGGTGGCGGCCCTGACGTGGGGCCTGCATGATTTCATCGGGCGGTTTTCATCGCGGGCCATCGACCAGGCCAACACCACTTTCGGGGTGATGCTGGCGGGATTGGCCACCCTCACGGCGATCCTTGCAGGCAGCAGCAGGCTGCCGCGCCTCGCCCTTGATCTCCCCACCGGCCTGGCGCTGACGGCAGGCGTTGCCTATGCGCTGGCGACGCTGTTGCTGTTCACCGGCTACCGCATCGGCTCCATGTCGGTGGTCTCGCCGCTGGCCGGCAGCTACCCGGCACTCAACGTCGGCTTCAACGTGGCCATGGGATCACGGCCCGATGCCTGGGCCTGGGCGGGCATGGCGGCGGTGATGGCCGGCTCGCTGATCGTCTCGCTGGCCACCGCCGAGCACGAGAAAAGCGGCCATATCGGCCCCGGCCTCAGCGCCCAGGTGGTGGCGGTGTCACTGGCAGCGTCACTATGTTTTGCCCTTGGTATCGGCGCCGGGCAGGCCGCAGCGGCCGGCGCCAACGCCCTCGACGTCGCATGGATGGCGCGCATCGGCGCTGTTGGCCTGCTCGCCGTTGTCCTCATGGCGCCGCACCTCAGATCGGCGGCGCCGCTACGCTGGTGGCCGGCGGTGGCGGTGATGGGGCTGCTCGATACCGCCGCCATGATCGCCGTTTTCAAGGCCGGCCAGTATCCGACGCCTGAGATCGCCACCGTCACCGGGGCCTCGTTCGGCGGCATCGTCGGACTGCTGGCATGGCTGGTGCTGAAGGAACCGGTGGGCGCTTTACAATGGTCGGGCATCGGCCTCATCATGGCCGGGGTCGCCGTGCTTACGGGGTGGAGGTAGCGCATCATGGTTCAGGTCAACCTGGGTGATGAGGACGTCGCCCGTTTCAATGCCGACGGCTTCGTCATCGTCGAAAACGTGTTGACGCCGCAAGAGATCGAGGGGCTGCGTTCGCGCTTTGCGCCACTGTTCGCGGGCGCCTTCGAGACCGGCGTGATGCCGGATGAATGGAACTGGCGCGAGGGGCGCGATGCCTCCGACCTGACCCGCCAGATCTGCAACGGCTGGAAGGCCGACCGCCAAGTGGCGCGCATCGTGCTCGATCAAGGCATCGGCGAAGCGGCGGCCGTTTTGCGCGGCTGGCCGGGGGCGCGCATCGCCCAGGACAACATCATCTGGAAGCCGCCGGGCACCAGGCCGCTCGGGTTCCATCAGGACGACAGCTACCAAAACTGGATCGTGCCGGGCGAAATGATGACCTTCTGGATCACCCTCGACGACACACGGGCCGACCAGGGCACCATCGAATATGTGAAGGGTTCGCACCGCTGGCCGCTGTCGCCGCCGATTGCCCGCTTCCATGCCCCCGACGATGCCCTCGCCGACATGGCGCCGGCGGCGCGGGCCGCCGGGGTCGAGGCGCCTGAAATCGTCCCCATCGAGATAAAGGCGGGCTCGGCCGTCATCCATCACGGGCGGACCTGGCACGGCTCGCGCCACAACCGCGGGCGCAACCCGCGCCGCTCGGTGATCTCGCACTGCATCTCCAGTGCGGCGCGCTTCGATGAAAGCGGCGTCAGCGCCGTCTACAGCCGCTACAAGCAGGTGGGCTCGACCATCATGGACGAGAGCTTCTTTCCCGTGCTGTGGCGCGAGGACGGCTATCGCACCGGATGGCTGGATGATTATTGCGCCGCCGCCGCGACCGGCGTCAGCACATAATCACCGCCCGCGCCGCGGGTCACGGTGAAGCGGGCGGCGCTGGCGGAGAGTGACTTGACGTCGCCCGCAAAGCGGCCCCAGTCGCTGCGCCATTCGACATAGCGATTGAAGTGGCCGCCGGAGAACATGCCGATCAGCGTCATGCGGCCCTTTTCGATGAGGCCGATGCGTTCAGCCCGCGAGATGTCCCAGCCAAATGGGCACTCAAGCGGCCGCTGGTTCTTTTGCAGCTTGTAGCCCTGGACGATGCGCACCTCGTCCCATTTGCCGCCATAGACCTTGGCGAGGTCGAGGACCTCACCCGCCCCTGCGGCTTTCTCGATGGCGGTGTGCAGCTTGTCGCGACTTTGCCTGAGTGCCGAGCAGTCGCGCCAGGTGGTGGTGAGATACCAGCCGCCGAGCGCCACCATCACCACGGCGGCGATGGCAAAGCCGGGCTTGGCTGGCACCTGGCTCAAGGCGTGACGGACATCATACATGGGGATGGTCCCGGGCGGCTATTCGGCGGCCGCGGCGGCGCGGGACGAGAGCGTGAAAGGCCGGTCGTGGGTGAGCGAGGGAATGCGGCCGCGGACCTCGGCGACGCGCGCCAGATCGATCTCGGCCGTAACGAAGCCTTCGCCCTCGCCACCGTCGGCCAGCACCTGGCCCCACGGGTCGATGATGAGGGAATGGCCGAAGCACTCGCCGCCGCCGGTGAGCTTGCCATGCTGGCAGGGCGCGATGACGAAGGCACCGTTCTCGATGGCGCGCGCCCGGTTGAGCACATGCCAGTGGGCCTCGCCGGTGATCCTGGTGAAGGCGGCAGGTATCGCCAGCGCCTCGGCGCCGGCCTGGGCAAGGCTGCGGTAGAGGGCGGCAAAGCGCAGGTCGTAGCAGATGGACAGACCGATGGCGGCGCCTTCGGCTGAGGCCAGAACGGCTTGCGACCCCGGCGCGATGGTGGCCGATTCCTGGATCTTTCCGGCCTCGCCCAGATCGACATCGAACATGTGGATCTTGTCGTAGCGCGCCGTCACGCGGCCTTTGCGGTCGAGCATGTAGGAGCGGTTGAAGATGCGGCCATCCGGCGCGGTCACGGCGAGCGAGCCGAGGAGGATGGAGACATCGAGTTCGCAGGCGGCGGCGGCAAAGGCCGGGATGACCGGATGTTCGTTCTCGGCAAAGGCCACGGGGATGATACGGATGCCTTCGGTCCTGAGGCCGGAGAAATATTCCGGCAGGGCGATGAAGCGCGCCCCGGCGGCGGCGGCGGCGCGGGTCAATTCGAGGCAGCGCGCGATGTTGTGGGTGACATCGGGGCTGGCGGAATTCTGGATGCAGGCAGCAGTGAAGGTTGTGGTCATGGGGCGATCATAGCGACACGGTCGGCAAGGCTCAATGCGCGATGGCAAGCATCTGCTTGCAAGACCACCCGGGCTCACTTAATCAGCACCAGCGCCACCATGAACCTTAGGCTGTCAGATCGTCTCGTTGCCAGCCCCGGCCCAGCTGAGTTGATGGCGAAGTTGCTGAACTTCATTTTCGGCAACCTTGAGCAGTTCATCGCGCGTGAACTCGACGCCAATCTGCGCCATTTCCCGCCACTTGACATTGCAGTATCTGAGCGTTCCGTCGCCCTTGAGCTTAAGCCAGAAGACCGCAGGCACCTTGACAGGCTGCAATAACTGGAGCCGGGCCCCAAGGCCGGAATAGTCGCGCACCCGGCAGTCGGCAACAATACCGATGGCGGGATCAAGGATTTGACCCACCATCGAGGCGGGACGACGCGCCGCCTTTCGCTGCTCCTTCACTTTCGAACTGCTGTTCGCCATTCCCGCCTGTGGTCGTCAGATTGCTTTTAGGGCTAACCGGTAATATTCACATCAATGATATTCCGAAATCACTAACAAATCTCATACCGATAAAGACAATTTTCGGACCACCTCATTGTCATTATTCATATTGAGAATTTTACATTCATTTTATTCAAAATTTATTATATTGTCGAACAACGATCTATGTTTTGTTTCTATGGTTAATAAAGTTCTTTTTTACCAATTAAAATTTTTCACTGACTGTCTCCTATTTTTCAATAAAGAATGACTATGGTGGCAATAAATGACCCTGTGTCAAAAAGAGAGTAATTCTATGCTGCGCAAAGCTTCCAAATTCCTGCGAGATACGTGCGGGGCAACCGCCCTGATCTTTGGCCTGTCGGCAATACCCCTCGTCGGCGTGATGGGCATTGCTCTCGACTACATGAGGGCCGACATGGCGCATTTGCGGCTTCAGTCCGCCGTCGATAGCGCAGCCCTGGCGGTCGGCGCATCGGATAGCGTCGATACCAACCAACTGCTGGACCTCGTCAATCACTATGTCGAGATCAACAGTGGTGGGCTGGGCGGGTTCAGCGTGACAAAGGTCACGCGTTCATCGAACAGCAATGGCGATGTGATCGTCAACGTCGATGGCGTGATGAAGACGCTGGTGATGCGAATTCTGGGTATTGACGAGGTCGACATCAAGGCCCAGACGCGCGTCGCGCGCAACATCATCAACCGCGCGGAAATCGCGCTGGTCCTCGACACGACCGGATCGATGTCCGGGAGCAAGCTCTCCACGCTGAAAGACGCCGCCAAGACGCTTATCGACGACTCGCTGAAAGCCAATGACAAGAGCGTCGATCCACTGATCAAGATCGGCATCGTGCCGTTTGCACAATACGTGAATGTCGGTGTCTCCCGGCGCAATGAAAGCTGGATCAGCGTGCCGGCCGACAGCGGCTCGTACACCTTTCATGGATGCGTGGGATCACGCAATTATCCTGACAACGTGCAGGACCAGAATTATTCCGCCGACCCCGTGCCGGGCCTGATGAATATCACTTGCCCCAGCGAGATCACCGATCTGACCACCGACAAGAACACGCTGGAGACCGCCGTCGATGCCTTGTACGCCAGCGGCTACACCTACATCGGCGCCGGGCTGACCTGGGGATGGCGAATGGTTTCCCCGGACGCACCGCTAACCCAGGGGATTTCCTATTCGGACATGGTCACGAAAAAGCTGAAGACCAAGAAGTTCGTGATCCTGATGACGGATGGGGAGAACACCCGTGCGCCCAGCTATCCCAAGCATGACAGCACGAGCAACTCGCTGGCAAACAACCTGACGCAGACCATATGCACAAACATAAAGGCCAGCAAAATCGAGATCTTCACAGTGGCATTTCAGGTTACCGACGCCACGACCCTCAATATGCTGCGAACATGCGCAACGTCGAACAGCTATGCTTTCGATGCCAAGGACAGCAACGCTCTGGTCTCGGCGTTCCAGAGCATCAGCAACCAGATCTCGCAGTTGCGGCTAGCCGAGTGAGTGAAGACGAGACACAGGCGGAAAAGACCTCGGAAAGCGTCCCAAAACGCTGCGCCCAACCTTCATCTGGATAGCTTGGGGCTGTCACGCCGCCTTAAGGCCCGTGCGCGCAAGTTCAAGCACCGCGGCGATGAGGTGGAGGCCGGTGCGCGAACCCAGACACACCAGCCATTCGCGCATCGGGCAGTCCCAGTCCTCGAAGGTGAGCAGCCGCAAGCGCGGGTCATCGACAAACTCGCTGCCCGAGACGATGCCGAGGCCAAAGCCTTGCGCTACGGCTTCGCGCGCCGATTCGCGGCCTTCCACCTCGAACACCGATGCGGGGGCGATGGAACGCGCGTTCAGTTCCTGCTCCAGCAGCTTGCGGGTGGCGGAGCCCTTTTCGCGCAGCACCAGGGAAGCACCGGCCAGTTCGGCAAAGCCGATGCTGCGCCGCGCCGCCCAGGGATGGTGGCTGGAGACAAAGGCGGCGAGGTTGTCCTCGCGCAGCAACTGGCTGGTGAAGTGCGGCAGCGCCGGCACCTCGGCCACCACGGCGAAATCGATGTCGAAATGCTCAAGCTGCTCGATCAGGCGGGCCGAGTTGCCGGAGATGAGTTTGAGGCGCACCCGCGGCCAGGTGGCGCGAAACGACGCCAGCAGCGGCAGGATGTGGACGGCGGCATCGGCGCCGAACACCAGGCTGCCCTCCTCCAGCCGCCGCGCCCTGGCCAGCAGATCGGCGGCGGCGGCCGCGGCCTCGAACTGGCGTTCGGTCAGGGCATAAAGCTTGCGTCCCAGATCGGTAAGGATGACGGTGCGGGGGCCGCGCACGAAAAGCTGCACCCCGTAGGCCTCCTCCAGCTTCCTCACATGGTCCGACAAGGCCGGTTGCGAGACCCCAAGTTCGGCTGCCGCCTTGGAAAAGCCGCCATAAGTGGCCACCGCGTGAAAGGCTTTTAGCTGGGCATGGCGCATGGAATTAACCCAAAGGCCCCCCAGTTCGCCCCATCACCGAAGCCGTCATGCCGGGACTCGATCCCGGCATCCATGCCGCTGGCCTTGCGGCCGGTTGATGGCTTGGCGGGATGGACCCCGTGGTCAAGCCACGGGGTGACGGGGGTGGGGGTGGGGCAGAGTCTCTTGTGGGAGCCCTGGATTGCGGCGTGTGCCGGAATGATATTGGGAAAGAGCGGAAATGGGGCATTGCCAAAGGCCTTTTGTGTCAGACGATACTGGCGGCGGCGCAGAGGTTGTTCAGCTTGGCCATGGCGAGATCGCGGCCGAGAAAACCGAGGCCGCAGTCGGGCGCCGCGATCAGGCGGTCGCGGTCGATGTGCTGCAGGGCCTCCTTCAGCCGGGCGGCGATCTCGGCGACCGGTTCGATGCGGCTTGCGGCAATGGCGACGGCCCCGAACACCACGGTCTTGCGGGTGAACGCCTCGAGCAGCGACAGATCGTTGTGGCGGTGGGCGTCCTCGATGGAGACGGCATCGATGCGGGCGGCATCGAGGGCGGCGGCCAGTCGGGGATAGACTTGCCGGTCGGCCTTCATATAGGTGGTGTCGTCAAGATGATTGGGATAGCCGCAACACATGTGCATGGTCCGGGTCACCCCGGCGCCCACCCCATCGAAGCAGCGCTCCAGCGCCTCGATGCCGAAGCCGAGTGCTGCCTCGGGGCGGCGGGCGAACAGCGGCTCATCCACCTGGATCTGGGTGCAACCGGCCTCGGCCAGCGCCTGGATCTCGTGATTGAGGGCATCGGCCAGATCGAAGGCGAGCGCCTTGTCGTCGCCGTAAAAGGCATCTGCCGTGGTGTCCATGATGGTGATGGGGCCGGGCACGGTGATCTTCACCGGGCGGTCGGTAAAACCTTGCGCGATCGCCCAGTCGCGGTCGAGGAAGTGACCTTCCATGGCACGCACCGGGCCGCGGATGGTCGGCAGGTCGGTCTCGTAGGCGCCATTGCGCAGCACGCGGTGGGTCAGGCCGGCAAAATCGAAGCCCGCCAGATGGCGGCAATGATAGTGGATGTAGTTCTCGCGCCGCTGCTCGCCGTCGGTGGGGATGTCGATGCCGCAAGCTACCTGGTCGGCCACCGCGGCCCTGGTCGCGGCGATGAACTTTTCCTCAAGCGCGCCATCGTCGGCGGCGATGGCGGCGCTGTAGCGGCGGGTCACCTCGCTGCCGGCCGAGGTCTGGCCCTGATCGAGCTGGAACCAGTCGCGGACCGGCAGCCAGTCGGGCTTGGGATAGGCGCCGATGCACGTCGTCTTGAGGGTCATGGGGGTGGTGATCCGTCTTGTTCATCTATCTGTCAAACTGATAGAAGAGATAAAATCAAACGATTTGACTTATGGCAAGGACAATCCTAGCTGTCGCGCCATGGATTGCTTCTTGCACATCCAAAGAGGAGTTTCCCCATGGTTTCGTTCGCCCGCCCGCTCGCGCCCTCCTACACCGGCCCGGAAGGCCAGGAGGACATGCCGTGGCTGCTCACGCCCGGACCGCTCACCACCTCGCGCGGGGTCAAGCTTTCCATGCTGGCCGACTACGGCTCGCGCGATGTGGAGTTCCGGCACATCGTCGCCGAAATCCGCCGGCAACTGTGCGAGCTAGCGGGGGCGTCGGAGGGCTATGAATGCGTCCTGATGCAGGGCTCGGGCACCTTCGCCATCGAGGCGGTGCTGGGCGGCTTCGCCCCCAAGGGCCGCAAGAGGAAGACGCTGGTGGTGATGAACGGCGCTTATGGCGAGCGGGCGGCGCACATCCTCACCCATATCGGCCGCCCCGTGGTCACTATCGACAAGGGCGACAGCCGGGCGCCCACGGCACGCGAGGTGGACCGGGCGCTGGCGGCCGATCCCGATATCGAGGCGGTTTTCGTGGTGCATTGCGAGACCACCTCGGGCATCGTCAACCCGGTCCACAAGATCGCCCAAGTGGTGAAGGAGCACGGGCGCATCGTCATCGTCGACGCCATGAGCTCATTCGGAGCGCTGCCCCTCGACATGACCGAATCAGGTATCGACGTCATGGTCTCGTCGTCCAACAAGTGCATCGAGGGGGTGCCGGGCTTTTCCTATGCCATCTGCCGGCGCAAGCTGCTGGAGCGCTCCAAGGGCATGTACCATTCCGTCGTGCTCGACCTTCACGAACAATGGGAGGCCATGGAGAAGAACGGCCAGTTCCGCTTCACCCCGCCGACCCATGCGCTGGTCGCCTTCCATCAGGCGTTGCGCGAGCACGCCGAAGAAGGCGGCGTCGAGGCGCGAGGCGCGCGCTATGGCGCCAACCGCGACACCCTCATCGACGGCATGCGGGGGTTGGGCTTCGTCACCCTGCTGGATGATATCGAGGCGGGGCCGATCATCCAGACGTTCCTCACCCCGGCCGACCCGAACTTCCATTTCGAGACCTTCTACGAGGCGCTGAGGGCGCGCGGCTATGCCATCTATCCCGGCAAGCTGACCAAGCGCGACAGCTTTCGCATCGGCACCATCGGCCGACTCGACGAGACGGTGATGCGCGGCGTGGTGCAGGCCATCAAGGAAGTGATGCGCGAAATGGGCGTGACCTCGGCGGCGCCGAAGAGTTGAGCCCTTCAACCCGAACCAGACAGCACGCCGGACACCCACGGCCGTGCCAGGCGATCATCAAGGAGACATGAAAACATGATCAGCTATTCCGATTACGTCTACAATCGCAGCTATCACGGCAAGGTGAAGGGGCTGGTGCTCGACTGGTCGGGTACTGTCGCCGATGCCTATGTCATCGCCCCGGCGGTAGTGTTCGTCGAGGTGTTCAAGAAGCAGGGCGTGGAGATCTCCATGCTGGAGGCGCGCGGACCCATGGGCCTGCGCAAGGACCTGCACATCAAGGCCCTCACCGAGACGCCGGAAATCCGCGATCGCTGGACCAGGATCAAGGGCAAGGCACCGGGCCAGGCCGACGTCGACGCCATGTTCGCCGACTTCGTGCCGCTGCAACTCGACTGCCTCAAGCAATATACCGGCCTTCTGCCCGGCGTCGCCGAGGTGTGCAAGAAGATGCAATCGAGCGGCATCAAGATCGGCGTCTCCACCGGCTTCGTGCGTTCCATGGTCGACATCTTGCTCAAAGACGCCATCAAGCAGGGCTTTACCCCCGATGCGACAGTGGCCGGCGATGAGGTGGTGCACGGCGCCCGCCCGAAACCATTCATGGTCTACCGCAACCTCGACCTCATGGACATCCATCCCATCCAGGCGGTGGTCAAGGTCGACGACACCACCTCGGGCATCGGCGAGGCGCTGGAAGGCGGATGCTGGGGAGTGGGTGTGGCGCGCTACTCCAACTACATGGACATCGATACGATCGAAGTGGCCGAGAAAATGCCCAAGGCCGAAATCGAGCGCCGCGTCGCCTATACCCGCGACATCCTGCGCAAGGCCGGGGCGCATTACGTCATCGATAGCATCGTCGAGTTGCCGGAAGTGATCGACGACATCAACGCCCGGCTGGCGCGCGGCGAAAAGCCGTGATGCCACGCGACCGCAAGAGGTCGCGTTTTCGATGCAGACTTCAGGAACACGGCTGCGTTAACATGCCCTTTGCCGCCCGCCCCTGCCGACAACGGCAGCGGGCGGGTCCGCAACGGAGTGCCATCACGTGAGCCCGGGCATCCTCGTCATCGTCAACCTGTTCGGCGGCATCGCCATGCTGCTGTGGGGGGTACGCATGGTGCGCACCGGCATCATGCGGGCCTGGGGCGATCGGCTCAAGCGCTTCATCGAGCAAAACCTCACCAACCGCGTCTCGGCCTTCACCGCCGGGATGGTCGCCACCTTCTTCCTGCAGAGCGGCACCGCCACGGCGGTGATCATCACCAGCCTCGCCGCCGGCGGGCTGATCGCCGAGGCGGCAGGATTTTCCGTGCTGCTGGGCGCCGACCTCGGCTCGGCGGTGGTGACCGGGGTTTTCGCCATCGCCGGTCCGCAGATCACCGGGGTCTCGCCGGTCCTCCTGTTCGTCGGCTATGTACTGTTTGCCTCCAGCGAGGATTTTCGCTTCAAGAACTTCGGCCGCATCCTCATGGGGCTGGGCCTGGTGCTGCTGGCGCTCAGCCTCATCGTCGGGGCCACGGCGCCGCTGCGCGAGGCGAGTCTGTTCCATCAGGTGCTGCAAACGGTGGGTGCCGAACCGCTGCTCGCCCTGCTGCTCGGGGCGCTGGTGACCTGGACCAGCTATTCGACGCTTTCCATGGTTCTGCTGATCGTCTCGTTCGTGACCAACGGCAGCATCGATCTTGCCGCCGCCATGGCCTATGTGCTGGGCATCAACCTGGGCGGTGGCCTGCCGGCGCTGACCGCCACCGCCGACCAGCCGCGCGAGGCAAGGCGCATGCCGCTGGCCAACCTGCTGGCGCGGGGCCTGTTTGCCCTCATCGCGGTTATCGCCTTCAAGCCGCTTTCAGCCTTCGTTGCCTCCTGGCCGCTCAGCGATAGTTTCCGGGTGATCACCTGGCACATCGCCTTCAATGGCGTGATGGCGCTGGTGGCGCTGCCGCTGACCGGGCTCACCATGCAGGCGATGATGAAGCTGTTGCCCGATACCCGCAGCGCCGCCGACCCGATTCTGGAGCCGCGCTATCTCGACCGCTCGGCCTTCGAGACGCCGCAGGTGGCGCTCTCCAATGCCCAGCAGGAGACCGTGCGGATGACCGAACTGCTGGATCGCATGTTCGATACCGCCATTGAGTCCCTCAACACCCAAAAGCTCGAGCCGCTGAAGAGCCTGAAGCTGCTGGATGATCGGCTCAACGGCTATCAGGACGCCATCCACGCCTACCTGGTGGACCTGACGCGCGAGGAAATGAGCGCCGAGGCCAGCCGGCGGGCGCTGGAGATCATGCTCTATGTCTCCAACATCGAACACGCCGGCGACATCCTGCAGCTCAACTTCGCCGACCGCCTGAAGGCCAAGGTGAAGCAGGCGCTGACGTTCAACAAGGGCCAGTCGGCGGCACTCGAAGAGCTCTCAGACATCGTGCGCGAGAGCATCAAGCTGGCCTGCGGGGTGCTGACGTCGGACAGCGTTGCCGGGGCGCGCAAGCTGATCGAGCAGAAAGGCGCCTTCCGGGCGCTGGAAAACCGCCTGATCGACCAGCATTTCGCCGACCGCAGCCGCCAGGGGCCGAAGAGCCTCAGGACCAGCGCGCTGTTCGTCGACATCATCCGCGACCTGCACGCGCTCAACTCGCACGTGGTCTCGGCGGCCTATCCGATCGTCGACCGGGCCGGGTTGCTGCGCGAGACGCGGCTGAGGACGACAGGCAAGAAGGAGTGAGGGGCGGATCGGCTTGCCCCACCCGTGTCACCCTCGGGCCTGACCCGAGGGCCCAGGGCAGTTCGCGAAGGCTTCAGTGCCTGGCCCCTGGGTCCTCGGGTCAGGCCCGAGGATGACACAAAATAGTGCCCGGGGATGACGCCAACTTGCCGAGGGTGGTTCCCTCATTGTCCGGCGGGTTTGTCCTCGATGCCGTGGGTCGATTTCAGGTTGTTGGGCGCGAAGACGTTGCCGAGGGGGTTCTGGCCCGGCTTCTGGAGCGAGGTTCCCTTGTCGGGCGCCTTTTGCTCGATGCCGTGGGTCTTTTCCAGGTTGGTAGGTGCGAAGACGTTGCCCAACGGGTTCTGGCCCGGCTGCTGGCCGGCGGGCGCCTTGGTCGCAGCGGGCGATGCCACCTTTTCGCCCCTCGCCTTCATGCGCGCCTTCACCTCTTCCTCGAGGATGCGCTGGCGCTCGAGCTTTTGCTGCATCAGGTGGACCTTGCAGGACCGGGCGCTGTAATTGGCGCCGACGAAGAAGGTGGCAACGATCGCCACCACCAGCGCGCAGCCGAGGATCATCGCCGGGTTGCGCCAGAAAAGACCGGTCAGACCGGGGCGCAACCCGCGCTTCAGCTTCATCTCGCCACGGCGGCTGAACGCCTGGTGGAACACCGCCACCGTGATGGTCGCGACGATGATGACGGTGGCCAGCGCCGACACCGTCGGGTCGATGCCGAGGCGCACCTTCTGGGCGATCGCCATGGTGAAGGTGTGATAGTGCGAGATGGTGAAGACGGTGGTGTTGTAGTTCTCGAACGAAGCGAGGAAGGCGATCACCGCCGAGGACAGGATGGCCGGCCGGAGGAACGGCAGCAGTACCTTCCTGAAGGCCTGCAGGTTGGTGGCCCCGAGATCGAGGGCGGCCTCCATCTGGGCGGTGTCGAAGCGGTGGATGCGGGCGATCATCACCAGCATGCAATAAGAGGCAATGAAGCACGACTGGCCAAGGATGGTCAGGAAGATGCCGTTGGTGAAGGGCGAGCCGTAGCCGAGCCCGAGCAATAGTTCGATGCGGTTCCAGAACAGATAGGTGGCGATGCCCAGCACCACGCCGGGCATCAGGATGGGGGTGGTGATGGCGGTGTAGTAGAGCCCGCGCGCCCGGGGGTGGATCTGGGTGAGGAGCAGCGAGCCGGCAAGCCCCAGCGCCACCGACAGCGTGACGACGCCGGCGGCGATGATCAGCGTCGTCCACAAACCATTGATGATGTTGGCATCGCCGGCGAGCTTGGGGAACCATTCGAAGGTGAAGCATTCCCACGGCGACATGGAGGGGAACGGCGAGGAGTTGAACGCCGTCACCGTCATGATCAGCAAGGGGCCGAACAGGTAGCCGAAGAAGGCCAGCAGATAGAGCCCGGTTGCGCCCTTGATGGCGGTGGCCGTCCTCATTTCCCGATCTCGCCCATGGAGACGCGGAACAGCCGCATGAAGCCCAGCACGATGACCACGCAGGTGACCAGAAGGATGATGGCGTAGGCGGCGCCGCGCGACCAGTTCAGGTAGTCGTAGAAGGCCTGGTAGATGATCTGGGTGAACCACAGGCTCGACGGCCCGCCGAGGATGTTGGGGGCCGCCAGGGCGCCGGCAGTCAGCATGAACACCATGGTGCAGCCCGAGGTGATGCCGGGCTTGGCGAAGGGGATGACGATGCGCCGGTGGATGCGCGACCACGAGGCACCCATGTCGCGGGCAGCCTCGATCTGGTTGGTATCGAGGCTCTCGATGGCGTTGTAGAGCGGGAAAATCATCAACAGGATGTAGGCGTATCCCAGCCCGGCATAGAGCGCCACGTCGTTACGCAGGAAATCAATCGACTGGTGGATGACGCCTAAATCCTTGAGCGTGGCGTTGATGATGCCGATGTCGCCGAAGATGATGCGGAAGGCAAAGGCCCGCAGTATCTCGTTGATCCAGTAGGGCACGATCAGCGACAGCGCCAGGACCCGCGCCCAGGTGCCGGTCGCCACCTTGGCGAGGTAGAAGGCGAACGGGTAGCACAAGATGAGATCGAACAGCGTCACGCAGGCGGCGGCAAACAGGGTGCGGCCGAACACCTGCAGGTCGAGCCAGTTGTAGCCGTCGGGATTGCCGGGATAGCCGAAGATGAAATAGGCGTAGTTGGCGAGGGTGTAGACGTCCTCGGGGCCGCCCTGCTTGGCCGGCGGCAGGTTGTAGCGGAAGGAAAAGTCGACCATCACCAGTTGCGGCAGGATGATGAGGATGAAGATCCAGAAGATGGCGGCGATCAGCATGTAGGCGGCCATGCCCCAGCCGTTCTTGTCGAGAAAGGTCTTCAACCAGCCGCTGCGTCGCATGGCCCCCGCCTCCCCCGGCCCGCCTATTCGGTATCCGATAATTCGCCCACCGGCAGCGCCACGGCGATGTCGGGGTCGAAGGCCAGCGTCAATTCCTCGCCGCGCCCCGAGGTGTGCGCGTCACCCTTGTTGGTCAGCGCCATCTTGACGGTGTTGCCGCCGGCACAGTCGAGGAACACATGGTAGGCTTGGCCTTCGAATTCCTCGTTGGAGACGGTGCCGACGAAGCAGTTGGTGCCTTTGGATTTCCTTTCGGCCCGCGACAGGGCCTGCGGGCGGATGAAGACCATGGCCTTGGCGCCGACTTTCAGGTCACCGCGCCGGGCGGTGGCGATGCGGGCGCTCAGATCGCCGACGTCAGTTGCCACCAGCGCGTGCTTGCCGTTCACCGCCTTGACCTTGCCGGACAAGGCATTGTTCTCACCGACGAAGGAGGCAACGAAGGCGGTCGCGGGATCGTCGTAAATGGTCTTGCCTTCACCCACCTGCTCGATCACCCCTTCGCGCATCACCGCCACGTGGTCGGACATGGTGAGCGCCTCGCCCTGGTCGTGGGTGATGTAGATGAAGGTGAGGCCGACGCGCTGCTGGATGGCGCGCAGTTCGGTGCGCATGTGCTGCCTGAGTTTCAGATCGAGCGCCGACAAGGGTTCATCGAGCAGCAGCACCGAAGGCTCGGCGCACAAGGCGCGCGCCACCGCCACGCGCTGGCGCTGGCCGCCGGAGAGTTCATGCACATATTTGTCGCCCTGGCCGGTCAGCGCGATGAGTTCCAGCAGTTCGTCGGCGCGTTTGCGGCGTTGCATTCTGGAGGCGCCGGCGACCTCCATGGCGAAGGCGATGTTCTCCCACACCCGCATCAGCGGAAAGAGGGCGAGATTTTGAAAGATGAGAGCGGTGGGGCGCTTGTTGGGGCCGGTGCCGGCCATGTCCTTGCCGCCGATGAGCACCCTGCCCTCGCTCGGTTCGAGAAAGCCGGAGACGGTGCGCAGAATGGTCGTCTTGCCGCAGCCCGACGGCCCGAGAAACGAAAAGAACTCACCCGGCTCGATCTTGACGCCGGCATCGCGCACCGCGACGAAGTCGCCGAACCGGACCCAGAGATTCTGCAATTCGACGCTGACGCCGGCGCCCATGGAATGCCCCTCGTTGCCGGGATCTGAACCATTGTCGCCCCAGGTGTCATCCTCGGGCTTGACCCGAGGACCCAGGAACCCGGTACCGGTGCCCTGGCGTGTGCCCTGGGTCCTCGGGTCAAGCCCGAGGATGACACTGGAAATGAACTCTACCTAGTTCCTCACGCCCCCACGTGTGTCCCACGGTATGTTGGCGGGTTCCGGGCCCTGGTTCAAGGCCCGGAACCCTGGTTTCGATGGCCTTCGTCAGGCGCTCTGGAACCGGTTCACATACTGGGTGCGGACGTCGGCGTACCACGGCTGCGTCGGCGGCCACGGGTTGAGCTTCGACAGCGCATCGCCCGGATAGGCCTCGGCGAAGTTCTTGGCGTACTTGGCGTTGGCGAATTTCTCCGCCCCGATCACCGGCGAGTTGTAGCCATGGGTATTGATGGCGTGACCGGCGGCCTCGGGGTTATAGGCCCACTTGATGAACTCATAGACGCCGTCGATGTTGGCAGCGCCGATGGGAATGGCCATGCCGTCGACCCAAGCCATGGCGCCTTCCTTGGGCGCCTGATACTGGATCGGATCGCCGGCATTCTTCATGGCGAGTGCCGTGCCGTCCCAGGTCTGGCCGACGAGGACGCCCTCGTTGAGGAGGCCGTTCTTCTGGGCATCGGCATCGTTCCACAGCACCTTGATCGCCTTCTTGTGCTTGATGCACCATTCGGTGACCTTTTCCCAGACGGGGCGCATCTTGGCTTCCGACTCATACGCCGCCCACATGGAGCCGGGTTCGAGCAACCCTTGCGTTTCCATGTAGAGGCCGGCGGTCAGCATCATGGAGTGCGGCCGGCCCATGCCGGAATTGTCCTTGGCCCAGACATCGCCGTAGCTCGGCACACCGCCCTGGGGCGCCCACTTGTCGGTGCGCCAGGCGATGCCCTCGGTACCCCAGATCTGAGGCAGCCAGCAGTTGCCCTTGCCGAAATTCCAGTTCTGCTCGCCGATCTTGGCCATGGCCGGGTTGACGTGGTCGATCGGCACCCGCTTCATATCGATGGGCTGCAGGAGGCCGAGGTCGGCCCACTGCGGGGCGCGGTCGGCGGTGGGCGAGCAGAGGTCGTAGCCCTGGCCCTTGGCCGCCTTCACCTTGTTGAGCAGTTCCTCGTTGGAGCCAATGCCGGTGAAGTTGATGGTGATGCCGGTCTTGTCCTCGAACCCCTTCTTGAAGTCAGGCGGCATGTACTCAGACCACTGGATGATGTTGAGCACGCCCGCCGCCCTGGCGTGACGCAGGTAGGCAGGACCGGCCAGCGCCACCGCGCCGGTCGCCGCGCCGGCCTTGAGCAGGGTGCGGCGGGAAAAGCCAATAGCGGCCGCTTGCGTCAGTGCTGACGAGCGAGCCGGAGTGATTTGTCGCGACATTCGATTTCTCCCTTGCATATGCGGGGCTGATGCTCCCCGCCAAGCTGTCTGACGCTGTTTTATGTCAGAAACTCAACAGCCGGACGGGCCGCCGGCATTGCGTGACAGTATGTCCAACCCTTCAATTTTGCGCAATATGCCCGCCCTTCTGGACCGCATCATTAGCGCCGTCTGGACTCTTCCTTGAGCCCCACGCAGCGGCCGCGATCCGACCAGCCAGGAGTGAAATCCTCGAAGCGACCGGTCGCCAGATCGAAGTGCAGATCCCAGCCCGACGACACTGCAAAGGGCTTTTCGGCAACCACCAGCGGCGGCTTGCAAGTGACGATCCTGAGGTCGCGGTCAAGCTCGTGCCAGTAGACGGCGCAGGGTGCCGTGGCGATGCGGAAAGTGTAATGACCGGTGTGGCTCGATCCCCAGGCGGTGCACAGGTACCACGTACCCTCGGCTGCCATCGCCGGGCTCACCGCCACGACGAGAGCGGTCAACAGAAAAGGGACAAGGCGCATCGCCCATTATAGGGGCGCGATGCCGGCAGCCACAATCACCGTCTATGCCCTGACCGCCGGGCGAGGACATGAAAGCGCCAGCGGCTGACCGGCAGCGAGGCGAGATAGCCCGCCATCACCAGCGACAGGGTGGCCCAGGGCTGAAGCGCCATGCCAAGGGCGGCCGCCAGCGCCAGGATAAGCGGCGGCACCAGCATCGCCCGCGACACCTTCAAGCGGATCATCTTGCCGGAAAATGTCGGCCAGCGGCTGACCATCATCGCGGCCACCGCCAGCGGCCACAAGGCCATCACGTAAGAGTTCTGGGCGCTGAGCCAGCCGGCTTCGGCCAGGTAGATGGGGCTGAGCGCCAGCAGCGCGCCGGCCGGTGCCGGGACGCCGACGAAATAGCCCGCCGTCCAGCGCGGCCGGTCGGCATCGGCGGCGGCGACGTTGAAGCGGGCCAGCCGTACCGCGGCAGCGCATGACAAGCTGGCCGCACCGGCAAAGCCGACAACGCCTGCCTCATGCAACAGCCATTGATAAAGGATAAGGGCCGGCAGGGCGCCGAAGCACACGACATCGGCGAGCGAGTCCAGTTCGGCACCGAAGCGGCTGCCGCCACCCAGGGCTCGGGCGAGGCGCCCGTCCATGGCATCGAACAGGGCCGCCAGGTAGACCATGCCGACAGCGCCTTCGATGTGCCCGCCGGCGGCCAGTACCAGGCCCGCAAAACCGCTGACAAGCGAAGCCAGCGTCACCGCCGCGGGGGCGGCGATGCGCAGCGCGCCAGCGGGCGTTTCAGGTGTCGAAGCGGGTGTCGTCGTCGTCATGGCAGGACCTTCTTGATACGAGTTGATCGCAGTCAGTTGAGGGGCTGCGGCACAGCCTTGGCACTGGCCGTCTTGCCCGATTCTGCCGGCTTGGGATCGGAATAGGCTTCCTTGTAATGCCGCGACAGATCGATCGAGGTCCACAGCGGTCCCTTGTCGAAGAGGCCGAAGATGTCGCCGGCGGCAAAGGCGGTGCTGGCAGTGTCGGGTTCGAACAACGAGGCATCGTGGGTGGAATGCACGTCGGCGGGCGCATAGCCGAAAAGCTCCAGCAAGGTCGGCGTGATGGCGAAGTGGCTGGCGCGATCGTAGTTGAGCGCCGCACCCTTTTCGAAGCGCGACTTGAGTACCGGGTCGCCGGTTATCGCCATGAGCGGCACCAGACCTTCGCGCGGGTCGGGATTTTCCACCGAGCAATGGGTGAAGCGCCCGTTGGTGAGGTTCTGGCCGTGATCGGAGGTGTAGATGACGGCGGTGTTCTTCAGGTCCATGGTATCGAAGAACTTGGCGAAGAAGCCATCGACGGACCAGCGGATGACGTTGCGATAGGAATCGACGCGGTTGGGACCGGATTCGACGCCGGTCGACGCCACCGTCGGCTTGAAGATGGCCGCGCTTGCCGGATAGCCCTCATCGTAGGGGAAATGGGCGCCTTCCTTGTTGGCGTAGATGAAGACCGGCTGCTTGCCGTTGAGGCGCTTTTCGATTTCCTTGAGGACGCGGAGGTCGAGCTCGGGCGTGGGGACGCTGGAATCGAAGGTGACGAACTCGTCGATGTCTGCGGCCTCGGCCATGGTCATGTAGTTCTGCATCTTGCCGGGGTTCTTGATGAAGCCCGACTGGCCATCGATGTAGACGGTGTGGTAGCCGGCCCGCTTGGCATACTGCCAGATTGTCGGGTTGGTGCTTATGGCATGCACGAGGTCGGTACGGTTGGCGCCAAGGCGCAGGATGGCGTTGGAGGAATTGGAGCAGTTGCCCCCCGACGAGGCGAGGCCGAAGTCGACGAAGCGGTCGCGCAATGCCGCCATCTCAGGCGTATACGGATTGCCGGGAGTCCAGTCGATATAGTCGCCGCGCACGCTCTCGCCCACCAGCATCACGATGTTGCGGGCGGCCGGCGGATTGACCGGCGCAATCTTTACCTCGCGGCGTGGCACCATGTTGTGGGTCGCCAGCTTGGAGCCCGCAACCACGCCCAGCGCCAGTGTCTGGAACTGCCGCGGCATGACCTCCGAACCGCCGCCGTTCTTGATGAGCACGATGGCCGCGATGACCGCCACCGGCACCGCCGGCGCCCAGGCGAACCATTTCACCAGGCGCCGCAGGAAGCCGTGCGGCAACGACGGCGGCAGCATTATGAGCACCAGGCCGATCAGGAACACCGCTCCCGCCCACAGGGCATCGTGGTAATAGAACTCAAGCGCCCGGCCACCCTCATGACGGGCATTCCACAAGGTGAGGACATCGAACACCGACATGTCGGAGCCCGACGCCAGCGCATAACCGGTGCCGAGTGCCGTCGACAGCGACAGGACGATGGCCCAGAACAGGCGCACGATACGCGAGGGCTGGAAGGCGGCAATCACGATGGCGCCCAGCGACATGCCCCAGATGATCAGCCAGGGAACGAGGGTGGTGTAGCGGTGGGCTCCCATCAGAAGGTCAAAACGCTCACTGAAGCCGGCGTTGGTGGCGGCTACGAAGGCAAACAGCAGCGCCACCTTGAGTGCGATACCGCGCCAGTTCGCCGCCACTCGATATTTCACATCACCGCGTTTCATCGATCGTCCCTTTCTGGTACAGGCTAGCGGGGCCGGCGGGCGGCTGGTCGACCCGGACGTGACGTTTGCTTGACAGTGGCATGTCAGTTTGTGTCATAGCTGGACATGTTGAAGAGCTAGCAAATAGCGCGCCAAACAGCGCCGGCCACAGCCGTTGCGGCGGCCTGCGGTGCGACATGACGGAGACCATGATGGCTGAACCGGCGGTGCGCGATGGCGATGCAAGCGAAAGGGCCTTCATGCGTCCGCCGGGCGAGGTGATGCGGCTGCAGCGCATGGGGGCGTTCTTTCCGAGCCGGCTTTCGTTCATGCGCAGCCTGGTGCGGCGCATGGGGCGTGAGGCGTGGCGCTTCGAGCCGCTGCGCAGCGAACTGGACGATAACGGGTTCGGGCGCGTGGTGTGGCGGATCGCGACGCCTGAACGGACGTTTTCGTTCGTGGCCTTTTCCACCGCGCTCGACCCTGCGGAACGCACCGACCGGGTGATCGCGGAAAAGTGGGATGCCAGCTTCACCCTCGCCGACGGCGACGTGACGGGCGATGACGTGGCGCGGCTGGAAGCCAATGTGCCGCGCCAGGAGGCCGGGCGGCTGAAGTCCAGCGAACTGGTGCTGTCGCGGGCCAACAAGTCGGTGCGCCTGTTCGAGCATGTCACCGGGCGCCTCGCCGAAGGGCGCCAGCCCGATGCCCAGGCGTTGTCCGATATCGGCTATTTGATACGCACCACGGCAGTCTACGGCAACGGCAAGTTCGGTACCGGCGACTACGGCAAGCTGAAGCGCTCGAGCAGCTTCGACAGCCCGTTCCGGGCCGAGATGCTCACCGTCTACATGATCCGTCAGTTCCAGTTCGACCTCGCCAACCATGTGGCGGCCCGGCGCGGTGGAGCGCAGGCGGCAAGACTTTCGGACGAACACTGCCGCAGCCTCGGCATCGGCAATGCCACCGGCCTCGGCATGGCCCCCTTCCTCATCCGCCATCCGGTGTTGCTCGACAGCTGGATGGCGTCAAGGGAGACGGCGCTGGCGCGCGTCAGGGCACAGCGCACCGCGGCCCCCGGCAAGCCCGAACGCATGCAGGAACTCCTGACGCGGGCGCGGCGGCATGTGGGCCAGTGGAACGTCGAGGAACCGCGCCAGCAGGCCCGCATCGTTCGCTTGAGGGGCGAGATCGAACAGCTCATGCAATTCGCGCTGCCCGAGACCTTTCCCTGGGACGCGCTTTATCGCCATGCCGAGGCGAACATGAGTCTGGAGGCGCAGGAATTCGTCGTCGCCCTCATAATCGAGATGCATGGGGAACTGGTCGATGATCTGGAATCCGGCATGGCCTCCGATGACGTGGTGCCGGTCGATGCGGCGATGACGCTGGCAGCGCTCAAGGCGGCGATCGAGGCGGATTACGGCTGGGCGCTGGCGATTGACTATTCGAGCGAGGAGGCGCGGCAATTCTTCTGGTATTATTCCGCGGGCAAGGACGAACCGCGCCTCGGCCGGCGCTTCGCCGAACCCGGCGCCGAACACGAAATGCGCCTCGGCGCGGGGTGGTATGTGAAGGAGCTTCACGATGAACTGGCCGGCCTCGGGTCCGACGACCTGAAGGAGAGCGTGGCGCGTTTCCTGTTGCGGCGGCCGCAGCACCGGCTTGGCGTGCAGCGGGTAATGATCACCCTGAAACGGCCGTATGCGGAAATCCGCGACAACACCATTGGCGCAAAACTCCTGCCCATCGACATGCTGCGTTGCAAGCTGTCGTTCTTCGGGGCGACGCGGTTCGACCCCAAGTCCGATTTATGGACCCGCATCACAATGTATCAGGGCGCCCCGCTGATTACCGATCTGGGGCGCGCCGATGCCGACGACTGGTGGCTGCCGGTGATCGAGGGAGCGGCTGTGGCATGAAGGTGGCCTTCGATGAAGTGCGGCGCGCCGCCTTCCGGGCGCTCGATGCGGGCGGTGCGGCACCGGGGGTGGATGAAGACTGTGGCTGGGCGTGCGCGTGGCTGGAGGCAGCGGGCTATCCGGGCCTGAAGATGCTGGTGGAGGCGCTGGACGAGACGCCGCGCGAGGCCCGCCGGCCGTCGCTTGAGGTGGTCTACGGCATTGTCGACCTCGCCAATGTCTCGTGCGTGTTCTCCGCCCCCGGCCTCGTCGACATGGCCCGCGCCGAAGGCCGGGTCGTGCTCAACCGGGTACGCCACGGCCTTTATGTGCTGCCGTTCGCGGTGAGAGCCAGCCTCGCCGTCGGCTGCCCGGTCGATCCCTCCTTCGCCATCGGGGGGGAGCGCACCAAGGACCTCTACGGCGACAAGATCGCCGCGGCCATCGAGGCGGGCATCGAAGTGGACGACGAGGTGTGGAAGAGGGCTTACGCCTACGCGCAGGAAATCCTGGTGCCGGAATCCGAGGCCTCCCGCCTGAAAGGCGCCGGCGCCGGGCTGACGGATAACGATTGAGTGATTGTGGCCGACTCACCCTTCCTTGCGGCACACCAGGTAGCAATGGACGTAGTCCATGGCGTGGCCTTGCGGGTGGGCGGCGACGCGGGCCTGATAGCGGCCGTAAAAATCGTCCATGATCGCCTGGCGCTCGGCGGCGTCGCGTTCGGGTTTGAGGCCGCCGAGGAAGGTCGCCTCCGACCATGACCGCAAGGTGGGCAGGTATTCGCGGGCAAAGCGTTCGGCGTCCTTGTGGTTTTCGCTGAAATCGCGCTCGAAGGGACAACGCACCACCCGCGTTTCCACATGCTCCAGCCGAAGGCCGGCCTTGTAGACGGGGTTGGCGTGATCCTTCAGCGGGGCGGTGAACTGTTCCACGGTGCGATAGCACTGGGGGAAGTTGGTGGCGCTGTACTCCTCGCGCGTGATGACCCCCTCGCCTGCCAGCTCGGCCCACAATTCGTTGAAGGTGTCGAACATCGAAACGCCGCCGGTATGGCCGAGATAGCGGCCTTGCTCGTCGATGCCGAAATTGAACAGGCACAAGCGCCCGCCGGGTTTCAGTTCAAGCGCCCGGTTGACCAGCATCAGTTCCCAGTCGACGCGGCCTTGCTCCTCGAAGGCGGCGCGTTCAGCGCCTGAAGCACCCACCATGTGGACATGGTCGGAGATATGGCAGGGGGTGGCGGAGATATAGTGGGAGGCGGTGGCGGAAAAGCCGAGATCGAGACTGGAAGGCGGGAAGATCGCCTGATGGAACGAGGTGGCCGAGGCGAAGACGTAGAGGTTGGGGACCTCGTTGTAGTAGCTCTTCAAGTCGGTCTGGCCGTGGATCATGCGGAAGACCTGCGAAAAATCGTTGCGCGGCAGGTCGGTATAGACCATCTCGATGGGCCGCGAGGGCACCAGCGTGCGCACGTGCGCGAGTACCTTGCGCCACAGATCGACCGAGGTGCCGCCGTCGGCCGAACCCATGTCGGTGACCCGGAAGACCGCGCCATCGTCGGCGGGTGCCATGCGATCGACGGCATCGATCACCAGATGGGCGGCATTGTCCATCACGTTCTTGGCGCCGATGGTCGCCCTGGAATAATAACCGGCGCCCTTCATGGCCATGAAGCCGGCTGTTCTGGCTCTTTCACTCATTTAGATCTCGTTCCTCAGGTGGATTGATCAACGCAGTAAGGCGTATCTGCGCGCGGGCGTCAAATGCGATTGTTGATTGCCGGGCCACAGGCTAGAAAGCGCGGCATCATCACTTCATCGGAGCATCCCATGACCGCCCCCCTCGCCTCTTTGCGCGTTCTCGACCTCACCCGGGTGCTGGCGGGGCCATGGGCGACGCAGACGCTGGCCGACCTCGGGGCCGAGGTCATCAAGGTCGAAAAGCCCGGCGAAGGCGACGATACCCGCGGATGGGGACCGCCGTTCGTCACCAGGCCCGACGGCTCGAGCGGCGATGCGGCGTATTTTCTTTCCGCCAACCGCGGCAAGCGCTCGGTCGAAATCGACATGGCGAGCCCCGAAGGCCAGGCGCTGATCCGTGGACTGGCGGAAAAGTCCGATGTGTTGGTGGAGAATTTCAAGGTGGGGGGTCTCAAGAAATACGGGCTCGACTACGAAAGCCTCAAAAGCCTCAACTCGCGCCTCGTCTATTGCTCGATCACCGGCTTCGGGCAGACCGGCCCCTACGCCCAGCGCGCCGGCTATGATTTCATGATCCAGGGCATGGCCGGCATCATGTCGATCACCGGCCAGCCGGACGGGACCCCCGGGGCCGAGCCCATGAAGGTGGGTGTGGCGTTCGCCGACATCTTTACCGGCCTTTACTCGACCATCGGCATTCTCGCCGCTCTTGCTTACCGCGAACAATCGGGCGAGGGACAATTCATCGACATGGCGCTGCTGGACAGCCAGGTGGCGGTGCTCGCCAACCAGGCGCTCAACTATCTGGTGAGCGGCAAGCCACCTACCCGCCTCGGCAACGCCCACCCTAACATCGTGCCCTACCAGACCTTTGCGACCGCCGATGGGCATATCATCATCGCGGTGGGCAACGACCGCCAGTTCGGCCAATTCTGCCGCATCGCCGGGGTGCCGGCGCTGGCTGCGGACGAGCGCTTTTCCTCCAATCGCAAGCGGGTGGAAAACCGCGCCCGACTGGTCGGACCGCTGGCCGAGGCCATGCAGGCGCGCACCACGGCTGAATGGGTGGCGGCGCTGGAGGCGGCGGCAGTGCCGTGCGGGCCGATCAACCGGCTGGACCAGGTCTTTGCCGATGCCCAGGTCAAGGCGCGCGGCCTCAGCCTCGACCTCACCCGCCCCGACGGCACGCTAACCCCCGGGGTGGCCAACCCCATCCGCCTGTCGGCCAGCCCCATCGAGCATGCCCGCGCGGCGCCGGAACTGGGCGCTGACACCGACGAGGTGCTGGAGCGGGTACTGGGAATGGACGGCGGCGACATCGCGCGGCTGCGCGAGGCCGGGGTGATCGGATAAGTGAAAACGCCCCCCGGGTGGACCGGAGGGCGCTTTTTGCTGGTTGCAGTCAAACCCGCATCTGCGGTTACGCCTTCTGGATGGCGTATTCCTCGCAGAAGTAATAGCGGGTCGGATGCATCTTGAAGTTCAGCACCTTCTTGTCGAAGGGCATGTAGAGCTTCTGCCACAGCGCCTGGGCGATGGGACCATTCTGCTGCATGATGGTCTCGAGCTGCCCGAGCAGTTCGCGACGGGCATCGATATCGAGGGTGCCCTCCGCCTTGGTCAGTGTCTTGTCGAATTCCGGGTTGGAATAGTGAGTCTCGTTCCACGGCACGCCGGTGCGGTAGGCAAGGCTCAGCACCATGAAGCCGAGGGGACGGTGCGCCCAGGAGGTGTAGCCAAAGGGCACCTTGTCCCAGACTTCCCAGAACTTCGACGACGGCAGCACGTTGATCTTGCAACGAATGCCGGCTTCCTTCCATTGCTGGACCATGGCCTCGACCGAAGCCTGTTCCCAGGCCGGATCGGGCTTGCAGTTGATCTCGACGTCGATGCCGTCGGGATGGCCAGCCTCGGCCAGAAGCGCCTTGGCCTTGGCCGGATCGTGCGGGAAGGGCGAAAGCTTGAAGTAGTCGGGATGCACCGGGCACACGTGATGATGCTCGGCCGCCGAACCCAGATCGCCGACGGCAATCTCGGTCGCCTTGGCCGGATCAGTGGCATAGCGCATGGCCAGGCGAACCTTGGGATCGGTCCACGGCTTCTGATCCACCTGCATGCGCACCACCGCGGTGGCGGCGGTCAGCGCCTGGTAGATCTTGACGTGGTCCATGGCCTTGAACAGGTCGTACTGCTCGGGGTTGCCCTCGTAGACGCCATCGACCTGCTTGGACTGCATGGCAGCGGCGGAAGCGGCGGTGTTGTCGCCGAGGTCGACGAAGTGAACCTCGTCGAGATAGCCCTTGCCGCCCTCGCGGCGCTTGAGGATCGCCTTGCGGCCCACCTCGAACTCCTTGAGCTCATAGCCAAGATGGCCATTGGAGCCGAGACCGAATTTGCCGCCCTCCTTGGGATCGATGATGAGCAGCGGATAGTGGAACAGATGCTCCGGCACCGCCACCTGTGGCGTCTTGAGGTTCAGGACGAGGGTCTTGGCGTCCGGCGTCTCGATGGCATTGGCACTCCACAACTCGGTGGTCATGATGGCCTTGCCCTTGTCGTCCTTCTTGCCTGAATCGATCTCGTTGAGCATGTAGCCCTTCATCAGGCCGACCACCGAGGAGCCGGTCTTGGGATCGAGGCAATGCTTGATGTTCCAGGCAAAGTCCTCAGACGTCAGCGGACGGCCGTCGAACCAGGTGAAGTCGCCCACCGTGAAGGTCCATTTCTTGAGGTCGGCCGAAGCCTCCCACTTGGACGCCAGATGTGGACGGGTGATGTTGTCGGCACCGGTGCGGGTAATGTAGCCGCACTGCTGGCGCACGATGTTCGAATCGTAGATCCACGAGAACGTATGCGGGCTGTTGATCTTGGGCACCCGCATGGCGATCTTCAGCACACCGCCCATGGGCATTTCGGCGGCGCGGGCCGGCGGGGCGATGGGCTGGCCGGTGATCTTGCCCGCCCACATGTAGGCGGCACCCGCCGACATGCCGAGCAAGGTGGCCGAGCGGATGAACTCGCGGCGGTCGATCTGCCGGTCGGCGAGATACTGCTTGAGCCTCGGAATCCAGATATGTTCTTTATCAGACATCGATTACGTTTCCTCCCTTTGGGTCGTTCCGACCATTCAAAAAGCACAAAAACCCTGATCGATGGCGAAATTCCATCGATACTGACACCAGCCTATCACCCTATGACCGTCATGCAAACTGGTGAGATATTTGAACGCGACCACACCCGAGCATCATCAGCCGATGATGCAGCCTATCGCCATTTCGCCTCGCCGGGGGAGCGCAATATCGGCATGCAAGGGGGCGCCTGCGACATGCAGCGGACCGTTTGCGCACGCCAACGTGACGAAAACGTGAACGAGCCATTCGGCGCCGTTGTTGTATGGAATGCTTTTCCCTGCGGCCTCGCAAGCGCGAGGCGGACATCGGCAACAGGGCGGAGAACGACAATGATCGATGCAAAAACAGCGCCTTACGCGGCGCTCATCCTGCGGCTGAGCATGGGCATCATGTTCATCCTGCACGGCTTCTATACGAAGATCCTGGTGCACGGGTTTGCCGGGACGGCAACCATGTTTCATTCCATGGGGTTACCGGGATGGTTCGGCGGGCTGGTCGCCATCTACGAGACCCTCGGCGGCCTATGCCTCATCCTCGGCATCCAGACGCGCTGGGTAGCGATCTTTCTCGGGCTGCATCTGATGGCCGCTGTGCTCATCGTTCACTTATGGCACGGCGGCATGGAATACCCGCTGTTCTGGGCCATGACCTGCTTCAGCCTCGCCCTACTCGGCGACGGCGCGCAGGCGTTGATGACGTCGTACAAGCCCGGCGGCTGAAGACCGCTGCGCCGTTGGAAAGGAGAGCCTGAATGCCACGCCTGACGGCGAAGGATTTCGACCAGGAACTGCTCGACCTCTACGACTATTACGCGCACGGCCGCATCGACCGGCGCGAGTTCCTTGACCGCGCGGCCAGGTTCGCGGTCGGCGGACTGACGGCGGCGGCGCTGCTCGAGCAGCTCAGCCCGCGCTACGCGCTGGCCGAGGAGGTGAAGCCCGACGATCCGGCGATCTCGGCAAGCACCATCACCTACCCCTCGCCGCGCGGAACGGGCGATATACGCGGCTATCTGGTCAAGCCGTCGGGCGCTACCGGAAAATTGCCGGGCGTGCTGGTGATCCACGAGAACCGCGGCCTCAACCCCTATATCGAGGATGTGGCGCGGCGCCTCGCCAAGGCGGGCTACATGGCCCTGGCACCCGATGGGCTGTCGTCGCTGGGCGGCTACCCGGGCAACGACGATGAGGGGCGCGACATGCAAAAGCGTCTCGACCCGGCGAAGCTGCGGAACGATTTCTTTGCCGGCTACGAGCACCTGGCGAGCCGGGCGGATTGCAGCGGCAAGGCCGGAGCTGTGGGCTTTTGCTATGGCGGCGGGGTGTGCAACCAGCTCGCCGTCGCCTACCCCGACCTGAAGGCCGCCGTATCTTTCTACGGGCTGCAGCCGGCTGCCGAAGACGTCAAGCGCATCGAGGCCCCGCTGCTGTTGCACTATGCCGGGTTCGACAAGCGCATCGATCAGGGCTGGCCCGCCTTCGAGGCGGCACTGAAGCAGTACGGCAAGCCCTACAGCGTCTATTTCTATGTGGGCGTCAACCACGGATTCCACAACGACACGACGCCACGCTATGACGCCGCCGCCGCCAAACTCGCCTGGGAGCGCACGCTTGGCTTCTTCAAGCGCTACCTGAGTTGAGCAAAGCCCTCAATCATCGTCGAAGTTGCCGCTGGCGGCCCCGCGGTGGCAACCGCTGCAGTTGGAGACGGTCTTGATGGCGGGGTGGCTCTTGGCGTAGGCGCGTGCCCGCTTACCATGCACGATGTTGAACCACGGCATGTCGGTGATGCGCAACGGGGTCTTGTCGGGGCTCAAACCATCGAGGACGCCGGAGCGGCGCCCGCCGGCATCGGCGGCGTGGGAAACGAGAAACGCCTCGATATCCTTCTGTGTCTGGGGATCGAGGCTGGCATCGCCACCGAAATGGTTGGAAAGGTCGCTCATGACGGCCTTCCACGAGCGCTGCGGCAACAGCACCGGCGGATAGGCCAAGTGGCAGGCCGAACATTCCTTCATGAACTCCGCCTGGCCGTTGGCGGCGGCATTCGCCAGGCCGGCCGGCGCCGCCAGCACGGCGGAGAGGGTCAAGGCGGCCAATCCTGATCTGATGATGTGTTGCATGTTTCTCAACTCCTGTCGGCGGGTGCCGGTTGCTTGATCCGACGCAATTGCGGGGGCGCAAGACGGCCGCCATACTCCCTGAAAACGTCTAGAGACTGGAGAGATAGGTGATGACGTCGCCCTTCTCCTTGGGCGTGCAGGCACGCCCGAGCACGGTGTGGCAGTTGCGACGCAACCACTTCTCGACCTTGGCGGCATCGGTGAAGCGGTTGGGGTTCATCGAAACGGCCATCGGCTTGATCGCCTTGCCGGCACGGGTCTGGCCCATGTTGCGCGGGTTGGTGGTGTGGCAGGTGGTGCATGACGGCGTGTCGGGCTTGCCGCCCGTGTGATGGCCCTGAAAGAGGGCCTTGCCTTCGGCCACTGAAAAGGACTTCACGCCGGCTTCGCTGGCATAGGTCTGGAGGATGGCGTTGCGCGCCGTGTTGGCGGCCGCAAGGCCTGCGGTGGCGAGCGCAAGCCCCAGCGCAACCATGACGACGGCGGGTCGCGGGTACCTGATGGGCATCGTTGATCATTCTCCTCTTGCTTGCGGCCAACCGGCTAATGGGCCGGAATGGCGATCATCTGGTCATCGAAGCGGCCGCTCACGGCATCGCGGTGACAGGCGGCGCAGTTGCTGCTGTCATGGACGGCCTTCAACTTGAAGACACTGGGGTCGATACGGTGGTGAATGCGCTTCCACATGGGAGCAGCGGTGATGCGGGTCGGGTCGGCGGGATCGACGCTACGCAGGCGATTGGCCGCCTCGGTATCCCAGGCCTCGGAAGGGTAGGTATTCAGCCAGCCGGCAATGGCCTGGGTGGTGGCGGGATCGAGGCTGGCGTCCTCGCCGAAGTGATTGTCGAGGTGGGCCATGATTTTCGCCCACGAGGCGCGCGGCAGAAGGCTCGGATGATAGGCTTCATGGCAGGCGCCGCATTCGCTCTGGTAGGCCTTGAGAACCGGCAGGGTGACGAAGCCGGACGGCGGAAGCTGGCTGATCTCCCTGGCCGCGAGGACGATAACGGCCAGCGCAACGACGATGACAATGGCGGCAGTACCGCGACGCGCCGGCTGCAACCCGACAAGGCCGGCGATGGCGGCGACGGGCTTGCGCCCGGTCAGCATGGCGGCGACGAGATTTTCGCGGCTCAGCCAGCTTTCCACAAAGACCCCAAGCAGGTGCAGCCCGATCAGCACCATGACGATCGCCGACAGCAGCGAGTGCAGCCGGCGGGCCGTCGCACCGGTGGAAAAGCCGACGAAGGCGGCCAGCGGACCCTGGTTCTCCATGCCGCCAAGCGCCAGCATGCCGGTGATGCCGATCAACGCGATAACGGCGATCAGCGCAAACACCATCAGCGAGCCCAGCGGGGTGTGGCCAATGCTGCCGGCGGGCTCGCCCCGGATGAGCTTGCGGACATGAGCGAGGATGGCGGCGGGCGCATAGACGAAGCTGGAAAAGCGCGAGAAGTGGGAGCCACAAAAGCCCCACACCAGGCGAAACACGATCAGCGCGACCAGTCCGTAGCCCACCCACACATGGATGCCCAACCACCAGGCGGGCGCCAGAAAGCCGGTGATGAGCCCCGCCGCCACAAGCGCTGCCTGCGACCAGTGATACAGCCTGGTCGGCAGGTCCCAGACGCGCACGACGGGGGTAGGCTGGGGATGTGGCGCATGCACGAAGGCGGTCCTCCCATGTTGACACGGGCAACCCTAGGCAAACCGAGGTGACTGATGGCTTATCCGGTTTGTCAGCGAATTGTCATGTGCGGTATGAGCGCGCACCGGCGCGATCCGGCGAAGGTCTATTCGCCCGCCATCATCGACGGCTCGATGTCCATCGACAGGTCGTCGGCGCCGAGGAGGCGGTAGACCCGCCGCAGGCCGAACCCCCGCACCTCCAACTCGCCCTGATCCTCGAACTGGAACTGCGCCTTGAGACTGTCGTATATCTCGCCGCTCACCAGAATATCCATGGGCCCGGCCAGAGCCTCGAGCCGGGCCGCCAGATTTATGCCGGGACCGAAGATGTCGTAGACATACTTCTGGATGCCCACCACCGAGCCGATCACGGGCCCCGGCGCCAGCCCGACGCGGGCTGTCCACTGGATGAGGTGGGTCTGGTTGCGGCGGGTGAGATAGCGCACGCACATCAGCGCCAGGCGGGCGATCGAGGCGGCATGGTCGTTGGCGGGCTCGGGCAGGCCGGAGACCGCCACATAGGCATCGCCGATGGTCTTGATGCGCTCGCAGCCCTGACGCTCGGCGATGCGATCGAACGAGGTGAAGATGTCGTTGAGCTCAGTGATGATGGTGGTGGGGTCGTGCTCGACCGACAGCCTGGTGAAGCCGACGAAATCGAGCATCAGGATGGAGGCGTCGTCGTAGCGTTGCGGGGTGGTGACCCCGAAGGTCTTGAGTTCTCTGTAGACCGACTCGGGCATGATGTTGAGCAACAGCTTTTCAGCCCGTTCCTTTTCCTTCCTCAACGAGCGGTTCTGCTGCTCGACCATCTACGAGTAGGAGGCGATCATGGTTTCGAGTTGGCGCACCTTGGTGTTGTTATGCAATTCGACCACCAGCCAGGGCTCGTCGCCGAGCAGAGCCCGGGTAGCGGTGATGGCCAAAGCATGGGTGCGGCGGCCGACCTTGGCATCAAACGGGGCGGAATGACTGTTGCCGGCCTCGATCGCCGCCCGCAAGGCCGTCTCGTCGATGCCCGCGATGCGTTGGCACAGGTTACCGGCATCCGCATCGTCGAAACCGGGAAACCACTCTCCCACCCGGGCGTTGTGGAACATCACCTTCAGATCGGGCCAGGTTGCAATGATCAGGCCGACACCGACCGTCTCCAGCAGCAGCTTGTTGAAAGCATCAAGCTTCATGGTCGCCCTTGTCTCCTAGCCCGGGATGACGATGTAGGGCTGGCGGCTCTTGATGTCGGCCATGATGGCGCGCACGTCCTCGGGCTTGAAGTCGAACTCATCGAGGGTCCGCGCCAGCAGGCTGGTCATTTCGTCGAAGGCCTGCTGGGTGATGCCGAGTGGACGGTGGACCTGTTCGAGGATCTCGTTGGAATAAGACGCCGGACCGCCCATGACCTGGGAGATGAACTTGGTCTGATGATCGACCAGCGCCTCCATGTCCACATGGTCGAAATACGACGCGACGAGGTCTGAATCGAGCATCTTGTCATAGAACGACAGCACCACGCGATGCACCACGCCGAACCCGCCATAGCGCTCGAACATCGTCGCCTTCATGTCTCCCTCCCCCCCGATGCGATTTCATCACCGCGAGCGAAACCTGTCATAACGTCAAGGAAGATAGTGCCTCCAACGGCGGCCGTGGTCAAACATATCCCGGCGGCGGCACGAAGCCCTGATACTGGTGCTCGAGGCGTTGCGCAAAGGCGATGGCGGTGAGATCGGCGTGCTCGGCGGTGACGATCTGCACCCCGACCGGCAGGCCTTGCGGCGTCAGACCGGCGGGCGCCACCGTCGCCGGCAGGTAGAAGCAGCAGGAATAACCGGCCCAGAACAACTGGTCGGTGGTCGGTACCTGGTGGCCGTTGACGGTGATGGTGCGCTCGTGGCGCTCGCCCTGATGGTCGTGGGGACAGGCGGCCGATGCCGCCGCCGGACACAACAGCACGTCCCAGTCGTTGAAGAAGGCGTCCCATTGAAGGCGCATCTTGTGGCGCTGGTTGGAGAGCACCAGCCAGTCGCGATGCGCCATGGTGTAGGCGCGCATCATGCGGGCGTAATAGCCGGGATCCTCGCCGAGTGCCGCGGCGCGCTCGCGGTTGGCGGCGAACTCGGCGTCGGACTGGCGGGCCGAGGTGGCGGCGCGCAGGAGGCCGATATAGACGTCCATGGCCGCGGCGGTGGAAAACGCCGGGCGTGCCGTCATGGAGAGGGCCTTGACCCTCGGGCCCAAGAAGTCAGCCAGAGCCTGCAGTCGGTCCTTGAGGGGCTGGTCGACTTCGCTCTCGGGGACATCGAGCATCACGGCGACGCGAAAATCCTTGAGGGCCTTTGCCCGCGGCGGCGCCAGACGGTAGGACCAGCCGCGCGCTGCCTCGCCCTCGGGGCCGGCCAGGATCCGCATGGCCAGCGCCAGATCGTCGCCGGAGCGGGCCAGCGGGCCACCCACCGAAATATCGGCGCAACTGTAAGCCCCCGGCAGGCGCTGGCCCTTCAGGGGCACGATGCCGTAGGTGGGCTTGTGGCCGTAGACGCCGCAATAGTGGGCAGGATTGCGGATCGAGGCGCCGATGTCGGAGCCCAGTTCCAGACCCGTCAGGCCGGCCGCCAGTGCCGCTGCCGAGCCGCCCGAGGAGCCGCCGGGCGAGCGCGTCAGGTCCCAGGGATTGGAGGTCGTGCCGTAGACGGCGTTGAAACTCTGCCAGTCGGCGAGCATCAGCGGCACGTTGGTCTTGCCGAACAGGACCGCGCCGGCCGCCTCCAGGCGCTTTACGGTGACGGCGCTGTCTGCAGCGATGTTGTCCTTCAGCGCCGGCGCCCCCCAGGTGGAGGGGGTTCCTTGCCAGTCGAAACTCTCCTTGACGGTCATGGGCAGGCCATCGAGCGGACCCAGGGGTTCACCGCGCGCCAGGCGCCGGTCGGCGGCGTCGGCGGCCTTTCGGGCGCAGGCGATATCGCGCACGATCACCGCATTGATGGCGCCGTCAAAGCGCTCCACCCGCTGCCAGTAGAGATCGAGCAGTTCACGGGCGGAGATTTTCTTGCCGCGCAAGGCGCGGGAAAGTGCGGTGGCGGAGCGAAAGGGCAGCGGCAGCGATGCGGGCATGGGAGGTGGATCCGTTGCGGGAGGGACGGCCGCACCATGCCGCGCCGGGCGCGTGAGGTAAAGCGGTGATCGCCATAGTGCCCTCTCCTCGCATCTGCTATGGCGGTCGATGCAAACCTTTGGGCCGGCGCGACCCTGGAGTGCAAGCAACCGACCGGCAGCTGTGTCGTTGGCCTTTGACAGGTGCAAGGGACAGGGTGACGCGAAACGATGGCCGCACAATCGGAATCCAAGATGGTGATCTATGCCGCGTTGGGCGGCAATTTCCTGATCGCCGTCACCAAGTTCGCGGCCGCCGCCTTCACCGGCAGTTCGGCGATGCTCAGCGAAGGCGTGCATTCGCTGGTGGACACCGGCAATCAGGGACTGCTGCTCTATGGCCTCCACCGCGCCGAAAGGGCGCCCGACGAAGCCCATCCACTTGGTTATGGCCGCGAACTCTATTTCTGGAGTTTCATCGTGGCGCTGCTGGTTTTCGCCCTGGGCGCCGGCATCTCGCTCTATGAAGGCGTGCAACACATCCGCGAGCCCAAGCACGTGGATAACGTCACGGTCAATTACCTGGTCCTCGCCCTCTCGGCAGTGTTCGAGGGCCTCTCGTGGTTCCTGGCGCTCAGGCATTTCCGCAAGGTGAAAGGCCGGCACGGCTACATCGAGGCGGTGCGGCGCAGCAAGGACCCGACCGTGTTCACGGTGCTGTTCGAGGACAGCGCGGCGCTGGCCGGCCTGCTGATCGCATTCATCGGCCTCTTCGCGGCGGATTACCTGCAGATGCCGATCCTCGACGGTGTGGCCTCCATCGGCATCGGCATCGTATTGGGCGTGACCGCCATCTTCCTCTCCATCGAGACCAAGGGCCTGCTGATCGGCGAGGCGGCGAGCCGGCGGATGCAGAACGGCATCCGCGAGATCGTCGCCAGGGACGAGTCCGTCCAGCAGACCAACGACGTGCTGACCGTGCATCTCGGCCCGCAGCAGGTTGTCGTTGCCCTGTCGGTCGAATTCGAGGACGATCTGAGTGCGCCGGATATCGAAGCCTGCGTGGTGCGGCTGGAAAGGTCGCTGAAGAAGAAATATTCCGAGATCACCTCGGTGTTCATCAAGCCGCAGTCGACGAAGACCTGGAAGGCGCGCCGGAAACGCATCTAGAGGATCTGGCTGAGGAACTCGCGCGTACGGGGGTCCTTGGCCTTCTTGAAAAACGTCTTGGGCGGTCCGTGCTCGACGATGACACCGCGGTCAGTGAAATAGATGTGATCGGCGATCTCGCGGGCAAAGCCCATCTCGTGGGTGACCAGCAGGCAGGTCATGCCCTCGGCCGCCAGATCCTTGATGGTGACCAGCACTTCCTTCACCGTTTCGGGATCGAGGGCGGCCGTCACCTCGTCGAACAGCATGACATCGGGGTTCATGGCGAGCGAGCGGGCGATCGCCACGCGCTGCTGCTGGCCGCCCGACAGTTCACCGGGATACTGGTCTTCCTTTCCCTCAAGCCGCACCTTCTTGATGAGGGCGCGAGCGCGCCTTTCCACCTCGTCCCTGGGCTCCTTGAGCACCAGGATGGGGGCCATCATGACGTTTTCCAGCGCCGTCTTGTGGGGGAAGAGATTGTACTGCTGGAACACCATGCCGACCTTCTTGCGCAGGGCGAGCTTGTCGAGCGACGGGGTGTGGACCTCCAGACCCTCCACCTTGATCGAGCCCTTCTGGATATCGTTCAGGGCATTGATGCAGCGGATGAGGGTCGACTTGCCGGACCCCGACGGGCCGATGATGCAGATGACCTCACCCTTCATGACATCGAACGTGATCCCCTTCAGCACCTCGTTGTCGCCGAAGGACTTGTGCACGTCGTTGATCGAGACGATGGGCTGATCGGGGGTCCAGGCTTGGGCCATGGCGAGGCTCCTCACAGTTTGACGTTGAAGCGGCGTTCGAGCGCCATCGTAAAGCGGGCGATGGGGTAGCAGTAGATGAAGAACACCACCAGGCAGAAGCCGTAGAACGGCACCAGCAGTTCCGGCCGGCTGTTCTCGGCCACCATGGCCTGCCGCGACAGCGTGACCATCTCCTCCACCCCGAGCAGGGAGACCAGCGGGGTCGCCATGGTGAGGATGGCATACCAGTTCATCCACGGCGGGATCATGCGCTTGAAGCACTGCGGCAGGATGATGCGCCAGAGGATCTGCTGGCGCGAGAAGGCGAGCGAATCGGCCGCCTCCCACTGTCCCCACGGCACCGACTGGATGGCGCCGCGCACCACCTCGGCGAGATTGGCCATGATCGGCAGCGACAATCCGAACACCGCTTTCACCCAGTCGGGAATGTTGATGGTGATGCCGGCGATGGTCACCTCGAAGGGAAAGGCCAGCATGACGATGAACAACAACACCAGCCACGGCGAATTGCGGAACACCTGGGTGATGACCCAGGCGCTCCTGCGGATCGCGGTAACCGGTGAAATCTGCATCAGACCCAGCACCAGACCGGCGGCGGTGCCGATGGCCATGGTGAGCACGGAGATCAGCACGTTCATCGAAAAGCCGCTGAACAGCAGATAGGGCATCCAGCGCCACAAGGCGTCCACCGAGCGGCCCAGGCCGAGGGTGTCTTGCGCATAGGCGGTGAGCGGATGCAGGACCATGACAAAGGCAAAGCCGGCCGGCACCCACCACGGCAGGTTGGCCAGAAAGCGCGAGAACCTGAGATCGTCGGCAGCGCCGGCATGACCGACCGGCAGCATGGGCTTCAGGACCGGCAGGTCGGTGGTGGCGGCAGCATCGATGCCGGGGATGGGTCTGATCGCTCCCATCTCAGCGGCTCCCATAGCCGGGGATGCGCATGTGGTGCTCCCAGCGGTGCATGCCGAAGACCAGGATGCCCACCAGCACGATATAGACCACGAACATCAGCACCATGCAGGCGTTTTGGGCGGTGGAATAATCATTGTAGATGCTGACCAGCTGATAGAGCAGTTCCGGCACCGCGATGACGATGGCCTGGGTGGTGGTCTTGACCAGGTTGACAAGGTTGTTGTTGAGCGACGGCAATGAGACGCGGAACGACAGCGGCAGGATCACGTAGGTAAAGATCTGCAAGCGGCTCATGCCCAGCGCTTCGGCCGCCTCGCGGGTGGATTCCGGCACCGCCTCGATGCCGGAGCGGAAGATTTCCACGTTGAAGGCACCGGCAAAGAACGACAGCGATATGATCGCCCAGCCGACGTTGGAAATGATCGGTTCCTGCAGCCAGCCGTCAGGCGAATAGGTGGGGGTGAACTGGCCGAGGGCAAAATAGAAGAACAGCAGCTGCACCAGCGGCGGGGTGTTGCGGAAGAACTGGATATAGCCCTGCACGACGACGCGCAGAACCTTCACCGGCGAGCCCTGCAGCCAGGCGCCGAGGATGCCGATGATCACCGACAGGATGACGCAGATCACCGACAACTCGATGGTCATGCCGAGACCGGACAGCACCCGCTCGGTCTGCACGGGATCGTAGAAATAGATGAAGTTCCACTTCGGGTGGGTGTCCGCCAGATGGCGGAAGAACCCGGCAAATGACTCCATCATGGCGCCCCCGCAGTCTGCCTCACGCCCTATCCGCCGGGGCCCCGATACATCGGGACCCCGGTTCCATGGTCACGGAAACCTTCGCGTCAGTTCTACTTGGCCAGCCAGTCCTTGAAGCGGGCCTTCTGGTCCTGGAGGAACTTGGTGGGCTTGATGCCCCACTTCTTCTCCAGCGCGATCAGGTCGCCCGACTGCAGCCAGTTGTACTCCATGCCCGACATGAAGCGGCCGAACACGCAGTCCTTTTCGGCCAGCGGCACGGCGAGGCCCCACGGATTGTCGTCTTCGGACTGCAGGGGCATCTCCATGTTGGGATAGTCGCCCGAGGCGAGGTCCGATCCGATGGATGAATCGTCATACACCCAGGCAATGCACTTCTTGTCGCGCAGGGCCTGCTTGGCTTCCGAATTGCCCTGGAAGGCGATGATCTTGGCGCCGTAACGCTCGGCCACGATCTTGTTGTAGAAGGCGCCCTGCTTGCCGCACACGGGCTTGCCCCGCAGGTCTTCCCACTTCGTCAGGTGCAGCGCCTTGGGCGCCATGACGTTGGTGCCGGAGGTATAGTAGTTGGGCTGCACGATGCCGACCAGCTTGCGGCGGTCGGGGCGGTCCGACATGGTGGCGATCATCAGGTCGATCTTGCCCTGCTCGAGGAACTGCATGCGGTTGGAGCTCTCAACCGGCACCAGCTCCAGCTTGACGCCCATGGTGTCGGCCACTTGCTGGGCCATGTCGATTTCCATGCCCACCAGCTTGCCGGAGGGGTCGCGGAAGCCCCAGGGCTTGTAGTCGGGCTTGACGCCCACGGTGATCTTGCCGCTCGACATGATCTTGTTCCAGGTGTCGTTGGTGCAGCTTGCCGCGGTGGCGACACTTGCCGCCGTCGCCAGCAGCGCGGCACCGGCGATGCCGGCGAGCATGGCGCGTTTGGTCTTTGTTTTCATGTGATTGTTCTCCTCTCCCTTGTCGATAGGGATCGCCGCCACGCGAGCGGCCACCCTGCCCCGTCGCCATGAACCGTTCGGCGGGCGCGGGGTCTGCGGCGACGTTAGGGGCGATGGGTGGGGAGATCAAGGGAACGAAACGGCGCGGGGGTCAGGCTTCGCGAAAAGGAGTCCGATCTGGCACGCAGGTCGCGCATGGCGGGGCCTCCTTCGACATGACGGACCGCAAGTGCAGGACGCCAAGAGCGGAAAAACTGGGGATGCAGCGTCCATGCCCTGCGCCAGCGCCGGGCAACGAGGGCAGGCCGGCGGAATGGATTCCGGTCTCCGCCGGAATG
>Ga0315540_10000081_pt1 | contig 46324 bp, 43 predicted proteins | sample SalMarSW160110MG_FD_203677 | JGI IMG/M metagenome (GOLD analysis project Ga0315540, IMG submission 203677) | Salt marsh sediment microbial communities from the Plum Island Ecosystem LTER, Massachusetts, United States - Salt Marsh Sediment SW1601-10 ...
CCGGGCTGCGCACCGCCTACGTCACGCTGAGCAGCTCGGGTTGCCTGGCGGCGATTGACTGGCCGAGGCCGGGACTGGCGCTCAACTTCATGCGCTAACCGCGCCCCGTTAAGCGTGGCATAAGCTCGCCGCGCTACGCTGCGCGCATGTGGCGTCGAGGAGGACAGACTCCATGCGAATCCGGAAATCCGCCATCGTGATCGCGCTCGGCGCCTTGGCGCCGACGGTGGTCTTTGCCGCCGGCATGGCGCAGGCGCAGAACGCGATCGAGCGCGGCGACTATGCCGTCGCCGCCGGCCGTCTCAGGCCGCTTGCCGCGCGCGGCGATGCGCGCGCCGAGGAAGCGCTCGGCGCGCTGTACGACGCGGGCCTGGGCGTGGCGCCGGACGCGGTGCGCGCCGCGAAGCTGTTCCGCGAGGCCGCGCTGCAGGGCAGCGGCGCGGCGCAGCTCAACCTGGCGAACCTCTATCTCAAGGGCCGCGGCGTGCAGGCCGACGCGGTGCTCGCCTACGCCTGGGCCGACGCCGCGGCCGCGAGCGGCGAGCCGGGCGGGCAGGACATTCTCGACCGGCTGGCCAGGGAGATGCCGCGCGCGCAGCTCAAGCGCGCGCAGTCGCTGGCGCAGCGCTACGTTGAGCTTTACGTGGAGTCGTTCCGCTCCGGTTGAACGCGCTGCGCGCCCGCGCCAGGCGCCTGCGCAGCGCCGGCACGGCGCCCGCGGTGGCGGGGTTCGCCGCCAGCTTGGCGAGCGCGAGGTCGACCGCGTCCAGGCCCAGGTTGGCGCCGAAGCGCGTCGACACCTGCCTGAGCGCGCTCTGGAAGCCGGGGTCGCGCTTGAGCTCGGTCTCGCCCAGCGCCTGGGCCTTGGCGACGATGTCGGACAGCACCGCGACCGCGCGCTTCGCGTTCTCGGGCGAAGAGAGGTTCTTCGCGCTGGTGAACCGAGCGACCTCGGGCAGGCTCCGCGCGAAGCGGCGCATTGCCGCTGCCTGCTCGGCGTTGCGCGGGTGGTCCTGGTGCATCACCGCCTGCGCCGCGCCCATGATCGCGAACGGCGCCAGCGCCGCGTGCGTCAGCACCGGACCGCCCGAAACCACGCCGGCGAGCGGCAGGCCGACCAGCGCCAGGCCGCCGAGCGCATGCACCAGGTGCAGCGCTTTGCCCTCCACCGCGAGCACGATGCGCACCACGTCGCGTACCGGGGCGAAGCCGAAGCCAGCGGCCGCGACCAGGCTGGCGAGCGACGCGTTCGTATTGCCTTCGGCCTCGAAGTGCGCGTAGGCCGCGAAGCAGACTACGGCGACCAGCAGGAAACCGCCGTGCAGCAGCAGCCGCGCGGCGACCGCGCCCGGCGAGGCGCGGGACGAGGCCGAGTCGCGGGCGTCGGGTTGCGCGACGGCGCTCATGGCCGCGTTACTTCACGTTGCCGCAGTCGGACCCGAGCCACTTGCTCGCATACTTGGCGTGACTCGTCATGGTGCGGCCGCCGTTGCTCATCTTCACAAGCATCGCGCCCTCTACCCGCTCGCGCGATAGCGCGGTGATCTTGCCGGAAAATTCCTGCCTGCCGTGATTCCCGGTGCACACCCGCGAGCCCTGCCACATGGTCTTCGACTGCGACGTCATCTTGGTCGAGCACGTTTCGCCGTCTTGCGGCGGCTCGGAGAAAGGATCCTCCGCCAGTTTCTTCTTGGTCAGGCAAGTCTTGTAGGTCGTGGTCCGCGGGCCCCGGGCCTCATACTTTTTGAACGCGGCCTCCATGCGCGCTCTTTGCTCGGGCGTGTAGCGGCTCATGTCGATCGGCGGCATCCCGCTCACTTCGCTCGTGATGGTGCTTTGCCAGAGCCCGAGCTTGACGTCTATCTGTGCCGCAGATGCGCTTGCGCTCGCGAGCACTAGCGCGATGAGCAAAAGCATTCGAGTCTGAGGAACGTCGGACATACGCGATCTCCCTGATTGTGTGAACGCGCTGGAATTGTGTTCGCGCAAATCGCGGTCGTCCATCGCTACCTTGCGAGTGCGTCGCAAGGGTACAAAGCTTGCACGTACCTTGCGTTGGGACGCCGTGCGCGGCTGCTAATTCATTCATTGCCTTTTTTCGAGCTATGGTGCAATTTCGCAGCGGAGTTGTGCGAACCGCGTGCGCTGATGCAGCGACACAGTGATCGACCCCGCGCGCAGACAAGAAGCCCCGGGGCGTTGCTGATGATGCCGAAGGAAGGATGGACTACGCTCGTCTTGCGAGATGGATTTGCGGAGGCGCTATCGCGACATTGCACGCGGTCGCGTTCGCACAGCAGGCGCAGTGGAAGCCGGAATTCGTCCAGCCCTCCGCGGGTTCCAATGCGCAGACCGCGCCACTGCGAATTCACGTCGCAGGCATTCCGCAGGACGTTCCGCAGCGCCTGGCGGTAGAGGTGGACGACATTGACGTCACCGCGCTCGCCACGCTCGAGGGCTTCGACATCGTCGTGACGCCTGCGCAGCCGATCCCGTTCGGCAAGCACACTCTGCGCCTGGTCGAGTACACGCCCGGCGGCGGCATCGCCGAGCGCGGGGAGTGGGCGTTCGAAATTCGCCAGAGCGCCGCGTTCCTGCAGTCGCAGCTGCAGGCGAACGTCACGCTGACTGCCACGCAGCGGGTGGCGAAGCACAACGTGGACACCGGCGCCGGGCCGCTGCAGGGCTCCGGCTCGGCGCAGATACAAGGCCGGGTGGCGAACGAAAGGTGGCAGGCGAGCGGCACCATGAGCCTGGTCAGCAGCAGCCAGACCGCGCAGATGCCGCTGCAGGGCAGCCACCTCGACATCGCCCAGTACCTGCTGTCGGCGCAGAGCGGGCACGTCGCCGCGAGCGTCGGCGACCACCCCGCGCTCGGGCCGGAGAGCCTGGTGATGCAGAACTTCACGCGCCGCGGCGTAACAGTGGATCTCTCGGCCGGCAGCGCCGCGCACGTCACCGGCTTCTCGATGAGCGCGACCCCGCTCGTCGGGTCGCGCAACCTGAGCGGCACGAACGACGATCGCAACCGCATCGACGGCATGGTCGCGACCCTGTTCCCTGTCCCGGGGCGTCCCGACGCGCTCGCCGTCAGCGGCACCTACGTCGACGGCGAGAGCACCGGCGTGACCGGCGCGAGCGTAGGGGGATCGGCGCAAGCCTACGGCGGCCACGCGGGAAGCCTGGTTGCCGACGCGCAGCTGTTCGACAAGCTGCTGCGGCTGCGCGCCGAGGCCGCGCACAGCAGCTACGACTTCGACGGTGTCGGCGTCGGGCTCGAGCCGCAGTCGGGCCACGCCTACTCGGGGCTGGCGAACTGGACGCCCTGGCACAGCCTGAACGTGCTCGGCCAGCCGCTGGTGTGGAACGTCGGCGCGCAGAAGAAGGTCCTGAGCACCTTCTTCCAGAGCCCGGCCACCCCGGGCGCGGTCGCCGACCGCGACATGGGGCAGGTGTTCAGCGGGCTGAACTGGTACGGCCTGAGCGTACAGGCCGCCGCCGCGAAGGAGCACGACAACGTCGACGACCTCGCGCTGGTTCCGCGCACGAGAACGACGCAGCACTCGTTCTCGCTCAATTACGTGCCGCTGCAGGGCGCGGCGCCCGCCGTACCCTGGTATGGCACGCCGAGCCTGTCGGCCTCCTACGTGACGGTGAGCAAGGAGCTGACCGACAACGCCGGTTCGTTCCTGCTCGCGGTCGGGCCGCTGCACGAGACCTCCAACCTGATGCTCGGCGCGGAGTTCCAGCACGCCACCTGGAGCTGGGGCGCCACGCACACGCGGGTGGAGGACCGGGACTTCGCAGGCTACGCGCCCGAGACGGTGACCACGGCCGATCGGCTGCAGGCGGCGTTCATGCTCAAGAAGTTGAATGTCGGCGCGATTGTCGAGCGCGACAAGACCGAGGATCTGACGAATGTCGCTAGCGCGCAGGCGATGATCGGCGGCGCGACGCTGGCCTATCCGTTCACCGACCGCATTTCGAGCAACCTGACCTACAATGTGCGCCACGCTTGGTCGGATGTTCCCGCCAGCGACCAGACCACCAGCGACACCACGCTGGGACTGAACTGGTTGGTGGTCGCGCCGAACGGCCAGCGCCCGGGCATGTCGCTCGGGCTCGACGGCAGCTACCACTCCTGCCGCGACAAGCTCGCCGCTTCGTCTTTTGGCGCCGTGTGTGAGAACAGCTACCAGGCGTTCCTGCGCATGAGCGTTTCGTGGATGCCGACGTTCTGAGGCACGGGAGCACAGCCGCTATGATGCGCACCTTCCTTCGTACCCTGGGTATCGCGCTCGGACTCGCCGTCGCGGCGCTGCCGCTGCCGGCGCGCGCCGCGATCAACTCGGTCGAGCCGATGCCCGCGAACAGCCTGGTCGCGATCGGCCAGGCGCACTCGCTGCCGTTGAGCTGGGGGCTCGTGCTCCTGTACTTCGGCGCCGGCCCCAGTGTGCCGGTGCCATACACGATCACCTCGACCTCGGGCCAGTTCAGGGTCGGCGCGACCGTGCTCGGAACGGTGAACAACGTTCTGACGCTCAGCGGCACCGTGCCGTTGGGCGTTCCCACGACGGTACGGATCCCGGAGTCGGTGATGGTGCCGCCGGACGTCACCGTCAAGGCGAACCGGCTCGGCGCGCAGACCGTCTCCTACGTGCGCATTTTCAACGACGGCACGACGCCCATCCAGGGAGGCGAGCTGATCGTGATCGGCGGCTCCGGCGCCGGGCTGTTCGGCATCACGCGCGAGGCGCTCGCATTCGACGACGGCGCCGCGGTGCGCGTGGTGCAGGCGGGCGACCGCCTGTCGGCGCACGCCGAGGTCGACTTCACGGGCAGCGGAAGCATGAGCGGGGTGTGGGAAGTTGCCGGCCCGAGCTCGACCGCCGGCGAGACCGTGTACCGGGAGCTGCGGCAGGTCACGCGCGGACTGATCGGGCGCGAGCCGGAGATCGTCAAGAGTCCAGACCTGCCGACCGACTCGCCGGGATACTACCGGGTGCGCCTGCGCATCACGCAGCCGCTGCCCGGGTTCGACCCGCCGTACCTCGCGTACTACGTGGGCGAAGCGCACTCGGGCGCGCGCGGCGCGTTTACCGAGATGAGCGTGACCGCGCCCGGCGAAGGCGCGCTGCTCGAGCGCGAGACCCGCTTCGCCTGGCAGCCGGTCGAGGGCGCAAAGGCCTACAAGATCGAGCTGTTCTCGAGCCCCGGCAGTGATCCGTTCGGTCTGCCCGACATGGGAGGCGGCGCGACGAGCACCGACCCGGCGCGGGTGCGCGCCGCGCTGTCAGCCCCGCCCACGGCGGGCATGATCGTGACCGCGGAGCAGACGCAGGTCGCGCTGACCTCCGCGACGCGCGCCAGGCTGCTGCCGCGGCACAGCTATTTCTGGCGCGTGCAGGCGATCGGTGCCGACGGCGGCGTGATCGGCGCGGCGCAGGTGCGGCAGCTGCGGGTTCCGTAGATGATGCGCGCGACGCCGGCGCTCAGCCGCGCGCCTGGAGCGCTTGCGCCGAGCGAGTAAAGTAGCGCCGATGAACGAAAGCGCGCCGCTCTACGCCGCGCGCGGCTGGATAGACGCCGCGCGCCGGGTCGTCGTGCTCGCCGGCGCCGGCATCTCGACCGACTCCGGGATCCCGGACTTCCGCGGCCCGAACGGTGTCTGGACCAGGAATCCCGCCGCGGAGAAGCTCTCGACGCTGCAGCACTATCTGGCCGACCGCGAGGTGCGCAAGGCGTCCTGGCGCGGGCGGCTCGAGTCGCCGGCCTGGAGCGCACAGCCGAACGCGGGGCACCGCGCGCTCGCGGCGCTCGAGCGGCGCGGCAAGCTGCACGCGCTGATCACGCAGAACATCGACGGTCTGCACCAGAAGGCGGGCAACTCGCAAGAACGCGTGATCGAGGTGCACGGCACGATTCATTTCGTGACCTGCTGGGGCTGCGGCTGGCGCGGCCCGATGCAGCCGGTGCTCGAGCGCGTGCGCGCGGGCGAGGAGGACCCGGCCTGCAAGTCCTGCGGCGGGATCCTCAAGAGCGCCACTATCTCGTTCGGGCAGCAGCTGGCGCCGGAGGTGATCGCGCGCGCGATGCAGGCGGCGGAGGAGGCCGACCTGCTGCTTGCGGTCGGATCGAGCCTGCAGGTCTACCCGGTCGCGGGCGCGGTGCCCGCGGCCAAGGCCGCCGGCGCGCGGGTGGTGATCATGAACGCCCAGCCCACGCCCTTCGACGACATGGCGGACGCCGTGCTCAACGGTCCGCTCGGCGAGCTCCTGCCGCGCGTCTGCGCCGCGTCCAGCGAAACACCATCGGGCCCGCGAGCAGGATGAGGAACACCCGGAACAGGTTGTGGAAGGTGACGAAGGCCGGCTCGACGCCGAGCGCGAGCGCGACCAGCGACACGCCCGACATGCCGCCGGGCGAGAGCGCGAGGAACAGGGCAGGGAAGGCGATGCCGGTCAGCGGCGCGAGCGCCCAGGCGAACGCGAGCGACAGCCCGAGCATGTAGACAGTCGACAGCAGCGCGATCAGCCCGCCGCGCAGCAGCTCGCGCAGGCCGATGCCGCTGAACTGGGCGCCGATGCCGCTCCCCAGCACCAGCTCGGCGAACAGCAGCGGCGCGGTCGGCAGCGGCGCGGGCGCGATGCCGGCCAGGCTCGCCGCGCCCATCGCGACCATCGGACCGAGCATCGACGCGGCGGGCAGGCGCGCCAGGCGCGCGAGCCACCAGCCGCCGCCGCCCATCAGCGCCAACAGCGTGAAATCGCGTGCGCCGAGCGCGCCGAGCGGCACCCAGCGCGGCGGCGCACCGCCGAGCGCGACGTGGTAGGCGGTCACCAGCGTGAAGACGACAAGCACCAGCCGGATCGAATGCGCCAGCACGATATTGCGGGTCTGCCCGCCGAACGCGCCGCCGATGACGGTCATCGCCATGAAGCCGCCGGGCGCAGCGGAGAAGTAGGCCGTCACCGGGTCGAAGCCCGCGAAGCGGCGCAGGAACCAGTACAGCGTGGCGGTCACGACGATCACGTACAGCGCCACCGCGGCGAGCGTCAGCGGCCAGCGCGCGTAGGCGGCGGGATCCGTGGCGTGCAGGGTGGAGCCGATCATCAGCCCCAGCACCGCGAGCACCGGGTCGCGCAGCCAGCGCGGCGTGCGGATGCGCGCGCCGAGCATCGCGGCGAGGGCCGTGCCCGCGATCGAACCGAGCAGCCACGGCACAGGCAGGTGCGCGTAGCTGAAAACGAGCGCGCCGGCCGCGCCGGCCGCGAGCGCGGCGAGCGCCTGCGCCGGCATTAGCATTTCCTTGATCACACGCGTTTACTTTACAGTACGCGTATGCGCATCGTCGTCGTCGGAGCCGGCCCCGCGGGGCTGCTCTTTTCACTGCTCGCCAAGCGCCGCTTTCCCGCCTGGCAAATCGAGGTCGTGGAGCGCAACCCGCCCGAGGCGACGTTCGGCTTCGGCGTGGTGTTCTCGCAGGGCGCGCTCGCGTTCCTCGAGCGCGACGCGCCGGACCTGCACCGCGAGCTGGGAGCGCGCATGGAGCGCTGGCCGATGCAGCGCATCGTGCACCGCGAGGAGCGCGTCGACATCGACGGCAACGGCTTCTCGGCGATCGCGCGGCTGGGACTCAACCGCTTTCTTCACAAGCTGTGTCGCGAAGCCGGCGTCGAGGTGCACTTCAATCGCGCTTTCACCACGCCGGAAGAGCTCGGCGCCGCGGACCTGGTGGTCGGCGCCGACGGCGTCAACTCGACCGTGCGGCGCGCGCGCGAGCGCCAGTTTGCGCCGCACATGCGCTGGCTCACCAACAAGTTCGCTTGGTACGGAACCGCGCAGCGCTTCGACTGCCTGACGCTGACCTTCCGCGAGAACGCCGACGGTTCGTTCGTCGCGCACCACTACCGCTACGCGCCGGACATGAGCACCTTCATTGTCGAGTGCGACGCGGGCACCTGGCGCCGCGCCGGCTTCGAGCGCATGTCCGACGCCGAGTCGCGTATCTATTGCGAGCGCGTGTTCGCCGCGGACCTCGGCGGGAATCCGCTGCTGTCGAACAGGTCGGTCTGGCGCCAGTTTCCGCTGCTCGCCTGCCGCGGCTGGAGTGGGGGCAACGCGGTGCTGATTGGCGACGCGCTGCACACGGTGCACTTCTCGATCGGCTCCGGAACGCGGCTCGCGTTCGAGGACGCGATCGCGCTCGAGCGCGCCTTTGCCGAAGCGGGGGAGGACGTGCCCGCGGCGCTCGCGGCCTTCGAGCGCGCACGCCGGCCGGTGGCCGAGAAGCTGCTGCACGCGGCCAGCCTGAGCTCGTTCTGGTACGAGGACTTCCCGTCCAAGCTGGCGCTCGCGCCGCTCGATCTGGCCTACGACTACATGATGCGCAGCGGGCGCATGACCGAGCAGCGCCTGCGAGAAACCGCGCCGGAATTCATGGCGAAGGTGGAGCGCTCGCGCAGCTGAAGATCGATACCGCGGTCGCGTGCGGCGCTAGTCACCCAGCAGCGCGGCGGGCGTGACCTCGCTTTCGACGAGCGGCGCGTGCGGCGCTACGTAGGTCAGCCGTGCTCGCTCCGCGAGCGCCTTGACCTCTCCCGCGGCGAGCATCCTGTCGACCACCGCATTTACTTTGCGCAGCAGGTCCCACTCGCGTTCGAGCGCGACAAAGCCGATGTTGAACGCGAGTGAGTGGTAGTAACCGGTGGCCCGAAGCGCGCTGTGCGGGTGCGTGGCGCGATAGGCGTCGAGCCGACTGAGCTCCACCAGCACCGCCTGATAGGCGCCTGCCTGCAGCTGGCGGAGTATTCCCCCACCCGGGAGAACGTGAACCACCCGGGACGAAAGCCCGCCGCCGGCGTAGCGCATCAGAATGGCGCAGCTCAGCGTATCGTTCTCGCAGCCGAGTTTCTTGCCGGACAGGTCGCGCAGGGAATGGATGGGCTGCCTCCCGGCGCGCGGCCCGAGCACCACCGTGAGCGGCGAGCGCCGGTAGGCATGACTCGGCGCGAGGACGCCGAGCGCGACGGGACGGGCGCGCTGCGCGGGCGCGCCCGCGGCGTCGTATGAGGGGAGGAGCGCTTCGCGCACGTTCGGTTTGCCGAGCGAGTCCGCTCCGAGCGCATAGCCGCCGACCAGATCGCACACGCCGGCGGAGAGGAGGGCGTTGACTTCGCGCGCGGGAACGGCGTCGAGGTCCTCGTCGTAGCTGAACCAGCGCACGACGAGGCGCCGTCCCAAGCGCCGCGCCAGCGCGCGGGCCATCGCGAGGTCGAAGCCGGAGCCGGCGTCGCGGCCGCGCTGGGTCGAATTGAGGCCGTTGTTCCGGTCCAGGCAGACGCGCAGGCTGCGCGGCGGCGCGGTGGCGTGCGCCGCGATGCTTGCCCCGAGCAGCAGCGCTGCGGCGGCGAGGCCCACCGCGCGCTGCGTCATCGCTTGCCGCCGCTCTTCACGTAAGCCCAGAGCTCGCTGATCTCGCTCGGTTCGAGCAGGTCTCCCCATGACGGCATGTCGCCCTTGCCGTGAGTGACCGAGTGGCGGAAGCGCCGCTCGTCGTTGTGCGGAAACTTGCGTAGGTCGAACGCCGACGTGCCCGGATTGACCATGTTCAGGCCGTGGCAGTGGGCGCACATCTGGTTGAACAGCGCCTTGCCGTCGGAGACCATGGCCGAGTTCCCCGCCCAGGCCGGGGCGGGGAGCGCGAAGGCGAGACCCAGCAGGCCCGCGACGGCGGCGCGCGCCGCGTTCACCGCCTGGGCAGGGCGAAAGTCCACACCGAGCCCCCGGGCGGGATTTGCGCCAGCCGCTCGTCGCCGGAGAAGAGCGAGTACACGCCGCCGATTCCGCTCGTCACGGTGACGTACTGGCGCCCGTTGTGCGACCAGGTGATCGGCTGCCCGACGATCCCCGAGCCGGTCTGAAAGTGCCAGAGCTCCGTGCCCGTCTCGGCGTCGTAGGCCTTGAAGGCGCCGGTCTCGGTGCCGGTGAAGACCAGGCCGCCCGCGGTGCTCAGGGTCCCCGCGAAGTTCGGCAATTCGCTCGCGATCTCCCATTTCGCCTTGCCGGTCGTCGGATCGATCGCCTTCAGGTAGCCGCGCGGCCCATTGGGGTAGGCCCATGCGAACTTGGCGCCGAAATAGAACACGCCGGCGCGATATTTCGGCACCTGGGCCTGGTAGGTCCAGCCGAAGTTGAGCGTGTTGGCGTAGGCGAGCCCGGTCTGCGGGTTGTACGACATCGGCATCCAGTTCTTGCCGCCGAATGCCGACGGCCAGATCTCGACCTCCTTGCCGGCGTACATCTGCTTGGTGATCGCCGACTTGATCGGACGCCCGGTCTTCATGTCCACGCCGTCGGCCCAGTTCACCTTGACGAACGGATTGGCCGCGAGGAGCGCTCCGTTGGTGCGGTCGATAACGTAGAAGAAGCCGTTGCGGTTGGCCTGCATGAGGACTTTGCGGTTCTCGCCGTTGACCTTGAGGTCGGCGAGAATCAGCTCGTTCACGCCGTCGTAGTCGAAGGCGTCGTTGGGCGTGAACTGGTAGTGCCAGACGATCTCGCCGGTCTTCGGGCGGATCGCGATCACGCTGTTGGTGTAGAGGTTGTCGCCCTTGCGCACCAGCGCGTTCCACGAGCCGGGATTGCCGACGCCCCAGTACACGAGGTTCAGCTCGGGGTCGTAGGACCCGGTCAGCCAGGTCGCGCCGCCGCCGTGCTTCCAGGTGTCGCCCGGCCAGGTATCGCCGCCCTTCGCGCGCGGGCTAGGCACGGTGTAGCGGCGCCACAGGTGCTTGCCCGAGCGTGGATCCCAGCCGTCGAGGAAGCCGCGGATGCCGTACTCGCCGCCGGAAATGCCGGTGATGACGACGCCGTCGGCGACCAGCGGCGCGACGGTCATCGAGTACCCGGCCTTGAAGTTGATCGCCTTCGACTTCCAGAGCCGCTTGCCGGTCTTCATGTCGTAGGCCACGACGTGAGCGTCGAGCGTCGTGCGAAACAGCCTGCCCTCGTATGCCGCGAGGCCGCGGTTGACGATGCCGCAGCAGGCGACGCGCGGCGTGGCGGGCGGATACTCGACCTTGGTCTTCCAGATCTGGCGGCCGGTGAGGGCGTCGATCGCCAGCGTGGCGTCGTGCGTCGTGAGGTACATCACGCCGTCGATCACCAGCGGCTGCGATTCCTCGCCGCGGCCGTCGTTGAGACTGTAGTTCCAGACCGGGACCAGGTGCTGGACGTTTCGGCTATCGACCTGCAACAGCGTGCTGTAGCGCTGCAGGTCGTAACCCATGCCGTAGGTCAGGACGTTCTCGGTGTTCTTCCCCGAGTTGATCAGATCCTGCGCGGTCTGCGCATGCGCCGCGAGCGGCGCCAGGATTGCAACCAGTAGAGCGAACGCGGACTTTCTCATGATCCCCTCCTCCTCTAAGAATCCGTCGCAGCAGTCGGCAATTACAGCCCTTCGACCATCGACCGTCTACAGGGGCGTGCAAATTTACCGCATCAGTATCGCAAATGACCGGCGCGACGAAGGACCGTTGTCAGCTTGGGGGCCAACCCATCCTGCCGTCACCTGCTCGAACCCTTGAGGCGCCCCTGCGCTCAGTTCGTCCGGCGCGCCGGCAGGCGAGGGCGATTTCCTCGTCGCGCTGCACAATCCGGTGTGCCGCGCGCCGGCCCCCGCGCTCGAAGTGCGCCAGCGTGGAGGAAAGGTCTTCGGGGTTTGTCCGTTTCATGGTCTTCCCGAAAAGCTTGATCTGCATCATATTGCAGCAAGCTGGCGTGTAGCTGAATCTCCGCTACACTAATTGGCGCTTGCTCATCTGAGGAGGGGATATATGACGAACGGCAAACCGACGTCGGCGCATGCGCGCCGCAGATTTCTCAAGACCGCGACCGGCGCAGCCGCGCTCGCGGGCGCCACGTTGCACGCGCCGTACCTCATGGCGCAGCCGTCGAAAGTGAAGGTCGGCTTCCTGCTGCCGTACACCGGAACCTACGCCCAGCTCGGCAAGGCGATCACCGACGCGTTCAAGCTGCACGTGGACGAGAACGGCGGCAGGCTCGGCGGGCGCACGATCGAGTACGTGCAGGTCGACAGCGAAGCGAACCCCGCCAAGGCGACCGACAACACCAATCGGCTGGTCAACCTGGAGAAGGTCGACGTGATCGTCGGCCCGGTGCACTCGGGCGTCGCCGCTGCGATGGTGCGAGTGACGCGCGAATCCGGCACGCTCACGATCGACGCCAACGCCGGCGCCGGCGTGGTCACCGGCGCGCTGTGCGCACCGAATATCTTCCGCACCTCGTTCTCGAACTGGCAGCCGGCCTACCCGATGGGCAAGGTGCTCGCCGAGCGCGGCATGAGGAAGGCGGTGACGCTGACCTGGAAGTACGGCGCGGGGCAGGAAGCAATCGGCGGCTTCGTCGAGAACTTCACCGCGCACGGCGGCAGCATCGTCAAGGACCTGTGGGTGCCATTCCCGAAGGTCGAGTTCCAGTCGCTGCTGACCGAGATCGCCTCGATCAAGCCGGACGCGGTGTTCGTGTTCTTCGCCGGCGGCGGCGCGGTCAAGTTCGTCAAGGACTACGCCGCGGCAGGCCTGCGCAACAGCGTTCCGCTGTTCGGCTCGGGCTTCCTCACCGACGGCACGCTCAAGGCGCAGGGCGACGCGGCGCAGGGCCTGGAGACGACGCTGCACTATGGCGACAGCCTGATCCTGCCCAAGAACCTCGCTTTCCGCGAGATGTACGCCAAGGCCGCGGGGCGCGAGGCCGACGTCTACGCGGTGCAGGGATACGACGCGGCGCAACTGCTGCGCATCGGGCTCGAGGCGGCGAACGGCGACGTCAAGGCGAAGAAGACCATGATCGGCGCCATGGAGAGCGCCGAGATCGACAGCCCGCGCGGCAAGTTCACCCTGTCCAAGGCGCACAACCCGATCCAGGACATCTACCTGCGCAAGGTGGTGGGCATGGAGAACAAGGTGCAGGGCGTGGCGCACAAGGCGCTCGCCGACCCGGCGACCGGATGTAAGATGGCCTGACGTGCCCGGCCTGCCGGGCGGTTGCGCAGGGAAAAGCCGGCAGCGCTCCTGCCGGCTTTTTATTGGCTGAAATGGATTTCCCGACCTTCCTGATCCAGCTGCTGAACGGCGTGCAGTACGGGCTGCTGCTGTTCCTGATCGCGAGCGGCCTGACGCTGATCTTCGGCATCATGGGCGTGATCAACCTCGCCCACGGCAGCTTCTACATGGTCGGGGCCTACCTCGCGTTCTCGCTTACAGGGCTGCTCGGCAACTTCTGGCTCGCACTGCCGGCCGGCATCGCGCTCGCGGTGCTGCTCGGGCTGGCGCTGGAATGGCTGCTGATCCGGCCCCTCTACCGGCGCGACCACCTGTACCAGGTGCTGCTCACCTACGGCCTGATCCTGGTGTTCGAGGAGCTGCGCTCGATCCTGTTCGGCGACGACGTGCACGGGGTCGCGGTGCCGGTGCTGCTGAATTTCTCGATCCGGCTCACCGATACGCTGTCCTACCCGGTGTACCGGCTGGCGATGTCGGGCGTGTGCCTGCTGCTCGCGGCCGGCATGTACTTCGTGATCTCGCGCACGCGCCTCGGCATGATGATCCGCGCGGGCAGCGTCAACCGCGAGATGGTGCAGGCGCTCGGGATCAACATCGGGCTGCTCTACCGCCTGGTGTTCGCGCTCGGGGTCGCGCTGGCGGCCTTCGCCGGCATGCTCGCCGCGCCGGTGGCCTCGGTCTACCCAGGGATGGGCAACCAGGTGCTGATCATCTCCTTCGTGGTGATCGTGATCGGCGGCATCGGTTCGGTGCGCGGCGCGCTGGTGGCCGCGCTGCTGATCGGCCTGGCGGACGTGTTCGGCCAGGTGGTGTTCCCGCACATCGCCGGCATGACGGTCTACCTGGTGATGGCGGCGGTGCTGCTGTGGCGCCCGCGCGGCCTGTTCGGGAGCGCGTGATGGAAGCGCCGCGCGCATTGCGCGTCCTGCTCGGCCTGATGCTGGTCGGGCTGGTGCTGTTCCCGCTGGTGGGCGAGCGCTTCTACATTCAGTATGCGACCAAGATCATGATCATGGCGATCTTCGCCATGAGCCTCGACCTGCTGGTCGGCTACACCGGGCTGGTGAGCCTGGGCCACGCGCTGTACTACGGCATCGCCGGCTACGCGCTCGCCATGGTGGGCGGCGACGCCGCGGTGAGCCTGTGGTGGTCGCTGCCCGGGGTAATGCTGCTGTCGGCGCTCGCCGCGCTGCTGGTCGGCGCGCTGGTGCTGCGCACGAGCGGGATCTATTTCATCATGGTGACGCTTGCCTTCGCCCAGATGATGTATTTCTTCATCCGCGATTCGGACTACTTCGGCGGCTCGGACGGCAAGTATCTGAACGCCAAACCGTCGATGTCCCTTTTCGGCTGGACGCCGATCGATTTGGGGAACCTGCTGCATCGCTATTACCTGACGCTCGCGCTGGCGGCGGCGACCTACGTCCTGCTGCGCACGGTGCTGCGCTCCGCGTTCGGACGCGTGCTGATCGGCATCCGCGACAACGAGCCGCGCATGCGCTCGCTCGGCTTCCCGACCTTCCGCTACAAGCTCGCCTGCTTCGTGCTCGCCGGCGCGCTGGCCGGGCTGGCGGGCTACCTGACCGCGCTGCAGGACGGGATCATGAATCCCGGGCAGCTCGGCTGGCACCGCTCGGGCGAGGTGCTGGTGATGGTGATCCTGGGCGGCATGGGAACACTCGCCGGGCCGGCGCTCGGCGCGGGCGCGCTGATGCTGCTCGAGCTGGTGTTCTCGATCTGGACCAGGCACTGGCAGCTGCTGCTGGGCGGCTTCATCATCGCGGTGGTGCTGTTCCTGCCCGGCGGCCTGGGAAGCATCTTCGCGCGCCGGCGCGGCGGGGCAGGCCGTGGCTGAGACGGCGCTGCGCACCGAGGACTTGAGCCGCTCCTTCGGCGGCCTGGCGGCGGTGTCGGGCGTGTCGCTCGAATGCCGCAGCGGCTCGGTGCACGCGGTGATCGGGCCCAACGGCGCGGGCAAGACCACGCTCATCAACATGCTCTCGGGCGACCTCGCGCCGAGCGCCGGGCGCATCGAGTTGTTCGGCGAGGACGTTACCGGCCTGCCGTCGGAGCGCGTCTCGCAGCGCGGCGTCGGACGCAGCTACCAGAAGACCAACATCTTCCTCGGCTTCAGTGCGTTCGAGAACTGCCGCCTCGCGGCGCAGTCGCGCCTGCCGAGCTCGATGCGGCTGCTGCGCCGCGTCGAGCGCTACCACGAGGTGAACGCGGCCGCGGCGCGCGCGCTCGCCGCGGCCGGGCTGGGCGACCGCGGCGACCTGCGCGCCTCGGCGCTGTCGCACGGCGAGCAGCGCCAGCTCGAGATCGCGATGACGCTCGCCACCGCGCCGCGCGTGCTGCTGCTGGACGAGCCGCTCGCCGGCATGGGCGCCGAGGAGTCGGGGCGCATGGTGGCGCTGATTCGCGCGCTCAGGGATCGGCACGCCATCCTGCTGGTCGAGCACGACATGGACGCGGTGTTCGCGGTGGCCGACGTGCTCACCGTGATGGTCAACGGCGCGGTGCTCGCCAGCGGCCGCCCGGCCGAAATCCGCGCCAACCGCGAAGTGCAGCAGGCCTATCTCGGAGGAGACAACGCGCATGCCTGAGCTGCTGGTCGAGGCGCGCGGGCTGCACGCCTACTACGGCGCGAGCCACGTCCTACACGGGGTCGATTTCACGGTGCGGCGCGGCGAGGCGCTCGGTCTGATGGGGCGCAACGGCATGGGCAAGACCACGCTGCTCAAGACCCTGCTCGGGCTGGTGCGCGCGCGCGCCGGCAGCGTGCGAGTCAAGGGCGAGGACATGACCGGCGCGCCGACCCATCGGCTGGCACGGCGCGGCATCGCCTACGTGCCCGAGGGGCGCGGCATCTTTCCGAATCTCAGCGTGCGCGAGAACCTGCTGATGGCCGCGCGCGCGGGCGAAGGCGGGCGGCGCGACTGGAGCCTCGAGCGGGTGCTTGCGACCTTCCCGCGCCTCGCCGAGCGGCTCGGCCACGGCGGCGCGCAGCTCTCGGGCGGCGAGCAGCAGATGCTGACCATTGGCCGCGCGCTGCTGACCAACCCGGAGCTGCTGATCCTGGACGAGGCGACCGAAGGCCTGGCGCCCAAGATCGCGCGCGAGATCTGGCGCATCGTGCGCGGCGTGGGCGAGTCGGGGATCGCGACCGTGATCGTGGACAAGAACTTCGCCGCGGTGAACGCGATCACCGACCGCAACCTGATCCTGGTCAAGGGCGAGGTGGTGTTCGACGGCCCGGCGGCCGAGCTGCGCGCCCGGCCAGAGGTCCACCAGCGCTTCCTGGGGGTCTAGTGCTCAGGCTCGAACGCGTCGGCAAGAAGTTCGGTGCGCGGGTCGTGCTGCACGACGTCTCGCTCGAGCTCGCCGCGGGCGAATACGTCGCGGTCATCGGCGAGTCGGGGATCGGCAAGTCGACCCTGCTCAACGTCGTCGCCGGGCTCGAGCCGGTGGATCAAGGCCGGATCGTGTTCGAAGGCACGGACGTCGGCGCGCTCGACGACGATTCCGCCACGCGCCTGCGGCGCGAGCACTTCGGCTTCGTGTTCCAGGCCTTCCACGTCCTGCCGCACCTCACGGTCGAGCGCAACGTCGCGCTGCCGCTCCTGCTGCGCGGCGTGCCCGAGGCCGAGATCGACCAGCGCGCCCGCGTGCTGGTCGCCGCGGTCGGCCTCGCCGGGCGCGAGGCGAGCCTGCCGCGCGAGCTCTCGGGCGGCGAGCTGCAGCGCGTCGCGATCGCGCGCGCCCTGGTCGGCGACCCCAAGCTGGTGCTCGCCGACGAGCCCACCGGCAACCTCGACCCGGTCAACGCGCGCCAGGTGCTCGCGCTGTTCAGGGCACAGGTGAAGGAGAAGGGCGCCGGCGCGATCCTCGTCACCCATTCCGAGGCCGCCGCCGCGGGCTGCGACCGGCGCTATCGCCTGACGAGCGAAGGCCTGCGCGAGATCGGGTAATTCTCCTTCGCCTCACGCAAGCGTCGAATAAGCCAGTGGCGCGGTCGCGCTCGCGGGAGCGAGGTTCTTGCCCTTGGATTCATTGCGCTGGACCTTGTCGATGCATCTCACCACCAGCTTGTTCAGCGCATCCTGGTTGAACGTCGTAATGTTGGATTTCTTGGAGTGGTGCATCAGCGCCGACAGGGCCGCGCCCAGCTCGGACGCGGCGAATGCCGCGGCCAGGCCGTCTTTCATGACGTCGATGAAGTAGGGGTAGAACAGGTGCCCGGCGATGCGCGCGTCGCCGCGCCCGACCAGGTACTTGCCGCCGTGCGCGGGGTCGACCTGCGGATCGTCGAATTCCTGCGCGATGCGGGTGGAGTCCTCCGCGTCCAGGGGAAGGTGGATCAGGTACTGCCTGTTGCGGTACTGATAGCAGGTCAGCGAGCCGCCGTTCGAGAACCCCAGCGCGAAGGTCATGCCGGGCTTCATGTGCGGGTTGTGGTTCTTGGTGAATCTTTCGGTGATGTTCAGCAGCACCTCGTCCGACATCTCGTCCGGGAAGATCTGGGTGCCGAACTTCTCGATCAGCTCGTCGTCGTTCAGGCAGACGATGACGTCGTTGTTGCCGACGCGCGGCTTGATCGTCTCGAAGCCGATGCCGGTGGGCACGATGACCTGCGGGCCGAGGTAGCTGTTCAGGTATCCCGGCGTGATGATCGGGATGTCGTCCGCCCGCCGGAACCTGGTCTTGATCTCGGCGTCCAGGGTGTCGATCGGCGGGTGCGGCGAGACGAGCAGGTAGGTCCGCCCATGCGCGTTGCCGTTGAAGCACTCGCGCGGCCCCCAGATATGCGTATGGACCTGGACGATGTTCACGTCGTTGTAGACGTGATGGTTGATCTCCTGCTGGGCGATCGACGACTGGTCGTCGGGCAATATGATTTTGAACTGGATGTCGACCTGCATCGCGGCATAGAGCGCGACCAGGCCGAGGAAGACGTTGGTCGTGTTGCCGCCGGAGTTGGGAGCCGACACGTCCTCCCGCGCGATGAAGTATTCAAGCTCGTCCTTCACGTCGAGCCTGAGGCGGAAGCCGTCCTTGTCCTTGGTGACGGTCCTGAGCGGGATCTTGTTGTAGCGGAAGTTCGGGATGTCGGCGAACTTCTCGACGAAATAGTCGTTAACCGGCACGCCGATCGCGCGCATCTTGGGCATCAACGTGCTCACGGACCCGGTACTCCTCATGTTGTTTCCCATCAATCAGGATCCGGGAAAACGGGACGCCCGTGATAGAAAATTCAACTTCGGAGATACGGGTTCTTGCTGGAGGCGTCGGAGGCGCGCAGCCTGGCGTCTTCCGCTTCGAGCATCCGCCGGTCCAGCGGCAGCGGCGCGCCCAGCCACAGGGCGCGCGCGGTGTGGTCGAGAACCTGACATCCGGCGAGGGGATGAACCAGGACGTCGATCTCCCGCGGCCGCGCGAACATGAGCCAGGACACGTAGTCCGCGAACGCCTCACGCGTGAACAGCACCTCGAAGCTTCCGCATGGATGCGGCCCCGCCGGGGCCGCATGAAAGGCGCGCACTTGCACATCCGGGCTCGCCGCGAACCTGCGCCGGATGAGCTCCCGGAACGCGAGCGCCTGCGCGACGCACTCCGGCGCGGCGTGATCGAAGTACGCGTGCGAATGGAACGCGCGCGCGGCAGGCTCGTTCATTGCCGCGCCGCGGCAGGCCGCAACCCGTAACGGGACATCACCTGGGCGAGCTTCGCGCGGTCTGGCGGTCCGCCCGCGTTGACCACGGCCGCGACCTCGCGGAAGTACGCCGCGCCGATATCGGGCGTGAGCATCACGAGCACGCGCGCGGTTTCGGCCGCCTGGTTGCAGAAGTGGTGCACCGAGCCGCGCGGGGTGGACATCCAGTCGCCGGGCTTCAGGTCGCGCGTTTCCTCGTCGACCGTGTACTTGAGCGTGCCTTCCAGCACGTAGACGCACTCCTCGTTCTCGCTGTGGCTGTGCGGCGGGGGGACGTGCGCCCCGACCGGGACCTTCATCTCGAACACTCCCAGCCCGCCGTTCTGCGCGCCCTCGACCAGATAGCGGATTTCCAGTTGCCCGACTTTGACGACCTGCTGACTCATGACGACCTCCTTGTTTGGTTCTTGCTGCCGAGGAGGCAATGTACGAAATTGCGTAATAATGAAAAATAGGGTCTACTGCAACAGATTGTTGCAAAAATACCACCAATGAAAGACCGCCTGAACGGGATGCGCGTGTTCGCGCAGGTCGTGGAAGCAAAGAGCTTTTCCGCCGCGGCCGAGAAGCTCGGCATGTCGAAATCGCTCGCGAGCCGGCACGTGAGCGGGCTCGAGCGCTCGCTGTCCGTGAAGCTGCTCAACCGCTCCACGCGCAAGCTGAGCCTGACCGACGCCGGCGCGCTGTTCTACGAGCACTGCGCCAGGATCGTGCAGGAGGCGGAATTCGCGGCCGAGCGCCTGGGCCGGACCCAGTCCGAGCCGGCCGGACTGGTGAAGGTCACGGCCGCGCAGTCATTCGCGGTCCGGCACGTGCTGCCGGCGCTGCCGGATTTCTACCGCAAGTATCCGAAGATCCGGGTGAAGCTTTCGTGCAGCAACCGCGCGCTCGACCTGGGCGGCGAAGGCTTCGACGTCGGCATCCGGGTGTCCTTCGATCCGGCCCCTGATCTGGTGGCGCGAAAGCTCGCGGCCAACCGCTCCGTGCTCTGCGCTTCGCCGGCGTACCTCGAGGGGCGCGGGACGCCGCGCCGGATCGAGGATCTGGCCAGGCACGACTGCGTGCTATTTCCGCCGCTCGCGCCGAACGGGCGTTGGACCCTGCGCCGTAACGGACGGAAATACCCGATCCAGGTCGCCGGCGTCCTCGAGACCGATGAAATGGAGGCCGTCCGCGCGGCCGTGGCCGCCGGACTCGGAATCGGCATCCTGCCCCTGTACATGGCGGGCGACGCCTTGCGCGAGGGCCAACTGGTGCCGGTGCTGCGCGAGTATCGGGTCGTGCCCGAGAGCGCCATCTATCTGGTCTATCTGCCGAACGCCACGCTGCCTTCGCGCGTGCGCGCGCTGATCGACTTCCTCGTGCAGCGTTTCGCGCCTGCCCCTTCGTGGGAGGCGGGCTGGTAGCCGCCACGTGCTACCTTAGGGGCCCGGGGCGTTGCGGACTTTCGGAATAGGGACGCGCCGGCTGGGATTGAAGATGCCGAGGCATGCTGGTCAGGTGGACAGGGCGCGCTCTCCGATGCGCATCGGAACGCGCCTGCTGATGCTCGTGCTCGGCGTCGTAGTGCCCGTCGGGGCGGCGCTGGTCTACCTGCTGTTTGCGTACCTGAGCACCGAGATCGACGAGGGACGCGCCAGTCTCCAGCGCCTTGCCGATCAGTACGCGGGCAGGGTCGGCCGAGATCTCAGGGACGCGAAGCGTACCCTGGCGCAGATCGCCGAACTGCCGAACGTGAAGAGAATGGACCCGACGCAGTGCGGCCCGGCGTTCGCGGTCGTTCCCTCGCTCGATCCGCTGGTCAATCAGCTCGGGCTGCGCAGGCTCGACGGCACCCTGGTGTGCTCGTACCTCGACAATGCGGCGGCAGCGGTTCCGCCGCAACGCCCGTGGTTCGCGCTGGGCCTCGAGCGCGGAACCTTCACCGCGAGCGACGCCTGGCTCGGGCGCAACACCGGGCGCTGGGTGACGGTGCTGACCTACCCGGTGCGCGACGAGGCGGGCAGGCGGGTCGGCATGCTCGCCTTGCCGCTGGATCTCGACGAATTGCGCAAGCGAAATCTGGGCGACCTGCCCGAGGGCCGGGCGGCGTCGGTGATCGGCGCCGACGGCCGGTTCCTGATGCGCTCGATCGAGCACGACAAATGGGTAGGGAAGGACGTCGCCACGCGCGAAGACTCCGCGGCGGCCCGGCGCAGCGTTCCCGGGGCCGGGGAAATGCGGGGCGTCGACGGGATAGTGCGCCTGAGGGCGGCGGCGAGGATTCCCGACACCGACTGGGTCCTGGTAGCCGGCGTGCGCAAGGCGATAATCGTCGGCAACGCGTGGAAGAAGGTCAGGCCGGCCCTGGCGCTCGCGGCCTCGCTGCTGGTCGTCGTGGTGCTGATTGCGTACTTCTTCGTTCGAAGCATCTCGCAACCGATCCGGCGGGCCGGCGCGGCGGCGCGCGCGGTTGCCGCCGGGGACGGCGATGTCCGCCTCGAGCCGACCGGACCCGCCGAGCTGCGCGATCTGGCGCGCGAGTTCAACCGCATGCTGGAGGCGAAGGTCGTGATCGACCGCGAGACGCATACGCACCAGCAGTGGGCGAGCGGCGTGATCGAGAACGTCGACGACATGGTGGCGATCCTTTCCCGCGACGGGATCGTCAAGTACGTGAGCCCGTCGATCAGGCAGATCGGTGGCTACGCGCCGCAGGAGCTGATCGGGCGCAACTACCTGGAGTTCGTCCATCCCGACGAGCACGAGCAATACCTGGCCGAGCTGGAGCAGGTCCTGCAGACGACTGAATCGGTGCACGTCGAGGAGAAGCGGTTTCTGTGCAAGGACGGGCACTGGGTGAGGTTCGACGCGGTCGTCAAGAACGCGCTCGACGAGCCGACAATTGCGGGCATCATCATCAACGCGCGCGACATCTCGGAGCGCGTGCGAACGCAGGAGCAGATCCGGCTCCAGGCCACCGTGCTCAAGACGCAGCTGGAGACCTCGCTCGACGGGATCCTGCTGGTCGACGAGAACGCGCACATCGTTTCATGCAATCGGAAGTTCCTCGAGCTCTGGAAGGTGCCGCAGGACGTCCTGCGCACGAACGACGACGCGCCGCTGCTGCGGTGGGTGGCCGACAGGATCGCCGATCCCGAGGCGTTTCGGGCGCGCGTCCGCGACCTGTATGAGCACCGGGAGGAAAAGGCGCACGAAGAGATTCTGTGCAAGGACGGCCGCATCGTCGATCGCTTTACGTCCCCGGTCATCGCTGCCGACGGCCGCTATTACGGGCGGGTGTGGTACTTCCGCGACATTACCGCGCAAAGGGAGGCCGAGGAGCGCGTCCGGCGGCTCAATCTCCTCTACCTCACCCTGAGCGGCACCAACTCGGCGATCGTGCGCTCGAACTCGCGCGCCGAGCTGTGCCGGAGCGTGTGCAAGGTGATCGCCGGACACGGAGGATGGGTCGGCGCCTGGATCGGCTTCGTCGATCCCGCCACGCGGCGCGTCGTGCCGGAGGCCTGGACCGAATCGATGGCAGAACCGGTCGCCGCCATGGTGGTGAGCGTCGACCCGGCATTGCCGCAGGGCCAGGGCCCGACGGGGATCGCCACGCGCTCGGGCGCAGCGTACTTCAGCAACGACGTGTTCACCGATCCGGCCACCGCGCCGTGGCGCCAGTTCTGCCTCGACTTCGGGGTCGCATCCGCGGCCGCCGTCCCCCTGAGCCTGGGGTCGGCAACCGTCGGCGTGATCAACCTGTACTCGGCGAAGAAGGACTTCTACACGCCCGACGTGCAGGCCCTGTTGAACGAGTTGGGCGACGACGTTTCGTTCACGCTGCAAGCGCTCGACCGCGAGCGGCGCCGCCTCGAGGCGGAGGCTGCGCTGGCGGAGAGCGAGGCCAAGTACCGCGTCCTGGTGGAGCAGGACCTCACCGGCATCTACATCATCCAGGAGGGCCGCTTCGTCTATGTAAACCCGCACCTGGCGCAGCTGTTCGGCTACGCCCCCGAGCAGCTGGTCGGGATGGAATTCCGTGAACTGGTCGCCGAGCCCGACCGCGCGATGGTCGAGGAGAAGGTACGCCAGCGCGTAGCGGGCGAGGTGAAGAGCATGCAGTACAACTTTCGCGGCCGGCGCAAGGACGGATCCTGGTTCGACGTCGGCGTGCACGGCTCGCGGGCGTCGTTCGGTGGACGGCCGGCGGTGATCGGGCTGCTGCAGGACATTACCGAGCGCACGAAGGCCGAGGAGCAAGGGAAGGTCTACACGGAGCAGATCGAGCAGGCGATGATGGGGACCATCGATGCGGTCTCGGCGATGGTCGAGCTGCGCGATCCCTACACCTCGGGCCACGAGCGGCGCGTCGGCGAGCTCGCGGGGGCGATCGGCCACGAGATGGGCCTGCCGCAGGACGAGGTCAAGGGCCTGCGTATCGCCGGCACGCTGCACGACATCGGCAAGATCGCCTGCCCGGCGGAGATCCTGAGCAAGCCTGCGCGCCTGACCCCGATCGAGTTCGAGATCGTCAAGGCGCATCCGCAGCTCGGCTTCGACATCCTGAAGTCGGTGCGCTTCTCGTGGCCGGTCGCGCAGGCGATCCTGCAGCATCACGAGCGAATCGATGGCAGCGGCTACCCGCAGAAGCTCAAGGGCGAGGAAATCATCCTGCCGGCGCGCATCCTCGCGGTGGCCGATACCATCGAGGCGATGGGATCGCATCGTCCCTACCGGCCCGCGCGCGGCATCGACGCGGCGCTGGCCGAGGTGGAGAAGCACAGCGGGACGCTGTTCGACCCGCAGGTCGTCGCCGCCTGCCTGCGCCTGTTCCGCGAGAAGGGCTACGCGCTTCCGGTGTGAGCCGGCGCGGCGCTCACGCGAAGCCGGCCGGCGGGACGAACCCGCCCCAGGCCTGCTCGATCAGCTCGGCGAGCCTGAGCGGCGTGCGGTCCTCCAGCCACGGTCCGACGATCTGCGCGCCGACCGGCAGCCCTTCGGGCGACAGGCCGAGCGGAATCGCGGTCGCCGGCAGGCCGGGACAGGTGGCGATGCCGGGCCAGACGAGCTGGTCGACGTACGGATGCGCCTTGCCGTCGATCTCGATGCGGCGGACCTCCTGGTCCGGCGAATGGTCGTGCGGATACGCGGGCGTCGGCATCACCGGGCAGATCAGCGCGTCGAATTCGCCGAAGAAGGCGCGCCACTGCGCGCGCAGTCCCGCGCGCATGCCGTCGGCGACGACCCAGTCGCGGTGGCTCAGAACGGCGCCGCGCAGGCGTTCCGCCGCCAGGCCCGCGTCCTTCGGGTCGAGCTTCGCCGCCGCGTCCTTCATCGCCGCGTAGACTTCCGCCGCAAACGCCGCGGCCATGAAGGAAAACAGCAGGCGCATGTAGAGCCGCGTCGAGCCGGCCAGGTCCGGCAGCAGGCCGCTTTCGCGCGCGACTTTCGCGCCGGATTTCGCCAGCTGCCCCGCGAGGCGGTCGATCGCCGTGCTCACGCTCGCCGCGCTCGGCAGCAGCGGATGCGCGTCGAGCACGACGATGCGGAAGTCCTTGATCGCGGCGTGGCGCGCGGCGGGCAGGGCGAGCCGATAGCCGCGGCCGGCCTCGAGCTCGTCGGGGTCGGCGATGACCTCGAGCAGATCGGAGAGGTCGCCGGCCGAGCGGCTCATCGGACCGACCACCGCGAGATCGCGCACGTACGGTAGCGGCGGCAACGGCGGCGGCGTATGGCCGCGCGACGGCACCAGACCGAAAGTCGGCTTGTGGGCGTACACGCCGCAGTAGTGCGCCGGCGAGCGCAGCGAGCCGCCGATGTCGGAGCCGAAAGAGAGCGCGCCGAAACCGGCCGCGAGCGCCGCCGCCGAGCCGCCCGACGATCCGCCGGGCGTGCGACCGGTGTCGAAGGGATTGTTGGTCGTGCCGTAGATCTCGTTGTAGCTCTGCCAGTCGGCCAGGCCGACGGGAACGTTGGTCTTGCCGAGGACGACCGCGCCGGCGGACTTGGCCCTGGCCACAATCAGGGCATCTTCCCTGGCGACGAAATCCTTCTGCTGCACGAAGCCCCAGGTCGTGGGTAATCCCGCGACGTTGAAGGACTCCTTCACCGTCATCGGGATCCCGCTCAGCGGGCGCGGCTCGCCCTTCGCGAGCGCGGCGTCGGCCGCGCGCGCCGTCTCGAGCGCGCGCTCGAAGTCGCGCACGCAGACCGCGTTGATCTCGCCGTCGTGCCGCTCGATGCGGCCGATCGCGTCCTGCGCCAGCTCGAGCGCCGAGACCTTCTTCGCCTTGAGCGCCCGCGCCAGCTCTCGTGCGCTGCGGTAGGTCCATTCGGAAGCGGCCACTTGCGTCCTCCCTTTACCTTCGGTGTGGTCGATGATACGTTGGCCAGTCGCGGCAGGAGTAGGCTATTGCGAAACGAGGAGGGCACGCATATGGCTACCAGGAAGAAGGCGAAGAAGGCGAAGAAGGCGAAGAAGGCCAAGACGAAGCAGGCCAGGAAACCGGCGCCCAAGCCGGTCGCCCGCAAGAAGGTCCAGGCGGCGAAGAAGGCGCCGGCGAAGAAGAAGGCGGCGCCCAAGAAGAAGCCCGCAGCGAAGAAAAAGCCTGGGCCGAAAAAGAAAGTAGCCAGGCCGGCGCCCCGCGCGGCAGCCAAGCCCTCGACGCCGCCTCGGCCGCCCAAGCCGGCCGCCGCGCCCGCTCCGGCGCCGGCCCCCGCCCCCGCGCCGCTCGCCGGAGAAGAGCGGGTCGGGGTCGTGACGCACTACTACGGCCACCTCTCGGTGGCGGCGGTGATGATCGATACGCTCGCCTTGCGCGTGGGCGACACGATCCACGTCGTGGGCCACACCAGCGATTTCCGCCAGCGGGTCGAGTCGATGCAGATCGAGCTCGAATCCGTCGCGGAAGCCCTGCCGGACCAGGAAATCGGACTCAAGGTGACCGAGCACGCGCGCGAGCACGACGTCGTGTACAAAGTGGTCGCTTAAAGGGAGGCGCAATGGGCAGATCGACCAATCGCAATCTCCAGAACCGTCGGCGCAAGCAGACGATCAAGGAAAAGCTGAGGGTGCAGAAGAAGCAGAAGAAGAAGAAGCGGCGCGCGAAGTAGCCGCAGCGGTTTCAGCCCCTGCGCCGCCCGAACAGGCGCCGTGCGGGGTAGAGCAGCTGCTTGCCGCCGAGCGCTTCCTCGATGCGCAGGCCCTCGTTCCACTTCGCCATGCGCTCGGAGCGCGAGAAGCTGCCTACTTTCAGCTGCGGCACGCCCCAGCCCACCGCGAGGTGGACGATCGAGACGTCCTCGGTTTCGCCCGAGCGCGCCGAGACGATGGCGCGGTAGCCGAGTTCGCGCGCGGCGTTCCAGCAGGCGAGGGTCTCGCTCAGGGTGCCGATCTGGTTGGGCTTGAGCAGCACCGCGTTGCAGGCGCCGCCGGCGGCGCGCAGCTTTTGCTCGCTGGTGACGAAGTAGTCGTCGCCGACGATCTGCACTTTGTCGCCCGCGGCCCTGGTGAAGGCCTGCATCCCCGCGACGTCGTTTTCGGCGAACGGGTCCTCGATCGAGACGATGGGGTAGGCCTCGAGCCAGCGCAGCAGCATGGCCTGCATCTGCTCGGCGGACAGGGACCTGTTCTCGAGCGAGAGATGGTAGCGTCCGCCGCGCAGTAGCTGGGTCGCGGCGACGTCGAGCGCGATGGCGCAGTCGCGCCCGGGCTCGAAGCCGGCGTCGGATATCGCGCCGACCAGCTCGGCTAGGCCTTCCTCGTTCGACTTGAAGGCGGGCCACCAGCCGCCCTCGTCGGCCACGCCGGCGAGCCGGTTGCGCTTCGCCAGCCGCGCGCCGGCGGCGCGGTAGACCTCGGCGGTCCACTCGAGCGCCTCGGCGAAGCTGCCGGCGCCGATGCACACCAGCATGTAGTCCTGCAGGTCGACGCTGCCGCGCGCATGCGCGCCGCCGCCGTAGATCTGAATCTGCGGCACCGGCAGCGCGACCGGCTTGTTGCCCGCCAGGTAGCGCCAGAGCGGCTTTTTCGCCGCCGCGGCCGCGGCGTGGGCGCAGGCGAGCGACACGGCCACGATCGCGTTCGCGCCCAGGCGGGACTTGTCCGCGGTGCCGTCGAGCTCGATCAGCTTGCGGTCGATCGCGGCCTGGTTCTCGACCCGGGCGGTGAGCAGCGCCTTGCGCATGACGCCGTTGATGTTCTCCACGGCCTTGCGCACGTCGATGCTCTTTGCCTCGCCCGAGCCGGTCGAGGCGCCCGAAGGCGCGATCGCGCGGCCGCTCGCGAGCGCGGTCGCGCCGCGACCGACCGTCACCTCGGCCTCGACGGTGGGCCGGCCGCGCGAGTCCCACACGCGCCGGCCGCGCACGTTCAGGATCTTCGCCATGCGTCCCGCACTTGCGCCAGGCGTGTCGGCGGCGCTTCGAGGAGCGCGCCCGCGACGCTTCTCACCCGGTCCTTCTGTGACGTTTCGGTGACGTATTCAACCGGGGACTTGCCGTCGATGCGCGCGAGCAGCAGGCCGGGGAGCAAGGAAGCGGCGCGGGCTTCGAGTTCGGACGGATCTTCCCAGGAGCACCCTTGAAGATAAGCGCCATACAGGGAATCAAAACACTTCAAGTAACCGTCGCTCGCCGCGGGCACCCAGAGGCACTTGAGCAGCATGTGATTGAGGCAGAACGCGAGGTCGAACGCGGGGTCGCCGAACCAGGCGCACTCGGCGTCCAGCAGCACCGGGCCGGCGGGGCCGAGCAGGATGTTCTTCGGGCTGACGTCGCCGTGCACCAGCGCGATGCGCGTGGCCGCAGTGCGAGCGGCGAGCGCCTCGAGCGGCGCGGCGAGCCCGGGATGCGCGCGTGCGGTCGCCACCAGATACGGCTCGAGCCGGATGGCGTAGAAGCTTGCGTCGGTTGCGAACTCGGCCGCCACGCCCGAATCTCCCGCGGTGGCGGCGTGGATGCGCGCCAGGCGCCCGCCCACGGCGCGCGCAACGCCCGCGTCGGCGCGCCCCGCGGCGAGTTCGGCCTTCCACAGCGGCAGGTCGCCGAGGTATTCCATCGCGAAGCAGCCGGCGGCGTCGTCCGCCGCGAGCACGCGCGGCGCGACGCCGGGGACGATGCGGTTGGCGGTCTCGATCCAGCGCCGCTCGTAGCGGTTGCGCTCGATCGGCGCTTCCCAGCGCTGCGCCACGCGCAGGCGCGGCAGCGCGCGCTTGACGCACACGGTTTCGCTCGCGAGCGCGACGCGCCAGATGTCGGACGATACGCCACCGGTCAGCGCCTGCGCCGCCGGCGACTCGTCGTGCGCCGCGAGCCCGCTGCGTCGCAGGAAGGCGAGCACCGGCTCAGGGAGCGAGGCGCTCGAGGGCCCAGCCGCTGCCATGCGGGCGGTAGCGCAGCCGGTCGTGCAGCCGGTCGGGGCGCCCCTGCCAGAATTCGATCGCCGAGGGGATCACGCGGTAGCCGCCCCAGCGGGGCGGGCGCGGCGGCTTGTCGCCGTGGCGGCGCTCGGCCTCGGCGAGTGCGCGCTCGAGCGCGGCGCGGTCGGGCACCGGCGAGCTCTGCGCCGAGGCCCAGGCCGACAGGCGTGCACCGAGCGGGCGGGTGTCGTAATACGCGTCGGAGTCCTTTGCCGAAACCTGCTCGACCCGGCCGTCGATGCGCACCTGGCGCTCGAGCTCAGACCACAGGAACACGAGGCAGGCGTCGGCGCGCGCGGCGAGCTCGCGCCCCTTGCGGCTCTCGTAGTTGGTGAAGAACACGAACGCGCCGTCCTCGAGCCCCTTGAGCAGCACGATGCGGGCCGAGGGCGCGCCTTCGGGCGTCACGGTCGCGAGCGTCATGGCGTTGGGGAGCGGCAGGTGCGCGTCCAGCGCCTCCTGGAACCAGCGCCGGAACTGCTCCAGCGGATCTGCGTGCGCGTCGGCCTCCGACAGGCCGGCGTGCATGTATTCGTGCCTCAGGTTCGAGAACTTCATGGCGCGCCATTCTACAGTCCGAGACGGCGGTTGCGCTGCGTTCCGATGCGCGGTGTAATCGGTACGCCTTTCGGAAGGAGGCGCCATGCAGTTTGCACCCAAGCCGCGCGACCGCGCGCAAAATCATGCCAGTCTGGAGAGTCTCTTCGTCGCCTACCAGCGCGCGCGCGCCCAGACCCTGGCTCTGGCCGCGCCGCTGTCGGCGGAGGACTGCGCGCTGCAGTCGATGCCCGACGCGAGCCCGGTCAAGTGGCACCTCGCGCACACCAGCTGGTTCTTCGAGACTTTCGTGCTCGAGCCGGCGCTGCCGGGCTTCGCGCCCTACCGCGAGGCGTTTCGCGTGCTGTTCAATTCGTATTACGTCGCGCTCGGCCCGCGCCATCCGCGCCCCGAGCGCGGCCTGCTGTCGCGCCCTTCGCTGGACGAGGTGCTGGCCTACCGCGCGAGCGTGGACGAGCGCATGCAGGCGCTGTTCGCGCGCTACCCGGAGCAGATCGCGCGCCTGGCCGACACGATCGAGCTCGGCGTGAACCACGAGCAGCAGCACCAGGAGCTGATTCTGACCGACCTCAAGCACGCGCTGTCGCGCAACCCGCTGCTGCCCGCCTACCGGGCCGCGCCCGCGCGTGCCGGCGCGGCGCCGGCGCCGCTCGGCTGGAGCGCGCTGCCCGACGGCGTGCGCCAAATCGGCCACGCGGGCGAGGGCTTCTCGTTCGATAACGAGCGCCCGCGCCACCGCGTGTTCGTGGGCGAGTTCGAGATCGCAGATCGTCTGGCGACCAACGCCGAGTACCGGGCGTTCATTGACGACGGTGGTTACCGGCGCCCCGAGCTGTGGTTGTCGCAAGGCTGGGACGTGCGCAGCGCGCAGGGCTGGCAGGCGCCGCTCTACTGGCTGGAGCGCGAAGGCGGCTGGAGCCACCAGTTCACGCTCGAAGGCGCGCGCGCGCTCGAGCCGGATGAGCCGGTGACGCACGTCAGCTATTACGAGGCGGATGCCTACGCGCGCTGGTGCGGCGCGCGCCTGCCGACCGAGGCCGAGTGGGAAATCGTCGCCGCCGCGCGCGAGCCGGCCGGCAACTTCCTCGAAAGCGGTCTGCTGCACCCCGCGCCGCCCGGCGCCGGCGCGAGCGGGCAGTTCTACGGCGACGCCTGGGAATGGACCTCCAGCTCGTACGCGCCGTACCCGGGATTCCGCGCGCCCGAGGGCGCGGTGGGCGAGTACAACGGCAAGTTCATGGTCAACCAGTACGTGCTGCGCGGCGGCTCCTGCGCAACGCCGCGCTCGCACATTCGCGCCAGCTACCGCAACTTCTTCCCCACTGCGGCGCGCTGGCAGTTCAGCGGTATCCGGCTGGCGCGCGACCCCTCCTGAATGCAGGGCGTGTACGACTACGGCCGCGGCATCAGCGCGGTGGACGTGCTGTTCGAGCGCGAGCGGCTGAACGCGGTGCACATCGTGCTCGAACGCGGGCGCGCGGCGATTATCGACACCGGCACCGCGAACGGGGTTGGGCGCGTGCTCGAGGCGCTGGCCGAGAAGGGCGTCGCGCCGCAGCAGGTCGACTATGTGATCCTGACCCACGTGCATCTCGACCACGCCGGCGGCGCGGGGCAGCTGATGGCGCGCTGTCCCAATGCGACGCTTACCGTGCACCCGCGCGGTGCGCGCCACATGATCGACCCGAGCCGCCTGCTGGCGGCGACGGTCGCGGTCTACGGGGAGCAGGCCACCCGCCGGATGTACGGCGAGGTCCTGCCCGTTCCGGCCGACCGGGTGCGCGAGACCCCGGAGGGCGCTTCGGTGTCGCTCGCCGGGCGCGAGCTCGAGTTCCTCGACGCGCCGGGGCACGCGCGCCATCACGTCGTGGTGCGTGACGCGGGCAGTGGCGACGTCTTCGTCGGCGACAGTTTCGGCTTGTCTTACCGGGAGTTGGATTACGACGGGATGCAGTTTTCATTCCCGACCACCAGCCCCGCGCAGTTCGACCCGCCGGCGCTGCAGCGCACGATCGAGCGCATCCTGGCGCTCGGACCGGAGTCGCTCTACGTCACCCATTTCGGCCGGGTGCGCGACCTGCGCAGGCTGGCGGGCGACTTGCGACGGCTGATCGCGGCCCATGTCGAACTTGCCGAGCGCCACCGCAACGACGGCGCCGAGCGCGGCGCGCAGCTGCGGCGGGAGATCGCCCGGCTGGTGCTCGCCGAGGGGGCGCGGCAGCGCTGGAGGCTGTCCGAAGACGAATTGCGCGGGGTATTCGCGCTCGACGTCGAGCTCAACGCGCAGGGACTCGAAGCCTGGCTCGATGCGACGGCGCGCAACACCGCGCGATGAAAGTCAGCATTTCCCTCTGAAAAGCGTTGACATGCTCCTTGGGATTCGGCATCTTCTCGTCACCTGCTGCGAGACAGCGGGAAGCAGTTCCGATCGAACAAGAGTTCAGAATCCCTCAGAGGAGAGTTGACGATGGCAAAGAAGAAGGCCGCGAAGAAACCAGCGAAGAAGAAATCCGCAGCAAAGCGCAAGCCGAATGCGGCATTCATGAAGCCGATGAACCCGAGCGCGTCGCTCTCGGCGGTTATCGGCGGCAACGCGATGCCGCGCACCGAGGTCACCAAGAAGATCTGGGCCTACATCAAGCGTAACAGTCTGCAGGACAAGAAGAACCGCCGCATGATCAACGCCGACGAAAAGCTCAAGCCTGTGTTCGGCGGCAAGTCGCAGGTTTCGATGTTCGAGATGACCAAGCTGGTCAACAAACACCTGAAATAACTCTACCGGTTATGGTTGCTGCCGGAGGCGAGGCCTCCGGTAGCCGCCGCCGCGGCCCGCGAGCCGCGCAGCACGCAGACTCCAGTACCTCCCCCAATTTTTCGATCGCAGTCTCAGCGCAGGCGCGCGCGCCAGCCGGCGCCGAGCATGCCCGCCGCCATCGCCAGGAACACCGGCGTCATGCCGAGCACCGCGCCGAGCGCGCCGAACACCAGCGGCAGCAGCGTGCTGCTCGTGCTCAGCATCATGGTCCGCACGCCGACTACTTCGCCCTGGCGTCCGGGCGGCGAGGCCGCGTAGAGCAGCGCCATGATCATCGGCTGCGCGCAGCCCAGGCCGATGCCGAGCAGGAACGAGAGCGACATCAGCGTCGGCAGGCTGCGCCCGAGCGGAAACAGCAAGAACGAAGCGCCGGCGATCAGCAGCGCCGCCCTGATCACGCTCCATTCCTTCACCCGGCGCGCGAACGCCGGCATCGCCAGCCGCACCGTGAACGTCGCGCCCGCGAACGCGGCCATCACCACCCCGATCGTCGTCGGCGACAGGCCGATGCGCGTGCCGTAGATCGGCGTCGCGAAGCTGAACAGGTCCCAGCCCATCGCCAGCAGGCCGCTCACCAGGAACATCGCGCGCAGGCGCGGCTCGCGCAGCAGTTCGCGCAGCCCGCCCGGCGACACCATGCCGACCCCGCGGTGGCCCTGCGGCAGGGCGTGGCGCCGCATGACGAAAGGCACCAGCGCGATCGCGGGAAAGGCGGCGAGCACGACAAGCGCGGCACGATAGCCGACCGAGTCGATCGAGAAGCCGGCCAGCATCGGGCCGCAGAAACCGCCGGTGGAGAAGCCGAGCGCGAGCCAGCTGAAGTTGCGTGCGCGGTCCTCGGCCTGGCCGAGCGCGCCGACCATGTTGTTGATTACCACGAAGTACACGCCGAAGCCGGTGCCGATCAGCAGCGCGGCGGGAAACAGCGCGCGCAGGTCGGGCCAGGCGAACGGGAGCAGCAGGCCGGTGAACACCGAGACTGCCGCGACGACGATCGGAGGAAACGCGCCGATACGGTCGATCAGCCGCCCCACCGGCACCGAGATAAGCATCGACAGCAGCGCGAACAGCGACATCAGCGCGCCGACCGCGAGCGCGCTGGCGCCTTCGTGCAGCGCGAACAGCGACACCGTCACCCGGCTGCCGGTGTAGGCCAGGTGGTTGAGAACCGTGAACAGGACGACCAGCGGCAGGCGCACCTGCGCGGTCCCGGGATCAGGCGCCGCGCAGCGCGGCGATGCGTTCCTCTATCGGAGGGTGGGTGGCGAACAGCGCCATCACGCCGCCGCGGCCGCTGATGCCGGAGGCCTTCATGCTCGCAGGCAGCGCGCCGGGTGCGAGCCCGCCCAGGCGCGTGAGCGCGGCGACCATCGGCTGCGGCGTGCCGAGCAGCCGCGCCGAGCCGGCGTCGGCGCGGAACTCGCGCCGGCGCGAGAACCAGGCGACGATGATCGAGGCCAGCACCCCGAATACGATCTGGCACACGATGACCGTGATGAAGTAGCCCATTCCGACGCCGCGTTCGGTCTTGAACACGACGCGGTCGACGACGTAGCCGACGATTCGCGACAGGAACACGACGAAGGTGTTGAGCACGCCCTGGATCAGCGTCAGCGTCACCATGTCGCCGTTGGCGACGTGCGTGACCTCGTGCCCCAGCACCGCCTCGACCTCATCGCGGCCCATCGACTGCAGCAGCCCAGTCGATACCGCCACCAGGGCCGAATTCCTGAACGCGCCAGTGGCGAAGGCGTTCGGCGCGCCCTCGTAGAGCGCAACCTCCGGCATGCCGATGCCGGCGCGCTCGGCGAGGCGCTTCACCGCCTGCACCAGCCAGGACTCGGTCGGACCTTCGGAGCCGTCGATCACGCTCGCGCCGGTGGACCACTTGGCGATCGGCTTGGAAATCAGCAGCGAGATGAAAGCGCCGCCAAAGCCGATCACCGCGGAGAACACCAGCAGCGTGCCGTAGTCGATGCCCTGCTGGCTCAGGAACTGTCCCACGCCCAGCAGGTTGATGACCACCGACAGCACCAGCAGCACGGCGATGTTGGTGGCGAGGAACAGGACGATGCGCTTCATGTTGCGAATTCTCCTTCAAGCGGAAGGTTGCCACGAAAATGCCGGTCGCCGTATACCGCATCGACGCGCTTGACCGCCGGCCAGAACTTGGCGCCTCGCAGCGCCGCGAGAGGATACGCCGCTTCGGCGCGCGCGTAGGGGTGGCGCCACTCGCCGGCCAGTTCTTCGGCGGTGTGCGGTGCGTTGCGCAGCGGATTGTCGTCCCGGTCCCAGGCGCCGGAGGAGATCTTTCCCAGCTCGCCGTGAATGGCGATCATCGCCTCGCAGAAGCGGTCGAGCTCGGCCTTCGATTCGCTCTCGGTGGGTTCGACCATCAGGGTCTCGGGCACCGGAAACGACACCGTCGGAGCGTGAAAGCCGTAGTCCATCAGGCGCTTGGCGACGTCCTCGGCGCCCACGCCGACCTGCTGCCGCAGCTGCCTCAGGTCGAGGATGCACTCGTGCGCCACCCGGCCGCGGCGCCCGCTGTAGAGAATGGGAAAGTGCGGCGCCAGGCGCGCCGCGACGTAATTGGCGGACAGGATCGCGGTCTCGGTCGCGCGCCGCACGCCGTCGGCGCCCATCATACGAAGGTACATCCAGGAGATGGCGACGATCAGCGGGCTGCCCAGCGGCGAGCCGCTCACCGTGCCGTTCGCCTGCGGCAGCCCTTCGTCGGGCAGCACCGGGTGCGAGGGAAGGTGGGGCGCGAGGTGCGCCGCGACGCCGATCGGCCCCATGCCGGGGCCGCCGCCGCCGTGCGGAATGCAGAAGGTCTTGTGCAGGTTGATATGGCAGACGTCGGCGCCGATGTCGGCCGGGCGCGCGAGTCCCGCCAGCGCATTGAGGTTGGCGCCGTCCATGTACACCTGACCGCCCGCGTCGTGCACCAGGGCGCAGATCTCGGGCGCGGCCTGCTCGAACACGCCGTGGGTCGAGGGGTAGGTGATCATCAGCGCCGCGACCCGGTCGGCGTGCGCGACGAGCTTCGCCTTGAGGTCGGCGAGGTCGACGTTGCCGTGCGCGTCGCATTCGACCACCGCCACTTCGAGTCCGGCCATGCGCGCCGAGGCCGGGTTGGTGCCGTGCGCCGAGGACGGGATCAGGCAGACGGTGCGCCGGCCCTCGCCGCGCGCGGCGTGGTAGTTGCGGATCGTCACCAGCCCGGCGTACTCGCCGTTGGCGCCCGAGTTCGGCTGCAGGGTCATCTTCGGCAGGCCGGTGATCGCCTGGAGCGCTGCCGAGACCTCGCCCAGCATCCTGGCGTAGCCGCGCGCCTGCTCGCGCGGCGCGAACGGGTGCAGCGCGGCGAACCCGGGCCAGGAGATCGGCGCCATCTCGGCCGCGGCGTTCAGCTTCATGGTGCACGAGCCGAGCGGGATCATGCCGTGCACCAGCGAGTAGTCGCGGTTCTCCAGCCGCTTGAGATACCTCATCATCTCGCTCTCGCTGCGGTGGCGGTGGAACACCGGATGCGAGAGGATCGCGTCCGCGCGAAGAAGGCTGGAAGGAATGCTTTCTGGGACGGTGGAAACGGGGTCAGAGTTGAATTCCTTCCCTGTTAAAACCCACCCCAGATCGGCGATGTCTTCCCTGGTCGTGGTCTCGTCGAGCGCGATGCCGACGCGCGTTCCCTCGTAGCGCAGGTTGATTTGCTTTTGCTCCGCTCGCTCCCGTATCAGTCGAGTAGCGTCGCCTGCCTCAAAACTGATCGTGTCGAAGTAGGACTCCGATACCGGCTTGATCTTCGAGCCGGCCGCGAGCACGCGCGCGAATTCGTTGCAGCGCAGGGCAATGCGGCGCAGCCCCTCGGGGCCGTGCCAGATCGCGTAGAAGGCGGCGATGTTGGCCAGCAGCACCTGCGAGGTGCAGATGTTGCTCGTCGCCTTGTCGCGCCGGATGTGCTGCTCGCGCGTCTGCAGCGCCATGCGGTAGGCGGTGCGCCCGGCGGCGTCGACGCTGACGCCGATGATGCGGCCCGGCATCTGGCGCACCAGCTCGGCGCGGCAGGCCATGTAGGCCGCGTGCGGCCCGCCGTAGCCGAGCGGCACGCCGAAGCGCTGCGCCGAGCCGACGGCGATGTCGGCGCCGAGCGCGCCGGGGGGTTTCAGCAGCACCAGCGCGAGCGGATCGGTGCCCATCGAGACCAGGCCGCCGCTCTGGTGCACCCGGGCGATGAATTCAGACCAATCGTTCAAGGCGCCGTGCGTATCCGGATACTGCACGTGCGCGCCGAATACCGCCGCCGCGTCGATCCGCGCGGCATCGTCGATCACGAGCGCAATGCCCATCCATTTCGCGCGCGTACGCAGCACGGCGATCACCTGCGGATGGCAGCGCGCGTCGATGAAGAAGGCCTGCGCCTTGCTCTTCGCGGCGCGCCGGATGAGCGCCATCGCCTCGGCCGCGGCGGTCGCCTCATCGAGCAGCGAGGCGTTCGCCACCGGCAAGCCGGTGAGGTCGATCACGGTCTGCTGGAAAGCGAGCAAGGCCTCGAGCCGCCCTTGCGAGATCTCGGCCTGGTAGGGCGTGTAGGCGGTGTACCAGCCGGGGTTCTCGAGCACGTTGCGCTGGATCACCTGCGGCGTGTGGCAGGCGTGGTAGCCGGCGCCGATGCAGCTACGCCAGATCTCGTTATCGCCCGCGATCGCGCGCAGCTCGGCCAGCGCCGCGGCCTCGCCCAGCGGTTCGGGCAGCTCGAGCGGTGCGCGCTGGCGGATCGACGCCGGCAGCGCCTCGTCAAGCAGCGCGTCGCGCGTGGCGAGCCCCAGCACGGCGAGCATCTCGCGCTCGGACGGCGCGTCGATGCCGAGGTGGCGCGCCTGGAATTCGCCGCCGCTCACGTGAATGTCTTCTCGTAGCCGGCGGCGTCGAGCAGCCGGTCGAGCGCGGAGGCGTCCGCCGGCTTGAGGCGGAACAGCCACGCGCCGTAGGGATCCTTGTTCAGCTCGCCCGGCGCGTCGTTCAGCGCGCCGTTGGCCGCCACCACCTCGCCCGCGAGGGGGGCGTAGACGTCGGAGGCGGCCTTGACCGATTCGACCACCGCCGCGCCGTCGCCGGGGGCGAGCTTGCGCCCGACCTCGGGCAGCTCGACGTAGACCAGCTCGCCGAGCGCTTCCTGGGCGTGGTCGGTGATGCCGACGCTCACCGTGCCGTCGGCCTCGGCGCGCAGCCATTCGTGGGAGGAGGTGTACTTGAGGTCTGGGGGAACGTTCATGAAGGTTCTCCGGGTTCAAACGAGGATGCGGCCGTGGCGCACGAACGGCGGCCGCACGAGGCGCGCGGGCAGTTGCTTGTCGCGCACTTCCACCTGCGCCGTCTCGCCCGGGGCAGTGCGCACCGGCAGGCGCGCGAGCGCGATCGACGTCTGCAGGGTGGGCGAAAAGCTGCCGCTGGTGATTTCGCCCTCGCCGTGCGCCAGGTGCACGCGCTGGTGCGCGCGCAGCACGCCGCCGCGCCCGGCGAGCACCAGCCCGAGCTGGGTGCGCGCGGGCAGCTGCGTGGCGAGCGCGCGCTTGCCGACGAAGTCTCTTGCGCTTTCCAGGTCGACCGTCCAGCCGAGGCCGCATTCGAGCGGCGTCGTGTGTTCGTCCATGTCCTGGCCGTAAAGGTTCATTCCCGCCTCCAGGCGCAGGGTGTCGCGCGCCCCGAGCCCGCACGGGCGCACGCCCGCGCGCTCGAGGCGCTGCCAGGCGTCCTCGGCCTGCGCCGCCGGCAGCAGCAGCTCGAAGCCGTCCTCGCCGGTGTAGCCGGTGCGCGAGACGAACGCCGCGCCCGCCTGCGCGCCGAAGAAGGCCTCGAGCGGCTCGCTAGCGGCGCGCAGCGCCGGCAGCGCGTCCCAGGTCCGTTCGCGCGCCTGCGGGCCCTGTACCGCGATCATCGCCAGGTCGCGCCGCGGGCGCAGCGCCGCGCCGGCCGGGCCGAGCGAGGCGAACCAGGCCAGATCCTTGTCGGCGGTCGCGGCGTTCACCACCACGCGGAACAGGTCGCCGCGCACGAAGTGCACGATCAGGTCGTCTAGGATGCCGCCGTCCTCGCGCAGCATGCAGGAGTAGAGCGCCTTGCCGGGTTTCGTCAGGCGCCCGACGTTGTTCGCCAGCGCGCGCGCGAGGAACGCGCGCGCGCCTTCGCCCTCGAGGTCCAGCGCCAGCATGTGCGAGGTGTCGAACATGCCCGCGGCGCGCCGCACCGCGTGGTGCTCGTCGATCTGCGAGCCGTAATGCAGCGGCAGCTCCCAGCCGGCGAACTCGACCAGCTTCGCGCCGGCCCTGCGGTGCGCGTCGATGAGCGGGGTTTGCAGCACTTGATTCTTTGCAGTCGAGTCAGTTTAGCACTCTCAAGGATTAGAATCGGCACGCTACCGCCATGTCCGCAACGAATTCCAGCGCCTACGTCGCGCTCGACACCGACCGCTTCGAGCCGAGCGAGCTCACGCGCGGGCCGTGGGACGCGGGGCACCAGCACGGCGGCCCGCCGGTCGCGCTGGCGGCGCGGGAGGTCGCGCGCAAGGCCGCGGCGCTCGGCATGACGCATGTCGCGCGGCTGACCGCGAATCTGCTGCGGCCGGTGCCGATCGCGCCGCTGAGGCTCGAGCTCGCGATCGACTACGCGGGACGCAACGTGGCGCACTTTTCGGGGCAGATCCACGGCGGCGAGCGGGAAGTCGTGCGCTTCACCGCGGTCGCGCAGCGCGAGCAGGACATCGAGCTTCCCGCTCACGAATGGCCGCAGGCGCCCCGGCCGCCGGCCGAGCTCGAGCCGATCGTCTTTCCGCACCGCGCCGGCACAGTCGGCTACCACGATCTGGTCGAGCTGCGGGTGGCCGAGGGCACGCTCACGCGCGGGCCGTGCGCGGTCTGGTTCCGCCTGCGCCATCCGCTGCTCGAGGGCGAGGCGCCGGGCTCGATCGAGCGCGTCGCGGTCGCGGCCGACTCCGGCAACGGCATCAGCGCGGTGCTCGACTTCAAGCGCTACCTGTTCGTGAATTCGGATTTGACGATCAACCTGCTGCGTCCGGCACAAGGGGAGTGGATCTGCATCGACGCCCGCACGCTGCTCGGCCCGGGCGGCGGAGGCCTCGCCGAGGCGCGCATCTTCGATACTTCCGGATTGATCGGTCGCTCGACCCAGAGCCTGAACGTCAGGCCGCGCCAGGCCTGAGCGTCAGTGCGCCACCCGGTTGCGGCCGCCGTTCTTCGCCCGGTAGAGCGCCGCGTCCGCAGCATCCACGACCTTGTCCGGCGCGGCAGGCCACTCGCTCGCTGCCGCCACGCCGATGCTCACGGTGACGGAAGCCTCGCTCGGCGCCCCGTCGCCGTACTGCCGCCGGTCGCGGCGGGCGCGGATCTCGAACCTGTATTGCTCGATGTCCTTGCATAGCGCCTTGGCGTGGGACAGCGCCTCGGGCAGGCGCAGGCCGGCAAAGACGATCGTGAACTCCTCGCCCCCGTAGCGGTAGGCCCTGCCGCCGCCGCCGACTCGCTGCAGGCGCGACGCCACCAGCTTGAGCACCTGGTCGCCGACCTCGTGGCCCCAGCTGTCGTTGAAGAGCTTGAAGTGATCCACGTCGATCATGGCGATCGCGTAGTGATCGTCGAGGCCCATCAGCCTTTCGTTCAGCGCGCGGCGGCCAGGCAGACCGGTCAGCTCGTCGTGGAACGCCATGCGGTAGGAATCCTGCAGCACGCCGGCGGTAATGATCATCCCTGCCGCCGCGAACCAGCCGAAAGGCTCGAGCGTGCCGATCGAGTTGCACGCGGCGGCGAACGCCGCGGCCGCGGCGGCGAAGGCGGCCTCGATCGTGCCGGCCCTTGCCACCGCGCGTACGACCGTCACGACCAGCGCGAGCGCGAGGGACGCGATGCCGAGCTGCGACGTCCGGGACGCGAGCGAGCCGGCCTGCAGCAGCGGCTGATACAGCGCGTCGGTGATCTGGCGGTGATCGCCGGCAAGGATCGAGAGGGTCGCGCTGAGCTCGATCAGGATCAGAATGAGACGCCGCACCCCGTAGCTGTTCAACAGGCCGCGCTCGGGCAGCATGGCGAGCAGCGCGAGATTGAACGGCACGAACAGGCACAGCGCGGCGTACACCGTCCGGGCGGGAAAGCCCTCCGTTCCCTGCGCCAGGAACAGGGCAAATCCGGCGTAGCCCAGCAGCAGCGTCAGGAGCGCGAACAGCGCGCGCCCGCGCTTGAACGCGAGACTGACGATCAGCCCGACGCCCAGGGTGAGGTAGGGGCCGTAAAGCCGCAGCGGCGCGAGCAGCTCGGGCAGCGCCGGCGTGGCGCGGATCAGCAGCGTGGCGGTCGCAAGCAGGGCGACCGGCAGGGCGAAAGTTTCCCACGCCGTGCGCGTGGCCTCGGCGGGCGACGGGGCGGCTGCGACGAACCCCGAGCTGTCCGTCATGTCCATCGCTCCACGATACCTCGATCGTGCGCCACGGTGCGCGCAATCGGAGCGTCATTGCGACATAGTTGGCTGTCGCCGCAACGCGACTATTCGCGCAGGAAGGCGGCGCCTTTCTCGGCGATCAGGTAGGTCGGCGCATTGGTGTTGCCCGAGGTGATGCGCGGCATGATCGAGGCGTCGATCACGCGCAGCCGGCCGATGCCGCGCACGCGCAGCCGGTCGTCGACCACGGCGAGCGGGTCGTTGCCCATCTTGCAGCTGCCGATCGGGTGGAAGATGGTGGTACCGAGCTCTCCGGCCGCCTTTTCCAGCGCCCCGTCTTCAGCGACGCCGGGACCGGGCCGGAATTCCTCGGGCCGGTACTTCGCCAGCGCCTTCGCCGCCATGATGCGGCGCGTAAAGCGCATTCCGTCCAGCGCGACCTTGCGGTCTTCGGGGGTCGAGAGGTAGTTGAGCTTGATCTCGGGATAGGCGGCGGGATCGGGCGACTTGACCCGCACCCAGCCGCGCGAGGACGGGCGCAGGTTGCACACGCTCGGCGTGATCGCGGGGAAGTCGTGCAGCGGGTCGCCGAACTTGTCGAGCGACAGCGGCTGCACGTGCCACTCGATGTTTGGCGTCGGCTGCGACGGGTCGCTGCGGGCGAAGGCGCCGAGCTGGGACGGCGGCATGGTGAGCGGCCCGCTACGGAACAGCAGGTACTCGAGCCCCATGGCCGCCTTGCCCCACAGGCTGTTGGCGCGCTCGTTCAGCGTCGGCACGCCGTGCACCCGGTACTGCATGCGGATCTGCAGGTGGTCGTGCAGGTTTTCGCCTACGCCCGGCAGGTCGTGAAGGACCTGAATTCCGCGCGTTTGGAGCAAAGGCCCGGGACCGATGCCGGAGAGCTGGAGAATCTGGGGCGATCCGATCGCGCCCGCGGCGAGCACCGTCTCGCGCTTCGCCTCGACGAAACACTCCCCGTGCTCCGGGTGGCGGAACTCGACGCCTTCGGCGCAGAGATCTTTCAATCGAAGCTTTGTAACGAGACAATTCGTCAAAACCGTCAAATTCGGCCGATGCATCACCGGGCGCAAGAAGGCGTTGGTGGCGCTCCAGCGGCGGCCGCGCTTCTGATTCATCTGGAAGTAGGCGCAGCCGGCGTTGTCGCCGCGGTTGAACACCTTGATCGGCGCGATGCCGCATTCGGCGGCCGCCGCGCGCCAGGCGTCGAGAATCTGCCAGTGCACGCGCGGGTCCTCGACCCGCATCTCGCCCCCCGTGCCGTAGCCGTCCACGGCGCCGTGCTGGTAGTCCTCGAGCTTGCGGAACAGGGGCAGCACCTCGTCCCACGACCAGCCGCGGTTGCCGAGCGACGCCCAGTGGTCCCAGTCCTCCTTCTGGCCGCGCATGTAGATCATGGCGTTGATCGACGAGCAGCCGCCCAGCACCCGGCCGCGCGCGTAATGGATCGAGCGGCCCGCGAGGTGCTCGTCCGGCTCGGTCTTGTAGCACCAGTCGGTGCGCGGGTTGGCGATGGTGTAGAGGTAGCCCACCGGAACGTCGATCCAGAACCAGTCGTCGCGGCCCCCGGCCTCGAGCAGCAGCGCCGACACCGACGGGTCGGCCGTAAGGCGGTTGGCCAGCAGGCAGCCGGCGCTGCCAGCGCCGATGATGACGTAGTCGTAGGCTCCGAATCGCTCTGTCATGGACTCCCTCCCTGGCCGACTATTTTAGCGAGCCGCTAGAATCGACGACTGGCGAAGCCATGAACGAGCCCGAATCACCCGCCCTGACCCTGTCGCGCGCGCTGCAGGCGGCGCGCGAGCACCACTGCGACGCGCAGGGCCTGCTGTGCGACTACGCCGGGCTGCGCGACTCGCCTGAGCGCGCGGCGCTCGGCGCGGCGCTCGCCGGGCTGGAGCGCTTCGATCCCCGCCGCGCGCCGATCCCGGGTCCGATCGGGTTCTGGCTCAATGCCTACAACGCCTGCGCGTTGCTCGCGGCGCTGGAGGCGGCGCCGGGAAGCGGAGTGCGCCGAGTCGAGGGCCACTTCGAACTCGCACGGGTACGCGTGGCCGGGCTCGGCTACAGCCTGGACGATATCGAGCACGGGTTGCTGCGCGGCAACGCCCACAAGCATGGCCGGCTGTTCGGGCCGCTGGCGAAGGATGATCCGCGGCTCGCCTTCACGCCGCTCATTTTCGATGAGCGGATCCACTTCGCGCTCTATTCGGCCTGCCGCTCGACGCCGGCGCTGCGGGTCTATCACGCGGGGCAGCTGGAAGCCGAGCTGGAGCAGGCCACCCGCGACTATCTGCGCCGCGGCGTGCGGGTCGAGCACGAGGGCGCGGTGGTGGTCGCGCCGCCGCAGCTGCACTGGTACGCGCGCGACTTCGGCGGCGAGTCCGGCGCGCTCGAGTTCGTGCTGGCGCGGCTGGAGGACGACGCGGCGATCGAGCTGATCGACCGCCGGCAGGGAAGGGTGAAGCTGCGATACGCAGCGTTCGACTGGACGCTCAACGCGCGCTGATGCGCGCGGCCTACTTGAGCCAGCGCAGAACGTCAGCGTCCTGTGCCTGGTAATTCTCGAACTTTTCCGGCCCCGCCTTCTTGATCGCTTCGGCGGTCGCGACGAACGCGTCGGCCATCTTGAAGCACAGGATCGTCATCACTTTGGGGTCCGGCTTGAACTGGTCGGTTCCGTCGGCGCCCCGGAACGCCCGTCCGACGAGCTCCACGTACAATTTTTCGGCCAGTTCGCGTACCGGATCGGCAACCTGTTCATTGGCGCTCACGAGCTCGGCACTCCTTGGCGTAAAGCGCCATGCTACGCCGCCGACCGCGTCAAGGTCGATAGTAGGGACGGTCGCCCTTGATCGTGACCCGCAGCCCGCGCCGGCGGTTGGGGTAGTAGTCCCACATCGCGTGATGCTGCGCGCAGCGGTTGTCCCAGAACGCGACCGAGCCGGGCTGCCACTGGAAGCGGCACTGGAACTCGGGCTGCTCGAGATGCTCGAGCAGCATGCCGAGCACCGCGTCGCTCTCGTGCTTGGCGAGCTGCACGATGCGGGTGGTGAAGGTGCGGTTGACGAACAGCGCTTTGCGCCCGCTCACCGGGTGGGTGCGCACCACCGGGTGCTCGGACTTGGGATAAGTCTTGCCTTCCTCGAGCGCGCCCTCGTAGCGCCCGCGGTAGACGTACTCGCCGTCGTGGAGCGCGCTCATGCCCTCGAGCAAGCGCTGCATCGGCGCCGAGAGCGCGTCCCAGGCGGCGTACATGCTGGCGAACAGCGTGTCGCCGCCCACCGGCGGCACCTCGTGCATGTGCAGAATGGTGCCCAGCGGCGGCTCGGGGTCGCAGGACACGTCCGAGTGCCAGTCCTCGCCGGCGACGCGCTTGGACTTGTCGTCGGCGTAGATCTCCATGATTTCCGGGTGGCCCTCGACCAGGCGCGGCCAGGCTGGGTGCAGGTGCAGCTCGCCGAAGCGGCGCCCGAGCGCCTTGTGCTGCTCCGGCGTCATCTTCTGGTCGCGGAAGAAAAGCACGCAGTTCTCCGCCAGCGCGCGCTCGAGCGCCGCCGCGGCGCCCGCGTCGAGCGGCCGCGACAAGTCGATGCCCACCACCTCGGCGCCGCAGTGCGGCGTGACCTTCTTCAACTCGATCGCCTGCGACATCTTCTTCCCCGTCGACGCGTGATCCGCGCGAGTTGGATATGATAGCCCGGTCCGTCGACAAAAGAACACCCGGTGCGCGCTTTCGCCTTCCTCGCGCTTGTCCCTGTGCTGGCAACGGCTACGCCTGCGCCGCACCCGGCTCCCGTGCTGCGCCACGTCGAGCAGAAGTGGCGCGGCGACCTCGACGGCATGGTCGAGCGCCGCATGATCCGCGCCCTGGTGGTCTACAGCAAAACCTTCTATTTCATCGATCGCGGCGCGCCGCACGGCACCAGCTACGACACGCTGACCGCGTTTGAGGCGTTCATCAACAGAAAGCTCAAGCGCCGCCATCTGCGGGTGCACATCGTGTTCATCCCGGTCGCGCGCGACCAGCTGCTGCCGGCGCTGCTGGAGGGCCGCGGCGACATCGCCGCGGCCAACCTGACCATCACCCCGGCGCGCACGGCGCTGGTGGACTTCTCGAACCCGTTCTGGACCGGGATCAGCGAGCTGCTTGTCACCGGTCCGAGTTCGCCCAAGATCCGCAGCGTCGAGGACCTCTCGGGCAGGAAGATCCTGGTGCGCGGCTCGAGCAGCTATTTCGAGCACCTGGCGCGCCTGAACGTCCGTCTGGAACAGGAGGGCAAGCCGCGCGTGCAGATCGAGCGGGCGCCCGAGCACCTCGAGGACGAGGACCTGCTGGAGATGGTGAACGCGGGCCTGATCCCCTACGTCATCGTCGACAGCCACAAGGCCAGGTTCTGGGCCAAGGTCTTCAAGCACATCACGGTGCACGAGGACATCGCGATCAACCGCGGCGGCAGGATCGCCTGGGCGTTCCGCCACCGCAGCCCCGAGCTGAAGGCCGCGCTCAATCTGTTCGTCAAGCACGCGCGCAAGGGCACGCTGTTCGGCAACACCACGTTCGCCAAGTACCTGGAGAGTACCAGGTGGGTGCAGAACGCGACCTCGAAGGGCGAAATGGCGCGCTTCGAGCGCACCGTGGAGCTGTTCAAGAAGTACGGCAAACGCTACGACTTCGACTGGCTGATGCTCGCCGCGCAGGGCTACCAGGAATCGCGCCTGAACCAGAAGCGCAGGAGCCCCTCGGGTGCGGTCGGGGTGATGCAGGTCATGCCGTCCACCGGCAGGGCGATGAACGTGGGGGACATCCACGAACTCGAGCCGAACATCCACGCCGGCGTGAAGTACATGCGCAGGATGCTGGACAGGTACTTCGGCGACGCAAAGCTGGACCCGCTCAACCGCAACCTGTTTGCCTTTGCCGCCTACAACGCCGGCCCGACCCGCGTCGCGGCGCTGCGCCGGATCGCGGCCAGGCGTGGCCTGGACCCCAACGTCTGGTTCAGCAACGTCGAGCGCGTCGCGGCCGACAGGATCGGGCGCGAGACGGTCCAGTACGTGAGCAACATCTACAAGTACTACGTCGCGTACCGGCTGGCGCGCGACGAACGCGAGCTGCGCGAGCAGGCGCGTGAGAGACTGCGCGAGAACTACTGAATATGAGTACCCTTCCATTTCCCTGGCTGCGGTTCTACGGTCGCGTTCCGGCCACGCTCGACTACCCGCAGTGCACGCTCTACGAGGCGGTGGCGGCCACCGCGCGCCGCCTGCCGGACGCGATCGCCTGGGATTTTTTCGGCGCAAGCTCGACCTACCGCCGCCTGCTCGACGAGATCGACCGCTGCGCCGCGCTGCTGGCCGCGCTCGGCCTCGAGCGCGGGGAGCGCCTGCTGATCTCGATGCCGACCTCGCCCCAGGGCGTGATCGCGTTCTACGCCGCCAACAAGCTCGGCGCGGTGCCGGCGCTGATCCATCCTCTGTCGGCGGCGCCCGAGATCGCGCACTACCTCGATGCGAGCGGCGCGCGCGTCGCTCTCGTGCTGGACGCCTTCTACGGCACCCTTGCCGCGGCCAGGCCGAAGCGCCCGGTGGAAAAGATCCTGCTCGCGCGCATCCCGGACTATCTCCCGCCGCTCAAGGCGCTCGGCTTCCGCCTCACCAAGGGACGCAAGATCGCGCGCGTGCCCGAGGATCCGCGGGTGGTGAGGTGGTCGGACGCGATGAAGAAGTCACATCAAGGTATTTCACGTTCAGAGACCGGCCCTTCGGAACCTGCCGCGATCCTGTTCTCGGGCGGCACGACCGACTCGCCCAAGGGCATCGTGCTGTCGAACCGCAACTTCATCGCCGAGGGCATGCAGGCCGCCGCCTGGGGCGGGATCGACCAGAGCGACTCGATCCTGGCCATCCTGCCGCTGTTTCACGGCTTCGGTCTCGGGGTGTGCGTCAACGCGGTGCTGATGGCGGGCGGACGATCGATCCTGGTGCCGGTGTTCGACCCGGCGACCACGGCCAAGCTGGTGCGCGCCAAGCGCCCGAGCGTGCTGGTGGGGGTGCCGACGCTTTATCACGCGCTCGCCGCCGACCACGGCCTCGCGCGCGCCGATCTGTCGTGCCTCAAGGCCTGCTTCTGCGGCGCCGACACTCTGCCGCGTCCGGTCAAGGAACGCTTCGAGAAGCTGGTCGCCGAGCGCGGCGGGCGGGTGCGTCTGCTTGAAGGCTACGGCCTGACCGAGGCGGTGAGCGCGATCATGGCGATGCCGATGAACGAATACCG
>Ga0315540_10000082_pt1 | contig 46031 bp, 77 predicted proteins | sample SalMarSW160110MG_FD_203677 | JGI IMG/M metagenome (GOLD analysis project Ga0315540, IMG submission 203677) | Salt marsh sediment microbial communities from the Plum Island Ecosystem LTER, Massachusetts, United States - Salt Marsh Sediment SW1601-10 ...
TTACAATGTAGTTTGCCATTGTTTTCCGTTTCGAAATCCGGAATGTCGTCAAGGTTTTGCGCCATCTCCGGAATGGCTTTGGCTGTTTGGATTATTTCGCCGTCTTCCGTCACATTAACCAGCTTGGTGTCTGGGATAGTTTCGGTTTCGGTTTCATCTAACCATCCTAAGCCGGATATAGAAAGCGTCACTCTGCGTTTGGCTTTGGTTTCAGCTTTCATAAGCGCGTTTGCCAAATCATCACCCTTTTTAGTTCCCACTGAAACCGCACCTATCGCTTCATCTGTCCTTCCTGTTTTATCTGTTGCCAAAGCAGTTACGACATAAATTCCATCACGCAACTGTCTGTCTGTAATTTTAATTGATATTCCGTTGATTTTTCTAAGCTGCTCCGTAGTGTCTTTTTTGGCATAAAGCGTCAGTTTTCCGTTTAGGGTAATATAATCAAATGGTCTTGTAAACGGATTAAGACCTAAACTATCACAAACCTTAGAATAATATGACATTCTTTCATTGGGATTCATTGAAGACAAATCTCCATTTAGTAACGCCTTTTCCATCATCGTTGCGGTACTTTGATTATTATTGATTATTTGATTTTCCATTTTTAACCCTCTCTTTCAACTCTCTTTTAATCGATTTCTTTTCCCGATTGTTAATCTTAACCACTTCGGTAAGCTCGTCTAATTTGTGGATTAAACGCTTTATTTCGCGTCGATTTTCATTGATGGTACGATGAATTCTTTTGTCTAACTTCTTTAGTTCTACGGCAGAATAAGCAGAGTATTTCACATAAAATCACTATTCCGCATTCCATAGTCTTCCTTTTCCTGCTTCAAATCGAAGTACTTCATCACGTAATCAACCCCGATATAATCAAGGATTCCATCTCTGTTGCTAGAAGTCACAAGAGAAGCCGGGTCACATTCGTCAACGAGTGATTCAACAATTTCATCGATATTATCAATGTTTTTTGCTTCAATTCGTTGGAGAGCAGTTAATATATCTGTGCTAACCTTCGCTTCGTCGCACTTAATAGTTAAATCCATCACAACCTCCTTACAATATTGATTAAATAAATCCAAAGAAAAACCAAAATAAAACAACATATTATTTTTATTATCGCAACTATTCCAATCATCAAAGCCTCCTCAAAATGTTTATTAACAATTCATCCGGGATATAATCAGGAGCGTCCATTGACTTAACCTCACTTTGCTTGGAATGGTATTTCAACCCAGTCACGATGCGTTCCATCAAGATTTAACTCGTACAGCAACTCGCCCAACGTTGTTTCTTTTGGAAAAATATAACTTTCGCGAACATCTGCCGAATGGTCTCCGCGATAATCGCTTGTATGTTTAATAACAGCAATATTCATTTACAAATACCTCACTTTATTTTATAATTTAATTGCCTAGTCCTCGAAAGAGGGCTTATTCTTCTACCTCAATTTCTTTCGTTAGTTCTTCAACTCTGTGATTGTGTTTACATCTCCACGTATCAGCTGTGTATTCATCAGCGGTCACTTCAGCTTCGGCTATTTCGTTTTTAGCAAAATCATTCATTCTAACCCAAACCCTAATGGTTTTTTTAACCATTCGTTTTGGCGGAGGCGGGATTTCGATATTGGGTTCCGACCAATAAAAACGCGGAAAATCATTAAAGTTTAGTGAAAACCCTCCGAACGAACAAATACATCCGCTTTCAAACTCGATAGGCCAATTACTATTAGGAGTTACTTTGCGGACTGTTTGAAATTCTTGAATAAAAATATCCCAAATTTTGTCTCCGGCTCTTGCTTTTGATAAATCATTTTTAGAAAAATCCATAATCAACACCCCTTATCGATAATATTTGAAAAACATTCTTTGTAATGCGGAAACTGGACCAAAAAGAATTTAGGGTATAAGGCGATTACAGTTCCCGCAAGAATCTTTTTGTGACCTTTTGGTCCGAATTTGGTTAAGTAGGGATCACCTACGTTCACTCCTCTTCCCCCTCGCAAAACGTTATTTCATGAGCGAGACATTTAAGTACAATAGATTCGGGATATCCTGGTGTTTTTGGGCGGTATTCGAAGAAAGGACAGGCGTTACAACAATATGCCGCTCCACTGAACGGACAGCGCAATATTACTTCGTCGCGCTCCAATCTTATGTATTTATTATCTTTAATAATCTTAATCATTTCGCACCTCCCATTATCATGTATCCCGCTAATTGTATCGCTGCATAAATAGCAGTCAATCCACCAATAGTTATTGCAACAGCTTCGATAATCACTCCACGCTGATACGGCGTCAGCTTGGACTTGAACCAATGTTCGGAACTTTCTAGTTCTGGCTTTCTCTTGTGCTTGTCCATTTTTTTAATTAATTCTTCTATTTTTTCGTGACGCAAGCGACATTTGCGACAGGTTAAACACATGATTATCACTCCCAATCAAATGATTCCGATAAAACTTTGTCAATCTTTTCATGCAGTTCTTTTTCAGAAATTTTGAATAGCGGATTCCCTTCAAGTTCAACAAGCATCACGGTGTTGGTATAAAATAAAATCCTATAAGCGGATGCAATTCGCTTCCAAATTTCCATTTGATTCCTCCTTAACTTATTAAGCTATCAATAACCGGAATGTTTCCCGGCCTTTGGGGGTTACTAGGGTTTGATTTCCGACATGATCTGTTTTGGGATTACGGTATTCTTTAAGTTCGAACAGTGTTGGAACATATTGGGCATATGGCTGTAATTTGCTTTTAATATCGCGGTAAAGGTAACGTTTGTCCAATAGCCATTGAATTAAATAAGATTCTTTAACTTTTAACTCTTTGGCAGTTTCTCGGAAGTTGGTAAGAAGGTTTCGATCAACAAGAGCGTCGAAGTATTCGGCTTTGGGAATTAACTTCTGACGTTCATCTTCCAAATCGGCAGCAAGGCGCAGAGCTTCGGCAAAAGTTGTCGGTATTTTTTGAGATTGCATTTGATACCGTTTTTCAATCTCGATAAAGTATTTGCGGATTTCCTCGCCCGTTTCAGTTCTTGCCATCATGCAAAGGCGCTTGGCAAAATCAATAGTGAGGTTAAAGTCCTGTGAAGGTCTGCCGCCAAAGGTTTTAGCGGTTGGTGCGTAAACCTCAAAATCTTTATTAAGATAGGCAAATTCATTACGCAAGATATTAAGTTGATACCATCCAGACCAATGCGTAGAATTATAACCTAGTTTTTCATAAAGCTCTCTTGCGCTGATTGGGAATTGTTTGTTTGACTCGTTAATTGTTACTAATTCATTCATTTTGACGCTCCTTTCGTTGATTCTTTTTCCAACCACTCAACAAATAAATGTGTTGGAGTAAATAACTTTTTTCCTATTACTACTTTTGGAAAATCATCTCTATGAAAAAGAGAATATACGGCCGCCAAATTCAAAACTACTTTTCCAGAAAAAAATTCTTTTTTGATAGTTTTAGCGTCCATCATTCGGGGTAAATTGGACAAGTCTAAACTAGGCATGGCATAACCATTCCTTTCTTGTAATTACGTCGACGTAATTTTCAAAGTGAAATAATAAGTTTTTTGAGTTTTTCGTCAGATAAAGAAAACGATTCTTTGATTTTTTTGATGGTAACAGAAGACAAGGAGCTTGCTTTTGGATGATCTTCAGGACGAGTAATACGCCATATAGTAGATCGGTTAATGCCTGTTTTTTCAGAAAATTGTTTAATGTTCATGCGGTGATCTACGAGTAATCCGTAAAACTCTTTAACGTCCAAAAAATATCTAGGATTATGCACTTCATCACCTCCTTCGTTCATTACGTTCTCGCAATTTAATTTTATCATTAATCATTTAAAATTACAAGCACGAAATTACATATACGTAAATTTTGTTGCATTAACGTAATTAATATGTTAATATATATGACGAAAAGAGGAGGGTAAAATGAGCAATATTAATGATTTCGCAAGCTATCTAAAAGATTTACGTATAAAAGCGGGTTACGATACAATAGATGATTTAGCCAAGAAGTGTAAAATAAGTTCAGCTTCATTGTGCAGAATGGAGAATAACAAACAAAAGCCGGGTCCGTCTACCTTGCAAAAACTCGCCCCGCATTTAGGAGTTACGTATTCGTCTTTAATGTCCGCTATCGGTTATCTTAAAGACGAAGAAACCGGAGCATTTATTTCCGTCATTGGAAGTGGTGGTAAAAAGTTAGATATAACCGATCTGCCAGAAGAAGACCAGCAAGCAATTTTTGCTATGGCCGAATATTACAAAAACAAAAAAAGGAGCGGTAAAAATGGCAAGGCGAAGAAGCAAAGGTGAAGGAACTATATATCAAACAAAAAAAGGATACGCTGCACAATATAATTATAATGGTAAAAGATATACTATTTCAGGCAAAGTAAAAAATGACGTTAGAAAAAAACTAAATGAAGCTTTGAATCAAATAGAAAAAGGAACATTTGTTGAATTCGGTAAAATTACTGTTGGTGTTTGGTGTCGCGAATGGCTGAAGCAAAAGAAGCCATTTATAAGAGAACAAGGTACATACAATACCTATAAATGGCGTACGGATAGAATTATCGAAGGTTTAGGAGAAGACACTTTGCTTAAAAAAATAAGACCTTTAGATGTTCAAAATTTTATAGGATGGTTAATGGAACAACCCAAAAAACGAGGAGAAGGAACTATCAAAAAAACTACCGTTAGAGAAGTATATACAACCTTAAATTCAATTTTAAGGTCTGCGTTAATTAATGATTTAATCCCAAAACAAATATCTGGGAAAGGTTTTATTACGATACCAAAATCAGATACCGGAAAAGTTGGTACATTATCCATAGAAGAACTTAACCAGCTTTTGGATACCATTAAAAAGCCTATTATATTAACTTCAAAATACAATTCTGAATATGTAAGAAAATTGATGTATATAGCTTTAGTGATCGAAACAGCTACCGGAATGAGAATTGGAGAATTGTTAGGGTTAAGATGGAATGATTATGATTCAAAGAAACGTACTTTTAAATTATCTCAACAGTTAACTAACGCAGGAACAATAAGCAGCGATTTGAAAAGCGCTTCATCTTATCGCGAATTAGTAATAGATGAACAAATTGCAAAAATTATTGAAAGTTATAAAGTTCATCAAAATGAATCAAAATTATTTTTGGGAGAACTGTATAAAAAACATAATTTAATTTTTTGCAAGCAGGACGGAGAACGGCTTTGGCAAAGAACTTTCTATGGATGGTATAAAAAGCTTTTATTGGCCGCTGGAATTAAAAATATTAACTTTCACGCCCTACGGCACACATTTGTTACTCTCGGATTAGAAGAAGGCATAATAAGTCACAAAACTCTTCAAGAAATGACCGGACATTCTTCGATAAAAACCTTCTATGACATCTATAGTCATGTAACTCCTAAAATGCAGAGTGAAGCTGCCGGAGTTATCGCCAAAAGAATTAATTTAAACGATAAGCAGTAAATAAGCAGAAACATTCCCAAAAGCATATTGAATATAGTTAGTTTATCAGGCAAAATAATATTATCGTCTATAACTATATCATTCTTTGATTTGCTTTTCAACTTGTTTTATCCGATATCAATTATTATCATGTGCAGGCATTTAGTTAATTATTTGTTTTTTAATTTTACACATAAAATCATGTTTAATCAGCTTTTGTTTTGTGATAAGCAGTAAATAAGCAGTAATTGTTTGACTCCGATCTAGGTGTGTGATATTATTTTTTATGAGGTGATAAAAGATGGAACTAATTAAAAAATGTGGTTTATACATAATTGTTTATATTGGATTATGCGTGGTGGTTACTGGTATAGTTTTTTTAATTTGGTGGATACTATATTCATTATTCGGAAATTTGGAAACTATAAACAGGGCAATGGGAAAAACTCTACTATGGAGTTATATAATATCTATTTTTCTTGTCAAAACAGTTGTTGATGTTTTAGAAAAAAGACGCTTAAAATCATAAAAACCGGCTCAAATTGCCGGCTTTTTATTAGAAAACAATATATTTTTAATGGATATTTTTATAATTATTATCTCTTGATAAATAAATTCAGCTTTACAAATTCCTTTCGGAAGGTTTCCAAAAACCCAAACAGTTTTCATTTACTTCCCCCTTTAACTGTATTTATTTATCTAATCACTTACTGGTTGCTGGATGTAAAAAAGTGTCCTCCTTTTAATTTATTTGTTGGATATCCGGTGCAAGATAAAAAACAACTTATTTAACGCATGGCTTATTTAACACCTCCTATCTGTTGTTGATATACATTTTACACGACTTGTTATTATATTCCAATTATTTATTCTTGCTTTTAGACTAAACAAATTTTGTAACGCATTGCATAGCTTGATTTTATTTTGTAAATAAAAAAACCCCGTTAGGGGGATTAACTATTGTCATAGAGTTTCGAATAAAGCTTTCATTAATTTCACTACGTCGTCTTTGTCATAAATCAAAAACAATTGTGTTTCATCAAACAATCCGTCCCGTTGACTAGTATTATAATCTTGGCGTAATTCATATTCGGGATCGTTTTTCGCTTTGAATAATTTATCGGTGTATTCTCCCGAATCATTGCATTCTATTGAACTAATCAAATCCTGATAATACCAATCATTACCTAAAGACTCGTTTTTGATGTATAAACCATCAATTATATATGGATCGAATTTTGAATATATCGTACCTTCTGTAGTCTCTAAGAATTGTTTTCGATTAATTATTTTCATTCAACCCTCCTTGAAAATTCTTTCTATTTCAATATCTAAAAAATTTTCGATATCTTCTGTGTCGTCAACGCATATAATTTCCAATCCAAATTTATTCCTATCCAAATTAATATTCAACCCGTCCATAACCTTTTCGGCCTTATATTTATTACCAGATACAGAGATTCCCTTTAATATTTTGTCGGATTCAAATTCACGAACAATTACGGCATATGACATATTAACCCTCCTTCCACCCGCATGTATAGCAAATCTTTACTGTTCTGCCGGTCTTGTGATCGGTTTCGTTCCAAAGTCTTCTGCCACAAACCGGGCATTTATTTTCCATGTTAACCTTCCCCCTCGTATTCGGCTAAAAATTCCCTGATTAAATATAACGACGTTTCCGTATTGAATTTAAGTGCCCCTTCATCAATTGCTATATCGCGCCCGGTGTCTCCTCCGAGTTGGAAACGATTAGACTCTATAACTTCAATCGCTTCTTCGAGCGTCTCTTTTAGTGCTAAAAAATCTTTATAAGCAACCAATTTACATTTGTCGATTTCTAAATGTTCAATTGCTTCTATTTCTTTTTTCGTCATGATTGGCATTTAGTTTCCTCCTAACCGATATATTCCTTGACCACCTGTATCTTTCCAGCGAAAATAATATTAAATTCTAGCCTTTGATGTAATTTAATGGTTTCTAATAATTCTTTTTCTGTATCTAAAAAGTAATATCCAGTATCTTCATTGATTTCATAGATTATTAAGTATTCTTTATCCATTATTTACCTCCTCCCATCCGATTTCAATATAATTATTTGCCCATTCCTGAACGTATTCACCTATGTATTCTTTCTGTTCGTCTTCGGCCATATCTTCCAACTCTTTATCTTCAATTTCAATAATGGCCGTTCGCGTAGCTCCGACAACTCCGATTCCTAAAGTGACTTTGATTTTCATTTAACTTCCTCCTCAAAATTACTATAAGCGTCACAAAAAACGCTTGGTAATCATTTTTCTTTCCTTTCTTCCAAAGCAATCACCAATCCTTGCTCCATAATTCCTAATAATTTTTGCACCCTATCTAAATCATTGCATCTTAAAGCTTTTGCCATATTATCATGAAGTCTTAAAAGCGATTGTAAAAGCTTTTTATTATCTTCACCCATTATTTTTCCTCCTTAACCATCAACTTTGCCGCCCAATAGACCGCTCCAAAGTCGCCCGTCCTCATATGATTAACCACCGCCAGTAAAGCATAGTCAAGCGAATTAAAGGCTTCACCGCTAATTCGTTTATCATTAGCCACAATGCTAAACCAAGTTGGTTTATTTCGTTGATTTTTCCACTTGTGTTCGACAACGAAATAATCATCATTAATCTTCAAAATGTTCTCGATAATATCATCACTAAAAAGTTCTCTGACTTTGTTTTCTTCGTTTTGAAGCTTATAAGCATATTTTGCCGCGCCATACATTTGACATTTTTGGAATTTAGACATATTATCAATTGTTTCGTTAATTTCTTCAGCCGTTTTATTCATTGTTTTTCTACCTCCAATTCATTTATATATCCAACGATCGAAGGTTCGTCGCCAATAATATTACTTGCTGTAAGATATAATCTGTATAACATTTCATCATCCAACTTTTTAATGATTGATGGAGTTAGCTTTTTGATTGTGTTAATCATAATATTTCTAATGATAAAAGTTCTATTTGGCTCTTCAATGCGCTCTAAAGATTCACATTCGAATTTAATCATTTTTCCTCCTCACACGGTTCCCACCATGTTTCGATAAAATTACCAGCCCATTCCTGAACCTCCATATCGATTTTCCTTTCCTTTTCCTCTTCGCTCATGCCTTCTAAATCTTTATCTTCAATTTCTAATTTATCTTCTATAGCGGCGTTTGGATAACCGATTGATAAACCAACTTTTATTTTCATTTCCGTCCCTCCTTACGGTTAAAATAATCTTTCCAAAATCTTTTTTGCACCGTCACCATATATGATTTTCTTTTCCGAATACTCTCCTTCTTTGTCAATGGTCCAATACTCGATTTCCATTTGACCACATCGAGAACATTTATGTAAAATAATTTTATAGTTTTCCCCATCGAATCCTTTTCCTTCCTTGAGGATGATTGTTTCAGTTTTATGGATACACGGATTCATTTTTGTTCCTCCTTGCGGTTAAAATGCTCTTTTAAAAGCGCTATAATATCCTCTGTGGCGTCATCGTACCCTTTGTCATATGCCGCTTCCTTGTCATCATCCGGAATATCTCTGTCAAGCGCCGAAGGAAATAAAGAGCATATTTTCTGAAAGATTTCATTGAATTCAGAATTCATTTCCGTTCCTCCTTACGGTTGTCTTCTTCCAAAATAGATTTAGATAATTCATCCATAAAAGATTCAAAATTAGGATTCGATAACGCAACAGAAGCGGCGTTTCCAAAATGCTTTTCCCATATTTCTATTGTATCGGACATTTATTTCTCCTCCTTGCGCTTAAAGTATTTGTCAAGGGCTTCTCTTACAAAATGGCTCTTAGACTCTCCTGTTTTTTTAGATAGTTCCCTCAACTTTTCTCGTTGCCTTTCCGTCAATTGAAAAGTATCTCTAACGAGCTTTGCTCCACCGTTTACCTTTGCCATATTTGCTCCTTAATCAATCCAAATTCGTTTGCGATCTGCGTAATCATAAAGTTTATCCAAAAGCCGATTTGCGTAATCAATGGGTGAAAAAACATCGTCCCCTTCAGGAATGTTCCTAAATTTATCAATTGAAAAACCAGTAAAACAAAATTCCACTTCCAAAACATCCGCGATTGAATTCATTGCTTTTTGGATGCTCTCGCGATCCTTGTTTTTAGTAAGTAAATGTTTGATTTTTACTCTATGAATCCAATTTCCCATTTCCATTCCACCTTTCATATTATTATTTACATTATATCATCATAATGTAATCATGTCAAGCTATAAAAAATAAGCCTGTTTCCAGGCATTATTTCAAAACATTCTACCTATAACAATCCCGCTTACCAACCCCACCAGAAAACTTTTTATCTTTGCTTTAAGGAGTTTTGAGCGCACCTCTTTTTCTAATTGCTTCAAGGATTTTTCCAAAGTCGTTATTGTTTGTTCCAAGCTCTTTATTTGCTCGTTCGATTGACTCAATAAAAGTTCTTTGTAATTGATTTTCTCTTTCCAGGCTGTCAGCTCTATCTGTAATTCGTTGATTAGTTTCTCTTTCCGCTGTAAGCTCTCCTTGGAGTTTTTTGTTTGTTGATTTAAGTCTGCTTGTAGTTTTACATAATTCTGTTGTATATGCTCTAAGCTGTTCATTTCTGTTTCGGAGATTAGATACATTTTTTCCGCTCCAAAGGTAACAGAGGAAAAAACCACAAACAAGACCAATACAGACAGCAATAATATAACTTTTATAAGTTTTGTAAAAATTGAAAACATTCATTTTATACCCCTAATTCCCGGACTTTCGCCCGAAGTTTGTCCATGGGAAACAGCTTGCCAGGGCAAGTCTTATAACTTGCGTATTTGTGATGGGTTTCAATATCAACCGGTTTGAGCTTATACTTTTTGCATAATTTTGCGCACAGATTAGCCAATAAATTTAACGCCGCTTCCGGAGGCTCTGCAAGGTCATAATTGCCCACTACACATATTCCTAAAGACTTACTATTCATCCCGCGAGTATGCGCCCCTACGCGCCATTCTGCCCGTCCTTTTTGGATTACATATTCATCTCCAACCAATTCAATCCCGTAATGATATCCAATATCCTTCCATTTGTTGACTTCGACGTGATAACGACGGATTGCGTTCCAATCGTTAACCCTTCCGTCCTTGGTTAAACTGTGATGGATTATTAATTTATTTACTTTCACGTTTACCTCCTCTATTAATCCATGCTAAAAATATTTTTTCCGTGGAAATAGCACCAACAAAAAGCATAAACAAAAAACCAATTAAACACGCTAATGGCCAATCCATTTTAAATCTAAAAGCCGAAATCGCGCAAATAGTCATAGCATAAAAAAAAGCCCACGTTTTGCGCCGGGCCGGTTTGTAATTGTTCACAGCATCCACTTCCTAACCCTTAAAAACATTAATAACAATCGTTATAACAATTCCCGCAAACGTCATTATACTGTATCTTGTGGCCCACTTTTGACCGTCTTTTAAATCCTTCACAATTTCGGTGTTTACTGCATTATTAATTTTTAATTGGCTCATTATTTCTGACGCCTCTTTTCTCCATTCTTCCAATTGATTTAATCTGTATTCCGTGTTTTCCATAACTTCGCCACCTTTTTTAAAAATTGTTTTAAAGTATTTATGCAAAGATGACAATAACAAATCATCGTCCTTGTTTTATGTATAAAAATAAATAAGCCCAGATCTCAATGCGGTGAAAAAAGGCTTTTGAATTTATTATTAATTTTGTTAATTTTATGTTATAATTATTCTAAAAAAAATGAGGTAATTAATTATGTTTAATCAAATCGCTACCACAATAAGCACAAATAACAGAATTAAAAAATTTAATCTTTTTATAGAGCGCTTCGGTCCATCAGCAGAAAACACCATTCTTGATGTTGGTGCAGATAACCACGAATATGGTAAAAATACTAATATGCTCGAAAAACTTTATCCATACCGCAACAAAATTACAGTTCTTGGGCTTTGGGATTACAAAGAATTTAATCAAAAATACCCTGAAATAAAAACAATTACATATGACGGAAATGTGTTTCCGTTTAACGATAAACAATTTGATTTCGTTTGGAGTAATGCCGTTTTGGAACATGTCGGCGATTTCGAAAAACAAATTAAATTTATCAAAGAAATTAAACGAGTTTCAAAGCGCGCCATGATAACAACTCCTAATAAATATTTTCCCTTTGAAACTCATACAAAATATTTTTTAATTCACTATTTACCTAAAAAAATCTTTGATATCATTCTTGTTTTAACTCACAAAGAATGGGCTGCAAACGATAATTTAAATCTATTATCAAAAAATAAAATCAAAAAAATATTAAACCGCGCAGGGATAAGCGATTATAAAATAAACGCAAATAAATTACTTGGTTTTATTATTGATTATTGCATATTTTTTATTTAACAAACGTCATATACTCCTATTTCTGTAATGTCCATAAACAAAGAAGTGTCATCCCAAGAACCTTTGAAGATTAAATGCAATTGCATCGGAACGGCACTCCATAAAAAGAAATATAAATCCGTAAACGTAGTATCGTTATATCCATAATCCGCTAATTCGGCAAGGGAAAATGTGGGAGATGCAACCGGCGAACTAATAGTCCCCCCCAAAGCTATAATCCAATACTGAAGTAAAAAAGGCGTATTTCCCCGAGTTCTTAATTTGATCATTTTAATTTTGTTGCTCCAAACATTCCATTTAAATCTTACTGGGTTTGATTCATTCGGGGCGTTGTTGACAATATTAATTACGTTTTTATCATACAAAGTTAACTTTGTAATCGTTGCATTAGATGCTGTAAAACCATCAGGGAGCGTGCTTGACCAGTCATATAAAAATTGATTTTTTGAACTACTTCTTGACAATCCACCAAAATTTAATCCCATTACAAATGGTTGTATATTGGTATATAAATAATCAAGTGTTCCTGCCATGGAGTTATTATTTACTACACAATCGGTAAAGTTATTTACTGTAAAGTTATATCCTGTAAGTTTTAAAAAATAGCTTTTGTTTACAACTGTGTTTCCGGTTATAGTTACATTTGTAAAATATTTATTAGTAGATGAACATTCGATCGCTATTCCAAACCCCTGCAAAGAGTCGTTGTAATAGTCGTTTTTTGTGTCATTTATTATAGTGTTGTTGGTTATTGTAAGACCGTTAAAATCGTTAGATGATGGAATTCTAATTCCAGTTCCAAGAGGATTTCTAATAATATTATTTGATATAATTTTTGTGCGAGAAGGATATATGCCTTCAAATGAAGGAGTATATTTATCAGGCATAGCATATCCGGTATTTTCAACATAATTGTTATCAATACAACGGAAAGTTCCTTCTATACTGTTTTCCCAAACATTTATAATGATATTATCTTTAACATCGATATTAGCAGTTCCTATTCCATTTGAAAATATCCCGTTTCTTCCAACCGCCCCGTCATAATCATAATTCAAAGTACCGATGTTTTTAATTGTATTGCAATTAATTTCTCCATAATCTGTAACGGTTACATTAAAAAGATTAATTCCTCTCATTGCTGTATCGTGTATATAGTTTTTGTTAATTTTGAGGCGATCATACGTACCTTGAATTAATAGTGAACCATCTCCCCAAATATCATGCATGTGATTGTTATACACGAAAAGATTTTTATGATAAGTCGCTGGTGTTCCAAATCCAATAGCATACCCGCTGCTGTGAACATCTGAACCAATAAACATATTATAAATTTCATTATTATATATACTTATATTATTATTATCAAATCCTGCATATCCAACTATTCCGTCAATAAAATCATGTATTTTGCAATCGTGTATTTTACAGTAATTTACACCTCTTAATCCTATTGCATAACCCGCTTCACTTCCTTCAAACTCTAAATTGTAAAATTCAATATTATTACAATTTTGAACATGTATTATTCCATTTTTTATAATAGCGTTGGTTCCAAATAAAGTAATATTGCTTGAATTTAAAAGTGTAATTGTTGTGCTGTTTAAATTGTAAGTTCCGTGTGGAAAAAAGACCATTGCTTTTGATGTCGAAGCGGCAGCCAAACATAATATGATTGCTTGAGAATCATTTGCTATTCCATCTCCTTCCGCTCCATAATCTTTAACGCTTAACCATGCCTCATTAAATTTTTCAATGGATTTCTGTGACCAGTGATAAGCAGAATATTTTCCAGCAGTAACTTCCGTATCTTCTGCTTCGGTGGCCCATTTTTCTGCTAAATCAGCACTTGCCGCCGCTGCAATTTGTGCTGTAGCCGGATTATCATAATTATAAAATTTAGTCGCAGTTGCATCCCATCCGACCACTTTGCCAGCAACCGGAGCGGGTAATTGATAATTGGCTCCGGCAGTTACAGAAATATCCGCCTTTAAAGTTCGGTTCGAAGTCTCATTAAGCTGTTGGGCTATCATAGTTACCTTGTCAATTGCATTTTCCACATTCTGCGCTATAAAAGGCCCTGTGTTTTCCAAGTCCAAATCGCTAGTTATAGGAATAACTCTGGCTATAGTAATTTTTTCCCCGGTCTGTAACTTTGTTCCGGATGTAGGATAAGGATAAGTTACGTAACCACCAGCAGTTAAATCGTCAGGATCGTTTAAAGTTACTAGATAACCACTAGCTAATGCCGTTCCGGTGTTTCCGGATGTGTCAGTAATATAAATTTTTATGTCCAACCCGTCCATTTCTGAAATCTGAAAAGTAAACGAGAACGAAGTGTTAACCCCGTTCCCGTCTTGAACCGTTTTGTTATTGTCATTTTCAACCATTACTATCACTCCTTTTTATAACGCTTAGTCTCTTCTTCTGGAAAACAAATCTCTCCAATCCGCTTCACCGTTATTTTCCATCCAATCAAGAAAGTTAAATACCCATGTTGCTGTTTGCTGTGGAATTCCGGAAACAAATGCTCCGGTCTTGCTTGCCGCCTCCCCAAAGTCAATCCAATCTCCGGTTCCTTCCATTAATTTTCTGCCTTTTGATATTACATTGCCGACAGATTCTATCGAACTTTCAATGGGAGTCACTCTAAACGAAGAATAAACTCCTAAGGCTTTATTAAGCAAATACGATCCGATATCCCGTACGATTGGAATTGTTTGAAGCAAACCGGATGCCATAGAAGATATAAGCCGTTTCGTAAATTTTTCCGGGTCGTCATCTTCGCGGCTTCGAACCGCTTCACGAAGAACAAATTCAAATGTCCCTGGAAGTATCCATCCATAAAAAGTCATTGCGGCAATATTTTTAATAGCTTCTTCATGCTGCCCTTTGGAAAGCTGTACTCCCGCCGTACTTGTAGCTAACCAAAACCGATTGTAAAGTAAATTTCCATAACTATAAAACATGGTAAATAGTTTTTTCAATTCCGTTCCGCGCTGTGATGCAGACAAATCTTTGACAGAACCAGTTCCTTGCGAACGTCTTACCGCTCCATCCCCGGCCCGGATTGCCGCTTCTTCGTCTCCCGATTGTTCCAATTCTTTTTTGTAAGCACCTAACCATGTCGGAACAGAAACTGATTGGTCCATAATTCCAATTAAAGAATAGGCGTATTGCTGAATCTTATTATCACCTTTAAACATTCTTCGGGAAAAATCATAAATATCTCTGTCTACAAGTTGGCTTCTGTTTGCCATAAACACAGACTTTTCTTTTACAAACTTCCAACTTTCAACTGGGTTTGAGGCAAATTCAGCAATCCCTTTCGCTGTCGGAATTGCGCCAATTTCCCAAGCCGATTGAAAAAATCCGGACGTTTGAAGCAAAGCAACCCTTAAATTAAGCCCCATTGCTCCCAGAGTAGTTCTGCTTCGCATCCATCTAAAAGCTTTATCAGCTACGTCCAAATGTTCTCCCTGGTCGCTTGCAATGGCCTTTACTGAGTTTTCCAATATAGAATAACCTTTGATTCCTACAGCGTTTGTAATAGCCCTTTGCGCGTCTTCTTGACGTAGTAAACGGTTAGCATCAATAATCGCTTTTCTATGTGTTAAATCATGAACTACATTTACAAGATGGTTTGGAACAACTCCAAAACTCAAGTTTAATTTGTGATTTACTGTTTTAGCTCTTTTTTTTGTATGCCCATGGCGAGTTGCCGCTTTTGCCGCAGGGCTTTCCTTGTAAAGTGCATTTGTTTGTTCTTCGTACTTGCTCATTCTAATGCTTTTTTCTGCATCATATTTAATCGGATAATATCCGCCACTTAAAGTTCCGAATTTCGTTTCAAGTGGAACCGCCTCAACCTTTTCTGGAACCACTCCGGTTACTTCTTCTTCTAGTTTAGCGATTGCAGGCCAAAATGTTTCAAGATAATCCCAAATATCCTGTATCATTTGAATTTCTTTTTCATTCAATACATCTACTATTGATTGCGCCATTTCGTCCGTTAGATTATGTCCGTCCATCAATCTTTGTTTATTTTGTTCGTTTCCCATATTTAGGACGGCGGTTATAATTTGTTCCTTACTCATGCTTTGACCGACTTCCGGAAGAAAAATCATTTCTTTAGACATTTTGTAAAGTTCGTTTTCGGCAAAATGACGTTTTACAAGTTCTTTAAATTCAGTAATGGTTTTTTGTTCTAATATCTTTTCATCCGTCCATGCTCGATTGAACAATTCGATAAAATACTTTTGCATTGGACCGTCTTGGTTTCCGTCTAGAAATCGCGCTAAAAATTCCGGTTTGACCAACCAATTATTAATTTCTTCCGCTAATTTAGAAGCCTTTTGGATTCCTTTTTTCGGAGTTGTAAAACGTTCAGTATCTGCTTTTTTTTCTCCTACATTTTTAACGATGCTATCCGCTATTTCTCTTCCGACTTCGTTTAACTCCGCTTTTAAAAAGTCAGAATAAAAACGTGTCCATTTGTTTCCGAGCGTAGCAATTGTTTTAATAGCGTTGTAGACGTCTTTTAATTCGCCTAATGTTAATTCGTTCAATGGCTTAGGTGTTCCGCTCAAAATATTATCCGAAATAGGAATGTCGTGATATTCGTTAGTCATGCGTTCAACAAAATCCAAAAGCGATTCTGGTTTCTCTTCGCGCTGCACCGGTTCGATTAACTTAAATCTTTCCATAATCCCTTCGATTTGAGTCATAAACTCGGCCGGCATTTTTAATAAATTGCCATGACGCCGCTGAAACTTTTTGAAATAGTTCAGATACTTTTGAACGTCCTTTTGATTTTTAATTGCTTCCATTGCTAAAGCGTGATTTAACATCCGTTGTTCCGCGAATCTCGCCGCCGCAGCATCATTTCCACTTTTTAAAGCCAATGCCGCTTTAACCGCCGCATCCCGTTCCGCTTTAAAATAAGATTTAAATGCCGTAGATTCCCTGTAATTTTTCCGAGATAGTATTTCTTTAGCATGAGTCTTTGCGGCGCTAACGGCTATCCTGGACCGTTCCAAAGCTGATTGTCGTCTTGCTTGTCCAGCCTCTGCCTTTTGTACAAACTCCATAATTAATTCGCGCTCTAAAGCTTCAAATTCAAGTTGTTTATCATTCCGAATAGCTTCAAGAGCGGCTTCCTTTATCCGGGCGGTATTCATCAAGTCTGAGTATTGTTCCATATGTTCATTTAAACGTTGATCTACCACATCATTAAAAAATGGCGTATCAATTATAATCTGCGCCAATTCCGAACCCGAAGAATAACCATTAGTTTCAGCTATGGTATCAAATTTGTATTGCCCTTTGGAAGTTAGCTCTTTATTGATGTATTTGTTAGCTGTATCTTTAATATTTTTTCCAACAAACTTTGAGCGGACTTCTTCCATTGTTTGATATACTGGTTCTTTGGAAATTTCTTCTTCTACCAATCCCCGGAACGTTTCTCGCTCGTTTTCAAGGAATTGCTTGTTTTCTTCCCTGAGTTCGTTCATTTGCTTTTTAAGCAATCGATTTACCGCTTCTTCATGCGCTCTAGTTTTAATATCTTGCAGTTTTGCCCACGTTTCGGGAGTTACATCTGCTTCAGTAATGATATCTTCATTGTAGCCGGACAATGCTTCCGCTTCGGCAATTTCTTCGTCCGTTGCTAACATCCTATCCATTACCTGCCGCACTGGGTCGGATAACTCTACATCTAATCCTTTGACATCTTTGTAAATTCGAGTAAGCCAACGCCGGAAAGCGGCAAAAGCTTTTCTAAGCCCTTCGGACGGTGATTTCCCTTCATAGAGATAAGCTTCAAAACCTCGCGCAAATTGTTCTTGCTGTCCGTCGTAGCCTTCGGTTAATTTTGTTTGGTCATCGGTTATTTTTAACCAATCTTTTAAAACTTGCCAGTCTTTTAAATATTCTTCATCCGCTTGACCGGATTTAATGAATTCAAAGGTATCATTTAAAAATATATGCGCCGATTCATGTAAAAAGGTTGAAGCGTCAGAACTTTTAAGTAGTCCAACCAAAGAACCTTCCGGGGTTATTTTGACGAATCCTCGCGGGATGGTTCGGCCTTGCGATAAAAAAAAACCCTCTTTGAGGTTTGATTGTTCTTTAGTTATCTGTGGAACATTTGCTCCTTGATACCACTCCGCAACGCTAATTTGTCTTCTGGAAGCCTCTGCAAAGGCGTGAGAAGCCCATAATTTTGCAGACTTATCCACGTATGAATTCCAACTTTTTTCTTTGATATTTTCAGGTTTTCCAGCCTCCAAAAGCTTGCTTTTTACATCTTCGTAAATAGTATTATATGCGGTTTGTTTTTCTTCATCCTGCGTCATTAATTCAGCGGCTTTTTGTTGTTCGGCTTTAATTTCTTCACCAATTCTTTTTTCTTCTTGTTCCGCCTGAAATAAAGTCAAACCATCCGCCGAAAACGAAACATGCGGTTTGATTTTTTCGTAAAATTCCGTAGGGGCGACATTCGCAGTCCAATCAGCAAGAGAAACCTTGATTTTATCCCCGGTTTCAAGAGCTGTCTGTAATTGGTCATCGAATCCTAATTGTTTGGCAACTAATTCCGAAGCATTAAGGATATCCGGGTTTTGTTCCTGCATCAAAGTCACAAATTGTTCAGCGTCAATGTAAACGTTTTCGATTGGGGTCCCGGCAGTCTGCTGCGCGACAATAGTTTTAAATCCATCCGGATAACGTTTAAGCAATTCGGAGTTATTGGAGTTTTGGCCAACTTGGCTGTAAAATTCGGCGTTAGCTTTGGCCCGGTTTACTTGATGTATGTTTTCGATGGTGTTGGTTCCTAAACCCAGCAAAGTTAATGGATTCGCAGCAGTTGCTTGAATAGTCGGACTAATCACTCCGGCGATCTGTTCTAAACCTTTTCCAGCCTCTAGTTCGCCCTCTATAGCAGATTTAGCGGCAACATTAGAAACTTCTTGTAAAACTTCGGTAGCTGTTTCGGTTCCAATTGCTTTTAGATAATCTCCAAACGCTTTCTTAATTGCTTTTCCGGCAGTTTTCTTTTTAACTAACTCTTTAATTCGTTTTGTTCCGAGCAATTCAACAACTTTTTGTGCCCCAATAGCCTTTAAGAAAGTATTTAACGTCGCCATTTCCAAACCGGAATTAACCGCGCCAACCGCTAAAGCGTAATAAGCTGCTGTTTTTTTGTCTACCGGTTTTCCGTTGCGGTCTTTTAGTTTAATAAAATCCCGGTAAGCCGAACCAGTTTCAAGAATGGCAGTGGCCTCGGCATAACCAACTTTACCACCAGCCGCCAAGCCAATGCCAAAAGCGGTAGGAAGAGTAATTACTTCCTCTGGAATTAGTGCTTGCGGACCAGCCTGGCCTGCCAGTGCTGCTATTCCGGTAGCTGCAATCGCTCCGGGTGCACCGCGTTCAATGGCTTTTTGCGCTCCGAACAAAAGATTAGGAATCTGATTCGCAACAAAATAAGCCGGAGCAATAGTCCATCCTTTTGGAGCGGTTTGGCTTAATTCGTCCATTTCTAATTCGATATCTTTTAAGGAGTTTTCATTTATATTTGGATCTCCTCCGCTCAGAACCGCCAATACTTGTTGCGAACCAAGCTGACCTTGCATAACATTTAAGTCGCCGGATCTATGCCCATGCGTTATCTGCTGAAAAAAACCTTCTCGGTTGTCCTGTTCTGGGATAATGTCTTTAACGGCGGCCATGTTTAACGGTTCTGAAAGATAGTTATAGGTTATAGGACGATTCTTTCTGAGGTGTTCCCAATATTCATCCGCAGGCATATTTGCCGCTTCTGTTGCGCTTTTTAAATTATCTTGAACGGCGATAGGATGAGCGTTAATTTTATTGGCTACATTCATAATATTTGCCGCTTTTTTTGGTTCTATTTCCAAAGTAGATTGATATACATTTTTAATTTCATCATTAGGAGCATCCAAAACATTATTATATTTAACTCTTAGTGAATCGTAAAATTCTTTATCATTCACGGTTAATTCCTCCCGTCAATACCTTCTGGGTGGTTGATTTTGCACGTTTGTGTAAGCGGCGGCCATTCCCTCCGCCAATGAGCTTTCCTGTTGTTTTGATTTTTTGATTGTTGTTTTTGTCTTTTCTCGGTTGCGTTGAACTGTTTCGTTAACTGTTTCTGGAACAATTGGAACTTTGTTATTATACAGTTCTTTAATAGCTTTTATAGTATCGGGATTAAGCCCACCAATTTTACTATCAAAATCCGCTAACTGGTTAGCGTTAATGAAATTTCCGGACTTGTAATATCCACCCAATGAAAGTTCCATGGAACCGCGAATACCAGTTCCTAGATTGTTGGTGTAGGTAGACCATAGTTTATTATTTTTATCTTGCTGCGAAAGGTCATATTTCCAATAATCTTGTTTTGGTATTCCGTCAAATATGCTTTTTCCTACCTTTTCTTGACCGTTTTCAACCATTGTAATAAAATCAGGCAATTCCTTATCTTTCCCTAAATTTATATTGTAATAAATAAAATCATTTCGAAGGTTTTTGTCTTTAGTTTTAGGGTATAATTGCAATGACTTTCTTTTGAGATATTCCATTTTTTGTTTGCCTTGAAATCCTCCACCCTTTATATAATTTCCGCTAAGTGATTTAAAATCACCGGGCGAAAGATTTCCCGCGTTCCAAGCATTGATAATATCATTTTGTTTTATAGTTCCGTCTGATAATCCTTCGGTCAAAGCAAGCCAAACACTTAAATTTGTTTTTGGATTGGCCTGGCCCGCCCCTCTTGGATTCCCATTTTTATCAACGTTAAATACATTCTGCGCATAATTAAGCAAAGATTGATAATCGCGGTTTTCGTATCCGGTTTCATTGCGTTTTAACCACGAAAAAGCTTCACTATAACTTTTACTTCCGGCTATTTCGTTTTGACCATTTACGATACCAGCATTTCTTTGGGAATCTCTAACCCGTTCAAAATCGGCCGTTCGTCCCTCGATTTCAGATTTAGCTTTTTCCAATTCATCCCCTGAATATTTACTTTCTAAGTCTTTGTAAACCCGGCCTATATCAATAGAACCATCGACAAGTTTATATGTTTGATAGGTTTTAAATGCGGAATCCATCTTTAACGAAAAGGATTTTTCATTTATTGCAACTTGCAAATCAGCCGCTTTATCGGGCGACATTTCTTTTTGGTGTTTAGCGAAAAACTTCGTAGCACCATCAATATCTTTTTGAATGTTAATCTTGGTGTTTGTCTGTTCAGTTATAGCCGCATCCGCATATTGTCTTTTGAGATTGGTCTTTGCTTCATCGGTCAAATTGAGCGAATCAATTAAATTGTTATTATCGGTGATAATTAAGCTAAAAGATTGTTCATCCTGAATGTTTGCCGCGTTAGAGATATTAAATTTAATTTTATCTTCAGCTAATTTAAAATCTCCTTTTTCAATGGCGTCTTGTATTTTATAATATCCTTCCGGATTGTTTTTAAAAATCAGTTCTTTGTTATCTTCAAATTGTTGTTTGGCTTTATCTAGTTGGTTTGTTTGCAGATAAGAACCGATAGAAGTTGATATCAGATTAGTTTTAACCCTGTCGTTTTCCCGCGAAATGTCTTCTTGCTTATATCCCATTTGTTGGTAAACGACGTTATTGTTATTAATATTGCTTTTAATTTCATCTTGAAGTTTGCTAGGATCATTGGCAATAATAGCGGCGCTCGTAGCGGCGGAATCATTAAGAGTATTAATCTTACTTTTATTTGTTTCTTGCCGTTCGTATTTAGCCATATAGTCTAAGTTGCCGTTATGAAAAGCATTTGCCCTTTGACCAAACACAACTTTTTGCCGCTCGCCTGGTAATGATTCCAGGTATTTATTTTTAACCTTCGCGGCTTCAGCGTCAAAGTCTTTGGTAACATCGTAAGCAGCTGAAAGCTTTCTATTTTCGTATTTCATACGCAAACTTGATATTTCTTTCTTATATGCAGTTTCGGAGGCTATAACCTGTTCGGTATCTTTTTGTTCTTGACGTTCTAAAACTCTTTGTTGTACCAATTGCCCTAATTTCTGAGCCACATTACCTAATTGCTGATTAGCTTTGTTTGCTTGAGTTCCAAAAGCGGCAGGAGAAGGAGCGGTCGGTTGAACTATATTTTGATTAACTTGTCTTTGATAAACGGGAACTTGCATTTATATCAACCCCCTTGTTGTTTGCGCTTGTACCAATAATCAGCAACTTGCCCGGCCGTTCCTAATAAAGTGGCGTATCCTTTTGCCCTTCCAGCTCGTGCCGCATATTTACCGGAAACCCGGCTAAACAAAGCTTGGTTTTGCAAATCGATAACTTGACTACTTGCATTCTGTTTGATTGCCAATTCGTCAAGTTTCATTTTGGTAGTAGTATCCATAAGCAAGTCTTCCAAGGCTTGGCCGGTCATCCCAGAAGCTGCGGACGCCGCGGTTTGGCTAGCCTTGAAAACTTTGCCCTCTTTATTAAGAGCTGCAATATCTCGCGAAGCGGCTTGCTGGACATTACTTGCTTGCCGCTCAGTTATTTGCGCTAAAGTATTATAATAAGCTTGTTCGGCTTGGCCTTCTTGGACGGCTTGACTTGCACTATAAATTCCTCCGCCAATATTTAAAGCAAGCCCGATGTTTTCAACATTTTCTTGTTTTAAAAAATTTTGTCCCATGCTAATTCCTCCTTAAAAACCTGATTGCCATGTTCCACAATTAGGGCAAAAGTAGCCATACGGAGTTGCATAAAATAAATCATTTCCACAGTTGCAAGTCCATTTTACAAAATTTTCCGGTTCAAAGTGATATATAAAACGGCCTTTTTTATTATGGCATTTAGGACATTCCAACCATTCCGTACCTACTAAAGCAACCGCTTCCCATTCATGTTTACAATCAAGGCAACGAGCTTTTCCTGACGAATGCGGCGTTTTTTCTTCCTTGGCTGATTGAAAATCAATAATTTTGCTCATTTTCATTGGTTTTTTCTCCTAATCATCGCATGATGGAATGGAACCTTATCAACTCCATGTGGTTCTGCTTCTCCAATCTCAAATCCGCACCATTTAAGCCATTTAACACTATCTACATATCTTGAATCGACATAGTTTTCCAATATCGGATATAGGTTTAGAAACATACCAATAACCTTTTTGCTATATTTCATAAATGAAAGTTTCATGTTAGATGCTTCGTCGGACGTTAAAAGCCAAACAATAGCCCGATCGCTTATTAATGACTTTGGTCTAATTCCAAACATACCAACAATTTTGCCTTTCCAAAATGCAGTTAAAGCTATTTCTGAATTATCATAAGAATGCTGCAAAGCCTCTCTCGGAGTGCTATGAGATTGTGCCCAAACCTCTTCTTTATCAAACTTGCGCATAGTACAAGAAAGGGATTCGATATCGCTCTGAACCGAATCCCTGATTTCGAAATTGCCTTTTTTAAACATGTTAATTACCATATTCCACCTCTATTATTGCTGCTAATATTGTCATTGGAAGCGGATCGATCTGTCTTACAAAAAAAGTATTTTCTGCCGAATAAACCGCTCGCATCGTTAACTCTTTATCGCCTGTATAAAGAGGAATTGGGCTTCCCATTGGTTCGTTTGAACGAAATACAGTTTGGTCTAAATGATTTTCGTCCGGCCCATACCATCCACCGAGAGAATTTTCAAAGCGCAAAGTTAATTTTGAAATATGTTTGCGTCTTCCTTGTGATGTACCGTTATTAAGCTGTATTTCGATGTTTAAAGGCTGCAAATCGCATACATAAGATAATCCGACATGCGCCAATGAAACCGGGTTTGAAAGCGTTATTTGACCGCTTGAAACAATTGGCCCGTCGCTGTAATTGCCATATACAAAACCATCACCCAAAACAGCCACTTTAAGCCCTTCCAAATGAGTCAAGCCTGTTAACGTCGCCGTTGCTGCTCCGGAATAAGTCAAAGCGCAATCCATGCAAATTTGATCTTCTGTATCTGTTGATTCCATGCGATTAACCATACGTTCTACAAAACGTTGATCACCTCGTTTAACGACAAACCACACTTCATCATAGCCGTCACCTGGTATAACGGCAACGCTTTCGAACTCTCCTTGCGTTTCGTGCCAATGCCATGCCAACACTTGTTGTTCTCGTAGATAAGTCATTCCCAACAGAATCCCATCGTCACGAACCATCCAAACAATACTGTCAGGGTCTTGCTGATAAACCATTTCGACAATTTGATATCCTCTTGTTAAATGATTCGCCATAATTGAAAGAATATTTCCAGTGTAGTTATCACTATCAAGCGAATAACCCAAATCTCTGACGACGGAGCTTTGAGGTTGAATATAAATTATTCTATCGTTAATTTCGGCGGGAGTTACATCGTTACTTCCTCCGGTTCCTTGTTTGATCGTTCTTTTGTTGTTTGGAGTAAACGCCCCTTTTGTTCCACCCGGACCGACAACCCAATTTGAATCTGATGTTAAAACAATAATTTCGTCAAGGCTTATCATGCTTCTAACCCTGTTAACTTTCCTTGAAGGTAATGGAGCCAATATCCTATCTGTGTCTAAAAGCGGAAATGATACTCCAAAATTAACATAGTCGCCAATTTGGCTTCCCCATATCATTTGAGGTTCGTTGTCCGTAGCACCAAAGCACAAGCGTTCTTGATAAAATTCAATGCATGACGGCCATCCTTTGACATCTGACCACGAACACTCCGCCCATATATCAGTAGCTGTTGTTCCGCCCAAAGCGGTTATAACTGTCGCCGTCGCCGTTCTGGCGTCCGTTACAGTAGCTATTTTTACTATCCCGGAGTGTTCATATGAATCAATAAAAAAATCATACGAAAGGCTTCCGGAAGTCCAATCATAAACATTAACCCTTAATTGACAACTCTCTTCTTCTGTTCCCGAAGTAGTGACATTATAATCATTGGCAGAAGAATAAGACTGAATCTTTTTCCAAGTTGATCCGCCATCAAAAGACCTTTCAATGCTAATTTTCCCCGTCCATGTTCCGTGGGTAATAAAGCGCCAAGTAATAGGTGTTATTTCATTTGCCGGAATAGTTATTGCCGTTCCGGTTCCCGAACCTGTCTTTGTTTCTGCAAGAGTCGAGGCTTCGATATCATGAACTATTTTAAATAATGATCCGACATGCCCGGATTCGAATATATCAAAATCAGAAGTTAAATTGATTGTGCCGGTAGTCGCTGATGGAGTAATATTTTTAGCTGAATCAGAATTGTCTGACTGAAAAGGCCCATTTTTAAAGTCAAATAAAGATAAAACCCAATTGTCATGGGCATATCTAGTTAAAGTTCTTGGCGCATATTTGGGATGCACTAGATATAAAACGTCTGCCGATTGAGTATATTTAATCAACGGCAAATCCGCCGCCAAATATGGCGAAGATATCTCGTAAGGAACTGATAAACTAATAATTTGACCGCCATCTTTATAAAACCGGATGTATTGATTTCCAAATTCAATTATATAAGCTTGTTCTGTAGAGAATTCAAAAGGAATAACTCTTGCGACACCGTTGCTTTTAGTATTTGCTATATATTGCGTTCCTGGTCTGGTTGACGCTCCACCGTGACTATGCACTATAAAATTTTTTAGCTTTTTACAGGATATATTATATTTCTCTAGGTCCACCCTGCCGTACATAGACGGTGCTAATTCTCCACCTGCCCAAGAAGGTAATATTACTTTCATTTACATCACCTACAATCATAAAAGGGTGAATTTTTTGTGATATCGGGTTTTTTGTAATTGCGAAGATTATTATTGCGTTTTGCGGTGTCAACAGCGGCTATATAAAGCTGTATCATATCTTTTTTAAGATTGTCGTTACCAGTCAAAGATTTGGCTAACTTTGCGGCTAAATTGTATTTTAACGCTTCGACAAATGAACTATCAAATAAAGTAGTATCGATAATATCGGCAGTATATTCCAAATAAGCATTTGGAGTATTTGCAACTATAATCAATTGACTTCCTTCACTCGAATGCATAACATCAAAATTTTGAGATTCGTCCGAAGATTCGATAAACAACTTTCTTGGTATGACGCAATCAGAAGGACAAACATAGGCGTATAACCAATTAATCACAGAATCGTTAGATGATTCGGAAAGAGCAAATATTTTTTTAGCAAAAGACCAATTGTAATCAGTTAATACGGTTCTGCGCGTAGTATCCCAAAATAATCTACATTTTCTTCCTGGTTCAGAATCTTCTCCGAACAAAGTAATGGTATCCACCGACAACTCAGCTAAAGCCAAGTTACAAATTTCCGTTTTGTCTGCCATGATTTATTCCTCCCCATAAAAGGAAAAGGCGGGTTTTTAGGCCCGCCGTTTGTTATACTTTCGTTTCTTAATTATTTCTTTTTCTTTGGCATCTGCTGTTTCATCATTTGGTTTTTGCTCTGGTTTTGTTTCTTTGGCAACTTTTTCACCTACCAATTCAAAATGTTTATTTGGTAACGATTTAGCTTCGACCGTTTCTCCGGTTTTCCAGTACTTATTAAGATAACCAAAGCTGTTCCTAATCGCTTTATAGGTATTCATTATGACAACCTCGGCGCTCCGGTTAGGTAAGCGTCAACTTTTCCTGCGGTAAATGCGTCAGAATTATTGACATCAAAATAAAGCTGGATATATCTTTCCAATCCTTCTGGAAGCCTCATTTGTATAAGTTTGGCACCAGCCACAAGAGCAGATTCGGCAAACGAAGCGCTAGTATACAAATCAGTAGCAGAACCAAATGCAGAATCGGAATCAGTTTGAAGCTTAATAACAAGCGTTCCTGCCTCTCCAGAGGTATCAAATGTAGTATTAACCATTACTTCCAACCACTGTTCATCGTAAGCTCGACCGGCGACTTGCGTATCGATATAATTAGTACTAGCCGCGTCTACAGTGATTGCTTGTGCATCACTAAATCTTTCTTGATAATCAATCATTTTTCTTCCTCCTTTTCGTTTGCTTGTTCTTCGAGATTGGCAAGACTTTGTAACAACGAATTTTTTCTCGCCGTCTCTAATTCGATATTTTTAATACAATCAAAAATAGCCGCTTTAGTAGCGACTATGTTACCTAATAATTCATTACTCATAAAATCCTCCTTAATCAACTCTTAAACATTCAATGTAAATTCGGCAATCTAATAATCCGGCACCATCCGGAACGATCGACAAACTTCCATTCGCGGCAATTTCCCATGCAGAATCATCATAATCTGTTGGTTCGTCATAGTCTTGATCGTTCGCCGCCACTGTTACAGCATTAGTAATATCCGTGCCCACTCCTAATGCTCCGTTGTTTAATTTCCAACTCCCTCCGTCCGCGCTTGTTGCAATACTATAGGCGTGTTTGACTATAAATTTAAATGGCGCATTTGAAGCAAACACATCAACAGCCGCTGCTTCATTGCTAAGGTCAAAAGTGATGGTAAATGGAATACCTATAGTTGAAAGTCCAGGAGTAATTGGATCTAATTCGCTTGCGTTTACATTGCTTAATACATTTCCTGTTCCGTTGCAGTCAAACGTTTTGTTGGTTAATGTAGCAGTGCTGTCAGTAGTTAACACGGTAGATCCTACCGCTGGAAAAGTAAAAGTTTGTCCATCTGCACCGGCCGCAAGAGTCATCGTATTACTTAAAGTTAGTGTTTTGCCGTCCGTACCCGTCAGGGTCAAGCTTGCATTGGCTGTTAAAGTCTTTCCGTCTGCAATTGTCAAAGTTGATCCAGCGGCCGGAGCGGTCAATGTAACCTTATTAATTGAGGTAGCGGTAGCAGTTCCCAAAGCTCCGTTAACAGTTGCCAAGGTTCCGGTGGTCGGCAAAGTCAATGTAGTGTTACCGGTGGTTGTTAATCCAATGGTGTGTGCCCCGGTCTGAGTCCAAGAACCGGCAATGGTCAAATTGCCTCCTAAATCAATGGTTCTATCCGTATCATTGACTTTAATATTAAGAGTTTTAGCACCGGTTAAAGTCTCGTTGATTTTTAAATTAAGGGCATTAGCATCACCGCCTTGCAATAATAATCCCGTTTGAGAAAAAGTCTGTACTGCACTAAAAGTTTGTGCCTGATCAATAAAGGCGAAGGTTCTGCTACCTCCGACAGCCGGAACTGTCAAAGTATAAGCACCACCGGCCGTGCCGAACGCAATAGTATAATCATTCGCTCCGGCTTCGGCTGTTACCGAATTAGCTAAAGCCGAAGAAACCCCTACGGAAGGAGTTCCCCAGTAAGGATTGCTTCCCGGTCCGGAGGTAATTAAAGCTTGTCCAGAGGAACCAGCGGCCAAACCTACCCAGTTAGTAGCATTGCGATAAAGAATGTCGCCTTGTGCTTCACTGGAAATGGTTAGATCTACAACTTGACCGCTAGTGTTAACGTCGCCACTTGCTGCTAGTTTAGACCACGCAATTGCCGCTGCGGAATTAATATCATCATTAACAATCGAGTTAGACGCTATAGCAAAAGTAGCAGTAGTTCCGGTTGCGGTCATCGTAACATCTCCGGCAATGCTACAAACGGTCGGTACATTTCCAACTCCGGCTAAAATATGGTTCGTGGTTAATTGGGCTAATTTACTATACGCAATTGCGGCATCCGCCGCCACGCTTGCATTTATAACACTTAAAGCCGATGGAGTTCCAATGCTAACCATTTTAGAGTTGACTCCATCATGGTCATGACCAGTAGTAATGTCAAAAACAGAATTTAATTTTTGTCTTTGACTTCCCACAAATTGAGTGAAATCGTATGCCATTGTTCGGCCCCCCTTAGGTTACAATTGATTCCGCATCAGAAAGTCTATCAACGCGGCAAACCGGAATACCCATAAAAGACAACTTTTTACGAACAATGCTTCCTGCGGTAGTGAAATCCTCCATGTTAAGCCATAGGTTACCTTTTTCAAGTAGCTTTAATTTAAGAGCGGTATGAACATGATTGCGGGCAAAAAACGCCAATCTAACCGGCAAATCCGGAGGAACTCGATCAATGGCTTGAATCATAAGTTTGATTAAATTGCAACTGGTATCGGTATTATCTCCCGCGGTTGCTAAATCTGATTTATCAATATTTGCAATACGAACCGCATAGCGCCAATCTTTAACCGAGAAACCACAATACCAGGTAAAATAAGATTTAACCACTTCGCGCATTTTGCCGTTCTCTGTTTTGGTGTCTCTTCCAAGGTCTTCAATTTTTAAGCCCGGTTTAGTACCTTTCGGATAAATACCATAAACGGTTTCTGGGCTAAATCCTACTAGCCAAACGCTAGTGTTGTCTTCACCCTCTCCGCCTCCACTTAAAACGTTATAACCAATATTGGTTTCGACCGAGCTAATAGCAGAATACCTAGGAGAGAGACCATGAGGTTTTTTTGCATTCAAACTATGATTTGAATAAAAGAACGCTTCCGCCATGTCTTTGGATAAGCCGGACACAAACGCCTTTTCCTCAGAAAAACGAAACTTTTTGTCAAAATTATTTAATTTTAGCATTTCATAATCAATCTCAGAGTAACGTCCAAGCATTCCGCAAATTTCAGTTTGTTGAGTGGTAGTGCTTTTCCCGGTGGTAAAACCTTCGTTGTATTGAAACCATTCGCCGGAAGGTTCGGAAGTTCTTACAGTGATTAGTTCCGACATGGTTTGATTGGATGTTTTCCACGGCAGGAACTCAAGAACTTCATTTGTTTCAGTTAACAACTCGGCAATTTTTGAATCAATATTTCCATTGGGATCTAATCTACGCCAAATATCAAGTAATGTTACAGCATCCCCTAATTCAGACATTTTTTATTCCTCCTTAAATTTAAGTAAAATAAAAACGCTCTTTAAGCGTTTATTTGAAATCTTTCATTGATGGGTATAAATCATCAAGAAAGTCTTTTTTGTTTCCGCTTCCCGGCCTTCCGTTTGGCGGAACATCTTCACTGATTGTTTTTCCAATTTTAATCATTGCGCGAACCAATGCAGGATTATTGCCCAAACCGGATTCATCGACTAGTTTTTTTAGGTCATCATCAAAAAACCGATCGCGCACTTTTGCGGCGCAAGCAAGTTCTTTTTTATAATCCGCCCCAAGCTCTTTAATGGTCTCGGTTTCCCATTCGCTAACCTGTTTAGTCCAATTGTCCTGCAATGTTTTTACCATCGTCTGTACTGCTTCAGTTTGGACTCCCACAAGCTTTTGGGCTTGCTCTTTAGTAAGGTTTAGCTCTTTAAAAAGACCTTTAGCCTTATCCATGAGTTCCGGGACAATTTCAACCCCTTCTCCCATTTCAAAGTCGCCGTAGTCTTCGGGAGCGCCTTCCGGTTTCTCTTCGGGATTTTCCTCGACTCCTTCCGTGGTTTCCGGTTCTTCGACCTCCGCAGTCGCGCTATTGATTAACGTTTGTTTTGTTTCTGCTTGATTCTCTTCGGTCGCAGGAGTTTCAATGTGATTTTGCGCTCCATTGACTTCCACTTCATCAGACATTTTTTATTCCTCCTTTATAGTTTTGATAAACTTTCTTTCATCCTCTTCAAGCCTTTTTGCAAGCTGAACCATTTCATCCAGCTTTGCAAATCCGCATGATTCGATAACCATGTTATAAATGTAAGTCCCAATTACTCTCCGTCCTTTATCAAAAATATCCTTACTATTGCCATGAAATTTTTCATCAAAAAAGCCGGATAACTGAATCAATTGATAGATTACATGTTTTCCGGCTTCTGTTTCCAGTATTGATTTATAATTGTCAATAGCGCGTTCTTTTTGACGACCATTCAATAAGGCTTGTAATGTTTGATTATCCATCACATACCCCCAGGAGCATTTAGGAGTGCAGTTAAAGCGTTATTTCCACCCGTGTCCGTCTCGCTCAATACCTTTGCCCCTTGAACCATCGCGGCGGCTTGCTCCATCTGTTGCTGCTGTTGTATAGCCTGATTACGAGCTTGTCTAAGTTCGGCAATTTGCTCTTTGGACCGTAAGCAATTTGCCGGGAAATTAACCTTATCGCCATACTCGGATAATGTTTCGTCAAAGTCAATACCGTCAAGTACTTCTTGATTGGCGGCTGCCAGCCCGCCAGCAAACGCAACAAACTGTTCTATATTTGCCGTTCCTACCATTTTTTGAGCTTGAGCAAGAATTGATGTAAACTCAATCTTTAATTCCTGGCCTTCAAGTTCTTTTGGCGGAGGGGGAATTGCATTATTTTCCAATGCAATTTCATAGGCCATTTCAATACACGGGTCTAAATGTTCCTCTTCTTCACTGTCTAAAATCGGCCCCAATACCATCAACTTTTCCTCATGACGTTCTGCGACTTCTCGCGCGGTCATTTGCGGCCTGTCTATGCTATTGAGCATTTTAAAAAGGTCGACAAAGAAAAACTCTGCAATCTTTTGTTGCTTGGCTAAAATTGCGTTGTCTAAGTTTTGTAAACCTTGCAAGAAATTGTTATCATATAATGAGCTAATCCCGGCTCTATCATTTGAGCGTATAAAATTTGCCGCTCCCGGAAGCGAATTTAAAACTCCGCCTGATATATCTCCAATAATTTGCAAAGGTGGATCTGCTGCTCTCGCAATGCCGTGCAGTTGATACTTGTTAAACTCTTGAAGGGTCTTACTATCCCCCAGGCTTCTCCACCCCGGAGAACCTCTGCCATATGCTTCTGCTGTCGTTCTAGTTTTCCACCTTGGAACCATATACGGAAACCTATTATATCCTGAATATCGAAGTATTTTATCTAAATCACTGCCGTCTTCCCAGTATACAGAACGGAAATTCATATTAGCCGAATCTTTTTTGAATGGTTGCCGTCCGTCGTTTGGTTCAACCAATTGACAAACCTTGATATATTCTGAAAGATTGTTGTCATCATAAAGTTTTTTAACAGCGTTGCTTACATTATTTAAACCAAAACTAGCAATTACATTAGCTACTGTCATATTGATATATCTGCAAATAGTATCAACTTTTCCGTATTGGTTGACATCGGCAAAATACTCTCCAATGGTGTGACTCTCTGACCTGATTATATTTTCGTAGTCATAGTAAACGGCCATACAGCCAGTTCCAAATACACCATTTTCCAGATAGACATTATAAAAGTCCCGATAAATGTTTGACGCCTCAAATATGCCCATAAGGATATTTCTGACCTTTTCGAACCATTCTCTAGCTGGTTTCCATTTTGCCAAGTCATCATCAATTGTTGTAACCTCGAACCATTGTGAAGCTTTAGAAGTCATGCCGGATTGCATCCCTGAAGCAAATATTGTTGCATAATTGGCCGGTCTACCATCTAACATTTTTTTATAATTAATTTCGATATTTTGATTTGGATTATCATCATCAAAAAACCCGCCTTCTGGTAATATCAACTCGGATATATCCCGGAACACGGGCTTCCATATTGTGTATTTGTTTTTTATATCATCAAATCGTCTTTGGTATGGTGTCCTTGACATATCCATTCAACCACCTCATTGCCCTAACAAAGTCTTTTTACCGGTGTTGGTAGTGCCTAGCACTGGCTTATTTATATTTGCTCTCGAAGTCAATCCCATACCGCCTGTTTTCATCGTTGCGGCAAGTCCCTGCTTTAGTTTTTGTTTGCGCCTCTCCTCTTGCTTGGCTGTAGTGATATCCTTTGCCGCTGTTGGTGTTACCGTTGGCGCTACCTTGATTTCCGGCGTTTCCGGTTTTGGAGTCATGGCGCTTGACGCCGCTGCTCCTGCTGCCGCTCCCAGTACCGCCTGGCCCGCTTGTGATTTAAATAACCAAGAACCCAACGCTTTTACTCCCGACCATACCGCTCCTGCTGCCGCTCCCATGTCATCACCCCCATAAATCAATTTCGTGTACTGCGAATTTTAGGTTACCTTTGCTAAATGGATTTTTATTCTTTTTTTGAATATTAAAAGCGAATGTTTGTGCCAAACAATCACCCTTGTTAGGGCTTGGAATCCCCCGTGCTTTCATATCTTTTTTAGCCTCAAGTTGAATAACCCCATCCATTGTGGGAATCGTTTCCGGTCCAATTAAGTCATCATACATTTCCTGGTCGGACGGGATCGCTCCACCTGATTTAAGCCATTCTTTCATCTTTCCCCACATATAAGCCCTAAGATTTTTATATCCAGGCTCCGGGCTTGAAGACGAATAACAAACTAACATCCAATCCCTACCCATTGTTCTGCCGGCGCTTACGATACCGGTTCCATATCCTTGGTCAATTACAACTCCATCTGCCTGTTCCAAGTCTTCAAGCTGCGCGACAATGTTTGCAATCTCAATATCATTGTCGTTTTTAGGTATCTTACGAAGGATTCTAAAAGCTAACCCTTGCCTGATACCAATGATTAAAGGATCATCACCTTCCCAGGCCGGTTCGACGGACAAAATTTTAGGAGCAAAATTAAATTGCTCCTCTCGTAAATGCTTTCCGAACGCCATATCAACGTCTTCAACGGATATAAATTGCTTAGCAGACATTGACGGAAACATACCACGAACACGTACTTTTGCAAAGTCGGAATCAATGCCATAATCGTCAATCCACTTTTGTAGCTGTTCTTTGTTGGTTATATTGACTGTACGACTATCAATTTGCTTAGTAAACCATCTGTGCTTTAGTCGCCTAAAACAGTCTCTAAAACGTCCTGTGTTACGTGTTGGATTACCAAATACACACCATATAATTTGAGTGTTGGCGTCAGTTAAAGCTCCCTCTGTAACCTCCCAGATTTTATCATCAACAGCAGACGCTTCGTCATATATAACAATAATTCGTTTACCTTCATTGTGCAGCCCCGCGAACGCCTCTGTGTTGCTGATACTCCAAGGGATTGCATCGATTCTCCAAGTCTTTTCGTGTTCCGTTTCAGCGGAATAAATGGCCGTAGCAGTACATTTAAACCAATGTTTTGTAATGCACATCTGATACCATTTGGTTAACTCCGGCCACGTTTTAGTCATCAGCTGACGATCCGTGTTGGCCGTGACAACTCCTTTGGAATCATCGTAAGTCGATATTGCCCATAAAATAAGCCACGCAACGAGAGCTGATTTCCCAATCCCATGGCCTGATGCTACTGCGGTTTGGATTACTTCGTTTACACTTTCTCCTTGCTCTAATTTGCTTTTTATTTGGTTCAGAAGCTCTATTTGCCATTCTTCAGGTTCTTTATCTTTGAGACTTTTTTCGCCCCATGGAAAGGCATAATAAACAAATCCTAGAGGGTCTTTTTCAAACAATGCTATGTCGTTGATTAACTCTTGCTCGTAATCAATCTTCTCTTTTTCCATTCAGAACACGCTCCCTGGCAGCTTTTAGCAAGTTTGCTTTGTCATCTATAATCTCAATCTCTTGCTTGTCTCTCCATTTGGCCGATTGACGATTTTTTAACCAGGCCATAGCTGCGCCGGTATCGGGAGCAATGTCTTTTAATACCTCTTTCCGAAGCGCTCCATCTTCATAAGTTTTTTCTTTAAATTGGTATCCCCTTGCCCTTTTGAACAGGCTATTTGCAACTTCGGAATCAGCAATTACTTTTCCATTTTTTATGGACTCAAGAAATTGAGGATAAATTTGTTTCCAGGCATTTAATGTTTGTTCGCTTACTCCAATAATTTCCGCAATCTCTCTATCTATAGCGCCTAATAAACAGAGCTTATAAACCAATTTGTTATATTCCTCTTTATACTCTGTTGGTCTTCCTCCTTTTCCTTTCTCTTCCATTTTAATCACCTCTGTTCAGCATCTTCTTCAACACATTCACATTGTTTTCTTCAACACATTCACATTTTTCATTGCGTTTATTAACTAGCATTTCCCTTAAATTATTACTTCCATTAATAATTGCATCTTTACCGCTTTTTTCTTCAATTGATTCAGCCGCAATTATAGACAAAAACAAAAGATAATCTAAAATTCTTTGTGCTTCTCTTTCATTTAATGATAAAAAGGTTTCATTGTGCTCTTTCAACGCTTCTTGCATGGTTTTCATTTTATTCACCCCTACTTCTTTTTCTTTTTCTCTGGCAGATCCTTGCCCTTACTCTTTTTATCAAATTCTTTCACTGCCTCTTTGCCGAGCGCTTTAGTACCTGCTCTGGTATGCGCCCATCTACGTTGAGCGTCAGATTTATAAGGCATTTTAATCCCTCCTAAACAAATTTAAAAGCACCGGTTTCCCGATGCTTTAGTGTGTGCCGCTCGCTATATAGATTGCGGCTTCAAAAAATGCTGATTTGTAAAACAATATGTGATAATCTAACTCCCACTTGTTATTATAAACCATCATTTTAGTAAAAGTCACTTTAAATAATCTGCAAAAAATCTGCAATATTTTTAAATTGGGTATTGACATTATACCCATGCGGGTTTATAATGTAAATGTAATCAAGAAACGAACGAAAGGGGACGGGAAAGTGAAAATAATCAATGTTTTCGGGCATAAAATTTGCGTTAATGATAATTTCAAAGCGCAGGTAGATGGTAAAGAAACAAAAGTGTTTTTTGATTTAAAGGAAATGGGATTTTATATAAACTTATATGGAGGAAGGGTATATCTAAATTAACCCAGTCGGCGTAAGAATCGTGCAGGGCCGCGAGGCCCATCCTTGAGAAGGGGACTAGAAAGGAAGTGTTAGACGTGGAATTTGTTATCGGCAAAATATACCGATATAACCAAATCAATTTCGTGACAGGAAAATTAATGCCAGCCGAATGTACAATCACCAAAAGGACCAACAAAACTGTAACATTAAAAAGCGGTTCCGTCCGGAAGATATTCCGCGAAAATAATGTTGAGTATATTTTCCCAAATGGCCCTGAGTCAAAACTTTTTGCGGACTAATCCCCGCCCGACGATGGCCTGCTGGGTACAGGCCGAAACTCTCCCACAGGAGAGTCGCGGGAACCCGCCCTAAGAAGGGGACTGGAAATAGAAAGGAGCGTATCAAACAAATGAAAACGATTATAATTAGCAAGGGCAAAACAAATGACGCAGAAAGCATTTATTATCTTAGCCTTAATCCCAAATATTACTATCTTTCAAATGAAGTCTTAATGGAAGAACCGATTTCTCCAGACGTTAAAATTATTTTAAAGTCAGATAGCGGATGGTATCCGGGAACCATTAATGAAATGAACGCAAGTAATTACAATTTTGTTATTGATTCTCTTTTGGCTCAAGAAATTATTGACAAGTGTAAAAGCCTTGATGGTTGCCCCGGTTACTGTCGCGGAAAAAATTATTAAGGAGGAAAAAAATGATTAAGACTGAAAAAAAGTACAAAGTATGTTTTGACCTATATACTGGGCAGGAGGTTATCGTCCATGTTTCAGACGACAAGCAAGACGCCGAATTTCACCGGGATTTAATGATTGACACGCATGGGTATAAAAACACTCATATAATTGAGATTGAAGAACACTATATTTATTGCGAAGCAAACGAAGGTTTTCGCGTTTACATCGATAACAAAATTCCGGTATTGTATCAAGGAAAAGAATTGTATCAAATCGATAGTAATATTTGGTATGACAGTTATGTTATCGCTAAAAACAAAGCTCACGTTAGTTTTGTTGATACAAATGGTAATCTTTATTGTTTTAACCTTACTTTTACGCAGCAATAATTTTTAAAGGAGGCAACCCATGGGCGGAAAAAATCACACCGGAGAAACCAAAGTAATATTTAATCTCGATAAAAAACTGGCTGCTGAATTGGATGAAATGTTGCTTGACTACGGATACAAAAACCGTTCCGAATATCTAAGGTCACAAATTATCGTAGACGTCCAAGATTACAAAAAATCTAAAAAATAAGCCGGTAGCCCCGGCGAAGGAGGTAATAAAATGGGAGAATTAATGAATTGGTTATTCGATCCTGTAATCAGAGGATTAAATGAAGAAGAAAAGAAGTTTGTGGAATTGGCTTTAAACAATGCTATGCATTTTAAAATAGTGTTAGGCCAATTAAGGGACGAAATGATACTGGCATGTATCAATGGCCAAATAGGCCATGCGGATATTACAAAAACAAAAATTACAGGTATTGCTTTTGACTATTATGATCTTTCTGATTTGATTCAGGCGTCAAACGTCAAGCACAAAATTGACGAAAATGACGTCAAAGCAGTTTTAGAGTTTCTTGGCCACGGCAGCATTTCACGTAATGTTTTTCGTAGTGCTTTTGCAAGCGCGGTTAAAAAAATACGCGAAAGCACAAGTCAAAAAAAGCGTTTTGTAATTATAGATACAATGTATAAGTTGATAATAGCTTAACAAATTCCCCCCGGCCTAAACCGGGGGTCTTTTTTTATAACGTCAATAACTTCCTAGTTTTTTTTATCACCCGTCTTTTTAAGTAATAAACCTTTTCTACGCTGCATCTCATACATCCTGACACAATTTTAACATCTAAATCTTCGTTGTATCGCAGGTTTATGTATTCCCTTTCGTCTTGATTCATAAATCGCAAACAAGCTTCGACTATTTTAATATCAATATTAGCTTGCGCTCGCCTTATTGCCATTAGTTCCATCTTGCTATATTCGGTTCCTCCCGAAGCTTTATCCATTCTCAATTGGCTTGTTATGGATGGTTCTAACAGCATTAATACGCTTTGATTATAATGATATCGCCGGTATAAATCCTCTATTTCGCTATCTGTCCATATCATTTTTAACCTCCATAAGCTTATTATACCTCTTCAAAATGCACTCAAAACAATCTTTGTTGCATTCCTTAAACTGACAATGTTCGGCAGCGAAAAGACGCTTGCAAATTTCGAGTTTTTCGGTATCGGTCATGTCAGTCATCCATCGCTGCCCCCAACCTTTTCAAAATAAAACTTCCCATCCCATTCTTTGACCGTGATAATTCCATAATCTTCTGCCACTTTGCAAATATAATTTTTTCTTATCCTATCATGTAGAGTTAACATTAATTTTTTAAATCTTAATACAGAATGCGCTCTTTTATAATGGTTACATCTGCGACAAGCAGGGTTTAGATTTGTAATACTGTCAGTTCCACCCAATCTTTGTGGGATGATGTGATCGACTTGCATATCTTTAATTTCGATCTCATTCCCACAATACGCGCAATGTCCGCCATATTTGTTATATACTGCTTGTCTGGTTTGTTTGTTCACCCCTCACCACCTCCTAAAAACTTTCCAATCGCTATTCTTATTTGATTTTCGTCATCGTATATTTCGTGTAAATAGGGATAAGTCGCTTTCAATAGCCTTTCCGCCTCAATCGTTCTTTTTATCCAATACGGCAATGCCTTGCGGGATTCTGCGATGAAGTTAGTGTCTTCAGGTTTTCCAAACTCTACATTAGCTATTTGTTTCCCACGACAACCATCTTCAAGTTTTGTATATATAAACCTATCTCCAAAAAGATATATCCACGGCCCCGGCGTTGCGGCTGAACATATTTGTAAATCTTTTTTAGAGTCTCTTTTATGACACATGTTTCCAATTCACCCCTCTTTTTATTAAGCCCACCGTCGACGGATCAACATTATACTTTCTTGAAATATCAATTGATTTTTGCCCATCATTTATCATATTTTTTATTTCTTTTACGTCATTCTCGGTCAATTTTGCCCTTCCGTGTTTGCTGCCGTATGGAACTTTTTCTGGATGGGGATACGCTCCGGTTCTCCCTTTGTTTCTGCAATCAATCGAATTTTCTTTGGGAGTTCCCAAAAACAAATGTTCTGGATTGACGCATGAAGGATTATCGCATTTATGCAGAACACATAAGCCTTTAGGAATGACGCAATTATTGTTAAATTCATATGATAATCTATGAGTGTAACTTGTTTTTCCTTTGTAACAAACATTGCCGTAGCCATTGCTGTTTTTAGAGCAATTCCAAATCCAACATGTTTCTGTTTTTGTCACTTTTGGCCAAAATTTTTCTTTCATAAATAATTCCAAATCTTTCTGCGCGTTTCTCATTTAAACCACCTCCAAATTACAATAATCGCCAAACAATCCAACCCAATTATGCAAATTGAATGGTATAAATTAGGCCCTATTTCAATCATTTCAACCCCTCCTAAACTCTTTTATTCCCATACCTATATTCACGAGTTTTGTCACGTATATCATCTCATATCACAATAAATTCATATTCCGGATATCGTTTTTCAAACATTTTGCGCTTGTCGATTGCCGTCCGGGTCCAGCGCCCTTTAACTTCGTGAATTTGCATTGGTATTGCTGATTCCATCACAAACATTCCTTTTAACTGCATTTTTATTCTTCCGATTACAACAAAGTCTGCCTTATAATAAATCGGCTTTACCCATTCAGCATCTTTGTAATATCCTTCGTGTACCAAAAATGGTACTTGCATAAAAAAATCAATTATATCCCCTCGCTGTTTTAAAAACTTTAGTTCGCAATAATGATCCGCTTCCTTTTGGCTATCGAACAATATCCCGTCGATTACCGTCTTGATATTCCGCATCTTTGACGGTTTTTTTGATATCATTTCCCGATATTGAGTTGCGCTTATTCGGTTCTCCATTTCTCCACTTCCTTTCTCTCTTATTTTCCGTGTCAATTGTCGCGAATCTGTTATATGCTGCATTTTTACGCTTTGTTGTTGGCGGTTTAACTGTTGTGGTTCTCATTGACGTTCTCCTTGTTGCATTGTTTAATAGCCGTTTCTATATTTTTTAATGTGTCTATAATACTTATTCCAATAATTGCAAAAACAATAACAAAACATCCCATCATCATTTTTCCACCTCCAACTCTGGGTTGTCCCACTTGTTAACATCTTTTTTCATTTTGTCCTCCCCATCGTTTAATATCCTACCATCTATATTATTTAATTTTTCGGTCAAAATCTTAGGCACGTACATGTTACATGGAATATTCAATGCTCTTCCAATTTTACACCCATAAAAAACTCCGTTGGAATATTCGTCTTTTATTATATAATTTGAGCAACTTTTGCACTTATCTAATTGGCTCATTTCTTATCACACCTCCAATTCTGGATTATCCCATTTGTTACCAAACTTTTCTAAAGTCCAATAATAATAATCCTGTGCATTCAAATCATTTAAAATCTTATTTGCTTCGTCCCAAATGCAAAAACAATTCCATTCTTTGTTAAAAATAATTTCTCCGGTAGTTTCCTTTGCTGGTTCTTCATAGTCGTACCAAACCGCAGTCACCAAATCACCTATAAAATACCACTTACCATCAAATTCAATACCGGGTGATACGGTTTCTGCTCTCACTTGATATGCCCACGGGCTTCCAGCATCGTTCGAAATGTAAAATCCTTTTTCCGGTTGCCCTTTATATCCCTTTGATTCGGCCAACAATCCTATGTGACGATTACCGTTTATATCGTGCCCGCTAAATTTAAACATTTAGTTAACCTCCAAATTTTGGTATTAAGTTTTCCCATAACATGCCGATAACTTGTTTGGTTTATGCTTTTTTAAAATCTGCAATCCGTTTACCCGATTGCAATGTATCCAGAAACGATTCTTTGGTGTCAAATCTGTTTTGAAACACCTTCCGCTTATGAATTTACCTTTAGAATTTTTATCGCCTAATTTTGGGGTTTAAATCGTTTATATTTAATTTTCAAAAAGTTCTAATTGATCCGGGTCCGCTTTTGGCATTTCGTAAATCCACCAATCCATTACATCTTGAGCGGTATGCCATTTTGTTGTTTTGCCCCGTCTCTCTCTTTGTGTTAGCATCCGGTCAAAGGCTCTTAAATAGGCTTGATAATATTTGGGCCAACGGGCAAACTGCCGTAATCTTTGTTCTTTATTACCCATACTGCAACCTACACAACCCAACCTGTAATATCCTTGATCGTATAGTTGACAATGTTTAATTTTTCTTAAATTCAGGTAATCCCAAACTTCGCCATCTTTCCAATCAATAATTGGGTTCAAAATTCTTTTTGATTTTAGTTGGCAGATATCAATCATTTTCCTTGTATCATCATTATCATTAAACAAAATCTTATCTTTGCCAAACTTTTCAAGCATTGCCCTTGCTTTTGACCGTCTGACCGATTCGGCCCATCTTACCCCGGTTATTGACATTCGATTTTCGCCACCTTTTTCTTTTAACTCACGGCAGCAATATCGCTGTAATTGTGTTGGTGGTACACCGTTCTTAACTATTAATTCCCACATAGTAAACCTTGGCCGTTCGATTATTACATCAGGGTAATTTGATTTTATAAATCTAACCAGCTCTGGCGGGTCAACCGTTGTCAGGTTATAATGAGCATCAAATTTAACTCCAGCCTCTTTTGACAAATGATATATCGTTTGACTGTCCTTGCCACCGCTAAAAGCCAAATAATAACCTTCTGGAGGTTCAAATTGCTGAATTCGATCTATTGCTATTTGCACCTTATCTACGGTTCCAAATAATGTTTCCGTTACTAGCATTTCCATTCACCCCTTTGGTTTGTCCGGTCTTTTAACTCTTAAAATTTTCGGAATAACTTCCGGCCCATAAACCGCAATCATTGAACCAAATTTTGGAGAATCTTTGCATTCTCTTCCTGTTTCCGGATTTATAAATTTAATTCTACCTTCAACAAACCTAACTTCTGCTTTACCTATAACCCATTCATGAAACCACTTTGTTGATGTATCTGCCGGAAGTAGGCAAACTACCGTTGCACCTTTTAGTGACTCCTCGTAGGCTTTTTTAACCCAGGGGTACGGGTCTGAATATGGTGGGTTAAGCCAAGTTGTTAATGGTTCCCAACATTTTTTTAATCCATTAATTTCGAAATCATAGCCAAAATCGCATTTGCAATTTTCCATATTACAAGCAGCATCTAAATCAAAGTCAAACTCCTTATCCAGCCAATCAAAGACATAATCCGGAGTCCTATAGTTATCTTGACCCATTTCACACCTCGCCGAATAAATTTTGTTGTTCTGCTTTTTCTTGTTGCGAATTTTGAAATAACATTTCTTGCGCCGATTCCTTTTCAAATCTTTTGCAACCGGCTTCGAAATACTCCGGGTCAATCTCGCATCCCCAAAAGTCAAACCCCATTATTCTGGCAGCAACTCTGGATGACTGAGAACCCAAATGAGTATCAAGAATTTTGTCTCCCGGTTTAGCATATTTTTCGAGTTGCCATTTGTATAAAAAAATTGGTTTTTGACAAGGATGAATTACTTCTCCCTCTTTTAATCTTCTGAAAAAACCCGATTGCCAATCAATATATACAAAATCGACTTTCTTCTGAAAAGACAACGACGCAATCTCACAATCACTCAGTTTAGGATGACCAATCTTTTTGTACCAGACAAGGGCTCCGCCGATTTTCGAAAAACAATTATAATAATTAGCGCCCCAAATAATTCTTTTGGCTGAAACTCGCTCAAGTTCCAAAAAGTATTTCATTTCTGGGATATTTTCATTCCATTTGACATCTAAATAGTCACCATCATTTTCCCTGTTTCTTTTCCGGGTAGCGCCCCCGCCTATTTTCATGTTAAAATTCCCTATCCCATAAGGAGGGTCGCAAATGGCCAAATCAAAAAATTTATCAGGAAACTTTGCCATAAAATCCATACAATCACAACATTCAACGATTGATTGCATAACTATACCTCCTGCTCTTTTTCAATCATTGCTTCCCAAGAGTTTATTCGCTCCCGTCAGCATCAAGATACTTTGGTTTAACACACGCTCTTTATGTACCGTCTTATTATTGTCGTAGTGTTTTTTAAACTGCGCCATCGTTATTCCGATGTTCTCCGACGCACACAGTTCTCTAAATCCCATTTCCCGGACCGTCTTTTTGACTAACTCATGGCTCCATTGCGGAATCCATCCGTTATACTGGTATTCATTCAATAGGTGTCCCGAAGTAATAATTTCCCGCACTTCCGCCCATGCTTCTTCCGCCGTTGGCGGCCCGGGCATTAAGCTATACGCCGCCTCTTTGATTTCGGCCGGCGCGGGAAAAAACTTATTTGTGGATAAAACCTTAATCAAGGCCGCCTCCGCTAGTTTATACGGGATGTTATTTAAAACCATACGCCAAACAGTTGTCAACGCTTCCAATTCTTGCTGATTATCTGGAGACCGTCCGGGAAACGCTGATTTAGCCATTACAAGCAGTTTAGAGACCTCTTGATTATTCATTTTCGCCTCCATTAGCTATTCGTTTTAAGTATTCCAAACCGGTTTCTTGTTTTGGAGAAGATGATTTTTTAGCATCAGCCTTATCTCGTTTCGCCGCCTCCACTCCGGCCATATCTTTAATTCCTTTTGCTTTCCAATCTCGGAGTATAGCTTCGATGTAACTTAGCCGCCTAACTCCGGCTTTCACTGCTTCTCCTATCGCTGCCATTATCACTTCGTCCCCTAACAGTTCATACTCTGACAACACTTGTAATTCAAATGGCGTCATCGGATGAATGTTATTGTCAAAAAAGGTTACATAATTATTTTTAATAAAATCGGCGGCAGGGGGGGCACTACTACCCTTACCTAACTCTAAACTAATCTTACCTATACTAACCTGCGCGTCCAATTTGGATACATCTTGGATACATTTTGGATACACCAGCTTATAAGCCCTATTTTCTTTAATTGTTAAAAGTTTCATCTCTTCTTGATATGTCGTTTCTTTGTAGCGGTCTTTTTGAATATAGTTGTTAATTTTCCAATGTTTAACAACTATTACTCCGCTAGGAAAAGGTATTACAAAACGCTTGGCGATTAATAATTTAAAATCATCATCCGCCGCACCAATCATTCTTTGGATTTTTTTTGGATTATTTATAAATCCGTCATCATCGGCGATCATTCCAAAATGTAAATATAAAGCCTGCGTGCTTAACGGCATATCAAGAAATGCATCACTTTCGGTAATTATTCTTGAAAACATACGCCTCTCTGCCATATCATTAAATCACCTCTTTTCACCATGCCCACAAAAAGGACAATATTTCATCCCATCACTTCCTTTCCACAACCTTAAATTTACCAGCCCATACTGGTAAATTATCGTCCCATCCAAAGCCTTTTTCGGCGTAAAGGGAATCCCAAACATGTTTGAATCCTAATTTGTAAGTCGAATTTGGAGATATTTTTTTGTTGTAAAATTCTTCTACCGACATTTCAAATTCGGGGTCTATTCCTTCTTCCTTTGCATCATCCTCCGTAATATTCTGCACCGGCTCAACACGGATTTCGTCAACTTCTAAGGTGATGCGGCTGGCTTCGCGAGGCAAACGGACGGAAGAACGCCAAGGATATACAATATCTGCTCCGTCATCGTTTTTGTATCCATTGTGGTAACGATATTCACTAGCCAAAAAACCAGGATGTATGTCTGTTGCTGCGTAAATAATGTTACATTCATCTATTGGTCTATAGTTTTCGTCGGGTGATACAGCTTGCCACGTTTCCTTCACCCAAAGCTGATCTCCGGGTTGACCGAAGGGACATTTGCACATTTTTAAAAGCCATTTGGTTAAATTGGAATCTCGAAGTTTCGGTTCCCTTTTCATATCTAAAATAACGCATTCGGGTATATTTTTAACCGGTCTTCGAATCTGTATCACATCGTTCTTTAAAGCGTTACAAACTTCAAAGTCGTGTAGGATTATCGATTTCATTTTGTTAACCTCTTATCTGCATCAAATTTTCCGATAAAATATTCAAATAAAAATCCCGAACATTGAGTTAAAAAAGGACCTCCAAATTTAATTAAAATGCAATTTTCATTATGCAAAGGACATTTTTCACAATCAATCATTCCGGAAACTTGATTTAAAACATTTATCAACGAACGATAATCGGCTTGCCATTGATAATCACCAGCGCAAATACTCCTTTGGCATCCGTTGTTATGCCAAAAACAAGTACCGCAATCATGTTTAATAAATGTATTCATTTCGCCAACCCCCTTTTCGCCATTCCTAAAAACCAGTCTATTTCCGCTTGTATATCGTCTTCGTATGGATGCTCCATTCGTTCAAAAAACCTTGCTCTAGTCGTCAAATACAATGCCCTCTTATGTGTTTCCAATTCCTGTTTTAACTTGGTGTTTTCAACCACCGAAGCCATGCTACAATTAAAAAAATCATTCGAAATTCTTTCTAATTCGGATATTCGCCGTTTCAATTCGGTGTTTTCCGCTTCGAGTGTTTGGTAATCGGGTTTCCATTTTTCGCAATCTTTGCGTGATGTGCAGCGCGGGTTGCCAAAATCCAGACAATTAAAACAACTATTCATTTTGTGCCCCCGTAAAATAATTATATAAAGTTTCCGAACAACTTTTAAGATTGTTAAAGCAGTGTTTTTCTTGTGCAGGACACTCGTTGCACACTAATCCAAAACTAAGCATTGCGCAAGTTATTTTCAATGCCTTTTCCAATTTTTCGCAATTTTCACACATCTTTTTCCACCACCTTCAATTCGACTTCGATTGGTTCCGAATCTGGTTTTAAATCACGAAAAAGCCTTTTACCCAAAACAAAATACACTCCGTACCTGTTGAACCAATGACCATTTTTGTCTTTGTGTGGCTTTCCTTCGTGCAACAACAAGGTTCCGCTCGGATCTCTTGCTACCCAAAGTTTCATTTCAATTCTCTCTTTTTCTTTTTGCTCAACCCAACCATTATCTGCCCATGATTTGTAAATAGAACATCTAAGCCTTTCCCAAACTGGTTCCCCGGCCTTGCGATCGGGATAAATACTTTCGGTTAAAGATGTCCACACCCATATTTTTCCTGGTTCGGCTATTGCAAACATAATAACTCTCCTTTTCGCGGGAGTTTTTAGGCTCCTGCTGCAGTTTATTTCAATTCTTTCTGACATTTCATACAAAGTCCTAAATTGTGGTAGTTGTAAACTTTTTCCGATATAACAATCCCGCAAGACTTACAATGTAGTTTGCCATTGTTTTCCGTTTCGAAATCCGGAATGTCGTCAAGGTTTTGCGCCATCTCCGGAATGGCTTTGGCTGTTTGGATTATTTCGCCGTCTTCCGTCACATTAACCAGCTTGG